>Ga0065711_1036817_pt1 | contig 20545 bp, 13 predicted proteins | sample Hoacrofraction12_FD_59098 | JGI IMG/M metagenome (GOLD analysis project Ga0065711, IMG submission 59098) | Hoatzin crop microbial communities from Cojedes, Venezuela - Epithelial fraction 12 v2 (version 2) | ecosystem: Host-associated > Birds > Digestive system > Esophagus > Crop | place...
ATTGCAGCCTTTCAGTACTTAAAGGGAGCCTATAGGAAAGATGGGGACAATCTTTTTAGTAGAGACAACAGTGACAGGACGAGGGGTAATGGTTTTAAACTAAAACAGGGTAGGTTTAGGCTAGATATAACGAAGAAATTCTTTACAATGAGGGTGGTGAAACACTGGAACGGGTTGCCCAGAGAAGCAGTGGAGGCCCCATCCCTGGAAACTTTCAAGACCAGGTTGGACAGGGCTCTCAGCAACCTGATCTAGTTAGTGGTGTCCCTGCTCGCTGCAGGGGGGTTGGAGTAGGACCCTCTAGGGGTCCCTTCCTACCCAAAACTTTCTATGATTCTATGATTCTATGAACTAGTCTACGGCTTTGAACTCAGATCTTCTCAACTATCATGACTGACCTGACCACTTACCTATTGCTATTTGGTTGCTACACTGTAACAAGAGATTCCAAGACTGAAAAACTTTGTTTTCCAGCTGTGGTTTAATGAAAAAGGTGTATGTTTTGCTGAATCCATATTTGACAAAGAAAATAAGAATATGGAAAATAGATTCCCAGTCATAAATTAATACATAATGTTACATATTTTTAACACGTTATACTGTTTTAGAGATAAGCTTTGCATATGACCTCTATTTTAGTGTAATTGAAATATGTGTTTTTCGTATATATCTTCCTTTTCAAAAGGAATAACCTAAGATGCAGAAGACACTTCAATTTACAGAAAATTTCTCAGTGATTAAGTTATGTATCATTGAAGTCCACAGATGTCTCAGCTCTGTCATTCCAGCAATTTTCTCAATTATGAGTAAAAAAATATTAGCTTTTTTTCCCCTCTGCATTCTGTTTTCTCAGATATTACCCATCAGAGACTAAGTTCGGGACACTTTCCAACTGCTTCAGTCTGAAATCATCATTAGACATATATCCTAGTGTTGATGCCTAGCGATAGGGATGTCACATGTGTTGCAAGCATGTAATTGTAATTCAGTAAGCACCAGACCGAGATACTTCCAGTTGCATTATAATATGATTAAAGGCTTGCTCTAAGAAATAGTCAGGATCTGCTCTGCTAGTTCTACTTTCTAATCCACTAAGAAAGGATTAACATTAACAAATAGTCTCATTATTTCTCAGCTCGTCCATTTCAAGGCAGAAAAAATATTTGAATATTAGAAAGCTCACTTTGTCTTCTGCCATTGAAGTTGTACAAGTTAACATAGCCATTTCACATAATAATTTTATGATTATAGTGCATTTTATATATAGGCATATTTACTGCTGCTATTTGTACCTATATTTTGAACTGTTTTGTTTTGTTTTTTTTTTTTTACACTAGGTACAGGTCTGTCTTTCTGTCTCATTCATACAATAAAATTTATTGAATCTTACATTGTTGTCTCTTTCTTTAGCCTAATCAGTTTTCAGTATCTTAACCACAACATTTCAAATCCTTTCCATGCACATTCATATGCACTCCACCGAAATCTTATTGTCATTAATAAAAACAGTAAATAATTTGCCTTTGAAAAAAAAACCTATAAAAAATATTTATTTGGAGTAAGAAAAAATTCACACAGAGATTATTTTAATCTTAGCACATTTAACAATTTTTTACTAATCATTATTTTATTCAAATCCTAGTTTCAAAATCATAGTTATGTATGGTTAATATCTTAAATGTTTTGCCAATTTAACAATTTAATTAACAAATTAATATACACTTGACCAGTGATTTCCCCAAAACTTTGGGAAATAACTCATCTGAAATTGATTTTCACTTGAATAGGGAGATTTTAAATTTAAAAATTAGTAGAGTTTGCAAGTAAAAATTATTTAATCGAGCATCTGTGTTTCCAAGGCAGAAGTTTAAATCCTCTGTCTAAAATTCACCAGATAGAATGGTAGTTCCAAGAGACATTACTTCAAAGACTGTCCCTTATTCTAACAGAAACAAGAAATAAAAATTTGGGATTATTTTTGAACATCTGTGAGGTACTATTCCTTCAGATAAGTAGGGGGGTTTGAGGTTTACAGATTCATACACTTTATTTCACAGGAACTTAGCCTAAGTTAAAATAGCAAGATGAGATCTTACCTTGGGAAAGGAAAATTTCTTCTGTCATATTCAATGTAGAGCCTGGCTCAGTGCCAAAAGTTCTTGATGAAGGTACAAGGGGTTTTCTATCTAAACGTTTCTTTAAGATAAATTTTATGTTCCTATTGTCACCTTTTAATATAATTTTTTGAAATATTTGTCTTATATTTGTGAAGTCTTTATACATATGTTTTTTTCAAATAGTATATCATACCCCCTTGAGTAACAAAATATTCATATTTAGTACAAATTCAAAGTACTTTTGGAGGATCTTTATGGGAAACTGTTGCGGCAGGATCTAGGACTCGACCAATATGATCCATAACAGTCAACTTTATTAGCAGAGAATCTGGATTACATAGACAGCACTCGGTTATGATTAGTCACTATACATAAACACTCTATACAGCACTCAGTTATGATTGGTCACTATGCATAAAACTTCTATCAATAAAACACCCACGTTACATAAGCAGTACTCAAACTATGAGTGGTCATTATTCATAGAATGACTGTTTACCTGCAGCTGGCCTGAGAATGACTGTCTTTCCCACAGCCGGCCTGGGAAAGGTCTGTTTTCCCACAGCCAGCCTGAGAAAGGCCTTGAGGCCTGTGCTGCTTGAAGCTTGTGCTGCTACAAACCAATCAAGTCCATATTCAGAGTGTCTGGATTGCTCACAATATGGCCCTGTTCTCCCAGAAACCCCACAGGAAACAAACAGTCTTAAAATGTATTTTAATTTGAAACTCTGTTTTCTATACAGGTCTGTTCTGGAAGCACCATGTGAAGTAAAGCTTCAGAACAGGACTAGCTTTCTGCGTATGATTAGAGAGACCAAAATTATCTTTCCCTTGGCACATCTGCAAAAGACAGCACTTAAAAAAAATAAACTGTCTCTGCAGGCTATTGAAATTAAGCACAGTGATCTCATACAAAGTACAGTGCAGTGGTACCATGGGATGAAGACAGTTGAATTTTTTCTAATGGAAAATGAAGTCAGACCAAGCTTGCCTCCTTTCTTTCACAAAATATAATTACATGAACTACAAAGCTCCATTATAGACAATGTTTATAATTCACAACTGTTTTTCCCTTAATTTTAAATAAAGCTTGTTAACGGTTGATGTCAAGCCAACATATTTCCTACAGTTGCCTCAAACAATGAACAATCAAAAATCTGTTTCTGTTGTTTCTTTTGTAATTGTTTCAAATTGTGGGAACCCATAATAAAAATCAACGTAATGAACAAACACAGTTGCATGTTGATAATTTCAAGAAAAAAACTATGGCATGATAACTGGTAGGGGAATGAATTTCTTTCTCTACAATGATACACTGAATTGGCTTTTATGAATCTTCAAGTTTAGATCATTTCATGATATTGAATGTTTTCCAGTTCTGTTGATTTATCTAACGTGTAAGGAGTTTGTGATACTCTGCTTTATGTTTAGACAATGTTACATATAATTAGAATACAAACAGTGTTGCAGTAATTCAAATGAATTGATATATTCAGTAGAATGATGGGAAAATTCTTCCTTCTGTTGTTCTGTGGCTTTTAAAATTTTCAGGCATGTAGACTGTGATTCTGCATTGGACTCTACTAAGGCTGTCTCTTGCATAAAGTAAGCTTTTATCAATCTCTTTGTATTACTGCATGAGACTGAATGTCTGTGCTACTGTGTCTGACAGTAAAGCTAAAGCTAATTTATTAAAACCAGAAAGAATAAAAGAGTTCCTGAAAGTCAGGAAGAAACTGTAAATTTCCTGTTTTAAGAGAGTTTCCTCCTGTTTAGATAAGGCTGAAACAGATGACTCATACGGAATCTGCTTTTCAGTTTCTCATACACCTTTGTCAAAAGGAAAGAAATTAATTTTAAATAGATGTAAGAACTTGAATGATTTAATATTTGAGATGTTACTGGGGCATAACAAGTCTTTAACTGTTACCTTTCTTGGGATGAAGGGGACAGAAATTTATCTTTTTTTCCTTTGGAGAGCATTTTGGATAAAAAAAATAAAAAAAGAAAAAAGTCAGTCTTGCAAACTACTGTTGATGTAAAATACTAAACCTTCTTCCATGTCTACAGGGCCCACTAAATTTTCTGTCAGTTATAGTACTTATCATGCAGCATCCTTCTTAATGCCAATATAACACTGGAAAGAAAGGGAAAGGAGATATATTTTCAGCTACACAAGACTATGTGAATCACAGTGGTTTTTGGTTTGCAGGTGTTGTGGGTTAATTCCGGTAGGCAGCTGAGCACCACACAGCTGCTATCTCACACACACACCACTGAAATGGGGAAGAGAATCAGGAGGGTGAAAGCGAGAAAATTCACAGGTTGAGATACAGTTTAATAGATAAAGCAAAGGCTGCACCTGCAAGCAAAGCAAAACAAGGAATTCATTCACTCTTTCCCATCAGCAAGCAGGTGTTCAGCCATCTCCAGGAAAGCAGGGCTCCATCACGTGTAACGGTTACTTGGGAAGACAAATGCCATCACTCTGAATGTCCTCGCCTTCCTGCTTCTTTCCCCCAGTTTTATTGCCGAGCATGATGTCCTAAGGTATGGGATATCCCTTTGGTCAGTTAGGGTCAGCAGTCCCAGCTGTGTCCCCTCCCAGAATTTAGTGCACTCCCAGCCTACTCGCTGGCAGGATGATGTCAGTACCTGAGAAGGTCTTGACACTGTGCAAGAAGTGCTCAGCAATAGCTAAACCATTGCTGTGTTATCAACACTGTTTTCATCACAAACCTAAACATAACACTATGCAAGCATCTATATGAAAATTAACTCCATCCCAGTCAAAATGTCTACAGGGGTTTGAGGTTTTTTGTTGTTGGGGTTTGGGGGAAGGTTGTTCGGAATCATAGAGTGCTTTGGGTTGGAAGGGACCTTTAGAGGTCATCTAGCCCAGTCCCCCTGAAGTGAGCAGGAACATCTTTGACTAGATCTTTAACTACTTTGTTTGTTTCTTCCTCCAGATGTCTTGTGCTCTTTAGAATTATCATGACAACTTAAGGATATAACTTTTGGCAGCGACTCAGCATCTGCTCAGCCCCATCCCCTTGAAAAATGTTCATTTCTATTATTTCTCTTACTTTTACTTTCACAACTGACGGCACCCTTTTTCTGCACCTTACTAAGTGACCAACTGTTCAGAAAAGTGAAATGCAAATCAAACATGGAAGTCAATACAACTTCAGACCCGTGTGGGGATTCTACTACTCCAGTCAGAAACTGCCCAGAGTGCAGGTAAACATTTTTTGCATTAATATTAGACTCCAGTTTCCATAAGAGTCCTGCAGGATGCCTGTTAGGAAATTTCTGTACCATTCTGATCCTAAGCCTGAAGTTGATTTCCTATGCAGTCATTGAAAAATCATAAGAAACAGTACAAAACTATGTCCGATCTTTAACCTCAGATAAAATCAGCTATGTCTACATTATTCTTAGTAGATATTTGAATAATGCATTTAAAAACATTTTTATAGACAATTTTTTTTCACCATTGCACTGTTTTTACCTTCAGAAACACTTCTGTTATTTTCTTGGCTGAAATTTAAAATTTTTATTTCTTCTCATGTCTTTAATGGGTAAAATTTTCTTTTGGCGTTTTTCTAAAATCTTCTGGGTTTTGAATTAAACCACTGTAAGTCATTAAAACTTTTCTCCTAGAAAATGGGACAACTTCTAATCCTCCAGTGGGAAGTCTCAGTTTTCCATCTTCCTTGGACCACAGTACCCAAAACAAGGCATAGTAGCCAAGATAAACAGCTATTAATATTATGGGGAAAAAAAAATGTTTCTTCACATTTCCTTTTTCTTTATTTTCCTGCAATAATTAAATCTGAAATGAATACTAATTCTTTGATTAGACTTTTAAGATTTTATTTATACTGTTGGAGGATGACAAATCCAGCAGCCTGACAGGCACAACATAAGGCTGCTGCAGGTCTATGCCTGCAGGTTCAACCAGCAGTGAGACTGAGCGTGTAGACCCTATAGTCACACACATACAGGTATACAACACATATACAGCTACAGCTGGTGGCCATGCAGAGTACAGACATGAAAACAAACAGCAGCAATGGCCTCATCCTGTTCAGCTTTCTGGATGAGCAGGGTGGAGGTCAGTTGGTGGAAATATAAGTGATGAATAACATCCTCCTAGAAGTGGAAAAAAGTACAGCCACAAGAAAGTAAAGCGAGTGACCTTAGTGGTTATGTCTATTCTGAGGAGAAGTGTCCTAGTCGCTGTGGGGACTCTTTCAGTTCTTTACATTGAAAATCAACGGCAGATGTTTGTATGGCATGCTTTTGAAAGCATCTCAATCAGGGAATTCCCCAGCCTGCCTAGATAGCTAAATATTCCTTGTAGTTGGAATTGCTAACATGAACTTTCATTTTTTGCAAATTAAATAATCTCCTCATGTACTACCAGTACAGTAGGCATGAAGAAAAATTGATCACCAGGTTCTTTATAATAACTGTTTGTGTCTACAAAATCTGTCACCCTGCTTTTTCTTTCCCCAAGTAAACCTCTGCTTCTTTACCTTTTCGTCATGCATGATATTTTCTGATTTTTTTCTTAGTCATTTTACTCTATAATTTCTTCATCTTTTGAGAAAAATTTTATATTAGAGAACAACCTCAATGCTACAGAAAGTAACAGTGTATTTACCTCCTACATCTCATATCTGATGTTTTTATTGAAACATCATAAATCTTGAATTGCCTTTTTACAAAAGTGTCTCAGTTTATGATCCCCTATATTTCATATGTCTTGTTCTGCTTGTTAATTTTAATTGAAAATGATCAAAACCTTGGAGTAATTTCATCTGGGTAACATTTGGGGACAATATTAAAAGCCTTCTTAAAGTAAAATATCATTTATTTACTGCTTCCTCCTTTCCTAATAGGTCTTTCATTGTATCAGAATTTGACTTAACATTCTTTTTTTCTGTTCATTTTATGTTAAAATTTATGGATATTAAATACTTGTTTTAAAATGTAAATCATTTCATAACACAACCCTGATATCTTTAGACACAATTTCCTTAAAAAGAAATGCATCAAAATCTAGATCTAGATCCGTGGGAAAGCTGTTTTCATAAACAAAACATTTAAGATAGACATATCCCTGTTTATCCTTATTTCTCTACTTAAATATGTTTTACAGAGTATCTTAATAAATATCAGCTGTTCTCAGGGGCATTGTTCTTGCCAGGAGTCAAATAAATGTGTATAATCTGTTCTGATGTGTACATGATGTTCTTCATTGATTAGTCTCAATGTACTAGAATAGCCATTCAGAAAGAAAAAAAAAGACAATAAAATAAGAGCAAACCAACAAAGTAATTAGTAAAGTAATCAGTAGAATTATTGTAGATTTCCTCAAGATCATTATTCCTTTATCCATAAACTATGACATCAGACTGATGTTCAACATGTAGACTGAAGTTGGCCACCTAATTCATGGAGAAAACATATAATGGATATGAGTAAGCAGAATTATATTTTCATATATGCATATTTTCATACATATGTGCTTGACAATTTACTGGACAATATGCATCTATATCTACCACATTCTTAAACGGGTAGATAATTCAACAGAATTCAGTACCAAGTAGGTAAGAAACCTCTCTGTTTTCTAGATCTCCTCCATTCTCTAAACGATTATCTTACCTGTGACTCCCACCAAAGGTAGATTCAGGCAACATTTTCTCGAAGAGCTCAAACAATACATTCATAATTTTTAATACTTCACTGTTGTATTCTGAGCTGTAACTTCTCTCATTTTGTCTGAACCTAGTTCTAAAATCTCCATTCTTTATTTTAATCCAAACAGAAATTTCAATTATACTTACATTTTTAAAAAATATTAATAGCATTTTTTTGCCCTATCTAGTTTGCCCTGTGGGCATCAACTTCATTTTAATCCTTTCTATCAGAAAGTCTCTGTCTAACACGTCTGTAAATCAGAGCTGTTCTCAATGTTGTTGTCTTGTATCTCATATATCATTTTCAAAAACACAGAGACTAGAAAGCAGATAGGCTAAGTCTTGGTAGACATTTCTGTACCTTGATATGACATTATAAAGCATTGAGTTACATTCTATTTTTTCACTTAATCCTTGTGTGATTTTACATATCAAAGATATTTGATTTTTTTTCTCTCTTCCTTTCTTATATTCTTTTGTGAGAACGTTGTGTTACGGTATGAACATTTATACTGTCATCTGTGACAATTACTAATATAATTTTGTGATGTGCAGGCAGAAGGCAGACATGCTTACTCAGCCGGACCTAGAATGTATTTTGTCATTTCTTCCAAGTAGAAGATTTGTCCTGTGTTTGCCTGGGATAGGGTTGACTTTCACAAGAAGCCAGGAGGGGACAGAGTTGGGCCAGCTGACCCAAACTGGCCAAACAAGTGGGGTATTAGATACCATGTGACATCATGCTCAGTGCTGAGGGGGGCGAAGCTGGCCAAGGGGAGGTTAATCGTTGCTGGGGAGCATGCTGGGCATCAGGCAGTGAGACAGTTGCTCTGTGTATTTGGTTATTTGTACATTCTTGTTATCAGCATTATGGTTGTTAGTGTTAGCTTCCTTTGCTGTTCTGTTAAACAGTCCTTATCCCAATCCATGAGTTTTGCCATTTTCTTCCAATTCTCCTCCCCACCCCACCGGAAGGAGGAGAAACAGAACAGCCACGTGGTCCTTTGTTGCTGACCAGGGCTAAACTACGACAAGATTCTTGTTAGTTTTGCAGACTGAGAATTTTTTATATTGAACTGTCTCTAATAGCTCAATGACCAAAGAGTGGAGATAAAAAGTAACATCAGCAGACTACCATGCCAACAAGCAATAAAGCTCCTGTACAAAACGGTTTGGCCAACTTGTAACTACAAAACAGGAGCACCACTCTTCCATCGTCACAAATATTAGGAAGTAATATTGGAAAATTATGAAATATTCTGGCTACATTCTCTTCTTGATTTTTCAAGAAAAATTAGATTAACTTTTGTCTTCCATTTTGTACAGGTTTGGAGGGGTCTTATTGTTGCATCACGGTTATTCAGGGCTTGAGATAGCTGGTTTTACGTTGTTGCAGGTAGGGAAGCTAAAATGTAAGAATAATGTTTCTCGTCAAACAAGGCATGAGATTTGATGGGTTTCTCATTCATTTTCCAAATAGAAGTAGTAATGATTTGACAACTGAAATGCATTAGTATAGCATATTTATTTTGTGCTTCCTAGGCAAGCGTCGTTAAGTTTATTACAGTTTATACTTTTGCCTATCTATTAACTATAAATAGAGTAAAAAATATCCATGCTAACTAATGGGGAAGAAGGGTGTCATACTTCATTGGCATTTTAGACTTCTGTAGATACCTCAGGATATTGAACTTCTACTGCCTAATCTTGCCAAGTTTTGACTTATTTATTCAAGGTACAACTTTCAAAGTGCAAATGAATGTAATTAACAACATTCTGTCCCACTAAGAAATCTTTGTTACTCTGTATTTGAGTTAGAGCGATTTTGGGGAGGTGGGTTCCCCAAATGTAGGTTTCAATTGATGGTATTAATGTTTCTATGTGAAGATAAAAGATAAAACAAAATGCTCACCTCACCAGTAAGCTCACATGAATAGTCACTTGAAAACAACCATGTTTGAGCTAAGCTTTCATGTTCATTACGTCATGAAAAATATGGCTGAAAAATATGTTCTGCCTGGAGACTAGAAGACAGTATGAAAAATGACATTTTAAATGCCTTGAAGTGATACTGAAATTGAGTTCTTAGGAAAGGGAATATGACCAGAAAACATATCTTTGAGGAGCAGGACATTTTCCCATAGTTGCTAAACCAAGAACTATGTTATATCTCCCCCCTGCAATCATCAGGAAAGTAAGAATGATGATGAACTGTTCACTATCAACGTACTTTAAATGACATACCATAAGACAAATGAATGAAAACTTAAAAATGTAAAATGCAATATTAAGGCTGTATTTTTTATGCTGTATGCTTATTTGTACAGTAAAGTGTGCTCTAATCACATTTTCTCATTTCTTTTGGCTGCACAGAAATATTTTATCTATGAATTCTCTATGATTACTGTAATGCACTATGGCTTGTGTTTGTTATGATCACAGTAAAAACAACATCCAGATTCCAAAAGATTTTAATATACTATTTATTGGAGTTAACACTAGAAGGAAAAAAAACTAGCACAGATAATCCTGTGTTGCATCAGATGCTGGGAACCCTGAGCTGAGAGACATCAGGTGGCAAGACATTTCTGATCAGGGCAAGGCATGCTGCCCAGATCCTCCCTGTGGAGAGGTTCACCAGCATTTCTCATAGGACTTTCTTAGTAGAAAAGAGTTCTATTAATCATTTCTACTGTCAAGCAAAAGAATGTTCTCCTGAGAAAATGCTGCTTTGTTTTGAGATAGATACACATGTGCCATGGTAACTGACATGCAGTGTGAACAGCTACAGGCTCCTCCATCAGGAGAACTCAATGTACTCCGTCAGGTACTCAATGACTTTTCTGCCTCAGTCTTTACTGGCAGGTGCTCTAGCCGCACGGCCCAAGTCGCAGAAGTAAAGGCAGGAACTGGGAGAAAGAAGAACCAACCACTGTAGGAGAAGATCAGGGTCAAGACCATCTAAGGAATCTGAAGGTGAACAGGTTCAAGGGACCTGATAAGATGCATGCACGGGTCCTGAGGGAGCCGGTGGATGAAATTATGTTGTAGTTTGACTGTGGACAGCAATAGGGCCACGAGGTCTCTCTACCTCCCCTCCCCTCACTGGGGTGGAGTGGAGAAAAGAAAGAAAAAGGCTAAAACTTGTGGGTTGGGATAAGGGCAGTTTAACAGAACAGAAAACAGAAGGAACAGTAACAACAATGATACAGATAAGGGGAAAACACAACACAAACTGCAGAATGCACAAAGCAACTCTCACCACCCACTGCCCCGTGCACGCTCTCGAGCCACAATTAATTTCCTGCCACCCAGCTCCCCCCCAGCCAGAATCCAGCATGATGGCACATGGTATCGAATACTTTGTTCTGTTTGGCCACGTTGGGTCAGCCCGCCAGGCTGTGTTCCCTCCTGACTTCTGGTGAAAATTAACCCTGTCCTGGTCAAACCCAGGACAAGTTACTAAGTCACTATCCATCATATTTGAGAAGTCGTGGAAATTTGGTGAAGTTCCCACTGACCGGAAAAGAGAAAACATAAGCCCCTTTTTTAAAAAGAGTAAAAAAGAAGACCCAGGGAACTACAGGCCAGTTAGTCTCATCTCTGTGCCTGACAAGATCGTGGAGCAGATCCTCCTGGAAACTATGCTAAGACATGTGGAAAATAAGGAGGTGACTGGTGACAGCTAGCATGGCTTCACCAAGGGCAAATAGTGCCTGACAAATGTGGACACCTTCTACAACAGGGTTACTGCATTGGTGGATAAGGGAAGAGCAACTGATGTCATTTACCTGGACTTGAGCAAAACATTTGACACTGTCCTGCAAGACATCCTTGTCTCTAAATTGTAGAGACATGGATCTGATAGATGGGCCACTTGGTGAATAAGGAATTGGCTGGATGGTCGCACTCAAAGCATTGTGATCACTGAGTCCACGTACAGACGGAGACCAGTGATGAGCGGTGTTCCTCAGGGGTTGGCAATGGGTCCAGTGCTGTTTAACATATTTGTCAGTGATGTGGACAGTGGGATGGAGTGCACCCTCCGCAGGTTTGTCGATGAACCCAAGATGTGTGGTGTGGCTGACATGCTGGAGGGAAGGGATACCTTTCAGAGGGACCTGAAGAAGCTTGAGAAGTGGGCCTGTGTGAACCCCATGAAGTTCAACAAGGCTAAATGAAAGGTCTTGCACATGGGTCAGGGCAAGCCTAAGCACAAATAGAGGCTGGGTGCAGAATGGATTGAGAGAAGTCCTCAGGAGAAGCACTTGTGCGTAGTGGTTGATGAGAAGCTCAACATGACCCGGCAAAGTGCTCTCGCAGCCCAGAAAGTCAACCATATCCTGGGCTGCATCAAAAGAAGCTTGGCCAACAAGTCAAGGGATGTGATTCTGCCCCTCTACTCCTCTCTGGTGAGACCCTACCTGGAGTCCTGCATCCAACTCTGGAGCCCTCAGCACAGAAAAGACACGGACCTATTGGAGGTGGTCCAGAGGAGGACCACAAAAATGATTACAGGGACGGAATACCTCTCCTATGATGAAAAGACGTGAAAGTTGGGCCTGGAGAAAAGAAGGCTCTGGGTACACATTATAGCAGCCTTCCAGTACCTGAAGGGGGCATACAAGAAAGATGGAGAGGGACTTTTTACAAGGGCAAGTAGCGATAGGACAAGGGGTAATGACTTTAAACTGAAAGAAGGCAGATTTAGATTAGATATAAGCAAGAAATTCTTTACTCTGAGGGTGGTGAGGCACAGGAATAGGTTGCACAGAGAAGCTGTGGATGCCCTCTCCCTGGAAGTGTTGAAGGCCAGGTTGGATGGGGCTGTGAGCAACCTGGTCTAGTGGAAGGTGTCCCTGTCCATGGCAGGGGGTTTGGAACTGTGTGATCTATAAGGTCCCTTCCAACCACTCTATGATTCTATGATTCTATCATGATTTCCTGGCTGAGCTTACCTTGCAGTCAAGAGCTACAGGTCTGATGGCCAAGCTATACAGATGCACAGCACAGGCCTGTGCCTATCCTGTTTCACCATCATGTGGATCACTAACTCCTAATGTACAAAGATCTTCTGATTAGAATCTCTGCATAAGTATAGGAAAATAAATATTCTATAAGATCTAATGAAACTTATGATTTCTCCACAGAATTTCCCCCCCCCAAAAAAAAAAACCCAAACCCTTGAAAACACAATTGTTTTTCAAAAAGCCTGTACTTTTTGTTCTGTATGATATATTACACCCATTCATTTGTTAATTTCTCTATTTGTACCTACAGACTTCATTTCATATATGGTTCATATGATACTAGCAAATGACAGTTTGACTTCTTAGCAAAGTATGAAGGTAATTAAGTTTTTTTTTCCTTTTTGGTGTTTACTTCTATTATTATTAAACTTTAAGCTGTTACAGATGTATTTTAATGTTTGCTAGGTGGAAGCAGTGACAGTATCAAGGACTTTTTGATTAGCTTATAGCACAACTACTGTAATGCAGATAAAATGAACAGAGTAATTAAGCTAAGTGTGTACTGAAAAACTCACAAAAAATAAAACCATGAATTTTACCTATAATAATCTCCAAATCTGTCTGAGATTCTGAAATATAAGTTCTAAAGTTATCATCTGAATAATAGCTTGAATCAATAACTGTGAAATGGGTTTTGCACAATTTGTTTTAGAAACAGTAGACGTGTTACTGTAGGGGCAAACAAGATTTCAGGGGAAAGGAAAACTGATTCTAAAAATTGTAGGGTGAAGATTCAGTAAAATGCCATGGTAGCCTCAATATTTCCAGATATTAACATTGCAATGATTTTCCAGGCCATGAAATTGAAGGCTAGGGTCTGTATACAGTAAATGAAATGAGACAGAGGCTTCAGAAAAGATGCACAGCAATTAATTCACTGACAAGAAAATCAGAAATATTTTTTGAATGGTCAGTGGAAAACATTGAACACTTCTTTGATTCAGGTCAACTATCCAGGTCTGTTGTCCAAGTCCAGTGTACAGCTCTTGATTCAGGTCCATTATTCCCATATAGAGAGATACATGTGTCTGTCTTTCAAAAGCCAAGCAGTGATTATTCTTTGCTTAAAACAAAAAAGTAAAGCTGGACTTAGCTGTGGTGCTACTACACACTTTTCCTGCTAATTTAAACATATAAATATTATTTAATGTTTAAACAAAGGTAATTTAAAGTGTTTACTTGGTAAGCAACAGATGACATTCAGTATTCACATTTGGCTTGTCAACTTTATTATTCTGGCAAAGATTCTTCAATCGGTGTGAAAGGTTTTATTGTATGAAATGGAGTAAGCAAGTTCTAGAAAAGGAACACGTACAGAAGTGCGAGTCCGTAGTCTGATGGTAAGAGGGGCTGGATTCTACTTCTTTCACCCACACTTTTTCTGTATATTTACACAGAAACAACCATTAGTACATTCCTAACATTACACTTCACCACATCTAGCTCCTTCTTACATACTTCATTAGTAAGCATTAGTGTGGACAGCTGTAAATGCTCTTCTGTGGACATAGTTAAGTCTACGTGAAGGGGCCTGCCAGTGTTGAAGAGGGTTTCTACTGTTTCTTTTGTCGTTGTTTGTGTGCAGACTGATATAGCTGTGGCAGAAGAATTTTTTAATATAAACCAAGCCTGAGGCTCTCGGTCTGCAGCTGACCCAGTATAATGTTGTTTTGCAGTCATTTAACATTTGGAAAACTTTCTTCAGAATTCTGAGGTCTAGAAAATCTGTGGTTGCTCTACAAGTGTGTCTGTGGTATTACAGGCTCTAGGCACAGCCTAGGGCGACTTTCAACTTCCTTTATAAATTCAGCACTTTTAATATATCATAATACTCTTCCTTTCATACACGAAATAAAAGGTTCAAACAACCGATGAGATACTTCAATTCTGTAGTCTATCAATATCTTCCAACCCTAGAGACACAAATTCCTTGAATATACTTACAAAATATCTAGTGTCCTTTCTGTACCACTTCTATATCTCTGTCCTTGTGTCACAAGCTGTATATGTCATTTTAGAGTATAATTTCAAGTGGTGACACCTTTGGAAGTTTCTTTTTTTATTATTCAGCAAAGCAGAAATAAAACTTCTAAGTATTTAGATGCAGTGTAGTCATGCTATGACAGCTTTTCATATATAACTCTTTCTTTCTTCATACACCTCTACACATCGAAGTGACCAGAAAGCATTAGAACTTCAAAAAAATCTACAGATGAAAACCTCAGTGACCTGTGAAATGCTTTGAACCCACAATGAAGCACATTTCAATTAAATTAGTAAATAAATAAGTTCTCACCAGTTTTAGTCTGTGCATACTGGATAAAAATAGGAAGTTACAGACTTTCTGTTATGCTTCTATCCTGATCTTCTTCGAGATAGAACAACAAAGTTGTCCTGGGTTCAGCCAGGACAGGGTTAGTTTTCACTGGAATCCAGGAAGGGACACAGTCCGGTGGGCTGACCCCACCTGGCCAAACAGAGCAGGGTATTCCATACCATGTGCCGTCATGCTGGGTTCCGGTGGGGGGGGAGCTGGGCGGTGGGAACTCACTTGCGGCTCAGGAGCGCACAGTGACGGGGGTGCGGGAGAGCGGCTCTGTGGGTTGTGCGGTTTGTGTTGTGTTTTCCCCTTATCTGTATCATTGTTTTTACTGTTCCCTTTGTTTGCTGTTCTGTTAAACTGCCCTTATCCCAAACCACCGGTTTCTGCCTGTTTCTTTCCATTCTCCTTCGCACCCCGGCAGGGGGAGGGTCGGCCGCATGGCGCTTTTTGTTGCTGGCCACAGCCAAACCATAACAAAAGTTAAATATCTTTATAATGATGTATTGTTTGATATATTTAGAGGATATAAATTGTCCTTACTGTTCTGTAAATTTCATAATCCTGTGCCCAGTCAATATGTCTCACCATCTGACTGAACATGAATCATACAGACTACTATGATAAATAATGACAGTGATATACAACTGTGGTGGGTAGACCCTGTCTGGGTGCCTGGTCCCCACCTGTAGGGCCCCAAGTCGGAGTGAGCAATTGTTGCAAGCATTTATCTTGAGAAACCAAGACAGAGACTTACAAATGAGGCATTCTACTTTGTACTTTCCCAAGCAAACCTTCTCACTTCATAAGGGACTGTGTGTGGAATTATTAGTAAAATTAAGGTTTTACATCTGAAAAATTAAGGTTTATATGAAAAACGTAGCAGTGTTCACCCAATGAGGAAAAGCATGAAATCAAAAGGAGCTCTGAGGATGGGACCCAGCTGCAGCAGGCATGCGAGGAGTCCACTAACACAGGAACTCCCTGCAATGTACCATAGAGGACGGAACGGAGTGGAGACTCCGTGGCCCTGCTCCGTGATGATAAAGTGGGAAGAAATGGTTCTCTAGAACCGATAAGCAGCTCATCTGGCCCTCTGAGCCAACAGGTTTTCGAAACCTTGCCAAAGTGCTATCCTCTAGTGAACTTTGCTTGTTTTAATATCGTTTTAATACTAAAACACACCTCCATCCTGAAGGCTACCCACCTCCGAGGTGCGACCACCCCTCTTCGAGTCTGCGCTCTTGATTTTTCGTAAACTATACCTTTAAACGTGAAGCGAGAAAATTTTACACCAATCATGATAAAAGGCATGTATGACTACAGTCACTCAAACTCCACCTTAAACGTAGAAAGGCTATAAAAATAGCCAGGGAAATGGGGGATTTTTGGAGAAGAAGATAACACCATAGATTTTCGGAGAAGAAGGTCTTCGGAGGAAAAGAAGATAACACCTTGAGCAAGTCAAGGGAAACTCCACCTCATACTGCCTCCGACAACCGGGATTTGCCGACGGGCTGAGCCTTGCTTCTCCCCCCCTTGGGACGCCTTGGGTGAGACTTAAACTAAGCCCTTTTCTCGGGAATAGTTACTATAGTCAGGCTGTATTATTTATAATCTTTTCATGCATTTTGTATTTGCACGTGCTTTCTTGCAGACAGTCACTATCACCGGCAATTCAAAAAACCTATATATCTGTTGCACAAATAAAACTGCATTGTTTCAGTAGCCAGTTGTCACAGTTTCTCACTGAAAGCGACCGAATGCGTCTGTGCTAGTTCATGAGCACGACAGGACTGAAGGTGCAGACCTGCTATTAGTGTATCTAAAATCGTGGTAGTTTAATATACGTATTAAATGCGACTGGACTGGTAGTGGCAAATTGGACATCACTCAGAATTTAAACCTAGCCGCACCTAGCCTCTCACTTCGGTGAAGAGCGTTAGAAAGCAGGGGGTTTATTTTCTGCCAAGTTAACGCGACACTGTGGCAGGCATGCGGAACCCTGGAGAGAGCTTTCTTGCTCTCTCCCTCTGAGATGACATGTAGGCAAGCAAGTTACACGCTTCCATGAAGCTGAAGGTCAACTCTGCAGAGGAGGATTGTGAGTCCACCAAGACCCCCCACGCCCACTGATTCACAACAGTACTCCTCCCCTGAGGAGGGATGACAGGCACCCAAAGGATATAGAAGGATAATGGGCAAGCCTCTTGGCATGCGCCTGCCACAGGAGGACCCTGGCCACCAGCAGAAAGCACCGCTGGATTCAAGGATGGTGATATTGTTTCTATCATCTTTCCTTTTATTTTCCTCTCTTTATCTTTGACTTGATTTATATGCACATAAGGGTAATATTGTTGTAAGTTTGTCAATTGGCTATATTTTACACTTTTGAAATTCAGACATTATATCATTGTAAGCTTTGCCAAGTGAATATCCATTGTAACACCACCGTGATAAAAGTAATGTATATAGTTGCGAAGTTACTATCTTTTGAAATTTTGCTGAATTCCAAGTAGAGTTCTGTTTTCAGTTGAACTTCTAGGGTCATTGTCAGGACTCCTGTATACCATGCAGAGAATTGAAAAAGTTCATCTCCTCTTACGCACCGAGTGGGAAGGGACACCACCAAAGCCGCTCTATCACTAATCCTCTTCTACTGGACTGGGGGCTGAAAATATAATGAAAGGCTCATGGGTCAAGATAAGGACAGAGCCAGATCACTCACCAATTACCATCACAGGCAAAACAAACTCAGCTTTAGGAAATTAGATTAATTTATTACTAATCAAAAAAGAATAGGGTAACGAGAAATAAAAACAAATCTTAAAAACCTTCCTCTCACCCATCCCTTCTTCCCAGGCTTAACTTTACTTCCAGTTTTCCCTACCTCCTCCCTCCCAGCTGCACAGGGGATTGGGGAATGGGAGCTGCAGTTAGCTCATCACACGTTGATTCTACCACTCCTTCCTCCTTAGTGGGAGGACTTCACATTCTTCCCCTGCTCCAGCCTGTGGTCCCTCCCATGGGACACAGTCCTTCATGAACTGCTCCAGGTACATCCCCAGCGAGGGTCACAATTCCTGCCAGCAAACCTGCTCCAGTGTGTACTCCTCTCTCCACAGGTCCACAGGTCTTGCCAGGAGCCTGCTCCAGCATGGGATCTCCATGGAGTCACAGCCTCCTTCAGGCATTCATCTGCTCTGGTGTGGGGTCTTCCATGGGCTGCAGGTGGACATCTTCTCTACTATTAACATCCATGTGTCGCAGGGGACAGCCTGACTTGCCATGGTTTGCTCCACAGGCTACAGGGTGATCTCTGCTCCAGCACACGGAGCATCTCCTCCCCCTTGTTCTTCATTGACCCTGGTATTTGTAGAGTTGTTTCTCTCACATATTTTCATTCCTTCTCTTGGCTGCAGCTGTTGCTTCACAGGCATTTTTTCCCCTCTTCTTAAATATGTTGTCACAGAGGTGTTACTACCATCGCCAATTGGTTTGTCCATGACCAGCAGCAGGTCCTTCTTGGAGCCACCTGGAGTTGGCTGTATTGGACATAGACAAAGCTTCTAGCACCTTCTCACAGAAGCCACCCCTGCAGTGCCCCCAGCTACCAAAACCTTGCTATGCAAACCCAAGACAACAACGAAACGATTGTGAAATTCCTAAGATGGAAGCTAAATATTACATTTCTTACCAATATAAATTTGAGTTTTCTACCATATGATGTAAAATACTGTCATTACTGTCAGCAGCACTGGGTAGCACCACTACAATGCTACTACAAGAAAAAACATCCAAGTGGATGAGACTCGAAAATACAGCAGGCAGCATACCTATTATTAAATAATGACTGGACTGAAGCATTAGTTGCTTCCTGACTGGATATTCTGGGATACTGCTCCTGGAAAAATTTAGATAGCATCTGGAAGACTTAGAAATTCTAAAATGAGACATAAAAAGTAACTTGTATGTAACTAGGCATCTCAAGTCCCACACAAAATTTTATTTGTGGGATTGTGGTTTTGGATGCACACTTATACTTAAAGATGTCAAATATACTTCAAGCTGTCAAACGTTTTTCTTTAATCCAAGTCCTTGTATTTTTTCTATAGGTCTCTTCCTTTGAAAAGTTTCAGGTATTTATAACCTTGCAGCCTGATTTATGGAAGTCCATAGCACACACAAGTGTAACTGGTGGGGAATGTATTTTAGCCATATGTTCTATACATCACAAATGAAAACAAATCATCTCAAAATTCTGCTTTTAAAATTGGTAGATCAAAACACTAAATTGCATTATTTGGAGCCATCTCTGTTTTTATGTAGTTATTATTATTCTTAGTTCCAAAGCGTACAGTGGAAATGAATTTACTTACACACCAGATAGGTTTTGTAAAATAAAATAGTTAACGTATACGAAGCTTACATTTTCATTGTTGGAATAACATGCAGTGAAACTTCATAAAGACATGTAAAGAAGAATTAATTTAAAGAAAAATGTCAAAGAGATGTAAATTCTTTAGAGCACTGAATGATTTAGGATATCAGTGCAAAAGCATTACGTGATTATGTAATTAATTACTGAATTAAAGTGCATAGGTATGTCAGGACAAACCAAAGTTACAGCGGAAACCTCAATTTTAAAATTTTTTGTGTTCCAAGTTCTTACTCTTGCCGACTTATTATTCTCTCTGTTCATGTGTTTGTGTTGTGTACTTTGTACTTATACACTTCTAAAATCATGTGTATCTTCTAAGAATTGTGAAACAAAAGTTGTCAAAGATAGAAGCTCATTTCTACAAGTAATGAACACATGGAAATATCTCAGACTAAGAAATAATTAAAAAGGTGATAAATATATACATATACACACACCCAAAGAGTAACTTTGTCTCAAAGTCACTTCTAATGTGCATAAATTTTCCTTGAATAATCATAGCCACTTATATAGAGCAAAATAACTACAAGATTACAGTAAGGTCAAATCTACAGTATGGATGTATTTCCTAAGACAAATAAATAAGGACTTAGAGAAAAAAGATAGAATCCAGGAGCGGAAACCAAGCGGTTCTGTTAGGCATTACATGTAATGTACACATTGTTAAAAAAAGAAAATAAAAAAAGAAAAGTAAAAGAAGAATGAAAAATAAAAGAAAAAACAAAAGGAAAAGGAAAGAAAAAAGAAAGGGCAGAGAAAACGAGAAAGAAAACGAAAACAAAAAGAAAACAAAAACGAAAAGAAAAAGAAAAAGAAAAAGAAAAAGAAAAAGAAAAAGAAAAAGAAAAAGAAAAAGAAAAAGAAAAAGAAAAAGAAAAAGAAAAAGAAAAAGAAAAAGAAAAAGAAAAAGAAAAAGAAAAAGAAAA
>Ga0065711_1005333_pt1 | contig 20543 bp, 17 predicted proteins | sample Hoacrofraction12_FD_59098 | JGI IMG/M metagenome (GOLD analysis project Ga0065711, IMG submission 59098) | Hoatzin crop microbial communities from Cojedes, Venezuela - Epithelial fraction 12 v2 (version 2) | ecosystem: Host-associated > Birds > Digestive system > Esophagus > Crop | place...
CATAGAGGTCCCTTCCAACCCCTACCATTCTGTGATTCTGTAAAGCAGGAGAGGAACTAATGGATGCGCACAGAATTTCTTGCGTCAGAAGAATGGTGTGAGGGTTACTGCCAGCTGGGAGCTTCAATGCAGAGGATGACTGGGTTACTGAGAGTATTGGCAGAGGGAAGTCCCTTCGCGGAGGGAAGGGGAAGGCTGGCAGGCGGCAGCTCGTTGGTGGTCCCTTGCATTCCGTCCTTTCTCTGTGTACATGTGCAGCGAGATGAGCTTACAGAACCACAGAGCACCGAGGTCTCCTCCAGCTTGTCACCTTCTAGATCTGAGCTCCTCAGTGCAGTGTTCTCTGACCAGGCATGCAGTCGGAGAAGCCCAGGAATGATTGCAACGTGAATTTGATTCCTTTGATGACTTTTCACTCGTACTGAAAAACAGTGGGAATTGTAGAACTGACAAAGTAATTCCATGCTTCCTTGAGAGAAAACCAGTTTACCAACGCTATGGCGTGTGTGATTTCCAGGCTATAAGATTCAGTAGCGTGATGCTCCCCAGCTGCAGGACTGTAAGAACAGGAAAACTGGGAGCGCGTGCATGTTTGGGCTAGTAGCTATGTGGTGTTTTACACTCTTTCCAAGACTCAGGAGAACTTCATCACGAACTGCAAAAATTGTAATGAACAGCTCCTGTTCTTGCCAGTTCTGACTTCATACTAACTCAGGGGCTGCTTTGACTCCGTGCCTGTCTTAGCAGACTGTTTTTTGTCAGTTATTAAAAACTGACTGTCCCAGACGAAACCAGGACACTGCTGTAAGATAAAAAGCCTGAAGATGTCATGCCCAAACTCCCAGTGCCTGAACAAAATTTACTGCTATATAATTATTTTAAATATAATCTGGTTTGTTACGTCTTAATGGTTAAATGTGTTGGTTTTCAGGAACATTTTCTTCTTACTTAGTTACAGCCATGCTATTGGGTGTCACTAAAATAATTAAATATCAAGCTGTACAGAATGACAGATCAAACACAGATCTGAAAGCATCTTTTTAAACATTTAGAACCTTTTCTGTAACCTTCCCACCTTGTGGGGAAGGCTCACTTTAGTCTCATGTTTTACGTCTGGTAACTATTTTTCAGCTTATGAAATATTATCCGATCCTGTGAAACGGCGAGCATTTAACAGCATAGATCCTACTTTTGATAACTCCGTACCTTCCAAAAGTGAAGCAAAAGAAAACTTCTTTGAAGTTTTTTCCCCGGTTTTTGAAAGAAATGCCAGGTAAGCCATGTCAGACTGCCTTTGCTGTTGCTGGAGAATCAGCATTTGTAAACTCTTCTGGCGTTGTGTTTGTAAGAGGTGTGATTTTAAGGGACGCTGGGAGAGGCATTAATTTGCTAGAAATGTAATACAAGTAAAATATTGCATTCTCTATTATTTCATTTTAAAATAATCTGAACTGTCACACTGGTGGCATTGAGTTTGACCTATGAGATTTTTTTTAAAAAAAAGTTTGTTCTCAACTCCATACTACTTACTGTCCTTTTTGTAGAACACATTGTTTCATCTCAAAATTATGTACTATACCAAGTGTGTGTATGCTACTGACCAAAAATTCCTTTTTTTATGATTTTCTTATGAGGGTGAGACATTAACAGAAGACAATAGTTATGTTCACAGTTTAGCTGGTTAAAAGAGAAGATAAATGTAACTATCAATATTTGGGGGTTCTCTCTTTAAGGTGTGTGACTTTTTCTGCATTTGATTCATGCTTGCCATTTGACTTTGTATTAAGGCTGTCACAATAGAAGTCTGTTTCACCTTTTACCTGTATGAAGTGTTTTAATTGTGTGAGGCACTTCTGACATTCTGAGCAATCCGTTGATTATTTAAAGTAGATTCAATAAAGCTTTTATCAAGTATTCCAGAGATTCTGACCTGGATCTGTGGTTGTCAGATGGGTTGCTCCCTTCTTTGCTTGGAAATGGATGCTGTGTCATGGAATAATAAATTCTAGAGCTTCTTCTATGGAAGATTTCCCTCTTTGTAGGGAAAAAAATGGAATGGAGGCAGAGCATGCATTATTCCCTCGTACTCCATTAGAATATGTGAGGAACTCCCTGTAGCCGACCCCAGAGCCGAGTTATTCACAGAGCATCTTTTGTCCACTTTCTGTAAGCTTCTCTACCAGGAGAAAGTGTGTGGAGCATTGAGTATCTACAAAGATAGCTTGTGCTCCATCAGGTCTCCTTGTAGGCACACCAAACTCGGGCAGAAGTTTGCTTTTCTGGGGGAGCTCCCCAGAAGAGGCTCACTGTGGAGGATGTTTAGAAGGAACCCTCCTGTTCTCTTCCTCTTTCCTGGTGCCCCTCTGCGTTGGTGGGAGGGAGCCTCTGATCTGATGTTTTGATTCTGTCCTTAACCCATGCCATGTTATGAAGCAAGTTTACATATATTATTTCTTTAATATATCCATTTATTTTCAGGTGGTCAAATAAGAAAAATGTTCCTAAGCTTGGGGACACAAACTCATCGTTTGAAGAGGTAGATGCATTCTACTCATTTTGGTAAGTTAGCCAGTGCCTCAGTTTCCATTCCCAGGACTCAAAACGTGCGATATAAAGAGCCTGCAGGCCCTTTTGTATGGAGGTTGTTGGCTGTGGTCTGTTCTGACCTAGTCATGTCACAAAATTACCCCACAGCTGTTTGGTGCCTCCCACAAGCTGAGCTGGCTTTCTCCTGGCTGATGCATCTGCGCTGTAAATTCACGGTTACAGCGGGAGCTTCTGACAGTTCTCTGACCACAACAGCTGTGAACTGAGCTGACCCACAGCCTAGAAGTAGGGTTCTTCTCGCTTATCTTGTGTGTTCAGCGGAGATGCCTACTAGGTATTTAAGGTCCCCTAGTTAAGGGAGGTCTGTCTAGTCCAGTAAAGTCAGTAGAATTTGTGGCTTGATTCATCTGCTAAATACAGATGCCTTCATAAAGATGAAATTAATTTGTCTCTGAACTCTACAGACCGTGCTACATCTCCACTGCCTATAACGGGAGCTTTAGACAACTGCACTGTAGGCATTCTGAGTTGGTGAGACTGATACTGTCCTAAAATACACTCTGTCCTGCAGTACAGATGTGAATCATGACTTCCAATAGCATCTTGCGTTTTGACTTAGCACAGTGGAATCATTGTAGGTGCAGTGTAATTGTAAATTATGTGTTATAAATAATACATATAAATAAATAACAGTATAATTGCCTATACAAAACTAATAATAATAAAAGAAGATTATTTAATAGTTTTGCTGGGTTTTTTTTAATTCATTCTTTTATTTTTTCTTATAAATTTACGCTAGGTATAATTTTGATTCCTGGAGAGAGTTTTCCTATTTAGATGAAGAGGAAAAAGAAAAAGCAGAATGGTATGTAAGTAAAAAGAAATTTGACAGGAGACTGAGAGATTGACACAGCAAAATTTTCTGACTGTCTATTAGGCTGCAAGTCACAGGAAGAAAGGCAGCCGAACTAAGACTGAATTCCACTCTCCCATCTTAGTAGTCAGTCATGACCTTGAACTGGACTGATTGTGGGCTTCTCTTTGGCTTATTTGTGTAACTGAAATTGTTCTTGCTTGCATCACAGAGGTGTTTCTGAGGCGCTTTGAGATGTGCGTTCATTTAAGTTCAGACTTGCAGTTCCAGCAAGCCCCAAACACAGGTTGAGCCTGGAGCGAGAAAAGAGTGGATGAGTAAGCAGTTAGCACATCTCTCTCCAACTCTTCATTAAGTGTGCTGAGACAAGTGAGGCTTTCTAGAATTTAGAGAGATCAGTTCCGATGGCTTGACGTTAATAAAAATTGTGTATTTGTTGATGTAGCAATAGTTGCTGAATTACTCAGACCATGTTGCCATTGGAAAACACATTCTATTTTTATCCTTCCTACAGTTATAAACACAGAATGTTCAAGTTAGAACACCAAGTCATTTAGTCTAACATCTATTTCACAGGACACAACCTTTCACTTAGTCATCCGTGTATAATCATAACTTGCACTGTATGAACCTCTTCCAAGTTTGAATAGAAATCAGTTTTGCAGTTAAGACTCGGTGGTTAGCTCGCTTTGCGGCTAAAAACTGTGCCATACTGAGCCTGTAGCTAGGCATTCGTTCCTCTTATGCCTTTTCCTGCTGTTAAGTTTTTTGAGCCTCTCTGGACCCAGTGTTCTCTCTCCTGTGAAGGTTCTTGAGGGCACTGTAATCAGTTCCATACCATTTGTTCTGATAAATTATACAGATTAATCTCTAGGCTTCTCACTGGAGGAAGGCTCTTGAATTACTTGTGTAGCTCTTTTTGTGCTTATTCCTGTCGTTGGTGTCCTTTTTTAAAAATGTTTAGACAAATAGTACATAGTATGCTGTACTGAAGAGCGAGAACTACATTCCAGCTTTTGTTGCAATGCTCGTGATTCTTGTTCCTTCTTGCCAAAGGTGATGTTGCTCGCGTTTTAAACCTTCAGTCTACTTGTAGTAGTCTCCTACTCTGTTACGGGGATTGTTTTCTTTGTTCTGTATTTGGTTGTGTGGATGAGGATACAGACCCCCACTAACAATCTGACTCTTTCTTCACAGCACTGACAATTATTTCCAGATTACTTAGTCAATTTTTAATCTAATTCACCTGAGCTGTATTTTACTGGAATGAATCTGGAGTGTCACAGTACTTCAGAGACAGTGTTCTTTCTGTGCAGATGGGTTTGCTTGACATGACCTGTAGTCTGTGAAATGGAGATAATTGACATTGGTTCTATTGCTGCCCTTTAATTGAACTGTATACCAGCATTATGGTTGTTTTGCTTAGGTTTAGTGTTAGGTCAAGTGGATTGCATTTTGAAAACAAAGTCCCTGATCTCATTCCCTGCACTGACAGATAAGCAGCTTGTTTAGCCAGGTGTTTTGAAGGTTTAGGTTATTGTATAAATGCTTAGCATTTTTCACATGAGCTTGAGGCCTGGAACTTCATTTTTTGAAGTAGTCAAGGAAGAGCATCTGTGTGGGGAAACTCTTTTAAAGTTTGTTGTGGAATTTCTGACAGACCGACACTAAAGGGTATTAGCACTGAACTAATTACACTGTCCCTTTTTAGTCGAGATGAAAGGAGGTGGATTGAAAAGCAGAACAGAGCTGCCAGAGCATTGAGAAAAAAAGAAGAAATGAACAGAATTAGGACACTTGTTGGTGAGCATACAAACTGCTGGTTTTCTAAAGAGAGATTTGTTAACTGACAGTGCAAATCTCCTGTTTTCATTTTGTACATGATGCATCCTTTCTTCTGCCAGACAATGCATACAGCTGCGATCCTAGGATAAAGAAATTTAAGGAGGAAGAAAAGGCAAAGAAAGAAGCAGAGAAGAAAGCAAAGGTAGAAGCAAAACGGAAAGAACAGGAGGCAAAAGAAAAAGTAAGTTAACTACTGTATTTGGGTTGAAAAACCCTGGTTCATTCACACCTGATCCACTGCTTCAGCTTCTAGATGTGTCAGAAAGCTGCTATCAGAATTATTTTGGCATTTAAAGATGTGTTGTCTTCGATCCCTGTGCAACAGGGAGTGCAAGACTGACAGCCTTTAGGGAATGAGATGAAAACAAGGAGCACAGATATGAAACAAAAAAACTTCTAGAACTGAGTTGTGTTGTTGCGTTCAATTCTTCTGGTTTAGAGGCAGTCATTAAGCTCCGTGGCCTACTTTCCTTTTTCATAAAATGGATACAGCTGTTTGCCTTGTGCTTATGGTCTGCGAGGGCTTGGTGGGTACGAAACATGTTGAGGTAACATAACATATTTCATTAATGTGAACAGTTTGGAAAAGATGGCTATGGAAACAGCACCAGGAATGGAAGGGACCTGTAAGGTGCTAAAAAGTGACTTAAGAGGCAATACTGGAGCACTGCGAGATACTATGTTAATAATGATGCAGGAGAAAGTTGGACGGCTGCATTTTTCCGAGTTGATACTCTTGGGGCAGGCATAGGAAATTTCATACAGTTTTATATCTTCATTATAAAAGAAGTCAGGATTTATAAACTATGAATGCTCATAGTGAGTATTTGAATTAATGCCAACTGGTATATGTTTCATTTCCTCCCTCAAAATTCTTGGAAAACCAGACATTAAAGCATTTATGTACTAAAAAAATAAAACCCCACAACCAAAAAATGCCCCAAAAAACCCACCAAAACCAGAAATAGCACATTTTAATACTGCATGACTGAATGACCCTGTAACAGTGTGACTTAATGTTGAGGTTTTTTGTTTTGTTTTTTTGCTTTTGATTGCAGCAAAGACAAGCAGAATTAGAAGCAGCACGGTTAGCAAAAGAAAAGGAGGAAGAAGAAGTTAGGCAACAAGCATTAGTAGCAAAAAAGGAAAAAGAGATACAGAAAAAAGCGATCAAGAAAGAAAGGCAAAAACTGAGAACAACATGCAAGGTATTTAAATATTATTATAGTGAAATACAGGTTACATCAGTGAAGTTACTGCGTTTGCTTAGATCAGACGCTGTCACATGCTTGCTTGTTCTTATGGCTGGAGAGGGGTACGGAAAGTGGGTCTACTAAAGAGCAAAATACTAAACCACTTATCATATGGTTTTGAGTTATGAGTAAAGACCAAATAGGTCCAAACACAGTGGTGGCTGAAGAGTGCTGCGTGTTAAGCCTTTGTCTGAAGGAACAGGACAGTAAAGTTCAAGAACTTTGCAGAACATGTATTTCTGCTTCCAGAACTGGAATTACTTTTCTGATAATGAGGCAGATTGTGTTAAAATGATGGAGGAGGTGGAAAAGCTTTGTGATCGTCTTGAGCTAGCAAGGTAAGTCTTCCTGCTGCTGCTTTCTGCTCGTTTTGATGCCCATCCTTCTACTAGCTATCCGTTGTAACTTAACAATTTATTTTTAGTCTGCAATGCTTGAATGAAGCACTTACATCCACAACAAGGGAAGGAGGAAAGGCGGCTGTAGTAAAACAGGTAATTATGCTGAGTGTCAAATCAAAATAACGGAATAATTTGATTTGTGAAATCTACATGACTGAATCGCAGTAAGATACAAGGTAGCTGCTGTGGAATCCCGCCTGTTAAAGAGCTGAGTTTGAGTCCCCAGGCGGGCTTCATCTCTGCTCTGTTTCACATGGTGCAGTTCATGGCTGGTGAAGTAACCAGTGCTAGCTGAGGGAAAAAAAAAAGCATTTTCAATTAGTAAAGGGGACAAAACCTACTGTTTGTACAGCATATAGAAACAGTAGAGGAATTTAATTTTGCACAACGATGGGTCACAATTACCTAGAGGGGAAGGAGGGCAGTCTTAACCTGTTCTGTTACGCAAGAAAAACCCTAGTGTAGTATCTGTGACCTGGGGCTAGATCCACAAAAGGACTGAAGTGCTGCAGGCTGTAGGCACTGGGAGGGCCAGCGGGTTGGACACTGAAGCATGGGAAAAGCAAGACACTTGCGATCAAGATTTACAAAACTCAGCAAGGACCTGCCTCGATTTGCCAGCAGGGAAAGACATTTGGACTAGGAAGGCTGAACCCGCGTCCTGCAGAAAGAACAAAGTGCTTTCTCTCATCCGCTTTGGATTCACAGCGGTGAACTTTCTTTCATGGTGGGGAAGATGATCTGTCCCCATCCCAGGGTCAGGTTTGCTCATCAGACAAGACTCAAATCCCTCTTGTTCTGCGGGGGACTGAATCCAGTCTCCTGGTCTCCAGCATAGTGTTCCAAACACGGGACAGTCACCTTTCTGTCTCTCTGTTAAAACTGTTCCGCTTTTGTATTAATAAAAATTATCTATCAGATAACTTTCCTTTTGCCAGGAAGACTTTGTTATGAGCTAGACAGAAACCTATTTTGAGCATCCTGCCAACAGGCGTAAGCGTGTAGCTTTTGTCGTATTGCCAAGACTGGACTGGGCGTACTCGGAAGCAGATATGTTGCACCACAGTCTCGAGGTGGGATTACAGTTCACAAAGATGTGCGATGGGTAACTGAAGTTCTGCTGAGTTGCCTGCTAACAAACTACACACGGCCATCTAANCCTGAGTAAGCACTTAGTAACTAAAGTCTGGGTTGTTGCAGTTAATGCTAACTTAGTGCAGCCGTAGTAACTGAGAATTCCTGGCATAACCAGGCTTAGGTAACGGTTCGGTTGGAAGATCTGGGCATGAGTGTATTCAGCGTGGCTGTTTAACTACCCTCTGAGTCACTTCAGGTTCTTAATACTTTTGTGGATCTGTCCCTGTAAATCAGGTGCTAGCCTGGACATATTCCAAAGTTTTACTTCATCCTGGGAGTGTTCCTTTAATGCCCTAGGGAACTTGTGATGGATTCCTGCTGTAGCTCCTAATCTGCGATGGCCAAATTTACGTACGGGATGGAGGGAAGTAATAGTGGAGTGATACGCTNCTCCATTTCCTTATGTGTAATGTACAGAACAGAAACTAAGACAAAATTCAAGGCTCAAAGCAATTCCCAAGTGAGGGATTTGTGTCACTGTAGGATGTAAAAATAAATGATGCTTGTTTATAATCCTTCAGATAGAAGAAGTAAATGAACAAATAAGACAAGAGAAAGAAGAGGCAGAAGCTCGAATGCGCCAAGCAACAAAGAGTTCAGAAAAGTCAACCACTGGTGGCGGAGGGGGAAGCAAAAATTGGCCAGAGGATGATTTACAGTTGTTAATTAAAGCTGTGAACCTCTTCCCAGCAGGGACTAACTCAAGGTACTTCCCGGGTTTGGTGTTAAAAGCCCTACTAACAATTCTTAATTAAATAACAAGCATAATACAACCTATTTTCAGACCATCCTAAGTATGATGTCAGTGTAAGGACTCCCTAAACTTCCTCCTTTTCCTTGACTGTTGAGCAGCCCGCGGTTTGTTTTCTCTTAGTACCACGCTCTACGTGTCACTGGAGTTTGCTCTGGCCCTGTGTCTTGTTTCCCCCCCAAACTCTGGCCTCAGTCCATCAGCCAGATTGTGCCGAGGTGCGTGTTTGCACAGGGCTTACGACACGATAGGCTCCAGTCATTAAAGCAGAGAACAGAACCAGAGCAGTGACCGCGATGCAGCTGGGTAGGAATACAAGTGTGTAAGCTACGTCCAGTAGCTCCAGAAGGAATGTGAGGCTGATTTTTCCTCTATGTGGGAAGAGGAGAACATCCAGAGATACGAGTTGGTGTACAGCTCTTTCACGGAGACAGGGGAAAGGTACAGGCTGGGATTCACAGAAAGTGGTGCTGGCAGTCAGCTTACTAATAAGCATCAAGAACAGGAGCATGCCTTAAATCCTGTTCTTTCCCAGGAGTGAAATGCCTTCTTCACTTAGGATTCACAGATTTTAATCCTCCATTACAAGATTTGGATGCTTACTTTTGAAAAAAACTCATAAGCTGTCATATTCTGTATGGAGATGATACCAGTGCCTGTTTCTGCACCACATCTCAGCAGTCGAGTACTCATTGAGAACACAGGCCTAGATTCGATCCTCCTGTCTGATCAGGTGCAACTATTCCCTTCCATTTTCTGAGAATATACTAGGAATAATTTTGGGGCTAGGGCTGTTCCAGCTCTCTCCTGTTGAAGCCCCTTTCCCTGATGTTTCGATATTTTTCTGGAGGGCAGTGGAAACAGAGTTAGGAACTTCTCGGCCATTTCAGTGCAGCCTGCAGTATTTAATGTCAGAGGTGCTCAGGGAATTCGGGAAAGCAACAGCTGAGCAGAGTTTTGAGGATCAGAGGTTTGCATTTACACACTATACCCCGTCCTTTTTCTGTATTGGAAGCCAGAAAGGTCACCCAAGCTGACCAATTATGAAGGGACACATCTGCATTTAGTGACTGAAAGCTTTCCAGAATAGTTACCATGAGAGTTTATACGTATTTAACTATGATTACTTAGGAGTGGATATAAATGTGTACAGGAGCTTGTATGAAGACAAGCTGTAATGTAACATGCTGGTTTACCCTTTCTATTCTTGCCTTAGGTGGGAAGTTATTGCCAATTACATGAACTTGCACTCTACTACTGGAATAAAACGAACAGCAAAAGATGTCATCAATAAAGCAAAGAGCCTCCAAAAGCTTGGTATCTGCATTACCTTATTTTTGTAATAAGATGGTCCGCATGCTGCTATACAGCTTGATTTTTCTGTGAATGGCATTGTGTTTCTGTTATGGGGAAATCCTCTGTGTATCCTCAGAAGAAATGTAGTTCAGGTGGAAGACATCAAGGAGTATTTATGTGATTCAGTATTTTCAGCCTAACGTCTGTTGCGTAACTCACCACCTCATTCGTGACTCTCAGGAATTCTCTTCATCTAGCTTGGCGCAGAGATGCCTAGGCCACGTGTGCTCCTGGGCTCCTCCCCACTCGGAGACGAACGGCCTCCGAGAAAGCTCTCCACAAAGCAGGGCCTCCAGACTAAATGGAATTGATGAAGCTGTAGAGATACTTTACAAAGATGAATGGGAGTCAGCACCACAGTAAGACATCTAAATTAATGTGGCTTATCTCCTCGTGTGGTAAATGGAGCCTGGAGAGCTCTGGAGTAAATTCTCAAGGAAAATCAAAATATTCCACTATAGAAGGAAAAACCCCAAGTTTTAAAGAAGTTTCTCCATTACAAACCACCCACCTGCACAAGGAAGACCCAGACTTTCCCCATGTTCCTACCCCTCTGACACGCTCGTGCTCCGGGTAATACGTGAGCTTTGTGCCACAGCCCTTACTCAAGAGAATAATGCCTCTTGCTTTCACTGAAGTTGCAGACTGAGGCTTAACCTTATACAGAGAAAGTATTCATCGGAGCAGTATACAGCAGAAGAGGGGCTGGAGAGCCAGACACTTCGAGCAAAGTTTATTGGACCCTGAAAGATTTATTTTTTTTAATTTACCAACCTCTTTACCATCATTTTAAAGGAAGTAGGAATTAAGGATTTTTTTTATGTGATTATTAATTTACAATAATCTGCTACACAATGTTTTTATTATTATATCTGCTTTAATTCTGTTATAATAATTATTCTATTTGATGTCCATTGCTCGTAGACCCTCATCAAAAAGACGATATAAACAAGAAAGCATTTGACAAATTTAAAAAAGAACACGGTGTGGTGCCTCAGATGGACAGTGCTGCCCCCTCGGAACGATTTGAAGGTAAAGGTGAAAAGGGAGCCCTTCTTGCAGAGTCATCTCCCCTGTGCATCTTCGTAAGAAAGTAATCCAGAACTTAAGACTTGCTTACAAACTTCTGAGCAAGCAAGAGATCCAGGCTCTGTTACTGGATTTGAGGGTTTCTGGTACACACAGTATAAGCCACAGTTAACTTAAATAGTGACAGTTTGAAATGCTTCCTGGTGAGGCAGTAGGTTAAGTCTGATGCTGAGATCACCTGTTCCTCAGAGGATGCAACATTTTGAGGTAAGAGTGGGCCCGAGGGGACAGCATCACCCTGCAGCTAAGCTTTGGTCTCCTGTTAAACCTCAGACCCCTCCCCTCAGATGGCACAGATGCAGGCAGAAGGCTGCGTTTCCTCACTGAAACACAAAAGGAAGAGCTATGTTGCTGCCCTACCACTGCGGCTTCCCAGGACAGCGACAGTGATCTCACACCCAGCTGGCAGCGAAAGATGGCACCTTCTAACTTCTCTGTGCTTTATGTACAGAGCCCAAGGGCCACTAGTCCAGTCAGTTTTGGGTTTGGGTTGGTCCTTTTTTCTTCCAGGTTTTTAGTACAGGGTAGCCCTTAGGTCAGACTAGTTCTATCGCAAAACTGCAAGGATTTTACAACTGTAATAGATTTTACAATATTTTCTTAGGCTTACCTCATAGCCTCCTTATTAATCCATTTTTGCATTTAAAAACAGGATCACCTTTAGATTCATGCCCCTGGACTACAGAAGAACAAAAGCTTTTAGAACAAGCATTGAAGACTTATCCAGTAAATACTCCTGAAAGATGGGAAAAAATAGCAGCAGCTGTTCCAGGCCGGTCAAAAAAAGACTGCATGAAGCGATACAAGGTAAGGTACCGCACCTCCTTCTAGGACTGTAATTAGCCCAGGCCGTGTTGGAATCCTTTCCCTACCACAGACAGCATCCGACAACAGCCAGTGAGCACAAGATGGAGCCTTCTGCAGAAACTTTTTTGTGTTGTTTTTTTGTAACTCAACGCCCCAAAAGCGGTAAAGACTAAGTTTACCTCAGTGAAAGTAGTGGCTGTGGATGCTGGCAAGGGAAGTCTGTCTCGTGAAATCCGTCTTACAATTTAACAGCAAGCTCTTGTAAATGGTGAAGTCCTATCCCTAGCCTATTGTAGGTAACGCTCCTGCTACAGGCGAGGTAGATGAGCACTGACCTTCCAATAATTTATTTGATTCTAAGAGAAATTGTTTTAAGGTATTAAACTGCCTAGATTCCTCACTATGTTGAGAGCTGGAGTGTTTCAGGCTGAGTATATTGCACAGCATTGTTACCAAGTTCCACACTTAGGTAAGTATTTTTTTTTTTTCTCCCCGAACTCTCCAGGAACTCGTTGAAATGGTCAAGGCGAAGAAAGCTGCTCAAGAACAAGTGATGAATGCTACTAAAGTCAAGAAATGACTCACTGACAATCTTTGTTTTATAATAAAAATGCAAATACTGTACATGTTTTCATTCCTTTCTTAATTATACAGATACACAGGACTGGCCCGTTCTTGAGTTTTAATCTTCTCAGATGCATTTCTCCAACTCAAAGCTTTAAACAGTTTAAACAGGGGTGGAGTTGTTTTTCTTTTTTTTTTTCTTTTCCAAAGCTGAAACATACTGCAAGTTCTTGTTACTCACTACTCACGCAGCCAATACATGCCACTGCAGATTTTGTTATACTCTGGAAGTTGTTCAACTGGACCTGGAAGTTAAAGAAAGTTGGCCGTGACACACGCTAAACTGATACCCAGTGGTATGGAGGGATACTGGCAGGGTGGGGAAACTTAGACAACATACCCACGGCGGCAACTGCGGGATGCTTGTCATAGATGTACTTGGTGCAAACTTCTCTAATAGTCTGAGCATCAATAGCCTAAGAGGGGTAAAGAGACATCTTTGTTACCGATCCCATATAAAAAAGTATTAAGAGGCAGTGATCTTCCAGGGGAAGAGGCAACGAAACAGTTGAAAACAGTCTAACTTCTGTATTGTTACTTCCTGTAGCAATTAAGTTTCTTAAGGGACTAATTTAAGAGTTGGAACATGATTGCTGCTTACTTCAATTCTTGCCTCAAGCTCTGGAATGGGGATTCGGCGCTTATAACACAGCATTTGCCTTCCAATGTCTTCACAGATTGGTGTGGACCCTAAAATAGGGGGAAACAGGCTTCAGTTACCAGTGTGCGACTCCACTAAGAATAACAAGTGTTCATAAGTCTCACCATCAAGTTGTAGCAGCATATTTGTCTTCAGAAGATTTTTCGCTCGAGCTACTTCATTTTCTGTAACGCTTGTGCAAAGCCTTATCCTGAAAAACAGTTTAAATCCAAAGGCATTAAGTAATGCTAACCTGCAGCACACAAGATGGCCTGTGGCAGAGGCGCACACCTCCCAGGCACGTCTTCTCCACAGACAGAGCTGGAAAGAGAATTTGGTGTGGAAGCAGGCCACGGGATGCAAAGCAGCAGTGTAAGAGTAGGGTTTTTTGAAAGCACACCAATATACCCGAGAGCAAGTTTTCCCCTTAGAAGAGCTGTATTTCACTTTATTAAATTTATATTTTGAGCCTGTCCTGGTTTTGGCAGACAAAGCAAGTGTAGTCCATACTTGCTGTCTTGAGAATAGCTGTTGCTAAAATAGCAGGAGCCAAACAATTAGAGGTAATTAGCCCAGAAGGCAATCAATTACATCCTGGCTCTGGGTGAGAGAATGATTCACCACACTGCGGCAAGGAACATTTCACCAGGACAGGGGGCTGCGTTGTTGTCACAGGAATGGTTCGTATCTCCCCAGGTGCTAAGCGGCAGCAAACAGAGAGCTAAAACGATGCCATTTTTCTCCACAAGTTGCTTACACAGATCTGGCAGGGCAATGGTATTTGAGAAGTGAGCTACGTGATTAAAGAAACTCCTCATTTTGAAGTTTTCTTTCAACTTTTGTTTCAACTTCACCCACTTTAAATCAGTGCTCTTAAATAACATGTCTGTTTCTAACCACTTCTGCAGTTGAAGCATCACGGTTCCACCTGTGGACATCTTTTAAATTTATACTTGAGCCTTACATGAATGACTATTATCTAGAATCCTAGGTTTCATAATTGCCTATGTAAGAGCTCACTTACCTTACGTCACTTCATTTCCCCATGTACTCACTAGAGCTCCGTGTGACACCACCACCTGGTACAGCCCATGGGAGCGCAGCCGCAGAGCGGGTAACTGCCGGTGGTGTTTGTCGGTAATCGCACATTCCTCCTTCTCATTCCTGAGTATTTACTCCTTCAGCTGTCACACATGCAGTTCGTGGGCACTGCATACTGACTTTGTATTCTAAAAGGCTGGATATATTGTCATAACTCCTGTCATTTGCAAGTCAAAAAAAATCTCTGCCACGTTTTCTTGGATAAGGAATGCTACTATATTAACTATAGTTGCTGTTTATTCTCCCAGGGTAGAAAAAGAAAACCAAACCTAAACCTTGAGCTATTCACTCCAAGTGAGGGTGCCAGGAACTGGCTGTTGGGACTCTGCATTGAGTGGCAAAGTTTAGAACCTGACACACTGGTTTTTCCAAGCAAGCCTAAGCAGAGCAAGAAAAATACTCTCTTTAAATGATTGCTATTTTGCTATTTGTTAACTGTATTCCTCCACTGAAAACAATCTTTTTAGAGAAAGAGTTGTTAGCTTACCATTCTCTCTGAACAAAGTGCACCATCTCCTGTATGGTGGATGGCTCACAGACCATATAGAGTCCCCACAGCCCTGTGTCAGTGTAGCAGGTGTTGAAGGACTGGAAACTGTGACACAGGTTACCATGGCAGGCAATCTGAGCAAGCTTACTGGACAAATTCTGCTGAGGCAAAAGAAAAATCTATTATTTTACGAAGTTTTTTGAAAGCCTACTAGTCACCTCCATGGTGTGCTGCTTTCATTTCAGCAATGACAGAACATGCAGTAATATCACAGGCGCCGGCAGAAGCTACGAGGTTAAGCCTCAGCTCTTCATCTCAACAGTTTCTTTCCTTCCATGTAATTTCGTATTTCCAAGTAACCGCCTAGATTTAAGCCAAAATCATAAAGCTACTTAGGTTCAAGAAAGGGGCAGTCACCGATACCCGCGGGTTCTGATGACACAGAGGTACGAACCACCACACGTTCCCCGAGGGCTGGCAGACCTCAAGTCACCTTTGTCTTGGTGGTTTAGAACCACTTCCTGAGATTTTGCTAGATCTTGGGCAACAAATTCTCTCACGACTCACGACTGGCTCCCCTCCTCCCACCCCAGAAAAGGACCTTCGCCAACAGCCCTCAAGCGGCAGCAAGGCCATCCCAGGGGTTTGAGTGGGTCTGTATGGGCAGCGCCCAGGTCACAGACACCTCCCCAGCCCCCCAGCCGCATGGAGAGCGGGACGGTGCTCAGCAATTCACTCACCACGCCACCTCCGAAGGAGCGGTCCCAGTTACCTATCAGCGTGTTTGCTACCATCAGTGGGATCGTATCTGGGTCCGACCAGCCAGCTGCTTCAACAGCTATCGCGATGTGTGCCAGGGGCATCTTGTCATCTCTTATACGGATCTGTGGGAACACAGTAGCTGTAGTACAGCCTGTACACAGTACGTACACAGGAAGTTAAATACCAGGAGACAGGCATTTCCACCACATCTGGATTAGAAAGCATGCACGCAGAGAACCAAAAATTAAAGCATATGAAGCTTTGTTTAACACCGGCCTTCCCGGCGGCAATTTTCGAGCACTTCGCCAACGGCAAGTGCAGTGCCATGCACCCAGAGAGGGCACTGCAGCTCGCCTGAGGACAAACAGCAGCAAGGAAAGCCAACGGCCTTTCAAAATCCGAATAGAGCTGGGAATACAACATGGGTGCCTTGGTTCTCCGCCATACCCTTTACATTAGCGACTCCCAACAAGCAGAAATGCTCCGTCACCAATGGGATAAAAGGAAAGGGGATGCAAGGGGATGAAAGGAAAGCAGCAGCAGGGTAAGGGAGGTATTCCTCCAGGAACTGATGAAGCCGATAAAGTGGCTGCGGCGAGGCTTGTCCAAGAAAGGTTGGAAAGTTCTGCTTTGGAAAGCAGCTGCTCCATTGCCCTCACTGGGGGCAAGAAACCTTTTAATCCGCTGAGTCTGTGGCTGAGCAGCACAGTCTCCTCAGCAGAGAGCATGGTCAGCTGTGCTGCCAGGGGACACAGGGGCCAGCCCAAAACGCCGTCCAACAGCTTACCTCGCTACCTGTGAAGCTACAAGGTGGCAGGGGGGGCAGTCCTCCCTCCGGAGCAGATGGCAAGCTACCGAAGTGGCACTTTGCTAGGTCAAGCAGCTCATCATGGGAGACCCCTGAACAAAGGTATTGCACATACTTTGCAATGTTACTCTGTAAATAGCTCATTTAAATTGCCGTGCAGTTTAAAGACTCAGCCAAGCAGTAACTTACTGTTCCCCGCCTTTAATGCCACGCTTTCAGATTCCTCACACCTCCCCATTATACAGAGTAGGATCACCATTATCACCCTCCTTAATTCTCTTCAATAGTCTTCTACTCCTATTACATTAAATCAAGCTGTTCGCTCTCAATTTCAAGCCTCAATGTTATTTCTCTTCCCCTGCTTTCCTCGCTACTGCTCTTTTCACACTGAATCCTTCTAGGCCCCTCTTTTCCTGCCCACATGGAAGAATTACCTTGGCCTCCAATTCACTTCTAGTCCCTGGTTTAAGAATGTTTCTGTAATACTACTGAGGGGAAAGGGAACAGAAGTTCAAAGGGTATGAAGGCACCAAACATGCAGGGCTAACAATGAACTTCCAGGACCTACTGAACAATGGGTAATTCATCACGTTCCCAGGTTTAACCATAGTTTCACATGATCCAGGGTGAATATCTCGTACTAACCTCCAGCAGCAGCCAGGACCATTCTGGGTCCTTTGTAATGCGTTGTTATGTACTCAACCAAGTCATTACGGTTTATGGATCTAGAAACAGTCAAGGAAACATCACTACTGCATCAGTAAAGTTTCTTAGAGTAAGAAGAGCTAAACACATAGAACAATGCAATATCAAAATAGCTGTAAGTTCTGCCAACGCACAGAGCTGTGCATAAAGGCAGACAGCTAAAACAAGAGTGACTTTCTAAAATGCAAGTAGGAACTTGATACATCATTTTGCCTTTCAAAGCTCTTCTAGCTTCCCGAGAAGGAATGAGAATTACAGCTCAGCCAGGTGGAGACAGGGCCTACCAACGACCTCATGCCAATCTGAAAACAGCACATTAAGCAGTCTCCTGCTCTGCGCTGGTGTAAGCAAATGCTGAAAGAGCAGTGCAAACACAGTTGTATTTACAATAACAGCTAACACCTGACCAATGGGAAAAAGGAGCTTTTTCCAGTTTTGTATCAAATGCGTTTTTAACAAGAAAAAAACAGGGCAAATAAAGAAGGCAAGCAGCAGACATGTAAAGTTCACATATCCTTTGATGCCTGCACAAAGGGCAATTACGGTAAGGGGGGAATTCTTCTCACAGTTACATCCAGTGCAATTTCAGCTGCCTTCCAGGGTAAAAATGAAAACTGAAGCTGTTCCCTACATTTCCAGATGAGTCTTTTAAATATAAAAAAAGTCACCATACAATTAGAGACAGCCACAAATTTGGACATACTTGATGTTTTCAGTGGGTCCTAAAATTGTCCGTCCTAGGGCTGTCTTCTGATAGGCTGTAGCATGAAGGTAATCAAAGACAACTTCTTGTAAATTGGTTTCAACCTCTTGCATCTCTCGAAGTATAACTCCTCGCTCACGCTCAATCTCTGCTTCTCCCAGGGTACTGTTCTGAATTATGTCAGCAAGAATTTCCACAGCTTGGAATTGAAAATAGAGATGGGAATGGAAAGTATATGTTCAGACTAACAGAAAAATCTGGTTCCAAAAGTAAAACCCACCCCGAAGACCAAGTGGCCCAAGATTTGCTAATAAGATTTGCAAGGGGACAAAAGACTTGCTCTGCAAGAAGGGAGAAGTCTAAAAGGTATTTTCTTTTGTGAATCTAAAGACAAAAACGTTTCAAATATCAGCTTCCCAGCTGGCACTCTCCTTTCCAAACCTGCATTCTCACGTTCCTGTGAAGCTCAAGAAAGGTCTTTTCCCCCAGGGAGAAAGGGACTGTTATGCTGCAAAAGGATCATTCTGTGCTGTCTCATCAGGAGCTGGAAAAGCATTTCATTCTTTGCTGCTTTTCTGATGAATGAAAGCAGTTACCTCTTGGTAAGTCTTTTGAAAAAGCCTTCGCGTAATAGACAGTTTGTTCCCTGGATGTATATGCATTCAGATGAGCTCCCATGTTCTCAACCTCTAGTTCCAGGTCTAACTGAGATCTCTTTTTTGTTCCCTGAAATAAAACAACAAGAAAATCAGACTAGACCCTTTAATTCACCTACTCCTCATTACTACTCTTGTCTGGAAAAGTCAAGGTCAAGAGAAAGAAAAGGTCTGCTGGAAAGAAAACTGGCACATTAAACTCTCCAAGCTTGAAAGTCAGATACAAATCCTACTATGCTCCCAAACGAAAATAAAAAGCTGGCAAAAGGTGGGCTACATGTCTTCTACGACTATTACAAGAAGTTGAAAGTAAGTTAAAATTAGACCTGCGTCACCAGTCCATAGTTGTGTATCAGCTACACAGCACTGGGACTTCAGCTCAATCTCCTAACGGAAACCAAAGTCTGTGTTGTCCACTTCCCCCCCCCACCCCCTCCTCGATTTGGAAAATTCATTTATATAATTCTGACAAAGTTCTTACCATTGATCCGTACAGATAAATAACTTAGAAATCCATTGTAAACTACTACATCAATACTCACACTCACCTTGAAAGCCATATGCTCAAGGAAGTGAGCAGTTCCATTATTCTTCTCATTTTCATACCTGCTTCCAGCATCAATCCAAAGTCCAACCTCATTGGGGGAAAAAAGAAGGTCAATTTACCAGCTAATAATGCAGCTTTGCTGGTTTTGTGCATGAAGTACACTTAGATTTTCAAGACCTATTTTTAAATGGCTTTGTCCTTAAACGAAGCAGGTTTTCAAGAAAAAGAAAATGTTGATCTTCACAAAAAATAATTTACAAAAGCCTTAAGACTTCTGTTTCCTAGCTTAAGTTTTAAGAATAATTGTTAATAAACATTGAAAGAATGCAATTTAGTTCCACAAGGAAATGAACACATCTAAATAGTTAGGAAAAAACCTTCCCTTTACAAGCTACCTACTGTGCATGTTGAGAGTCCAGAGTCTTCAGAAGCTACTTGCAAGCCGTTTTCCAGAGGACTCACCCTAGTCTCAGGAACATTTAAGATTACTTCTGTTGCAGCTCTGGAAGCTCTGAGCCTGCCTGTTCCAACATGCACACACTGTAAGGAAAAAGCATCAGTCGCACTCAGATTGTTAAATTATCTAAAGTCACATAATGCTTTGGGTTCGAAGGGACCTTCGAAGGCCATCCAGCCCAACCCCCCTGCAGTGAGCAGGGACATCTCCAACTTGACCAGGTTGCTCAGAGCCCCGTCCAACCTGACCTGGAATGTTTCCAATATCCTAGGGTGCTCTTCTGAAAAATGTATTCCTGAACTTAAACATTAAGTTTGTGGATCTTTTTTAAAGCATAGATTTAAAAAGAAAATAATCAGCCCCGATTTATTCGCCACTACTTCCCGTCAGGGATGCATTAACCTGGCTCAGAAGAAAAACATGAAGATAACTAAAACAGAATAAACTGCATCATCTTCCCTCCAACCAAATGATCTGACAGAAAAGCATGTTCTTGTCATCAGCCAGCCACCCTGAGAGCCACACTTGTTTCCCAGTTCTGCCAGTGAGAGCCTGCAAGACCTTGAACATATCCTTTAACATCTGGCATTCTTCTGGGCACCTGCTTTCTAAAGCGAAGCGAGGTATAGTCTGAGGGCCTATGTCCAGGACCCCAAATCAGAGTCACTCGTTGTCCAGAACGCGGACACATACTGATATTGCCACCTTTCGTAGAGCCATCTGGCAGTCAAAGCACACTAAATCAGAACGGGATAGAAAATAAAGGAAGATGGAGGTTAAAAAAGTTTATTGCACTTTTTCAACATGAAGAAATTTAAATCACAGAATGTTCGGGGTTGGAAGGGACCTCTGTGGGTCATCTGGTCCAACCCTCCTGCTCAAGCAGGGTCACCTACAGCAGGCTGCACAGGACCTTGTCCAGGCGGGTCTTGAATATCTCCAGAGAAGGAGATTCCACAACCTCCCTGGGCAGCCTGTTCCAGTGCTCCG
>Ga0065711_1036818_pt1 | contig 20541 bp, 9 predicted proteins | sample Hoacrofraction12_FD_59098 | JGI IMG/M metagenome (GOLD analysis project Ga0065711, IMG submission 59098) | Hoatzin crop microbial communities from Cojedes, Venezuela - Epithelial fraction 12 v2 (version 2) | ecosystem: Host-associated > Birds > Digestive system > Esophagus > Crop | place...
CCCATCCTCCTGACACCCACCCTTCAGATATTTGTAAGCATTTATAAGGTCCCCTTGCAGCCTTCTCTTCTTCAGGCTGAACAAGCCCAGTTCCCTCAACCTCTCCTCGTAGTGGAGATGCTCCAGTCCCCTCACCATCCTTGTAGCCTAATTGCAGGTAGGTCAAAACATTACACAGTGTAAACACTGTTTCTTTTAACACTGTTAAGTTTAACCACGTCTTATCTAACAGAAGTTTGATGAATCAGGTAAGTATGAGGTAGTCTTTTCATGACATCAAACATAGAACATCAGGGTGGGTGTGACACGGATATAGGTATGCAATTCTTCCCTTTGAAAATCTGTGAATTTTAAAGGGTCTCAATGATGGGTACAGTGTTCGGTTTTGGTTGATGAATGACATGGATCTGTCTTAGGCCATCAGGTGACGTGATGGGTATGAATTGCATATTGGATACCACATGTCGGATTAAATGAACAAAACAGGGAATAATACATGGTAAAAACATTGAAGCAGCAACCGTGCATAACAGGAATTGCAGTAATTGTTTTACCCATCGTGTCCCTGGTAACCGAGACCATTAGGTTTTCGCACCGGCCAGACTGGTGAGTTGGGAGGCTAGTGGGTGGGAACCAGGACTCCTCGTTCCCGCAGCTCTGCGAGCACCGGGCTGTGCCTACCCCGGCTCTGAGCAGCAGCGAGGAGGGCTTCACATTCGGTAGTTTAGCAGGGGGGAGGGCAGATGCCGCTTGTAGCAGACGCATCTCCACGTTGGGGGCTTTAGCCAACTGTCTAATTTGGCGGGCACCGAAGGACCACGAAATTCCCTGGGTATTACGCCACTGTTTACCCTTTAAAACCTCCATGCCTAAAAGGGGTCTTCCTCCCCCGGTAGCCATAATGTCACCGGAGTCATGGGCATTGTATGAGATTTCCCCAAGGCGTTTGAAACCATCAGGCGTTTAGACGGGGGTGAAATTCCCCACCGTTCCACCTCGACCAGTCTTAGTGCAGTATTTTGTACTCCGGTGTCAATCAAAAAGGTTACTTTTCTCCTTTTTGGCCCTACCACAACCATAATCAATAAATCCCCTTTGCTATTGCAGGTGAGTTGCCCCCCCTCACCCTGGGGGGGCCGGAGGATTTAGTTTCCCACCATCTTCTTCCCCATTTCTTTCCCCTACCTGATTCACCAAGGGTGGGGCACTAGGACCTGGTCCAAAAGTGATTTCTCGCCCTGACCAGCCCTGCACAAGCCGTTCTAGCTTCTTGGTTGGAGTCCATCCATCAGGTCCCGGTGAATGCCCTTCTGCAGCCCTAACTGCCAGAGCCCCTGCTGACTCAGGGGCTTTTCTTTCCTGGCCAGAGCCAGGCTTTTGCCTGAGAAAACCAGCCGTTTACTCACTCGTTCTGCGGCTCGCACGGCTCTGGTTTCCACTCTTTGGTATGGCCAGTTAACAAGTCCATATCTCCTCCCATAGTTAATCAGCTCTTGGGCTATCTCCCCCCATGTCCACACTTCCCTCCCCGACCGCCGACGGCCGGGGGTCACCTCCTCCCCCCCCCAGGGCAGCCGCGGTTCTCTCCCCGCTGAGGATGTTTTGAATTCCGGCCCCAGTACCCTCCCGGTTCCCTTTCCGACAACAAGATCCTCCCCCCCCCACCGACAGGGGGACCCTCCAGACATATTCAGTCTCCGATTCCCTCGCGGTCCTCACAAAATCTTTTCATAGCTTTGCCAATTCAGTTGCCGCGAAGGGGATTTATTTAGTAATGGCCTGGGGGCGACTGTCACTGTCGTCTTCACACACGTATTCCGTTTTAGCCAACGGGTACATGTGGGGGGGCTGCCCAAGGTCTCTTTTACTCCCTTCAAGTCCTCCTGGGGACAGATCAATCGCATCGCTTTCTCTGCCAGCGCTACTTCTGTTTGCGCCAAGGAGCCTGCCTCCCTCAGGAGCCGACCCCTTAACTCCTCCGTCAGTATCACGTTTTGGCACCTCTCCTCCTCCAGCAGCTGTTTGTTCTCCCGCAGCTGTTCCCGCAGCATTTCTGTCGCCGCTTGCAGAGAATCTACCGTCGCCTCAGCCTGACCAGACCTCTGGTTCCTTTCCTCCAACACAGCAGCCAAACTCGCCCCCAACACCGCACCGATGATCGCTTTTCCCTCCCCCCTTGTAACACTGGCTTCCTTCTGCAACACTTTCATTCTGTCTACCACACTCTGTAACAGAAACCAATGGTCCCTTGCCCAGCCTTGCCCCTGGAGCTCGGACCGAGCTCGGTGCGCCTCTGGAAAGTCAGACAGTCTCTGCTTCCTCACCCCGCACGGACGCGCAGTCACAGGTGTCGGCTGCCTTTGGGGCGGCCCTTTTCCTGCGAAGGGGAAGTCCTCCCGGGAAGGCCACACTTTGAAATCCAAGATTCCCCTGTACGCTCCCGGGAGGCCGAAACGTAAACTAATGCACGAAATTCCCACAAAGTTCCTACAAAAGTTCCTACAAAGGGGATATCATCCTGAGAGGGTCACACCTTAAAGTCCAAGTTTCCCCTACACACTCCCAGGAGGCCAAGCCGTACACTAATGCGCAAGTCCGCGGTAAGAGCAGTACAAGAGGAAACGAGAAGCCGCCATTCATGCCTTCCTCACCCTTCATTCGCCCTCGGTCACAGGCAATCACAGAGCACACCACAGCGAGGAGGGACGGCACTCTCGTCTCAAGGGATCCCATCCGAGATGCCAATAAAAGTGTCCCAATCCGATATCGGGGAGGTTTCGATATGATCCCAAGGACGAAATTAAGTTGCAAAGGGAGTCAGATGCCGTGTAACCTTGTAAACTTTATTTCGGTGAACCGGGAATCGCAGGTCGGCGGGGATGGCAGCAGGGGGAGGACACAAGAACAAGAGAGAAAGGAGTAAAGTTGATAAAAACCCAGCGGGCGAGGAAAGGAGTGCGGGGCGGGTGGGGATCGGTTACCACCACCACCACGGATTCGACGACGCCCAGCAATGTCTGGTCGTCTCTGTGCAGGCGTGGAGGTCCCGGCAAGAGCGCTCAGAGGACCCATGTGCTGCCCTATTATAGGGGCATCTGCCCGCGTGCCACACGCACGCGCAGTTCGTGCCGCACGCGCTGCCCACTGAGACACGTCCTCTCTTGACGGTCCGCGTGCTGCTCCTCGCGCAAGCGCTTCTGTGCGGGCCATTGAGACAGTATTTTCGGAGGGCGGGAAGAGGCGACAACGGCAACGTCAAGACAAAACCAGTTCCTAGCGGTCTTCTACAGCCTAGAGTAGGTGGGTTGTTTTTTTACTCTAATTGTAAGCTAGGAGGCAGGAAGGAAGTGCTAGAGTAGCATCAGTAAAATTATTTGTATTTTAAAATAATTGTTTTCAATGTTATAATAGCAATTTATTTTTTACTTGAAGAAGTCATGAAGTATGGACTATGACAGCAGTATTTGCAGCCAGGCTACAAATTTTAGTGGATAAATATAATCAAAGTAAGCAATTCCTTCAAAAATGAATGGCAAGAGGACAGCAGATTATGAGATGATTAATAGTGTAAGGTAAGTATTGAATTATCTTCAGATCTGAAGTGTCTCTGAATAATTTAAAATATCTGCTTTTGGCACATGCTCAAACCATGAACATATCTGATAGTTTGGATTGTATGTTGTCTATGAAAATTTTATAGAATGCTTCAGTCTGAGGGAATACATTTTGATATTTACGACATGTTGCTTTATGTCCCGGAACTTTACGTCCAAGCAGATTATTTTGCACCAGATGACATGCACAAACAGAGCGAAGTGGTGTATTTATTTGTCGTGAAATGGCAGTCATAGCTATCAGCAGTATTATGGGAAATATTTTTGCTTAATCATATCAGTTTTAGGGTTTAGAGATCTCTGGGTGTAGAGACAAGAGTTCTGTTCCTTATGAGGTGTCTTCATTGATCTAATAATGTAAAAGTAAGATTTATTTGCGTTAGATAGCATGTACATATAAATATTTACACATTAGGATTATTAAGCATATGAAGTCAGTATGCATTCTGTAACAGATTTATTAATATTTGAGCCTACATAGAGTTAAATAAAATAAATCTATATTACTGTTTTTCTAAATTAACAGATGTTAATGATTTGCAATAATACTTCTTATTTTTACTGAGAATAAGCAATTGAATTTCAAGTACAAATTCTATGCCTATTTAAATCCTAAAAAAAATATGTGGAGACACGTTTATTGCTACTTAGATAATTTTATTTTGAAGTTAATAAATGGGGGAAATTACTTTAGCTAACCAGAAAAGAGTAACTCTTAAATTCCTGATTTCTTTAAGACAGTTCAGAAAATTTATTTGAGTTAAAATGGATGTAACATAATAGTCTTAAGTGCATTCACTGCAAGAAATTTTACTTGGGTGAGAGAGATAAAAAGATTTGGGGAATCCTGCAAAAATAATTTTAAAACATTGAAGAGTCTGGGCCTGTTTCATCGCTTCATTATTCTGCTCTAAACCCGATACTTAATGAAGTAATCAAGTTAGTGAATGCTTAGAATTTTCACTGTAATTATCACAGTGTCTTAAAACACTTTATAAAACTATTCAGGACAAAAAATGTAAAAATACTTGTGGAAAACTCTTGAAAAACAAACAAGAGACCACCTCATAGTTTCAGTTTTAGATTTAAGTTCTGCCAAAACATTTGCTGGCAAAGGTGTTTGACTGTTTTAGCTTAAGCACATTAATTGTATTTTTTCTCTTATGCATTCTGGACTGTTGTTTTATTGTTATATGCTTGGATTTAGGTTTGCCTAATATTTTATGAAGCAAATTAAGAAACTAAAGTTACTAGTAAACCTTTAAAATATTTCCTGGGGGGATTCTAGCATTCTGTATGTTAGACTTATCATCTACAGCTACCGAAGCATCTATTTGTGTATGTGAAGGATGAGTGTGTTTCTACAAATTGTGTTGGTGACCACGATCCTCTTCAGATAGATGTCAGTCAAGGAAAATTAAAATTATGTTTCTTCTTTTTCCAGACAATTTCCAAAGGTGTTGATCTCCATACCGGCAGTGGCATGTTTGCCTTCACAGAGAAAACTTATGCATTACATCAAGCATTAGAACTGGTGATCTGAAAAAGAACATTTCCATGTTCTCCTAGCTCTTTATGCTTTTTAGAGCTTTCGTGAATGATTTTTAATCGAAATATTATCAGGTGAAATACTTGCAGGATCTCTTTTTTTACTCTTCAGACAATTTTTGACTTTCAGCTCTTTCTTGCTTCAACTCTAATGTTCTTTCAAATTGCACCAGCGAGCTGGGCACATGGAAACTTAGATAAGCAATGCCAGACAACACTGATCTAACTTTTCCTATAATTTTATTTTCATTTTCTTTTATGCCTTTCTCTTTCCTTGCCAAAGTAGGACTCGTTAATTTGAAATTCTATTTAGGTTTTCAATAGTCTTCAATTTTAATATTATTCATTACAAAAAAAAAAATAATAATCTTACTAACTGCTGTCATCTCTGCCTTTCTTCTCTCATTCCTGCTTCTATTTTTCCTGCTGCTTCTTTGGTTTATTTGTTTCCAAAGAGACAGACTGTTCATCCATAATTTAACTTTTATTATCTTTTGAATCCCTTTGATTTTCCTTAAATAGTTACAAAAGCTAATGAGTGCTGAAAATAAAAATAGTAATATCTACATTTAAAGGTTATATGTTTCAGGATAAACTGTTTCTGAATAATGAGTAAAAAAAATCAATCAGTAAGATTAAGCAAAAATCTGAATTCTAAGATCCAAGAAAATGTCAAATATTCTATAGCTAGCAATAACATCCTTTAATTGCTGAATGAGATTCCATATTTTCGCTATCAAACACATTTAACAATTGTTCTTGAAGTGACCACACATAACTGCATTACCTTGTTAACAAGTCAGTTTGGCTTTTTTGTTGTTTTACTAGCTAGACAGACAATTTTAAAAGGGGTTTTTTTTTCAATTTTTTGCTTTATATTTTCACAACATAGTTGCCAGATACACAGTCTTCAGACTACATATATACTGTGAACAGTTTAAGATGGCATTCTAAGAAGTTAAAGACTTGAACATTTTCAAAGTTTGTTTGGTCTTTATGTAGGAAGCATCCTCTGACAGGTAGGAAGCAATGAAGGAGCTGAATTTACAGCTAATAAACAGTGGTAAAAGACCGGTTAGTAATACCATGTAAAGTTCCATTAGATAATACTCGTTATAATATATTAGGCGTTTTAGTATAATACTAAACAGCATTCAAACTAATTGACACATCATCCTTCTGAGTAATAGTAATCGAGTTTTTGTCAAATAATTGTGTTGATAACACTGTTAGATGAGTTTTGTATTGTTAATTTTTTTAATTTCATTTTATGGTATGGTATGTTATTCTTTTTACTTCTGTTCAAATAATGAAGCAAAGTTCATCAATACATAATTTTAGGTACTAATACTCTAAGGTTGAGTTGACAGAGCAGTTACAGGGGAACTGCTGCGGATGACTTCAACCTTAGCCTTGTTCCCATTTGATCTAGCTGGAGCATGATATTTTGGGTTAGGAAGTTAAAGTCAGCAGACTATCATGCAAGTCATTTTTTTCCCCTGTATGCTACTGGTTAGGAGGAATTTGTATTGCTAAAGCTCTCCATGAGCCACGTACACAGTCACCGGCTAGCAGTACTCCATCTTAAAATACTGTTTCCTGCTGAAATGCTTAAATGCTTTTTAAATTGCACCATATTTATTTCATTGTATGATAAGACTTCCGTTTTATGTACTTGCACCTCTTGGAAGCAAGGTAATGAGATATTTGTGTATATTTGCTGTTCACCGTAACAGAAGCCAGATAAATGTAATGGAGAAAGAAGTAATAAATCTACCCGAGTTTATGACTTGGCCCTGTTCAAGTAGCAAAGTTAATACAAAAGATTTCTTCAAGCATAAAAAGTGTAAAATGAGATAAAGCTAAAATAGCTAAGTGAACCTAGAGGAAAAATGTATCACTGCCTGTTAATTTTAAACAACATATTTTTCCATAAAACACCCTCACTGGGGAGTGATACTTACTGTTATTTTGAAAGCAATTACTCTACTGTGCAGTACACTACACTGCAAAAAAACCACACCAATAAACAACAATAATAATGATTCTTTCAAATGTCCCCTGTGTGCTGTGATGTATCAATTGCTAACTTACACAGTAAATCTAAACTGTTCAGCAAACACTGTAGAATGTATCTGCAGGGCTTAATCCAGCTTTTCTCATTTAGCACTCTTAATAGTGTAAAATTGGCTGCAACTATGCAGTTTAAACAGCAACATTTCGAAAGTTTGTTTAAATTTTCAGAAAGAAATTATAGAAATTGAGCCATTGTTGAAAAATCAGATACACGACTGAATAATAAGGCATTATAAAGAAGAGTTGCATGCCTTCGTCTTGCAAACTAGTTAGTATTGGTGCTATTGAGTTCCGAGTATCAGTCTTCAGGTTTCAACCTCTTCATGTAAGACCATGAAAAATATTACACTATTTAAATTTGCTATTAAGAAATTAAGTTATCTTTAGGAATCACACAGAATCATAGAGTCAGAGAATGGTTTGGGTTGGAAGGGACCTTATAGATCATGTAGTTCCAACCCCCCTACCATGAGCAGGGACATCTTCCACTAGACCAGGTTGCTCAAAGCCCCATCCAGCATGGCTGTGAACACTTCCACGGAGGGGGCATCCACAACTTCTCTGGGCAACCTGTACCAGTGCCTCACCACCCTCACAGTAAAGAGTGTCTTTCCCATACCTAAACTAAATCTCCTCTCTTTCAGTTTCAAGCCATTACCCCCCATCCTATCACGACATGCACTGGTAAAAAGTCCCTCTCCAGTTTTCTTGTAGGCCCCTTCGGGTACCGGAAGGCTGCTGTAAGGCCTCCCTGGACACTTCTCCAGGCTGAACAGCCCCAGCTCTCTCAGCCTGTCCTCATAGGAGAGGAAAAAGCAAAAGCTTTAAGGCAAACCTTCTGCAACTAATTTTCTTATTTGAGTGTCAGAAATTATTTTATTTTCCTTCATCACTAAGTGGAGATATCTGTGTTATCCCTGATGTCTGAAGAAGAGTGAGGACTGCTTTCTCTTTGACGATTTGGATTTCTACACAATGGTGGAAGAAGCATCAACTCTGGAGTGGATAGACAAGAAAATGTGTCTCCATAAATTCTGGGTGACCTGTAATGACTTCAGTAGGGCCATAGCACATATGAATTTTGCTTTCTGCAGCGGACTGGCCTTGGCAAACAGCCAAATGCTGACCCAGATGCTCACTCCCTCCCACTCTGCAGTGGCACAGGAGGAAACAATGGGATGAAAAAGCTCACAAGTTGAGATAAAGACAGAGAGATCAGTTACCAGTTGCTATCATAGGCAAAATAGACTCATCTTGGGGAAGAACAACTTTAATTTATTGCAAGTTAAAATAGCTCTGTGCAGTGAGAAAATGAAGAGACAAACATTAGAACACCTTTCCTCCCCTCTTTCCTAGACTGAATTTCATTCATGTGGTCCAGACTCCTTGTCCCCCCCATGAGGTGCAGGGGGGTGGTGGGAGGAACTTATGGTCAATGAATAGTGTTCTCTTTCTGCCACTCCTTTCTTCTCACACTTTTCTGTTGCTCCTGTGTGGGCTCTTCACTGGCTAACATTCCTTCAGGAATATCCATCTGCTCTGTCATGGGTGCTCCACCAGCTTCAGTGAGAATCTCTGCTCCAGCACCTGGAACACCACCTTCTCCTCATTGTCATCTTTGTTGTTGTTGTTATCATTGTCATTGTTGTAGTCGCTGTCTTTGTCATCCTCCTCCTCCTCTTCCATATCCTCCTCCTCCTTCTCCTTCTCCTCCTCTTTCTCCTTCCCCTTCCCCTTCTCCTCCTCCAAACATGCTGTTTCCTCTGCTGTTTCTCACTCTTTATGTTCCCTCCTCCTCTCTGCTTTCTGATGTTACCGTCCTTTCTCAAATACACTTTCTCACTGCCAACAGTAACTGTCCAAAGGAGAGGTCTATGTATTTCACAAAAGTCTGTGATGAAAGCTGACGTATTTTGACTGTAATAGCATTATGCCTAAAACAGTATTATGTCCAATGAGTGGAAGTTTTAAGACATAGTGTCTACAGTGGAGATGTACCATCAGTTTCAGGTACTGTATATGATACAGTAAACCAATTTATAACTCCAAAGATATTAATTAGAGTTCAGAATTAGCTTTTTTCTACTGCATGCCATAATTTAGCATTTTTGATTGATTATGTCAGGAGCTGAGCATATCCTGAAATTCCTACCTGTCCACAGAAATTAGGAGTGGTCAGGAACTTCACCCAGAAAAAGCTATTCTGTTTTTTTATGCAAATGCGTTATAAAAAGCCAATGGCTCAACAAAAATAAAGAAAATGTTAGGTAGCAAAGACTTCATCAATTGTCACTTTTACAGGCAACAGCACCTCACTTTTCATTTACTCAGTTTTGAGTTATTTTTACACCTTTAGTGCCTGTAGTTGTTTAGGTCCTCTTTACTTTCTGTTTTGAAGATTTCCACTCCCAACTTTTATCAAATATTTGCATGGCTGTCTTTTACCTGCTTGGGCAGAAATTCACAATGAACAGATTAAAATGCTAACCAGTTTTTGTTTAAACAATATGATTTATGACCCAAATTGTAATTCTAAATGCCTGTGCTCTGAAAGGTGCAGATTTTGTTCAGGAATAATCTTTTCAAGAGTAGTTTTCCTCTTAGGCTGTGATGGCAAATTCTTGCAAAGCTGTTCTACAGTATCAAAAAAAAAAAAAAAAAGATGCCCAGTGAAACTGTCTTTCTTAGGCGCATTCTTCAGGCAATTCAACTTACATTTCTTTCATTTATTTCCAATCTCTTCTGACAACTGTTTGCCTCCCTGAAGTGATTTCATTAATGATTACATATTGTGATATGAAAATTTGTCTGTTCTTTATTAATTCAGTAAAGATAGAATATATGATTGTAAAGAGCCAGAATTCTCTGAGTGTATGCATGCATGGAAGGAATTTGTTGCAAGTGTAAAGCCATGTATGTGCAAGAAGAAAAAAAATTTCACACATATAATTAAAAAGTCTTCAACAACCATGACCAAGACTGTGAATAGCATTTTATGATCTATGATCTCAATGTGAAAATAAACTAAAATCACATAATAATAATAAAAATTTACAAATTTATTTCCATTGACATTTTAATCCCAAATTACCTGTGACTAATTGTCTCATCAGAAATGTTCAAAATTTCTATAATTTCTGAGTTCTTTTATGCTTTTGCTTATGATTCCCTGCTGCTACGCTGTACATGGACCTATGTCACATGGAATTAAAAGAACTGGGAAATTGCCCTTTATATGACTTCCGTTTCTGCTCATATCTCCAATTAGTTATATTTTATTTACATAAGGCCTGCAGCAAAGCCACTTTTAGTTAATAAGAGTTGACTTATTACGAAGAACAATGGTTTTAGATTAAGTTTCTAGTGCTTAGGTTGACCCTAGATAGATTCAGGAACCAATTACTGAGTGTACTGATGATTCATATGAAAAAAAATCCCACCTTTGAGCTATGTTTAAAAAACCCACACTTTTTTCCAAGCAATACTACTTGGAGTTAATTTACGACATAGTTATAACACTAAAGATGATGATCTTAAAAAAGAATAGAGACAAGTAAATAATGGTTTCATAATATTTGTAGATATAACAAGATACAATTCAGAAGTTTATCTTTTGTCACTATTAAGTCTAGCTAATCGCATTTCCACAGAGTAGGAGATTTTTGTCAGTACTGCTGTATCCATGATACCAGAATTCTCACAGGTGATGAAAAACAACTTTCTACGATACAGGATAGAGCAGTGATAGCACATAGCACAATCTGTGAAGGCAAGATTGATCTCTTATTCACAGAGTTATTTTAAATTGCCAGAAGGGACTGCCTGCTGTAAGAGTGTCTTTGTGGGGAACATCTTCAGCAAAATTGAAAAATAATGTTTCTGTGGGCCTTCAGCATTTTGTGCAGGATGTGTGTTTTTCTGAACTCACTTCATTTTCATGACCATCAAAAATGTGTCAATATTTCAAAACATTTCTGGTTTGTACAAATGATCCTGGATGCCTCCTGGGAAATATTTCTTTATACACGATATAAAAAGAAGTCCCATTCAAGTAAGGAGTCTAAGAGGAAAAGGTCTCACATTTTCATATTTTATTCTCTTTTGTGTTCTGAAAGTCTTTGAAAATATCAGAAAGAACAATCTGGGCATACATAGATTTCTGTGCTTAGGCCCTTTCCACACACTTTTCAACTTCAGTTCCTTAATTCTGTTAAACATTATTTGCACAGCAGGTACTTACTGAAAGTAGCTTTCATTTTAGCTGGAAATTTCTTCAGTGAAAGCTCTGAAAATCTGAAGCTCTATTGCTACCTTTATTTCCTTCATATTTCTCAGCCTATGAAGTAGATTGTAAAAAGCTTCTTTTAATGTACACATTTTAAATACAAATCTTTTCATCCCTGATGTGAACAGTCATGTATTTCATTTGATAGACCTTTGATACATTATTCAAAGTTGTTGCAATCAGCAGGCAACTGTGTTCATAGAATTGAAGAACCTCCAGGTTATCTCAAAGGAAGTGGTGAATTCAATTTTGGTTAGCAATTCATGTGCAATACATTGCATTAAACATTCACCATGTTTGTCAGAGCCAAAGAGGGGAAAAAAGGGGAAATCTCAGACTTCTGAGAAAATCTCTTTACAGATTTTTGAAGTATTCAATCACAATCAGATTCTTGATTCTCTAATCTTAGTTGTTTTCTTGCTTCTACCGTCACAAGACAGAGGAGCTCTTTGGGGGTTTGGTTTTGCTTGTGAAGATGCACAAAAAAATGTCTTCTATTTTTCTTATGAAAAGCTGACTTACAAAAAAAATAAAATGAATATTCTCTATAGAGAGGAGAAGTTGTCTGCAGAGAGTGAGGTAGGCTAAAGAGCATGTAGATAAAAAGTACAGGACCATTTAGAAAGTGTTAATATTCCCTGCTTGGCCCTACATGGAAGATAGAAGGAACCAAAGAAGGAATGAACTATTTCATCTTTGATACTTACTTTTCTTCAAATAAAGCGTTTCTACTTACATTTAGGGAGCATTTAAAGTTACAGCATGGCATTAATGCACTACTTAAATGAAAAGGACTGGTTGAAAAGTGGTAATTAGTTTTCCAAAGGAACACACACAAGGTCTATATTTTTAAGCATGTGGTTTAATTCCAATGTGGAAAGAAGATTTTTCTTTTTTTTTCAGAAAACAACCTAATAAAATGAAAGATAGCTTGTGCAATAGAGAACACGCCTTACCTTAAATTACTTGATTTGAACCTAGAACCTGAGCTTTGACCACCTCATACCGCAGGTAACATTTTCCGTTGTTAGGTAGTAAACTCATATTGTTTCCCTACATCAGGAAGAATCTTGTGTCAGGAAGAATGGTCTTAAATTCGTCACCTAAATCCACGGCTATTAGGACAATCAGCCAACAAACATTTCATTTAAATTTTAACAATTCTGATTTCTTTCTTATTGTTTTGAAAAAATAATGTTTTCTAGTGGAAAAACACTTTGTAGAAAAATTTGTATTTCCCTCTACATTAAGACTAGCAAGCACTTTAATTATAAACAGTATATTTGCCTTGTTCTGATGCCTGACAGAAACATGAATCGTACCCTGAGGGATATAACAGATTCTGTGGCTATTGCTAATGGTTTGAGAGACAGCTTTTAGGAGAACTCTATCCCTCACAATTTGTGTGTGCCTGTAGACTGTTCACATCATCCACCATTTCAAGATATTGCGGAAGCTTCACAGCAACAGTCTTTTAAAGTCTCGGACTTTGTTTGTACAGTCTTTGGAGGAGAGTTGAGAGACAGAAAGGCTTCATCTTCTGCAAATAACAAATCAGAGGATGCATAACCCAAGCTCAGGACAGTGACAAATCCTAGATGTCCTTATGGTGTACAAAGTTTGAGCATTTCTAGAAATGGCTTCTCAGCTGATTTGTCTATCAAATTTTGACCAAAAAAATGGTACTGCAAGTACAGCTGAGGTACAGGCCAGCAGTCTGGGACAGTGCTGCAAGTTCTATCTGCCTGTATTAGGGTTCTGCTTGAAGCTAAGCAAGAAGAATAGCATAGGTTGAAATTTTCTGTTTCAGTCTTTCAAGCGATATAAATGAGAAGAAACTTCAGGCTTGAGCCCATAGAGGTGATTTTGAGTTCAAGCTTACACTCAAAAAGCAGTATATTGTAGCCATCATCTCCTTCACGAGGCACTAAGGAGTTTTGCTTGATCAGAAGAATCTTATACTGTATCATCTAAGTTCATTGACACTTAAACAGCTCCTAATACATTAACAAAAAATAAATGTACTTTCTAGATTTAACACTGACTTCATACCGTGGAAACTGCTCTTTGACCCAATTTCACTGTTCCTATTAATACCTCCCCACAATCTTCAAGACTATTAGGACTAATAAAGTGATTTATCAAATATACAAAGACTCTCATTTTTGCTTGTCAGAAAATGTGATGCAACAAGACAGGAGTAACTGCTATTGGGTCAGAAGAATTGTGCTTAAGTAGGAGTAGGATAATAAAACCAGAACTTTGTTATCATAGTAGTTTCATATGTATTGCCCATGACAGAAAAAATCCAGACCATACAACATATGCAAAGATTTAGTGGTTATTAGGTATTCTTGAGGCTAACCCTTGGAATTACTCTAAGGCATTTCAAATGTTATAAATGAAATGCAATGAGTTTCAGGTGTGTTAAGGGAGGTTCAGGATGGTGTTGCAAAAAAATTAGTCACGCAAGGACTGAAGACCTCCAGACTATATTGCCTAGGGAAATTCAGAGTCTAAATCATTAGAAGTTTTAAGAACAGGTTGGACAAACCCCTGTCAAGAATGGTTTAGGTATTGTAAATCATGCCTTTGAACAGATAACTTCTCAGGATCCCCTCCAGTTCTTTTCTGTTGTTCTTTGATTTTATGACCATTCCATTATATTTGCTGGAGTTTATTCTAAATGTATGAGAGTCATCCCACTCTTTTCCATTTGGCAGTCTCGGGAGTATACACATAGTACCAAGTTATTCAACAGTTAGGAAGTTCTGCTCACGTTTCTACTTGGTAGTTTTGTTTTTTTTAATTCTGTTCATCTAAGGAAAAACCCTAAAAATCTCACAGTAGTGTTTGGGATAAAAAAAAATTTCTTTAATGTCTGACTTAAAAAGAAATATAACAAACACAAAACTTCTAATGCTTTTTGTGATTCTTTAAGCTTTCAGAATTTCTGTGTCAAATATTCCATGCACAATTTGTATAACATAGGTGATTTAAAGAATGAAATATTATTTCTGTGTCTAAAATACCTGTGAGTAAAGATCTCTGTCCTGTGGGACTATCACATTTTTCAGACTAATTCTTTTGCATAGTAAATGTAGTGCAGTTTTCTTTGAAATTCATGTCCAGACTGGATCAATCGTATATGTTACAGCCTGTGAGAGAAAGACATTTTGATAAGCATTGAGAGTTTGATTTGAAATAAAAAGTATAATCTTTTATTAAGAAAGAAAACGGATATATTTCATCTTTGTGATTCTGCTGAGGGCACACTAGGGCTGCTGCAACATGACTGGAATCAGAGCTGTGCCCTAACAATCATTGATCAGTCAAAGCAAGGCATATAATAACAACTATTTAGCACAAAATTAGTTGTCTTAGTGTTTCACTAGAAAGTCTATTTTTAGTGTTTATTTTTACCTCTAACTTATAATCTTTTTAATATCAGTTCTTTGCTTGAAAATTACAAGCTCTCTGTAACACATAGACTTTATGCAGTGGCAGTTTTACAACTGTAATTGGGGGAATACATTAATACAAAGAGATGAATAGTGAAGATGGAAGAAAGAGAGACAAGAAAGGGAGAAAAAAGCATGAAGAACAAATGAAACACACAAGTAAATTTAGTTTCACACCTGTTTTCATAAAGAAGCAAATATATCCAATTTCTATACCTTTTGTAATTTCTGTCACTTTCTCTACATTTTCTATTTTACATTAATTACTTGCCCCACTCTTTGAGGTGCTCTAATACTGAAATTCCTTGCAGAAAGAATAGTAGTCAGTAGGTAAGGTTTTAATTATGGCTTATTTTACACATCTCTTTTCTGGATCAATGTCAGACATTTATATAATCTAGTGCTTTATCTGAACTATCCAAACTCTGTCTTTAAACCGATCATGACTATTCTTACTATTTCAGTTGAAATAATACTCCAGAACATTATTCATTCAACAGAGAGAAACTACCCCTACAGGTTACACACTTTACCTTTAAATGACTAATTTTTACACTAATTATTCTTGCCATCAAATTCTTACCTTCACTCTTTTTTTTTTCCGTTACTAATCCTAACTGATACTTTTTTGAGAGCAAATACTATACCCTTTTTACCTTTATATTATTCTAATAACCATCTGAAAACTTTCTAAAGATACATCGGGTAGAATGCCTACATAGCAGTCCTGTCCAGGCTGTAGTACTTAAAAAAAATTTTATCTTTTCATTATCATGAGGAAGATTGTTCTTCTAAATTACACTGGTATTTTAAGATCAGTATTATTTGATCTAGAGACCTCAGGGCGATTACCAGCTAAAGTCATACAGGATTGTTCACAGCAAACCAGAATATTTGAATTCTCTCCACAAAGAAACCCCTAATATCATGCCACAAAATTTTCACTCTTTAATAGCTTAGATTAGAGAATCACTCTCAGATTAACTTTCACATATGAATGTCCCAGATGACATGGTGCTGCAACATATAAAAAATTTGTATGAACAGTTTATTAGACACTAATAAGACTAATCAACTGTTATTAGACTATAGCTTTTATCTTGATCCAGTCCCTGGACCATAATACATTTTAAAGTGATATTGCAGCATGGTATTTTGTTTGCTTCTGTTTTGGAAAAAATGTTTTTAGTTTTTTAGACATCAACTACTGACATACAAATAAGTGAAATAAATTCAAAAGTAGTTTATATTTAAAAATATGTATTTATCATAGAAGACATAGCTATTTAACTTTCAGTGGAATTTATCTGGCTATACTTAAAATGTAAATTTTTTCACAAAAACATAACAAAATATTTTTCTTTTACAATATACAGTCCTTTAGAAGATTTGTTTGAGAAGGGTCATTGTATTTTTCATTATCTTATATCCTTATTATCTCTATGTACATATACATACAGATAATTAAGGACCGAGGTGTACATATATATGTGTATATATACACACCTTTCTATTTTTCACTTTCAATCTATCCATCTTCATGGATAGTATATTCATAGTGAATATCTCCCTGTAGATTTTAATTTCTGATCTACATAGATCAATTTAATTTCTTACCATCTAAGGTGTTCAGCAAGACAATTTACTTGGAAGATGATGTGAAAGCAGTACATTTATATTTAGCACATATAGTGCTTAAATAGTCATACTGTGCAAGAAAACTTTTTTTTAAATGTACAACTGCATGTTGATCACACTGTGAGCAGATTAGAGCATTCAGGGGCAATAAACTAAAGCATATGGAGGTAGGTCAGTTAGAATAGGTCATGTTTGGGCAAATCCAGGAATGAAAAAAATTCTAGCTGTGGGTCAATAAGTGCAGTTGACACTCTTTCAGTAATTGTGAGAACATCATAGTTGTAGTGTACATTTGATCTGTAAAGTAATGTTAAAATCCACTTTAGATCACTTGTGTTTGATATGATTTTGCTCTCATTTTTCCACTAGGAGAAATTTATAAGCAAATAGATGTAAATTACAATATACAGTCACTTTTCTGCTCTGGCTATACCTCAATTTTGGCAGATGGGATATGGAGGTGAAAAGAAATAACTATCAGTGTTTGCAGACTTTGGTATAATAAGACAGCAAAAGATACAGAAAAAAAATATTTATTGTTATGCCTTTCATAACAAGAAAAAGTGTTTATTTCCATCTTCAAAAGTCAAAAAATAATCTTAGGTTGACTTCAGTAACTGAAGAAGCATTCATATAGATTCTGTACATCAGCTTTAAGACAGAAACTTACAGTTCAAAGAGGAGAATTATTTATTGCTTTTTAATGTGTCTGACAGCAGGAACATTGCTTTTGTGTTCCCTTAAAATTTAATGTCTTGCAAATTCTTTGTGGTTGAACACAATAGAACATAGTGCTGTGTGTCATTCAGTAATAACTTCATGAACCTGAATTTCCATCTTTAAACAGGCTAATAAACCTGTGACATCTTTAAACAGGTAAATAAACCTGTGACATCCTAGGCATAATGTAAGACAAGAAAATCAACACAAATGTATAGAAGAGTTTCTTTAACAGTATTTCTATATTGCTGTTACAGAGAAGGTTTATACTGGTTTTGAGGACATAACATCTTTTGTCTCTAATTTTCCTTGTAAGCAGTCTGAATTTGCCCTGACAGCAAAACTCATCTGCTCTTTTAGTTGTTTAAGAGACATCACAACATAACCTAATAGGAGAGACAGAACTCTGAGTCTGCTGGCTAAATCTAGGTGTAAAAGTGGTGGCTTTTTCCCTGGAAGAACACAAGAGGTTACTCTCAGCTTTACTCAGCTACCACCTCACATGAAAGCACCATTCATGGATGGATATCACAGCCTTCAGTCCAGTCAGAAGGTTGTCCTAAATAAGAGGGAGTGGCTTTCAACTAACGAGTTGCATATGGGTTAGATATAAGCTAGTAGATGAATAAAAGTCAAGCAATGGTAATATGGGATAAGCATGAATTCATTGGCTTGTAGCACAGGAAGATCCTGAAGATCGTGTAGCTTTGGCAGGCATGATACTACTCATTCAGTGGTTGTGTCTTGCTAGAAGAGAGCATAAATGGTATTAGTAATGCATTTTCAAAAGTATCATCTTTAACTGTGCTCTTTTGCTGCTGCAGCATCTGCAAAGCTTGTAGGAGCAGGACAGATACTAGTTGCTATGGTGATTAACTTTCTTGGGTCTTCCTGAGGCTTTAAAGATTTATATTTAAACCCTGGCTGTGTTTTGTTCTAAACCAGGAGTGTGAAAAATTGCAATGACATAGTTGTAATAGTGGTTGGTGATGCAACAGCAAAATATAATGCCTATCCAATATGCCTACTGCGTCTAAACTATTGGGTTTGTGAAGTGAGTAAAGTTACCCGCAGAGGTAAGCATCCTTGCTGAGCTATCAGCAGCATACAGGTCCCACTTTTCCTTCATGCTACAAAATACAGATGAAAGATAGTTATCTTGAGGAAGAAGTCTATCAATTGTAAGGGATTTTGGAAAAATATGAGTGCAGAACACAGTCCTGTGACTTCTAAAATCACTACAGCAGCTAAAAAATCTCTGCCTCAGGTGTAATACGTACAGTCTGGTATAAGCTGTGGACACTCTAAGCAAAAAAAAGAGAACTCAATATTACCCAAATCCACCACACTATACACAGTGACAAAAATAGACAACATGCTTCTCTGCTCTAATTTTGCTATTTATTTTGTTTGAACTTCCTGCTCTGTTGCTGTGGAAAAACGTTATTGAAATGCTTGCTGAGGTAAACAAGTGACACATTTTACTTTGGGGGGGAAAAAAAATAAAGAAAAACTTTTCTTTTACACTCTTAGATTCTTGCCCAATTCCGCTGCTACCTGCCTGCAGGTCATCTGCAATGGTAATCCCAGAGGTCTCTACTGGTACATACCAGCAGGTGACATGTGATTCAAAGAGCACAGACTAGACAGATGTAACCAGTTCTTAATGCTGCTTGATGAAGCTGCTTGACTCTTTGAAGAACTAATATGGAAGATAAGAAATTAAGGATGTGTCATGGTCCTGGGTTATTTTAGAAGATTCAGAAGGCTCATGCTATCTGCATAAAGCACTGTGTCTTGGATGAGATGGTTCAGTTCTGTCTTCGTGCAACATTTTCCCTCCATGTCGCAAGTCAGGACCAACAACCCTAACTGCTATCTTTTTTTGTTTGGAGTTGTCTCTTCGTCCACTCGTTGTCACACTGATGTTGCTAGAACTATTTAATGTGAATAAAGTAGACAGCAGGGTGGAAGGATTCCCTCCCTGTCTCAGATTGTTCTCTTTACTCACCTTAAGTGAACAGTTTGATTTGGCTAAAATTATCCCACTGTTCAACAAAACTTTTCCCTGTGTGAAAATGCCACTGAAATCAATGAAACTAGCAAGCATATGCTTGCCAGTGTGAGTAAAGAGTGGCAAAAAGACACATCCAACATTAACTTGTAGTTGAAGTGATAATTATTATTGACTTGTTTTCCATCTTGTCCAAAGAAAAAGCTAGTGTTCTGAGAAGGAAGAAGTCACTTAAAAGCCATATTTTTGACCTGCTTCTTAATTGGCTTTTCAGCTTCTTGCTTCCTGCCTGCTCTTCTGCAGTGCTACCTTTCCTAGATCTTTCAGTTTAGAAAGTATCTGCAAACAGTTTTAACTTTCGTTTTGCTTTGCCTTGGAAACAGAGCTTTGCAGAGTACTGAGTTAATATGAAGTAAATCAAATAAAAAAACTGATGGATTTTGTGATCAGAATTAAATTAAAAGAAATTAAACATTCTGAGTCAACATTAGCTTTCAGCATTCACAACTGCCACGGTTCACCAGTCAACTCCATCTGTCCATAACAAACAACCAGTTTTCCCAAATGATAAATAATGATTTATTTAAAAAACTAATTATTGGGAAAAATTATGCTGCATAAACACACACAGTTATTGCCTAAATAAAAGCATTAAATAATATAGAACAACTTATTAGCAGTACATGTGTCCAAGTGTAAATCAAAATAGATGTAGAATTACATAGAAGACCACAGTTGCTCATAACATTCATTCATTATGTTATACAGTCTTTTGGGATGACACTAGGGATTCATAGAATCATAGAATCATAGAAAGTTTTGGGTCGGAAGGGACCCCTAGAGGTCATCTAGTCCAAACCTCCGCAGTGAGCAGGGACACCGCTAACTAGATCAGGTTTCTCAGAGCCCTGTCCAACCTGGTCTTGAAAGTTTCCAGGGATGGGGCCTCCACTACCACTCTGGGCAACCCGTTCCTGTGTTTCACCACCCTCATTGTAAAGAATTTCTTCCTTATATCCAGCCTAAACCTACCCTGTTTTAGTTTAAAACCATTGCCCCTCATCCTGTCACTGCTGTCTCTACTAAAAAGATTGTCCCCATCTTTCCTATAGGCTCCCTTTAAGTACTGAAAGGCTGCAATCAGGTCTCCCCGCAGCCTTCTCTTCTCCAGGCTGAACAAGCCCA
>Ga0065711_1036819_pt1 | contig 20540 bp, 17 predicted proteins | sample Hoacrofraction12_FD_59098 | JGI IMG/M metagenome (GOLD analysis project Ga0065711, IMG submission 59098) | Hoatzin crop microbial communities from Cojedes, Venezuela - Epithelial fraction 12 v2 (version 2) | ecosystem: Host-associated > Birds > Digestive system > Esophagus > Crop | place...
TTTTTTTTTTTTTTTTTTTTTTTTTTTTTTTTTTTGTGAATAAACATGGTTTTGGCAGCTTCCTGAAACTTACTTTCAGTAGTTGTTTGCTATTTTCTGAGTATGTAACTTATTTTTAATTCCTCATTTGATTTAGGAAATACCTTTGTGTTCCACTGGACACCAGAGAACTTCCGATAGGTTTGTCAAGTACTTTCTTTTTTTTAAAATATGTGATCCTGTGCTCATCTTGCAGTTCAGTGTACTGCAAGCATGTGATCATCTGGTTGATTAATCACTGTGTGTATGGTATTCCTGCATTAGAGAGGTTAAGCTAAATCTTTGGCCTTTAAAAGGCTTCTCAGTTCACATTCGTTACTGTTAGCAGACCTAAAGGGCTCTCCCTCTCCACCCCCCTTCATCTTACTTGGCCCCTCAGTCATTCAGGTTGCATTTTGTTTTATGGGCTGTAGCAGGATGGAAGGGAGTAGGGAAGAGCAGTGGAAAACAAACCAAAACACATCATATATTATATATATTGTAACCGCTTGTGCTACCTCAGCTTACAGTTCTCTTACTCATAGATGCTAGATTTGTTTGTAAGTATTATAGTACAAAATAAATACAGTGTAACATATAAGTAAATATATATTATATTTTGCAAGATACATCTTTGGTTAGTAGTAATAGTGTGTGCCATTGTAGTGTAATAAAAATTTGGCACTATATGTAGAAATGCTTACAACGGTACCTGTACCACTGAGTTAACAAAGTAGATGATTTTCACTTGTGAAACATTCTCTTAGTTTATCAAAATATTGTCTTGAAAAATGCATGATTTGAGTAATGAGAGAAGTGCTTAGTAAAGTGCTTATGGATGTATATGTTTATCAGTATGGAGCATTCATATTTGACTTTTTGATGGTAGCTTGGCCCGCTTGTGTACTGAGAAAGTATGGTACTCTTTAGCCATTAATTGTTTCTGAATAGCATTTGTGACATGGACTTCATTTCGTTCTCAGAAATTCATCGCAGAAGGGAAGGATAGAGGAAGATATTTATGATGAAATGATGTCAACCATTGAGGGCCTCAGTTCAACTAAGTATGCAGTATCTTATTTTTTTCTTCATCTTTTCTTCGAGAAGAATCTGCATTCTCAATTTTACGTCCAGATATAAAATTTGCTTCTCAAAGATGGAAAGTTACCAGGATTTTTGTTGTGCCTTTTTTTGGTCTTTGTTTATTTGTTTTTTACTTACTGGAATTGCTTTTGGGTTTTAATTTGAATATAATGAGAGTATTACTGCACTATTACAGCAAGAAGCCAATGGTTAGTCTAGCTGTTCAATGTGGTATAGTACTATGAAATAGCAAAATTACTGTTTTGTTTCTTACAACTGTCCAAAGTAATGAGCCGAACTGCAGTGTAGGATGGGATAGGAAGTTAATGTTTGTGTTCTGTTTATTAAAATAAGAAGGAAATGGGGTGCAGTCCTGAACAAAACTTTTTGTATAAAGTCAAAACACAGTTTGGGGGGTAATAATAAAATTGCTTTAATGTCTGGTTCACTGAAAATAAATGGTATTATTGAGCAGAAGTTTAGGAAGCTTAGGAGGCTGTGAGCCATCTCTTGGTATCTGTAAACCTGGGGGAAGGTCTGGGATTACATTTTGCGCGTAACTGGCAGACGCTGCTGTCTGTGAGTGCGTTCTGGGTCTGCCTATTGGCTACATAAAGACATAACCGCTCATACACTATGAAACATAATGGCCTTGCAGAACTGTCAAGTGTGTGTGAAACAGTGGCACTCTCACCCTGTACGCTGTGGAGTCGCAACTACAGCCGTGCTTTTGCATACTCTCCTTGGCCTGTTGTGTACATTTTGTAATGTGTGTCTCTCTGAATGCAGTCCATGGTGTAGCAAATCGGATGACTTCTGTGGATTTTCATTGATTTTTGCAGAACCCAGTCTTGAAAAAGAGGTTGGTAAGAGCAAAATAATCCTTTTTTGGTCTTTTATTTGCACTTCAGAGCAGCATAATATATTTGAAACTGTTCTCATTCTGAAACTAGATTCTGGAGGTGACTGCACATCCAAAGAGGTTTTTGGTAACTAATGGAAAGCAAATTTCATGATTTGATTGAGTTGGTCATTCTTCCTTGAAGCATACTAATTCTGTAGATTAAAGGCGATTGTCTCTAATCTGTGGTTAAATTCTTGCTGTAAGGGAGTTAGTAGGAGTTTGGCAACTTTACTATATGAAGAACTTCTCTCATTTAAAAAAAAAAAAGAAAAAAGTTATTTCTGCATCCATAATGAAAATACTTTGCTTTCTGTGGTTATTTTATTGCAATTATAATACTGTTATTTCTTTGTTACAGTGTCCTTTTTCTATCTGAAGAACTGTTCTTTAATTTACTGTGCTGTGGTGTGCTGTATGTAGTTACTGATGTGCGTGTGTATATATACTCTTCAGGTTTACTTCTGTCTATATCCTTTTCTTGTAAGGATTTTGACTGCATGCATCTGAAGTGCTGATCTACATTCATGGTGGATTTCCCTCTAGGTTTGAAATTGTCCTTTGGACTGGGCTGTTTTTCTTGACAGATACTCAAGTGATTTTTATTTGGTGGTTTTCTTCTGTTCTCTTTTAGTTCTATGTATATTTTTAAGAGTGCAGTATAGATTTGCATATATGTGTTATTACAAAAGTGTAATAGAATTTTTAAACCCCCTGGAATGATCCTTAAGATTTGTTACAATCTGTGTTTCAGTATCGCACCATCCCTATTCTAAAACTGAAGAGTTACTTCGCATGTGCCAGTTTTGTGTTCCTCTGTATATTTCTGATACAGATGTTTATAATGCCAAAGTAAGTGTCAGTATTTTAATAATTTATAATTCAAATTAACCAGTAGCTAAAGTGAAACTCATGTGCGTGAAACTTTTTTAAGTCTCATGGAATTCCTGAGGGTTTGCGTTTAAGAAACATATACCTCTTAGGACTAATTGGGCGCATTGGGCAATAGAAAAATGGGATTAGCTGGTTAAAATGTACTCAGTAATCTTTCTGTAGAGATACAAGGAGGGAACTTTGAGCTTCTTCTCATACCTCCGAGAAAGCAGATGTTTGATAATTCTGAAGTTTATGGCATGTTTGTTTTTCGTGGCTGTTGCAGTGCAGTTTCCCTGTGGTTTATGCAGGGGGTAGTGGTTCAGGCTGTCAGTGAGAAGTAGAATATCTTAAAGTAGTATTTGTGCAACAGAGCAACAATAACCTGTGCAATGTTACGGTCATCCAATAGAAGGAAAATTCTGTTTAAGTTTAGCGAAACACTGTTAGCAAATGTTAGTCTGAATTGAGGTTTCAATTTCTTTTTTCATTTAACAGTGACTTGTTTGATGCTTTCTCTTCTGTTTAGAAATGCAAAACTTGGAATTTCCTTTGGCATTGTTGCAGGCATCATTCTACTTATTTTGTTTGTGTGCTTTGCTGAGAAATGTACGGTAAGTTTATTTAATAAAACTTCCTGTTTTCAAAAGTGGATGCGTGTAATTCAGCAACTTGGTCTATCTTTGAGGTTGATGAATTAAGCTGTTAATTTCAATAGTGAAAAGAAAAAGAAAATTTCAAGATTGCAATTGCATCAGACTTGAGCTTTACACTGGGAGCGTTTTGGTATAGCATCCTTCAATAATATGTGCAGTTGTTAAAGCTATAGGCTTTACTAGACATTTTTCTCTACAGCAACAAATGGAGGATACAAGGATGGCAAGGAAGGGGACTGTCTGTGATTGGTTTCGATTTAGTCATCTGGCAATGAAGTTCCAAATATAACATTATAGCTCTATAATTGAAGAATACAACATAGGTTGTTACTATATTTTAATAACATTTCTCTAGAATTTTCAGTCAGATCATAATTTTGTATTTTTAAAGCAGAAATTCAGAAAATTTTAGCACTCAGTGTCTCTGAAATAAGGAAGCATTATCTCTATTTTCAGTTGTAGGAAGGCATTTAATCTGAATGATTCAGAGTTCAGAGTTCTGAATCGGGATTCCAATGAAGACTCTTGACACTGTCCTGCAGAGAAAAAGTATTTTATATTTAGAAATATTTCTTCCCATGTATCAGTGTTATCCACGTTCCTGAAACAAAACTAATTTTCCTTACAGAAGTGCTGCTCAGAACAGTGGCCTTTTCTTCGCCATCTTTGTGCTATCTCTGAAAAGGTGGAAACAATGCCTTTACTTAGGCTTCCTTTGGCAGCCATCATTATAAGTGCCTTGCTGATTATAGCCATTTTTAATTTGGTAAGTAATCGCATTATCTTTATTCTGTGAACCTATTGTAATATCCACAGTCTAAGTAACTTCTATATTCTTTTCATCAAGTACCATGCTTTTTGCTACTTTCTAATGTCTGATTGGCAACGTGAGTTGATTTACACAAGGATAATGCACAATGTCATGTAAAATCACTAAAAGGAAAAACTCCCAGTTTGTAGAGCTGAAAGTACATGTGATAGACAGGAGTTCTAGTTTACACCATCTTTTCTTGCTTTCAGGATGGCATTTATAATTAGTATTGATTGTAACCATCATCACTAAGATGGTCTTGCTTTTTTTTTAATCTGGGTTTAAATGTTTTGCTGTAGTGTGTAGAAGTTTCAAGCAGTTTACTGTGCTGTTTGCACTAGCTAGTAATAATGCAGGTGGGGGAGGGAAGAATATAGCTTGGCTCTCTTTTAAAACCAAAGACATTGCGGGTAGTTACTGCTAGACTAAGATGTGAATGGCGTCTGTCTTTTAACTTTAGTTTGGGTATTGTATTGCACCTGGGGTACATACATTTAAAAATGAACCCCTTGGAGTAACCTGATGCTCAACAACACTCTGCTGTGGTTTTTTTAAACAAGCTTTATGTAACACATCATGTTGATAGTTAAACCTATCTGATAGCTAGCTACTAAAGGTGACGTCCTGATCGCATGTGCTCGGTCTGCTATTCTTCTGATTCCGTGGGGGGTTTATTCTGAAAGCTATACTGCAGAAAATGCTTAATTTTCTTTTGTAGATTTGTTTCTCTGCTGGTTTAGGTCCTTGAGTTGACTCACACTGGTGTCATGTGAACACTACCAGAGACAGTCTAAAAGAAAACAGGAGCAGCAGCCGTGAGACTGGGGGGTGAGACAGAGCCACGTGTTTGTGCCAGTTAGCTGTTACATTAGCATTGCCATAATGTGAAACTTTACCCCAAATTAAAAAATAAGTAAATCCTTGGCAGTTTTAATCTTCTTGCACCTTGTGTGTTCCTGTATATTTAAGAAAAGTGTAGGGGCGTCATTATATTTCAGCATTCATATTGCAGTAGCACTGAAAGGGCAACCAGATCAGGTCTCATTGTATAATATATGGAGAAAAAACTTAAAATTAGTGACTGTCTGCTAACAAATTTATATGGTGGTTATGGTGTGTTTTGTTGTTTTGGTTTTTTTTTAATAAATCAGACTACTGAAAAGAACAAACCTGCAAACTTTACTGGATCAAATGACCTGTGTGCTACCACCTATGTGAGTAGAGTACTCTCTTAATTTCTAAGATTGAAATGATATGGGTCTTGGATGAATGTGTGTGATATAAATGGATGGCAGCATTTTGGTATCTTTTAATCTCTTTATAAAGACAGAATTTTTAAATCATTGAACACAAAGATTTGCTCCTGCCACAAGGCAGTTCTAGGGATGTTTTCTATCATTAGCAATGGCTTTACTGTGCATCTTTTTAGGGATTTTCAAAAGTCTGGAGTACTCGTGGATAAAGCTGAAGTCTTGGCTTATTTTGGTTACTCAGCACCTTTGAAAGGTGTTCTCTAGCATTTCTATAAGAATAGATTCAGCACTTGCTAATGACATAAAAGGATAATTTCTGAGGGTTTAATTTTTTTATCTCTTTAATTCCAAAGTAGCATTTTGAGATCATCCAATTGTTTGGGATGCTCCTTTGTCACCTGGCTGCCCCTTTAGATGATGGAGATGTTTTTGAACAATGTGCAGCAGATTGTGTGAGGACCCTTTCGTTCAAGTCCTTATGACAAATGATAAGTTACCCATATATAATGCACATCGTACTTATCTGGTAATTTTCTGTTCTTGCATGGTTGTAAATCAGCCTTTTGGAAACACAACTCAATCCTGCGTTCAGGAAACCGTAAGTAGTGAATACATGTTACTTGAAAACACAGATCTTTGAATATTGTCTGTATAACGGACAAGCGGCAGGTTCTGTTGCTGTATAAAACACAGCTTTTTTTTAGATGTCTGACAGCAGAAAAGTTCTTCATGAAATCGAGATGCACAGCTGCCATTGCTGTGCTGAATAAAGTATGGCTTTGCAATTTTTTGAAATTTCAGACATTAAACTGGATCTGATACTTTGAGGTAAAAGCAGTAGAACGGGATGATGATGATGATGTTGGAATGTGAGAGATGAGAGCAGTACTTGCAAGTGTCCCAGTAAAGTATCTTGATAGAGTGAAAGGGCTTGAATGGCCAGCAGACCTGTGTCAGTGTTCTTTACGTAGTGGTTTCTTTTTCAGAGATTTGGCTTTAGGGTTGTAACTGTGGTGATCATTACCTTTTGGAGGTTAGACTCAATGCCTTCAGGATGACAGAGCTGGTGTAATGCATTACTATATGGGCTCTGATCCTGAGTTGCTCCATAAGTTGTTCTGGTTTCATTTGCTTCAGCAGAAATGTTAGGTGTTTAGCGAAGTATCTCCCACATCTCTGGTAAGTCTGTGCTATTGTGGGTGAAAAACTGAGAAATAAACTCTTGAGGAGCAGAAGCTGAGATAATTTTGGAGTTGTCTGCAGATAAAGTACGCTAGCTCAGCATCCTGTACCTGTGCCTACGGCTGCAGGGAGCAATCCTGTCTGCGCAACACACTTTGTACCACCTGACAGTTTTAATGCTCCCAGCTGCGTGCTGACCTTGGACACCAGGCCTGAACTGCAATTCCTCTGGGAGATTTTTCAGTAATTCCATTGGATAATGGCCCTAGCTGGATAATCCTTATTAGCATCAAAGGTCCTATGGAGGAGCTGTGTGTAAGGTTGGAGAACAGGTCACGGTCTTCACGTTACAGGTAGGGGAGAGGGGAATGTGGTAACAGCTTAAGGTTACAAAGGGGGAGCACTGTCAAAAATAGGACCGGAATGCTGGGGTTGCTGGTTCATAACATATTCACTGCACTATGAACCTGCTTTAGGTTAGTCTTGAACTTTTAAATAAATAATTGCTTAAATTAATAGACTTCACAAGATAAATTCTCAGCACACTTCAGTTTTTATCTGACACTGCTTATGTTGGTGTGAAGTTTTTTGTTTAAGTCTTTTTGTTTGTCTAAGAAATTAAAAAAGTAAACTAAAAAAGTATTAAGTTCAGCCTTTTACTGCAATTAAAAATATATCTTTAAGTGAATTTAGCAAGTGATTGTAATTTCCTCTATTTAAATTACAATCATCATGAACTTAGAGCATTTGCTATGGTTTGGAAGCCTCTTAGGCATATAGCCTAAATAATGCTCCTTAAATTCTTTTTTTATAGTATTATGCTTACTGCTGCATATTGGGGTTCATCGCTTGCTCGGTATTTCTTCAAATGAGCTTCGAACTGAAAGTTCTCCTCCTGTCCATTGCTGTGACTGTCTACCTCATCATTTTTAACACCCTTCAGCAGAGGAACTTGAGCTTCCATGGCAACAGTACCAGGTGGAGTGTAAAGTTTCTTGTAATTGACAATAGTGTTTCATTAAAGGAGGTGTTAGATTTTTGTACACTTACATGATTTTGATATTTCAGTATTCCAGTAAGTCAGACATTAGAAACCTTTCTGTAAAGCTAAAGACATGGAAATCTTATAAGACCATATCACTTCTTTTTGTTTGTTTTTTTAACAAAAGTGTGTTTTCTGAAAAATTCTGTAATATAACTTCTGAGATCCCTGGAAGCTTAGCTTACCTTAAAGACTAGAGGGTAGAATATTAATCTCATAATAAGGTTGATCTTCTGTTAAAATATGAAGAAAAACCTTGCTAAAAGTCTGATGCTCAAGCTGTGCTTGCGAGACCTTGCAAGTCACTAGGATAGTGAACTCTTCATTTAGTTACCTCACTATCTGCATGTTTTGAAAAGTAACAGCAATTTACCTGATCTAATTGAAGAAACTATAAAAATACTTAAGAGAAATCACATGTGGAAGGGTTTTACTGTTCATTTGTAAGTCTGTTTCTCGATTCTCAACATAGTCTTGTAGCTGACAATTAGGATAAATTTATTTTGCAGAGGCTAACTGTGAGCTGTCAGCACATCTTGAAGCCTAAATGAGCTCTTAATCTAGCCTCTTAATCTCAGGCTATTCATATAATGAAAATTTAGTTTGCATTTGTGAAAATTAATAGATGTGGTAAGACGGATTGATCTTACTGCGAAATACAAGTGGTGTCTCAGATTTGTATGGAACTATATACAGGTGTGATTTAATGGCTGTCTTTGTTTTAGCAATTCAGGTTTTTATTTGTTAGCATCTTTCCTTCCACGAGTAAGAAAGTTTCTTTTCCTACTTCAGGGTTTTCTTGGCTGTGTTTTTGTGGGGCAGTGGGAGGAGGAAAGCTGCAGCTCAGTGCTATGGAAATTAAGACGGCTCCATTAGATAAAGCCACATTTACTTGAATATCTCCCTACAATGGCAACTTAGCAAGGTTTCAGCACCCATCTTGTCATTACGTGAAAGGCAGTTCATCTACTGAACTGAGTCATAATCCTTTCTCGTTATTAGGATAGGGCATATAAACAGCCAGCCACTGGCACAAATGAACAGTGGCATTGGTGGTACATGTCTGAACAAAGACACCCTCTTCTGCTGTGCTCTTCTTCCCCTCCCCTTCCCTCTCTACCCCTTAATCGTGTGGATTTTCTTAAAGGATATAGATAACTTTGTATTGCTTTCTTGTTTTCAGGCTTTTCGTCAAAGAGCCAAGGATAATGACTAATTTATATCTGGTTCTGTTTTACATAACCCTAATTTTACTTGCAAAACAGGTATGTATTTAAAAAGCAATAGGTTAGTTCTTTCACCTGCAGCAAGTGGATTTAAATAAAATGCAAAAGTGTTCATTGAATTTCTGCCCTAAATTAGTATATGTTATATCTTTTTTTTATATTCTTGTACTTAGTTGTAGATAATGTACTTGTACTTAGTTGTAGATAATGTGGAAATTTTTACTGTGAAAGTGTGGGAATGTTTTCGTGTTTTTCAATAGTGTTTGCAGAAGTCAGACCTTTCAAATTCTTCCAGTTTGGATCTATCTGTATTTATATGTCAATATTTATCATAAATAAAGGCAGTAATTCAAGATAAAAATAATCATCATATTATTAAAATGTTATCTTGGTAAATACACCTGATGGCACCCAAATGGCATTCATTCGTACTGACTGCTTCATATTTTTCTTACCTTCATTCTCAAAGCACCTTTCAAAAGGCCTTGAAGAAACTTCATCGCTACTACACTTTTTGAATAAATCATCTAATATTTTTCAGCGAGATACTATATGGATTTAATTTACCATATTTGGTTCCTTTGCAGATTGACTATTACTGTCGACTGGATTGTCTGTGGAAGAATAAGTTTAAAAAAGAACATGAACAGTTTGAAACGATGGAGAATGTTAACAGGCTTTTGCTGGAAAATGTACTTCCAGCACACGTTGCTGCCTATTTCATTGGTGAAAAACGGAATGAGGTATGTTTAATGTCTACGATGTGAAGGACAGGAAATTGGACTTCTGTGACATACAACATCATGCTAACAAGCACACAGAAGACTGTAAGGTTCTGCACTCTTTGCCTCTTGTTTGTATCCCAAGTTCTTTGTAAACCCAAGAATCTGCTGTCCAGATGGCCTCAAAAAAATGCAGACTTCTAGTGTCAGTCTCTGAAATCTGTTTTCCGAATTGGTAGTTCAGCTTCAGGACACAGTTTGAGTTTGACAAATATTTGAACAGGATATACTGCTTTCCAAAGACCATATTTTACCAGAGATGACAGGCCACCTTTTTAAAGAAGTTGGTTGAGGACCAGATAGTATCTCCTTGGTAACAACCCCAGTGAGAAGTTCATTGATACCGATTTATTTTTTTTAAGACATCCATCTTCTTCTGTCAGCATGTCATCAGAATAAATATTGCTGATTTCACAGCCATGCTAAGTGTCATAAGACTGGCGTTGTCCAGAATAGATGAGAATCTGTAAGATACATAGATATCTCAGCTGTTCCTTAGGCAAATCAACGTTGTCTATGTTTCTGATAAAATTAGAGATGCTCACTGTAAAGTACTGCAGTTGACTTCATAAGAGAACTGTAATTTGATTACTGGTTACAAACAATAATCATAGTTTTGAGTACCTGTGGTGGAAGGTGACTGCTGACAATGTGTGATTATGTTGTTTTCCTGTAGGACTGGTACCACCAATCTTACGACTGTGTCTGTGTCATGTTTGCATCGGTACCAGATTTTAAGGTGTTTTATACAGAATGTGATGTCAATAAAGAAGGCCTGGAATGCTTGCGGCTGTTAAATGAAATCATTGCTGATTTTGATGAGGTAATTAAGCTTCTGGCAAAAATTGACTGGATTATATATTTACTGCAAAATAAAATGTTTCACTAGATCTGTGAGCATTAGAGGGGGAAAAAAAGGCTGTTGTGCTGAACTAATATTCTGACTTCAGCCTTGCAATCTTGACAAAGATATTCCCATCTCATGGGTTTTTGCAGTTACATCACCTAATGCGTTAGTAGTATGGCTTGAAAGTCCTGAATTTCAGGATTTTATTTCAGTACTTCAGTGCTTTTATTTCTCCTGTGAGCAGGTAGAGCAAAACTGTGAGACTAATCCTCAGTACGGTCTTATCTAGTCTTCATGTGATTGATAGCATTCCTAGAGATGTGTAATGGTTACTGTAGACAGTATAAGATTTCTGGTTAAATCCTGCACTGGAATATGGCATTAAAGTCTCAAGCTTCTGTTTTCCTTCCCTTCACACAGCTCTTGTTAAAACCTAAATTTAGTGGTGTTGAAAAAATAAAAACCATTGGAAGCACTTACATGGCAGCAGCCGGTCTCAGTGTTACACCAGGCCAAGAGAACAACCAGGTACGCTGTCTGGGAAATCTGCCTTCGGTATTCTGCATGTACATAGGTGCGTTTCAGAGTAACAAAATGTAATGTGATATAAAAGAGAAAGTAAATCAGCAAGACTGACTTTCTGAAATGTGGCAAAAGATGATAAAAGTGCATCGTCTCCTGCCGAATTCACTATTTATCTCCTAGTTCCATTTTTTCTCTTAAGTACGTATTAAGTCTGTGACGCTAGCATACTTTTTACATCTTTAGTCTTTGATTCCAGTAGTTTAACAATTCTAGATGCATAACAGAATAGCTCTGGGAAGTCAAAGAATGGCTGCCAAAGAAAAGGCCGTCTCAGAGCTGGACAGTAAGCTTTTTGTGATACCTGAGAACTGGCACAAACCCAGAATCGTCAAGTGCCACATTAGATCTGAATCTGAAACTGTCACCCAGAATAATTAAAACCAATTTCTGTACTCAGGCTCACTTTTACTGTAGCAGGTTCATGTATGACATTAGGATACATGTATGTAATAGATACAAAATGTAGAATTAAATCTGGAATCCTAAAGCACAGATACAAATTCGTTATAAAATTTAATCATATGCTTGTTGCCTCCTGGCCATTCCAATTTGATTTAATGTGATTGTTAAAATAAATTTTGGATGTTTGTTGAACTGTGGAATTCTGCACAGTTACAAGGATGAGTAGTTTCATCCTTACAAATATATACTTTATTCACCAGTAGTACTGGTTTGGAATAGTTGCCTGACACCACCTTCTGTCTTGTAATTTGATCGTGTATTTGCGTTATGAATTGCATAGGATAAGGAAAGACAGCATGCTCACATTGGGATTATGGTGGAATATGGAATTGCCTTGATGAGTAAACTGGATGGCATCAACCGACATTCCTTTAACAATTTCCGCTTACGTGTTGGTAAGTTCAGTTTGTGAAGAACGTGAACTCCGCAGCTCTGTAAAAATTAAAGATGAGGTAGCATGACTTAGGTAAATTGCTGAGTGCTGTGGAGGCCTTCTTAACGCTGAACACAGTATTTGGATTATTATAAAATGCTGACTAGCTGAAGGTAGCGCTGTCTAGGCTAGCTTTTTACATACGCCAAGCTCCTTCATGGATGGGCTCTTCCAATCCCTGGAGGGAGCAATATGAAGACTGCAGCTAGATGAGTTTAGAGAAAATTAAAGGTACGGTTGAAGAGTGAAGTCCCCTGTTATTAACTGTTGACTAAAGACAGTATTGTCATTATACAAATGTTTATATATATTAAAAGTAGAAAAGGAAGAATTTTGCTTTGGCATGAATTTTGCCCTAGCTCTTTCTCGGACTTCCCATTTTACAATGAATGAGTCACTTCACATCTCCTCAGCCTCAGTACTTGTATTTATAGAACAGTGGTAACAACGATTGCTAGAAATGTGTTGCAGGGTGAAGTTTGTTGTTTTGGTTTGTTTTCCCCTGTAGCTCAGGACTTATGGCTAATAATGAAGCTCGGTGTCATGTAACTTTCTACTGCTTTGACATTGCTTTTGTTTCTACAGGGATAAATCATGGCCCTGTGATTGCTGGAGTGATTGGTGCCCGGAAGCCTCAGTATGATATCTGGGGCAACACTGTTAATGTTGCCAGCCGAATGGAGAGTACAGGGGAACTCGGGAAAATCCAGGTAAACATATGAGCCTTGGGATGTGTAACAAATTATTTCTAATTGGTTATGGACTTTTTTTTTTTTTTAATGTGAGTAATCACAAGAATTTCACAAGATTTTCTGATTCTTTTCACACAAAGGTCACAGAAGAAACAAGTAAAATACTACAGGAGTTGGGATATTCCTGTGAATGTAGGGGACTCATTAACGTTAAAGGCAAGGGAGAACTGAGGACTTACTTTGTTTGCACCGAGACTGCCAAATTCCAAGGTATGGGACTGAACTGAGGCTATGATGAAGTTAATCAAAATAGACTTAGAACTGCCTCCCTTCTGTGAAGACTTAGAATTTCCCTCCTTATGTGAAGGACTTTATTCTAAAAACATATATATACTATTCCTATTTCTTCTACATCTCAAGATAAGAGAAATTTTTTGGTTTTGTTTTTGAGAGAAGTTCTGAGAAGTTCCTGGAAGACACGCAACCACCAGTCTGGAAAAGACTACTTTTTCCTGAAACAATTTGAGGATTTACCTGGAATTGCCATGAAGCATTTTCAGTTAGTTCCTTTCCTTACCTGCACTGTGGGAGTCTTAACAGCTCCAGCAACAACGTGCGTGGATGCACTGTAGAAGTCGTTACCACGTTCGACATTCCACTGCTGCACTCTTTGACACAGACCTGCCTACAAACAGTATTGCGTTTGTCACAGAGACGGGCGCAATGGTACTCTGGGCACTGCCAACCCTGCCTTTAATGCTGAACACACTTCACAGCAGAAGGTCGCTGAGCAATGGAAAGATATATCAAATATATCATGTGATAATTGTGCTGAGCTCCTTTGGAAAAAAAATAGTTGCACCGTATCGGATCACTTTTTTATTATCTTCGCCTCCTCCATAGTCGTACCTTGTATTACACAAATGTTGTCATGACCAACAGCTGTTCAGTGTTTACATTGTATTCCACGTTCTCCTTTGTATTTCTGTGCCTCTGTATTTAGTATCTGCATGCACATTTTATACAGTCACATAAATTAATGTCTTTACAATTCAAAAACTGTACCCAGTCGTGAGGAGCACTGAGCACCTGCAGTTTATCCTGCGTGCTTGGTTAGGCAGGCTCTGATAACGGCTTGCATCGCTGACAGCCGGCGGTGTTCTGCATGCTGACTGCATTCTTGAGAGCATGTATGGGAGAAAAGATAATCAGTTTTGAGTTGTTTGGAAACTGAAGAACAGAACTAGTAAGATAGGATTAGAAGCAGTAGCAGATGCTGTATAAACAGAACTGCGTCTGAGGTGGGTTTGGGGTTCTTTCTTCAATCTGACTAGCCCCTGGCTGGTTTATATACCTTTTAAAGGCAATGCAGTTTGTGAAACAAATTGGATTTGAAGGATGTATGGAAAAACATACTCATAATGTAAATGTTTCGGCAGAGCCTCAACACTAAAAGCACACGTAGAGCATTAGTGAGAAGATCGTGGAAATTGCCTTGTCGTAAATTAGTTTAACAGCTTAAAAACTTTACAAACTAATGGCTTTTGCTAATCTCTAAATTAGCATTTTTCTGCTTACTGCAGTTACTTAATCTGTTTTCTGTTGATGGAGATTGATAGTATTTTGTAAGGCTAACATCTTGTGCCCAATTATATGTATTAACTAGGATGGACTCCCCCTCCCCCGATATACCACACGTAGCATGACTAAACCGCACAGTGATTAATGAGTGCAACATCCGTTTTGTTAAGCCTTACTCTTCTACAAACAAAGCAGCATTTACTAATATTTCTGGGTTTAGTACTAAACCATACTGGAAAAGTGTTTAACAAGCAGTCCTATTCATCACTGCCGCTTTCTAATTACTGTGTAATTTCTTTAGAAGATGAAGTGAGTATGTTTCAAGACAGGAACAAATGTAAATATTGTCCAACTGTGGATTAAAAATTATGCTTATAGCCTTTGTCAATTTGGTAGGTCAAAACTCTGCTTGCAGTAAGTCTCCAACAGAAAAGAGCATGGTAGCAAACCTTAGTGTGAGGTTGTCTGGTTCATATATGGACTCTGCTGAAGGAGGAAGTTTCGTACTTGGTGTCTTGTGAGTGTAAGGTTAGTGTTGTAGTTGAATAAACTTCCAAACAGTTTTTTCTACGCTTGTATATTTGTAGTAACAGATGCTCAGCAAGCATTTGTTTTGAGATACTTATTTATTGTTTTGTAAGGACCACACGTGTGTCAAAGGCTCCTGTCAGCAGTCTTTGATGTCCTGTGTTAGGTAAAGCGACTATTTGCCTCATGAATGTTTAAAAGTGCATGATGCCTGTAGATAGAGCTGGCTCTGAAGTGTTGCTGTGCGCAGAACTAGTCAAGTGTAGATGTAAGTTATCTAGGAAGGAAAATTTGCTGTTTCTAACAGCATTTTGAAATGCTGCTGTTTACATTACATTGCCTGTCAGGCCAGTAACTTGCTTGGGTGTACCTTCAACTTAACCTCATTCACAGAAGGGGTAGAAAGAGCTGTTGCTTTCCAACTGGAAGAGGTGGGGTTTTGTTGCAGTTTTAAAAGGACGTTACACACTTGCACTGCTCACTCAGTGTCAGTGGACTGTGCAGGGCATGTGTGGAGACAGTAGAGACTGTGTGTAATGAAAAAGGGGTTGTACCTGAGGATGAATTTCTAATTTTTCATCAGAACTGGAATTGTATATGAGAGCTATATTTAACCACAGAAAAAGTTCAAGTTAGGAAGCAACTACATTTAAATAATTGTTTTAAGCAGTCCTTTGAGAGCGAACTGTGAAATTTAAGATTGAAGAACTAACCTTGTTAGAAATAATGTTCCTTACAGCATTACTGTTTTTTTAAACTGAAAAAATGGCACTGTATCTAATTTGAAGAGCTAGTAATGTCTTGAATTTAACAATCTATTTTAAAGAATAAACTTTTGTTTTTACCATTAAATAAAAACTTCCTGAAACTTGTTTGGTTTTGCAGTTATTTTGACGAAGATTCCCATGAAGAGTATTTCTTACACCCCTACAGAGTTAATGAGATTGTTTTTACTCATAAACTCAGTATTTATATTTTTTTTAAAAAAATGTGTAAGTGGAAAATACATAGAGTGACATACTTGCGTTCAACAGCTAAAGAGTAATTTCAGTGCTCCATTTTCTGTCATCTGTGGCCTTCTACTGCACTATATGAAAGGTAAGTGATGGGAAATGAGATGCTATAGAGTGAGCCCGTGATGAATTGGCTGGCACGGTTGCTGTGCATCTTGGTTTCTCCTGTAGCATGAAAATGACTTAAATATTAATGGAAAAATTCATTCCCTGGAGTAATATTTCAGCTGCAATTACCTAGAACTGAAAAAAATTTTAGCGGCGACTTTATTAAGAATTATTCTGGGACAACTGAAACTACTGGAGAAAACCCCAGGTTGGCAGCTCTTTTTGGAATTAATTGTAAAACTTGGGAAAGTTTAAAAACACCCAAATAAACACTTCTGCAGCCGTTTTTAGAGAGTAGGAAGGAAGGGAGTGTAGGGATGATGTTGGCCATAGGACTGGGGGTCCAAGGGTGGAATTCACAATTATGCTTTGCCTTTAAGTTACCTCTTAGTTCACTTCCACACCACTGTGCACAGGAGCAACTGCTATTGGATGGAGCTGAAACACTGCACGTCAGTCCTGCTCGAGTCCAAGGCTATGCTGGTACCGTGGGGTACAAAGGAGCAGCGTTTAAAAAGAGGTAAGGATGCCTGCGGTAGCACCCCCATATTGCGCCGCGTGATCGTGTGCAGGTCACGGGCGAGCGCAGGGAGAAGCCTACTGGCACGAGAGTCCCTGGCTCCGCACAGAACACTGCCGAGGCGCTCGGGTTCTCCTCTGGGCCCCAAAGCTGTACTGTCAGTCTGCTTTGTCTGCAGTTTTGCTGAGCAGAGAAGTGGCTTTAAATGCCAGGCGTTCTCTAAATACTCTCCTTTCTGGTAAGCAAGCCTGGAGTCGTTATCCAGCTAGTGTTTGGTAATACCCCCCAAGTAATAAGCAGAATTGTCTACGTGAGTGTCCTCAGAGTTGATAGTACCGCACTAATGTGATATTTTTACTTCCTGGCAGCAAGTGGGTTTGTTAGTCTTGCCTTGTTGTCATGATATGTTTCTAAGCTTGCCCTCAAGTTTTAGAATACTAGGAGCAGATGGCATCGTTTCTCTGAGGAGATGCAGCCACATTCAAATTCTCACAAAGCTGATCTTTTGTTAATTCATCAGCCTACATCAGTTTTATTTCAAAAGTTTATTTCTCTTCTGCATGATCGTAAGAGTTGCACAGTCATTTTAAAAAGGGAAACGGGCATGTTCAGATTCTAATGATTTCTGCCCCAACCAGATTCAGATATGGAGTCTATACACTGCTTTTAGAAACTTCTCGTCGAGTCCCTGCACCATACATAGGCACATTTTCACTTACGCTTTGAGTCTTCCAGACACTTAACAATCTAGGAAAACTTCAATGCTGCAGAGGAGCTTTAAAATAATGAGGAATGCAAAAATAATAATTTAGAGTTACTTCTGCTACATAAATGCACTAATACACCATTCAATTTCAAATGTCATCAGTTCCAAAATTTAATAAACAAAAGTAGTTTATCACACACTGTACACATGCTCGGTGAGTGCACCTGAAGGACATTTATCTGGTTCTTAAACAGAATCAAACAAACAGCTGTGAACTGGGCCGAAGCTTCAGACTGCGACTGGACTGCACTCGTTTTCAGGGCTGGTGACAGTCTTTTTAGGTTCTTGCAAGTCTGAAAGTTTACAACAGATACCAGGTCAATGAGTGTACAGAACTGTTAAATGACAGAAATGCAGATGCAATAGAGTACTCCTAAAGCTGTTGGTGCAGATAGTCCTGAGTTAGCTGTGTGCTCTGCAGCAGTCCCAGAAAATACCCTCTGTCAGTTCGTTCTGTCACATAGCCTCTCTTGTACAGTGCTATGAAAAAGAAATTGCTCAGCAATTTTGAAATTGAGATTTCTTGAGCAGTTTCCTTGAAAAGATAAGTAAGTTGCTGAACTAATCCTGCTCTTTTCATTAAATAACATCTTAACAGAAATTTTTTATAAACCACAGATTGAGTAGATTTGTTGTGTGAATTAACGTTTCTTGAAAGGAAATTCTGACCTGCCTTAAAAATTGGGGACGAACACAAACTCCGGGCACGCTTTTACCGTTCACGTGCCACAAGGGGGAGATCTGGTTCTGGCACTTCCCCACTGACCCGATGCCTTCATCCAGCAAAACCAGTAGCTGCTTTTGGCTGGATGAGCCGGGCTGAACTGATGCTGTCACCTTCCAAAGCTCTACAGCTGGCCAAATGAAGCAAAAGGAGCGCACAGCCAAAAGCGTGGAGAAGGAGAAAGTGTGATGGCCTCCTTGTAACGCTTCTCTTGTAACTTCATGCTAAATGGAAAACCTAAACTTGAATGGACTGCCAAGCTTTAAAATTTGGCAATGCTGTAAGATGAGTGGTAAAGTAACTACTTTGTGTAGCTGAATCAAAGTTCCATACATCCAAAAAATTAATTTTGGACTGAGACCAAACACAGCAACTTTCCATTAGAAACAGAATTTTAAAAAGGGGAGAAGAACTCAAAGTTGGAACTAAGTTACTGCAAGTTCTACCGCAAACCAGTCTAATGATTTGCAGATGTGGTTTTGTTTCAGTTGAAGAGATGCCGCAATACATTTTTGTATACTCACCCTCTGTCAAATCTACCCAGCTGTCTTCTGTCTCAGGTAGAGGAACTGAAATTCCCATTGCTTTCCGGATTCCGTACGTACTAACAATATCACCTGGAGTCACTTGTTGTGCAAGTTCTTTCAGGTTATTGGTTACTCTCTCCGCTAGAAAAGAAACACAAATTGCTGAAATGAGACCTTCACCCCGTAAACAGTTTCATTATTGAAGTACAAATGGAACTACGTTAAGTAATGTTTCTGCAATAGAAGAGTTTTGTTATACGGTGTGCAATCACACAAGCCCTGCTGGGAACTGTAAAAGAGATGGTTAAGAAGAACAGGAGGGATGAAATGGCTGCTGACCAAGGCCTGCTGCTATCAAGAACCACAGACTGTTAAGGAGTAAGCTGCTGACGCCTGGGTCGCACTAACGTAGCTAATGTAGCACTAACTAAAGAGCTGGTGGCACCCACAGAGCAGCTGCGTTAGTCGTGTCCAGCGTTTAGTTTTGTATTATGAACTCGAGAGACTGTTCTTGTTACTACACATGTAGTTTTCCCTCACAAAGGCAGCTGTAAGTACTTAAACTTGTTAGGAAAGGTAGTATTCAATTGGTTTAGACTTTGTATAATGCTGACTTGGTAATATTTCTCCAATAATGGGGAATTAATCTTATCACAGCAAGGCGGTTATTTCAGACCACACATGCTATAGCTGACGTTGCACTAGTTAGTTTGACTTGCAAAACAGACACCCTCTGCCTGCTGTCCTATCTTGCCTGGCTGCCGTTAACACAGGCTGTGTAATTGAGCTGTGAGACAAGCTTTGCTCAGATAATTGAAGAATGAATGATTGGTCTGAACTGGTGTAGTAAAATCGAGTGACAACTAGATCAAACCTGGAATAAAGCTAGCCTTGCTTGGTAACGCTTAGGCAACCCCAGTTCAAAGACATTGTAAAAATCATGGAGGTAGAGGCGTTTGGCAATCATCTGCCCCATGGCACAGAGAAAGCTCCCACTCAGTTCTAGGGAAATTTATTAATAAAGAGGAAATACATGTAATTACTGTTCAAAACTTTCATATAGCTTTACATACAAAAAACCTTAAATCAATCTTCTAGGCCCGACAGGGCATGTATTCTGCGCTATGACTGTTAAACCTTTGTCCTCTTGGAGTTGATACAAGTTGGGACTTGATCAGTTCTGCAAGAATGATCAGAAAAAGCTTATTTACCCAAGTGCATCTCTCTGTAAGATGGCCCCAGAAGACAAATCATATTAGGGGGTGGTTTTGTACTTAGTCGTTCATTTTGAGCATCCTGGAGTTCTCTCAGCAGCTTTGTTGTTTCATCAAGTTTCCTCTGGAAGATTTCAGCCTCTGTTTAATAAAGCAAAGAAAGTCTTAACTAGTAAGAGAGGATGTTTACTTACGTTATGACAAATATGGCGAGGCTAACTATGTGAAGGGATTGAGAAACTGAAACAGTTACAGATGTATCAGAAGTGCAGGTACCAAGAAAACTCACCCTCAGACTCAAACTCCTCTATAGGCATGCCAAAGTTCCTAACAGCTTTTAGTGCTGTCAGTCTGTCGTTATTTGCAGAGTCCAACCTGGCAGCAATATCAATTTCCATAATCTAAAAAAAAAACCCAAAAAAACCAGCAACTAATAATTTAGATAATATTTAGATCAGTCCCGTAATAACAAAATTGTCTGGCGAAAATCAGAGCACAAAGTTAGTTAAAACTAGTCTGCTCTACAAATAATTGAACATAGAGAAGGAAACCTGAAAAGACCCTGTGAAACTCTGATTGTCCTATAGTTACTCAGTTTACTATTCTGTTTCATACTCATATAGAAAATGGCATCTGCCAAAAACACTGGGGCCATGCACAAATGATGCAGTAACTTAAGACCAGCATCCCAATAAAAAAAAAAAAAAAAAAAA
>Ga0065711_1036820_pt1 | contig 20539 bp, 16 predicted proteins | sample Hoacrofraction12_FD_59098 | JGI IMG/M metagenome (GOLD analysis project Ga0065711, IMG submission 59098) | Hoatzin crop microbial communities from Cojedes, Venezuela - Epithelial fraction 12 v2 (version 2) | ecosystem: Host-associated > Birds > Digestive system > Esophagus > Crop | place...
ACTCCAGGTGAGGTCTCACCAGAGCAGAGTAGAGGGGCAGAATCACCTCTCTCGACCTGCTGGCCACGCTTCTCCTGATGCAGCCCAGGATACGGTTGGCCCTCTGGGCTGCCAGTGCACATTGCCGGCTCATGTCCAGCCTTTTGTCTATCATTACCCCCAAGTCCCTCTCAGCAGGGCTGCTCTCGATCCTTTCATCCCCCAGCCTGTATTGTTAGGGGGGATTACCCCGACCCAGGTGTAGGACCTTGCACTTGGCCATGTTGAACCTCATGAGGTTCACACAGGCCCACCTCTCCAGCTTGTCCAGGTCCCTCTGGATGGCATCCCGTCCTTCTGGTGTCTCTGTCGTGCCACTCAGCTTGGTGTCATCTGCAAACTTGCTGAGGGTACACTCGATGTCGCTGTCCATGTCATTGATGAATATATTGAACAGCAATAAAACATAAAAGGAACATAAAAGTACATAAAAGGAATGTCTGAATCAGACTTGACCACAGACTAGAGTCAAAGTATTCTGCTGTTAAAGACTGACCATCTATTTCTATATGACTGATAATAAACACAGAAATGCTTTACCCATAAATATTACCTTTAAGATGCATATTCTTTTATTTCTAGGAAGAAAAACAGCATTAATAAAGTATTCTTTAGAATCCGCCTACTGTAGTCACTTTCAATAAAATGAGAAATTAGGATAGAAATTCCTCTAATACTGAAGTTGCTCCTCTGGTAAGCATTCTGATCAAATTCTGATGACATGTCACAGTCATGTAAAGATACATCTATTTAATTGTGGGTTTTTTTCTTGAAAAATACCCACAGCAGTGTAACTCAGGTAGTCATGCAGGCTGTCTGCAGTTTTGCTGGGGCTTTTTTGAGAATTATATGATCTTCAACGTAGATGATGCTGCCTGCATAGAAGTGGCTCATTGCTGTTCTGTCAGGATGGTTTCCAAACTATATTTCTCACATAAATCACTCCTCTTTTGACACCATTCTGGTAAGTGAGAACTTCAGAATGCCTTTTAAACAGATTAAGCATTTTGTTCAAGCTCTTCTCAAGTATTTTTCAACACTGGAAGTAGGACCATGAAGCAGTCTCTTGTGGCTCTTAACCATAAATTCCCTATTCAGTGGTCTCCTGTTGGAGGTGCTGTTTTTATTCTGTCACCAGGTTTGTGTAGCAGAAAAGAAGCCTGCCAAAGCTATTTTCAATTGCTACCTGAGATTAATGAAATTAATGTGTGGATACTTCACCTGTAATGCAGCTTGGGTTGCAGACAAGATATGCTCATCTACATACAAAATACACAAATGCAGGAAGTCCTGTATAACTCCCATATTTGAGAAAGATGGTTAACAGAGGAGCTATTTCTGGGAACCCTTTCTCTATCTTCAGCAAAAGCTTTTAATAAATTCTTTAATATTTGGACTGATATGTATATCCAGCAGAACAATCTGGCCCAGCTGTTTAAAGAAGCCCCAGAAAGATCAGCAGAAATGCTAATAAAAACCCTGGGTGATGAGAATACCATTTGTTTTCTCACACACTGCTGAATGTTCAACTCGGATTTCTTTTCATGTCCCACAATGCTGAGGATTAGAGCTCTCTTCCCAGTTATGCTGCCAGTGTGCCACCTGCTGAGTTTGCTCTTTAGACAGATAAACTTGCTCTGTGTGCCGTCAGTGTTCACGATGAAGTGGTCTGTTTTGGCCAGCAGTGAGAGATGATGGCTGGTGGCCAGTTCCAGGTAATACAACGATGTTTTGAGAAGCTGAACAGACGTCATACAGGTAACAGGATACGCAGCAACGCTGTTTTGTCCAATGGAAGGCTGTCTCTGACGAAGTTCACGAGAGGTAGACTGAGGGAAGTACTGGCTAGCAGAGAGAGACAGTAAGGGGCAGAGCAGGTATTCAAACTCTGGCTTAGAACTCCTGCAGATTTCAAAGGGTGCTCACTTTGTAAAGTGAAATAAAAGATTATTTTAATAAACAAGGAAGCCTCCCCGGTGTAAACCAAAAGTACATAGTGCAAAGTTTTGAAAAAGTTGATCTTCATACTCCATATTTTGCAAAAAAACGCACATCTCTAGAATCTTCTGAGCATAGGCATTTTAACTGCTGTAAAAGCTGTGATGACCACTAGAGGTCATTCAATGAATTAGAAATAATACAGGATCTTGCCTTTCAGTTTCGTGATTATCTGGTTTGGGGTTTATTTGTTTTATTTTGTTCTTTTTCATTAACAACATAAAAAGTTAACTTTACAAGAGATCTAAGTACTGTATTTCTGAAGATAATTGACTATCCTCGTGCTCTATATGTACACAGTGACTGTAGGTAGACCTAGGTGACTGCTGACATTTTCAGGAGTGCTAGTTAATTTGCTTGGGAACTAGACATACATGTAGAAACCTGAACACTTTGCTGCGTGCTTCTCTGTGTCTTTAGGTAATTAACACCCTTAAAAAATCTGGTCCTAATTTCAATATTCAGAACCTCAGAAATATTTATATGACAGATGTCTGTTTTCCATATAACTGCTTATTTTAAATTTAGGTACTATATAATTTCACCTTGTTGTATCAGCCTTTGGCAGATACAAGGACAGGTGTATTGTTTATTTAAACATCAAAAGCAAGACTGAAAAACTCTAGACAGAGGGATCTCTAGTGAAGCAAATCTAAAGACAGGATAACTTTAAAGGTGTTTTCTCTATTCCTATTAAAGTTTTTATTTAACATTTGAAGAAAACAACTTTTTTCTTTCTTTCTTTTTCCACATCTCTGGATGTGATATTCTCTGGAAAAAAATTCTTGAGGCAAACCTGTAAATAAGATAAACCTTGTAGGATTTCTGGGATTAGGAATGGAAGAGAAGAAGGTCATTAGGCAGAAGATAGGAAGGTGTTTAGAGAAGAAAATCGGGAGAAGGATGAGCAGCTACAGCTCCTGTCAGGTGAGCAAAAGATGAAGAACAGGTACGCAAGAGTTCTTACCCTAAAGCCAAAGAAGGGCCAGCTCTTCTTAGCTGTCATCCTAGCTGGCGACACAAGCTGAGGAAGAAAGTGAATGTGAACTAACACTTTGTTTTCTTAAGGATGACGACATACAGAGGACTTTCATACTCGTCAACAATCCCAGGACATAACGTCCCTAAGACTGCTTTTGCCAAATCACAACTGTTGAATAGAAGTTACTTCCAAGAGAGTAGATGGTTTTCAACTAAAGTAAATATATTTTACATAAAGATTTGCAAAGTGATTTCTAATGTCACTGTGCTATTGAGTTGCTTTCTCACCAGCTATAAGCATTCTACCACCTTCTGTTTGCTACTCACTACATACAACCTTTAACTTAACAATAGGTTTTGCCATGAGAATACAAACAAATTTTCTTTTACGAGGAAAGCCCTTTCTCAGAAATATTTGTAATACAATTTCTTCTTCAGTCGTTTGCCTTGTTGCCAATGGGAAGTGAGTCATCAGAGTACTTTTCAGTAATTTATTGCTCTCCACATGCAAATCCATTTCCTAAGAATAACATATTTAGGAGAAAAATATCTATCTCATCTTGAAAAGATTTTTTGACTGTTAAATAGAGGGCTGTACGACAGGCATACCTGCCTGTTGGAAACAACTTTAGCAGCCTGACTATCTATTTGCTGTGATTAATGGGATGAAATTTAACAAACTGAAATGCCAGATTCTGCACCTAGGACGGAATAACGCCAGGCACAAGTATAAATTGGGCGAGGAGTGGCTGGAGAGCAGCCTGCAGAAAGGGATCTGGGGGTGCTGTTGGCAGCAGGCTCAACATGAGCCAGCAGCGTACCCTGGCAGCCAAGAGGGAAAACCCTTGGGTGCATCAGACACAGCATAACCAGGGGGTCAAAAGCAGTGATTATCCCACTGTATTCAACGTTGGTGCAGTCTCACCTTGAATATTGCGGGCAGTTCTGGGCCCAACAATTTAACTAGAGTGTGAAGGTCCTTGAATACGTCCAGAGGAGGGCAACAAAGCTGGTGGAAGAGCTGGAAGGCATGTCCCACAAGGAGCTTTGGGTTTGTCTAGTTTGTAGAAAAGGAGGCTGAGGGGCGACCTCACTCCTCTCTACAGCTTACCGAGAAGGGGATGTGGAGAGGGCGGTGCTGAGGTCTTCTCCCTGTGATCCAGTGACAGGACACGTGGGAATGGTTCAAAGCTGTGCCAGAGGAGGTTTAAACTGGACATCAGGAAGCATTTCTTTACCGAGAGGTTGGTCAGACACTGGAACAGGCTTTCTAGAGAGGTGGTTGATGCCCCAAGCCCGTCAGTGTTTAAGAGGTATTTGGACAATGCCCTTAGTAACAACACACTTTAACTTGGTCAGCCCTGAACTGGTCAGGCAGTTGGACTAGATGATCGTTGTAGGTCCCTTCCAAATGAAATAGTCTAGCCCATTCTATTCTAATAAAATGATGGCACATTTTGAAGATGTAACTGATGTTTACTGCAGGAATTATTTCTTCTAAAGAAATTTTAAGAAAAGTTATTTTAGTTGTCTTTAGCAGTTTTGGGAAATACACAGAGTTTCAAGATGTTTTTTTCTAAATAGAAATAGCAAATTCCAAGATAATTCATAAATAGAATGTTGCCCACAACAATTTTAAAAGATGGAAAAAACATTCTATATGAAAATGTTACAAGCTACAAGTGTTGTACACATGGATACTAAATGATAGATTGGTAAGTTACCACAGAATCACTAAACTTTGAAAGGTAGCTTCATAAAAATCACCACTGAAAAAGTACAGTAAAGGCTTCCAGAAGAGTCTGGTCTGTATGTTAAAAACAGGACAAGGATCATGAAGTGCATAGGGGAAGAGAAAAAGTAATTTATACATTATACCTCCATTATTGGTTGTTCAGTATCAGACCTTTTGACAAAAGTTTTGGAGGAATACCCAGAACTACTAAAGCCACATACGTGCTAACCATCCTTGAAAAACAAGTCCTTTAAATAGGTCTGCAAAATTGCTACTAAAGATTTTTGGCTTGTCATTCTGTGTTTTAATTTCACATTCTGTAACATATGAATAATCGTATTTTTTACTGTAGCTACTTAATTTGAAGAAAATGTTTTGAAACCACAGACTTTTTATACACCCTAAATATGACTCTGTCGTATACATTAAGTTATTCTACCATGGTGGCATTTACTAGTATAGAATTATAAAATGTATTTTGGTGGAGAACACCCAAGGGCCAAAGCTAACAGAGACTCAAAATACATTTCTATTTCCATTCATAAGGTGCTCAAATCCAATGACTCAAGAGCAGCAAAAACTCTAATGTAAAATATTTAATCAAACTACAGACATTTTCCTAAAGGTTAGAAATATGGAATTATTTACCAGATGTGCAAGTCTGAAGCAGCTATAACAGAAAGACTTTCTTAAAGACACCTCCAAGGAACTTCGAATTCATATTTTCCCAGAATAACTGCTTTTATCCACAATGGGATGCATTACCAACCAGAGTTATGAGCAGAGCTGTTGCTGCAAGCTGTCTTGGTGATACTTCACACCCAGAACTGGCCATTTCCTGCAGCCCTTCTTCTGGTTAGTAGTGGCAGCAGCAACAGTTGGTTGGTTGGTTAGTTAACTAACAACTAACTTGGTTCCCAAGTAGCAATTTCGTACTTCAGGGCCTTGGACAGTTGCTCGTCTCAGCCTGACTTTACTGTGGCTTTAGTCAGAGTGACACAGAGAACAGCCTGTGAAGTGTTTGTACCCGGATCTCTCACCAACTTCAGCTAGAACAGATTATTAGTGCACTTAATCAAATCAAAAGGAGCTGAAGGTTTTAGCCCTGTTTAAGAGGCTTTCAGGCCAGTAGCTAACAGGATCAATCTCTAAGTACTACAGTCATCATTTACTTCCCTTCATTTCTTTTGATTCTTGAGAACAATACTCTTTGCTATGCTGACAAACACACCAGCAAAATTTAAATAGAAGAAAACCTACAAAAAATGCCAGCAGTTTAACTGTTCTTTCCCGTGGGCATAGTCAGTTTGGTCAGACCCATTTATTTCATCACCTTGACTCCTCTCTGTATCCTCAACTGTTCTCTCTTATGACCATAAACAATGTAAAAAACGTGAGGGAGAGTTGTATAATGGTCTCTGAAACATAGACCTTTCAAACCTTTTCAACTTTGCAATCTCTTTGGAGTAATCCTTCGAGTCACTAGAGGTCCTTAACCATAGAGCTAAATGAGATGACCAGGGTTGCCCCTGGAAAAAAGCCTGGAATTGTTGTTACTGTTTGAAAAAGACTGTGCAACCTCTTGGGCAAACTCTTCAGTGGGCAGACCAGATGGGATTGTATCCAGAACCTGACATTCCATTCAGTGACAACAGATAATGTTTCCAGGCTGGTACCTGTCTGTTCATCAAAGCTTGAACTGTGATTTGGAGGAAGAAATCCTGAAAAACACGGCCCCAAGAATGATGCCTTGGGTGCCTTCAGAACAGGACATATTGAGGTGGGAGAAGAGTAAAAAGAGCTCCTTTCATCATCATGTGAAGAATGGAGAGAGAAAAGGAGATAAAGAAACTAGGAAAGAAGGTATGTATCTGGCGGGAAAGTTTGTCTGAAATGTCAGCCTGTAAAATGTCTCAGTGAGAATGAATCATTACTTCATGAGCACTGTAAGCGTGTGTTCTTATGATGAATGTTTCTTTGCTGTAATGTCTTTCTGCCATAAACACTTCTGGCTTTTTCCCCAATATCAAATAGTTCATTTAATATAGAAGCCAATCAGATAAATTGGATTACTGTTAAACATTATTATGAATATGTCTATGTGGAACACATTTGTACTCATGTACCTAGTATAAGGATCTGAGTAATCTGACTAGGAACCACGTTTACCTCGATCTTAAAATATTGATTGTAAGCCCATATTACCTGCATTTTGAAGTAGAATTCCAAGAGATGTTGGCATAAGATCGTAACATTTTGGCTATTATCTTTCGGAGAAGGAGATGCTTGTATTACAACACACCCTTTCTAGTCTGCAGCAGGACAAAAGGAGGGGGCATTTAAGCTACATATCACTTGGTTCCAGAAAGTGATGACAAAGATTAAGTCTTACAGAAGAGGGGCTGGGAATGTAAAAAATAATAAGAACTAATCTACTTGGGCATTTTCACCCAAAGCAGGTAGCGCAATTGCAGGAAGGATCCCTGTCACTTTGAACAAATACACTTCTAGTGATTTGAAAGAAAAAAAATCACATTGCATTTAGGTACTGTTTCCTAACCAATAAATCTACTACCCTGTAAGTGAAGATAGATCATATTTTAGTTCTTTTGCCATTCACTAAGTCTTTGCCTTCATGTCTATGTATGCCCAAAGAACTACAGCATAGCCCAAAACGTCCATGCAAATTGAATTCTTCTTGAAATTGTGCTTAAACAGCGACAGGGCCTGAAGAGTCAACAACAGCCACAGGAGTCAGTTTGTTAAATTGTATGTTCCCATGTTAATGGGAACATTAAAGTTTGCACCTCACAATACAAACTCAAATGAAGTACCTGGAGTCTGTTCAGATTCCAGAAGCTTAAGACATACAGGACTGGAGGAAACAGAACGATCTGGTAAGTGTCCAAGGGGCAGATCGACCTGGTTTGTGGTAGCGTTAACTCCTGTATTATATTGTGTCTCATTTGGTCATGACAGATGTGGCTGCAGTTTGTTTGGCGTTTCTGTATCCTTATAAAGGTTATGTCTGTATATGGCCTTTAAAATCCATGGTTTAATATGTATTCACTTACATGTTAATTCACACAAAGGACTCAAGTAATGTTCAACAGAATGTCTAATAGTAATTAGAGAAATCTTAGGAGATTTATTATTGTGATGAATAAATTTTCATATTAACTTTATTACTCAGAGTTGGATTGTAATTATATAAAATACAGCCATGCAGGAAAAAGAATGCTTCAACAGTGTGCTTCTGTTCTCTTGAAAATTGTGCTGCAGAATCATCTTTCAAGATGTTATGAGAGAACAAAAAATAAAGCTCACAGTAATTTGAAAACAGAGAACATCTGAACATGAAAGACAAAGAAGCAGAATGGAAGAAGTCAAATAAAGTAGAAAACAAAGTAAGCTTTGAATTTGTAAAGCAAGGCATACCTCTGGCAGAATCATCACCGTATTCATATCCAAATTTTCGTTCATACAAAGCCTCCCATTTCAATCTTCTTTAGTCTGAAAATCAAAGCAGATGATCAAGATGAAATTATGTGAAATTTAGACATTCATATACAGAGTCATCCTCTCAGGAAAACTGTTCTTCCCAAGTAAATTTTAGAGACAAATGTCAGTGCTCCATAAGCATCATTGCAACACTTCCAGCATTTACATATTCACTGAAGATTTAGGGTAATAAACACCATGGTTGTTTTGACTAGAAAAAATGATTACATCTAGGTTTAGCTTCCTGCATGTAGACACAATCTATATACCTCAATCGGCAGTCAATCAACAGAGTGCTACCTAAATTAAATCCACAGCACAGACAGGAAGAAGCATGAGGTTTAGTTGGTTAGGTTCTAAGCCAAAACGCTTCTACAGAGAGCTCTGATTTCAACAGTTTACCTAAATAATTAGACTGACTACCTTGAGGTAAGGCAGCTTTAAACTCCATCTCTGTAGGAGCTGGGCAGTGGACCAGATTGAAGATCATGGTCTTGTTACTAGTGCTAGATGGAATATTGCCAAAGGACTGTTTTATCCGTGTTTCAACTCTTTCTTCTTTTTGTCAGGGTCGGAGGGAGGGGAAAGGTTGTCATGTAGAATTTTGTCATAGAAAGGTTACCTGCAATGATCAGGGGAAGGGTCATAACAGGAAGTACAGTTATTTCTTGTTTATGTTACTACTTATGATTCCAAACTCCTCCAATTAACCAAAAATACAGCTCAGACAGAGATGGAAATAAAGTTCCTTCTAACTGAATCTTTTTAATTTTGCTTGCTAAGTTTGTCTTTATCCTTTAGAGCATCCTTACTGCTTTATTAAAATTCTTTGATTTAGGGATAGTATCTTCACAGAAAAGTCATTACATTTTGTTTCAACTCACATTGATTTTAGTCCCTCAAATTGGTGAAGTTGTAACTTGACTTCATCCAGAACATGGTTTCCACGCTACACATGAACAGCTGGCTACCTGCTGTGGGGGTTGCTCCATGTGATCCTGAGCCTTTGTGCTTAGTCCCTTTGATCTGGTTAAACTGACCCATACCATAAAATTACTTCACTTTTTGCTGCCGCTCACATTCACCTTGCCTCATGTGCCTGGAACCACCTCCACCTACTTGCATTCTAAGTATTTGTCTATACATACAGTTTTTCAGCGGAGTTATAGTGACCAGTCCCCAGAGTGCAGAGACAGGATTTACCAGCAGAAGTTTTTGTTTCTGAGTCTGGTTTTAGCTACTTTTCTGATTTTTTCTGGTTTGGTTTGGTAGAGATAAAAATAATCAAGTGGGCTTTGTGGAACCTGTCATTACGGCGCTCAGTGAAAATTGCACCAGATGAACGCCTAGAGCAACTATTGCGGGAAACCACATCAAGAACCACTCTGTGTATATTTACACAGCAGCCTATAAAATTTTGTTCTGATCTGACATATGAGTATGTCCTCCATAATATTCCTGTGTAATTTGAAATTGTAGAAGTACAGTTTAGTGTATCTTTTTTAGCTCAGAGAACCCATCATTCTCAGAGAATTTTGTAGGCTTCTTGGGAAATTTCTTAAGAGATATAATTAAGTAGGGATAACCTGTCAGAAGCAGACAAAAACCCAGAAAGCCAGGATAAGCAAGTTACTTGTCTTTTAAACAGTCTCTGTGTATGTTTGTGCATATCGAGGAAACGTAGAACCTGAACCTTTGTATTAAACCAAACTATAAAACCAGTTATTTCTTCTCTACTGATACTATGTCATGAGAGGGCTCAAGGCACAACGTTGGCTGCCAAATCTTTCATACAGAAGAACAATTTGTTCGACACGTAGAACACAAACTTCTCACAGATTTTCCCCCGCACTTTAAACAATGCAAGCTTTTCATGTTATTTACTCAGAAAAATGTAATTGAGATCCAGCAGGTGGTTTTCCATGGCTTCACACTGCATAATATTCGCAACTCAAACAACAAAAAGAGCAACCATCTTGTTCTGAGATGACACAGCAATGCATCGTCTGACTGAAGGAAAACATGGGATCGACAGTTCCCATGCAAATTAACTCAAGCACACTCCTCCACACTCCGTGCTTGTCAGAATCTATACAATTTGGCAGGTTTGGATAATTTCCTTCGCCCCCCACTTCAGCCTCACCCTTTCCATCTAAGACTACAATTTTCAGGCCACTGGCTTGAAAGGTCTGTTGTAGACCTAACATTTATAGCAACCCTTGTGATATATCTAGACAAGACAGGCCTCTTCAGAATCTGTAATCTCTCACTTCAGAGCTCACATTTGAAGCCCTTGATTCATTATGGCTTAAAAAAAACTTTGAAGCAAAATGCAGTCTTTGGCAATAAGGAAACCCACAGTCTTCTGGCCCTTTTGATCAATCTATCTGATGCCTAGGAAAGCAGAGACCTTCCTCCATCTTAATAGGCATGTCCCTGAAATAGCAGACATGGTACACATTGACAACCTACTCACATTTCAGGAGGACATCAACAAAAAAACCCAACAACCAGGAGACATTGTTTTCAAAGATGTAGAATAAGCTACTGCATCTCCTTGAATATGACTGTCGAAAAAGGAAGGCATGAGACCAGGAGAGCTTTCTTTTCAGATGCTCTGGCTTCAGAAGAAACAGCTCCAAAGTATCTGTGGCTAAGGCTTTGTACTATAAGTGCTAAGAGAGTAGGACAGACAAATACAGGAGAGTCAGAACCTAGTGGGAAATATTAAAGCCTTCCATATTGCAAGATAAATGGTCAAACTTTAAACTTATGCATTACAGAAATTCTAACTTGGAAATGCTTTCTTTACTAAGCAAAAATTAGCTTTCTCTGGCATCATTACTGGGGATGCTAAATGGCTTCATTTACAGCGGACACTGCAAAGAAAACTCCAGTTCCCTATGCAAGGAGCAGGAGTTCAGATTCCTTCATGAAATTTTTGCAATTCTCCTTCATGATCCCTTTCTACAGCACAGGGCAAACAATGAAATTATTGTTTCATCCTGGAATGGTATTTTTTAAGTAAGTTTGAGGTGGACTTTGTAAGGATGTAAACCACAAGTTTTATTTTTCACAGTAAAATAAAGGATATAAGGACTATAGTTTCAGACGCCTTAGAGATTTCAGCTCTGCAGTGCTCTGCCAATGTGGAAAAATTCAGTTTCAAGTATCTGTTATGCAGTAGGATTTGTACCATTCCTTATGGAAATATCCTGATCTTTTTGCTTGTGCCCTTTGAAATTCTGACAATGTGCTCCAGAACGCTGGTCAGTCAGAATACTGTGTAGCTGATGCATCTTTCCTGCCCTGGTGTAGATACAGGAAAAACATCACGTGGTAATTAGGAAATATATCGGAGAAGGTCATGGTAATATAAACAACTGAAAAAGTATCACTTTTTAAGAACATAGCATATGACAGAGAAGAGTGATTCAGACGAACCTGATTAGTAACTGTTACGGTAAATCACACCAACTTCTAATAACAGAGACAAGGAAAAACAGGCATTGCAATTAACTTACATGAGCTACAGTTACAGCGAGGCTCCTCCTTCTGCTCCCTAGCTTAGATACAACCCCTGTGGATTTGCTGACCATTAGGCAGACAGCCAAATGAGTCTTGCATAGTTGTTGCTTTGGGCACCTCACTTCTGCTCCTAATGGCACACTACTCCTTATCAAGCTTATTTTTGGAATGACAAAATTTTAAGAAATCTGTTACTTTTCCTCAAACGGTGAACTGAAAAGCAGAGCATTTGTTAATTAAGTGAACGAGGCAAGTATTGTATCATATTACTAAAGATTAGCAAACGGAGTATGCAGAGAGAAGAGGAAGTAACCAAGTGAACTACAACCCTATCAAACTGACTTTAATAGTATAAAAGGTTTTAAAACACACAGCTTAGGAAAGAACAATGAACACATCAAGGTAAATGGAAATTTGAAAAATGGTGAAGAGTAAAAAATCATTTTATGCAAAGCAGACTATATAAGATCTACCTAGTTGCCTTTTTTCAGATAAAAACAAACCAACTCTTTCTTTTTCTAGTTAAAATGAGCCAAATAAGCATAATTTTTATGTACCTTATTAAACCATTTATAGATTAACCCATCAAAGATTAGTCCACAGTGGGAAAAAGGCTTCACTGTGAGAGAAAATAAGAATTTAGATGTGGGAAATGAACTGGAATCAGACCAAATGTACAGAGAAAAACACAAATTCCTCGGTGTTGTATGGATTGTACTATCTTCACTACCAGGGCACAAATACAAAGATTCAACCTGTTGTGTTGAAAAGGGAAGTGTATGTTTGGAGGAAAGCTACCAGCAGAATTCTCTAGGATTAGTTTGGAGACTAAAAATAGTGGATAGTATCATAGCTAATTTTGGCACAGCGTAAGTGTGTGCTTATGACATTTTCTGATGACAAAGTCTGGAGGCAGGGTCAAACTAGAAAAGGCTTGCAATATCATAAAGGTTATTGAACTTCAGTTACTGAAAGAGGAAGAGGTTAAAATGTACAAAGTGCAAGGCTGTACACTTTGGAATTAGTAATAGGGATTTTCTATTAGTAGCTAATAGTTCATAGTTCAAAAAAGACACTTAGGTAAAAAAACCAATATATTAATCTGTTGCAGCAGAACTGTGTATGACTGGGGAGATGAAGCTATGAAACCCTCCCCACAGTGTTCCTATAGACAGGCAAGTGTAGAACTTCTTATGGAAAAATTTATTCTGACTTTTTCTGAAATATTGGAAAATGGTTTACAATCTTGACAGAGGAGATCAAAAGGACTTACCTTACTTAGCTTATTACCTTATTTCCTTATTTAAAGAAAATCTGAGAAAAGGTTTATTGTTATTCTCCAAATATACTGGGCATAAAGGAGGATCAGAGAAACACCCACAGGGAAGATACTTAAAGTAGAACTTAGTATCAGCATGAGATCACCTGAGTAAATTGCTGTGAAAATTTATCATGGAGATTAGAAAAGTTTCCAGCTGTCACAGACATGAAGTACTGCAACAGCTTTCCAAGAGGAGTATGGAGGCAAAAACCCCAAATGTGTTTTAAGCATAAAGCTTGATAAATTTACAAATGGGATTATATAACCTGTTAAACTGCTGCAGGAAGGAACTAGACTCCATAGTTCATGAAATCTTTTCTGATCCTGTGTTCTATTTAGAAAAAAAGCAAATGAGAAGGCTTAAGCAATGAAGGAAGCAAAAGGCAACGAGAAGATTTCACTTCGAATATAAAGGAACAAAATTTAAATGAAATGCAGCTGTGATCTTATCACTTGGACCTAGGACCGGCAGTAAGGCAAACTCTCTTACTTGACATTTCAGAGAACATTACTATTCTGTTTCTTTTACAGTATACCCAGCTGCTCTTACAGCTACAGTCCTGGGATGTTTCCAAAGCTGCTACAGGAGATCGATTTGTGTCCTTTCTGAGCAGTTGTACTTCTGTTTCAGTTACAGCAAATGAGGTCCGGTTTTCACTATACTGACAGTCCAGAGCCAGAACCTTTTTTGGTAAGGCTCCTGTATACCCCCCCAAAAAAAACACTTGGCATAGCGATAGTCCCTGTGTAGCAACAGCCTTCAAGTCTAAGGCTGAGAGTGTTTGGCAGGAGGGAAAGGAGTTCCTGTAATTTATGTACTTATGACACCTTCCTACAGCAGCACAAACCTGAAGGTTTTGTTTGCCCTAAAGCTTGGCTGGTTTTGCCAAAAAGAGCAGTTAGTCCAGTAAAAAGCAATTGTCATTAGAAACCTTGCCTTGAGCATCTTGTAAACAACGGGGAAAGTCAAAGCTTCAAAGCAGTTCTTGGAGCACGACTTTCAAAAGTCTAGATAAAGTAACTCATAACCAATTTTTCACCTCCAGTCTTGGGTTCTGCATTTTGGTGCCCTTGTTTGGCTGGATGCTCGTCCCCGGTTATAACCGACTGCCACAGTTGCACTGCCTCCGTCACTGCCAGTAACTGGACTGATTCCCTTGCAGCAGCCATGCCCTCACTGGAGCAGCCTCCCCTCGGACGCTCTTTTCTCCCGTCTCCCCATCATGGGTGATCCCAGGGCATGCAGAGCTCCTTTCAGCTGGTCCCTGCCTCAGGCCTGAGCCTTCCGCAGCGGCGCTGAGGGGGCAGCTCTCACCTTCGGGGCTCCAGGGCCTCCCGGCGTGTCTTTGCGGGTGCCTGTTGGGCAGGCCTCGCCGCTGCTGCGGGCCAGACGCCACCGGCCACTGGCCCCTGCACCCGGCCAAGTGTGGGAGCCTCAGGCATAGTCCTGAGGCTCAGCTAATGGGGGCAAGGCTGCTCTTCGGCCAGCAGAAATAGCAGGCTCCCACACACGAAGGCGGCAGCAGACCTCGGGCGGCGTGTGGAGGGTGGCAGCGGGCTCTGCAGGGCCCGGGGCCTGCGCAGCCGTTGGCAGTGGCTGTTGGCAGTGGCCGTGGGGCGGTGGGAGCCGGCAGCATGGAGCCCCTCAGCAGAGACAGCCCGGGCAGAGAGCAGCACCGGGGCAGGGGCGGCCTGAAACCTCTGCCCAAGTCTGGCCAGGAGCGGGCCGTGGGGATGGACTGCTCCGGTGCGCCAGGGAACTAGAGGGAGTGGCGATCCCAGCGCCTCGGAAGCAGCTCTCATCCCTCGTGTTTTGTTCCCAGGCGAGAAAAGCTCACCCTTTCCCTCGCATTTGCAGTTAAACCCTCCAACTCCACACAAAGTAGCCCCCTTCTCCCCACAAAACCCAGCCCGTTTATCCAGGACTCCTCTCTGCGTGTTCCTGCAACTTACGCTCTTCCACAAAGATACTTCACCGTAAGGTCGCGGCTTGCAAACTCTTCGGGTGGTCCCCTCAGGCAGCCAAACATGCAGGCTGTGCTTTGATTTTAAGGAGAAATGGGAAAAGCATTTGATTACAAAGGACGCTCAAACAGGCCTCTTTAATTTTGATTTCTTCCCACTTTAACCTATAAATATAGCTGAAGATTACAAAGAGTTGTAAAGTAAATACCAAAAGACAACATTTACACTTTTCCACACAGCTACACCCTAAACCAATAATAAAAGGAAATCTGTGCAAAACTTTGAAGTGCAATTATAGTTTGTTATATGACAAAACACTGGCGTTTCTATGTATTTATTTAGCCACCTACCACACCCTCACCAAGTTTTTAAATCCATTTGTTTGCTATATAGAAAAACATAACATTAAGGGGAGTTGTATTTTTAAGTCATTTGTAATACAAAAACACAAAATGAAAGCAAATTCATGCTAACAATGTATCTTTGACTTGTACTCACATGATAAAATCAAGATCTGCTTTTAATCTATGGGGGGGGAGGGGAAGGAAGCCTTTGATCTGATACACCTATTTACTCCTTAATTATTTTCCTCCCACTGAATGTTTTTCCTACGACTCTAGTGAGAAACTTTTTTAAAAGAAATTTTGATCTTGTATCCCATTAAATAAACAAAACAAAACAAAACAAAACACAAAAAGAGAGATTAGTAGTAGTATTTGTGCTCATTTGGGAGGACTTTGAAGCTAAGAGTTGGTACAGATCTCTAATTTAACCAAATGATGTAATAAAGTAATACTGAGGATTAGGAATATTTCCTTTCCCTACTTAAATTCTCTGTTATCTGGATTACAGTGCCCCATGCCTTCCAAAACCAGATTCTATTATTGCATCTGATGGAATTATATCTGAAGACCAGATTTTTGTGTGTGTTGGGAATTTGTATGGTTGCACTTCCTACTCTGTGTTTTAATCTGTTTTTTCCAAAGTGTATCTCATTTGCAGTTCTCTGTGATGTTCCCAACCTAAGCAAAGTTGCACTCTTGCTTCAGATAAACATCCTACATTGTGATTTCACTTTAGAGCATTATCAGTGTATTTTGATTTCACTTTAGAGCATTATCACTGTATTTAGTAGAGTTAAATCTCAGATCTCACATAGTTTGGTCTACTGAAGTTTAAGGAAACCCCTTAATGGATCTGAATTATCTCAGCCAGGCACTGGCTGGAGGATCAAGATGCTTCTTTCTTAGGAACAAATGGTAAACTTTTCCAGCAGGACTGGACTTGATATTTACTGTGTAACGCAGCTTGTCTTCTTTGCTACTATGGCTATAAGAAAGCCAGGACAAGGGGCAACGGGCACAAACTGAAGCACAGGAAGTCCCGTCTGAACATGAGGAAGAACTTCTTCCCTCTGAGAGTGATGGAGCACTGGAACAGGCTGCCCAGGGAGGTTGTGGAGTCTCCTTCTCTGGAGATATTCAAGACCTGCCTGGACAAGGTCCTGTGCAGCCTACTGTAGGTGACCCTGCTTCGGCAGGAGGGTTGGACTAGATGACCCACAGAGGTCCCTTCCAACCCCTACCATTCTGTGATATTTTTCTTCAGACCTGATTCTGGGAATTAGGAGATTGCCCAGAAATGCAGCCAGTGCTGAAATGCACAAATCTTGAATGTCTTGCATCTCCTACTTGAAAAACAGGAAGGAAATAAAAGAACAGGAAAAAAATTATATTTTAAAGTGTCGTAATTTTTTTTTTTTAGCCAGCCTTGTGAGTTTTATGATTTGACTCACGAGTATATAGTGCTGTGTCTTGGCAGTTCTGTGAGCATGCAGGAGTGTTTTGGCAGTCACGGGGAGTCATGCTGAAGGACAAATACAGCCTCATAATTATTCTAGTCTTTCCGTACGAGGAAAATGCCTTAGCATCTGGAACTGCATAGTTTCTAAGCTTCTGTGATGCTCCCCCTCTTGTCTTGTGACATTTCCAGCAGTAGTGCATAAAATGATATTGGCCAACCAGCAACCTGTTCTGGGGAGATTGCCCTTGTTTAGTGCTGTAGTACTGTGTTGACGGGATGTTATGTCTTTTTTCATGTTGCTACCTGGTCTGCTTGCAGGAGATGATGGCATCTATTTCAAAAGTACTGTTTACACATGTACCCTTTGTCTTCAGCATGTTGGTTGCCCTTCAAGGTAGGAGAAACTTTTTTCTAGGAAGAACTTCTGCAGGAAACAGGACCTGCAGTTTAGCACAGAAGCTCTAAACAGTCTCGGTCATCTGGAATAGGACAGTTATGGGGTTTGACTTTTTAAATAGAGGCTCCATCCTGCAAGCTCTTGTTGCTTCACAAAGCAGAGTCATGGCCAAGGATCTGAGCAAAGAGTTGTCAAACCTGGGCTTGCTGTGAAGTGGTGTGGAGTTTCCTGACACAGAGCAGCTCTCGTGCAGACTTCCAACACGCCCTGCACTCCAGGGTGTGGGGCTCCATTTCTTTGCTTGCTCTTGACAAACATTCTCTCTTCTGTGGGTCCTCCCCAGAGCCTATTCCTTTGAAGGGGAAGACAGTAGCAACACCTATAATCTGCGCTGCTTATTGATGCTGGGGGTGGAGAGTAGTTTCAGAGCTCTGTATGCAGAATTTGTTGCAGTGTAATGAGCCAGGCAGCATCTCACCTTTTAAATCAGAGAGCCCAGAAAAAATTATCTCACTGCTGTCTCTTCGGGACAATGTTGGCAGACAAGCCGGGCGCTCTGTGGCCTCTGCAGACTATGACAGCAGCACAAATCATGACCTAGAGGACAGTAATTGTAGCTGAATTATTCCCTTATTGCTTCTATCAGCAGCATTTTTCATGTCATAGACACGGCTTTTGTCTGACACCCGTGCTCTTCTATTCTGTTGATAATCCTCCAGTCCCATGTTTTCTTTATACATCTCCTGTTGTATCATTTTTGTGGCTGGAAGCCCCTTTCACATGCCAGCAAGAAGTTTTGCTCTCAGAGTAAGTATTTTTAAAAAAACTCCATGCAAAGACCAACTTTGGTTTTATAACAGATGTCTGTCTGTCAATCCAGACGTGAAACGGGTAATGACTTGGGATCTTGCCAGTAAACCCCATTTCTCTGCCATGATGAGATCATGTGTAGCAAATTAACTGTCTTACACTGGCAGACCCCAGGAGAAGAATCTCCAAATGTGTTTGTCAAGTTTGTAGAACATTGTTAATGTAGAGATCTCTCTTGCTCTCTTCAGAGACAGTCATGTTGAGTTGTGGGCTTAGGTTTTATTTCTGAATAACTGGGAGTGGGAGAGGAGAAGCATTAAGAGCTGGGAGAAGATTTTTCTGGCTGTGGTTTGAGAAGGGATAATGAAGCATATACTTTGAGCCAGATACAGCAGACTCTTTAGGTTCTTAATTCTTAGTGAAATAAATGGGAAAGTCAATAAGATACAGACCCATTCTAATGAAATCAATGGTAAAATAAGGAATGTAAATCGCTTGTTGAATGTGATCCCTACTGTGGATTATGAGGAAAACAGATGAGAAAGTTTGTCCATCAAAACATGTCCTTATTGTACTAACAAAATTGAAGATTTGAAAATGAACAGAGCAAATCAGAAGCAAAAAAATTAGTGTATCTTGTCTTTCGAACAAAAGCAAGCAGGAGAAGAAGCGTCTTTTGGTACTGGAAATCTCTATGCTAAGTTTCAGCCAGGGAAGAATGTTATTTGCACCAGGTAAAAACATGTTCCACATGCCAGAAAATGAGTCCTTAGTATGGAAATGCTGATCCAGTCCTAAGTACAGTTTTATAAATAACACATTAATAAAAAGAACAAAACCAAATCTCTTTAAACAAGTCCCAGTGGTCTGCATTAGATGAACTGCAACTAGCAGAAGCAGAGATATTTAATCTTTAATCATTTTCACAAAGAGGAGGAGACCTCCAAAGATGTGCAGCTCTGAGACTGAGCCGCTTTTAGGAAATACTAATTTAAATTTGACCACCAAAGCCTTTTTATTCTTTCTAAATAGTTGTAACTAGGAGAATACTAGAAGGTCTGCTTTTTGTGTAAATAGCTTGTCTCAAAATTTGTGCTGATGTGATCTTAGCTGAGAAAAACATCTTTCTGTGTGCATTGAAATAATGGGAGCTATGGGAGAGAAGATGAATTTCAGCCAAAGATAAATATAAACAGTGCATTTCAAGCTTTAGCAGAAGATATTTCTGGTCGCAGCCTAATAGGCAGCTGTCCCTTGGTGATTGCAGCATTGCTTTGGCTTCTGCCAAATGGGCAAAGATGACGCATTTTAAATTTTTTGCCAATTTTAGAGTCATGGTACTTTGAGCATCTCTGCATTTGTTGAGCAGTGCACGCATATATTCCTGCTCTTTTTGAAGGTCTCCCTCCTGCAGGTGACCTGCATTGAGGCTATCCATCAGCCTTTGCAGAATGAGAGCATGAGTCATTTACAAATTGAGACTGAGATACTATACAGTGATACAGATGTGGTCTTGTATAAAGTTCTGTTAATTGATGTGGCCATTGCAAAATCATCTACTCAAATGCATTTACTTTGCCCACTGTTCCTGGATTTAATGGACAAAACCTGTCATAAAAGAAGTGCAAGTAGTAAGCAAATCGGGTTTTTCATTGTCACTTCTGCTCGTCTGGAGTGCAAGCCACCTCTTGGAATGTGTGTAGATAGGTGAGGTCCTTGGATGACTGAATTCAGCCTAATTCTTCCAAAATGAGAAATTCACTTGGAGACAGAAGAGACAGACCAAACTGTAGTAGAAAATTATTTGACGTGTCTCCCGTAAGCTTCTATAAGGTGCTTAAAACTGCTCAGCTGGTGTTGATGGAGGGCAGTTCTGTAGGAACCAGGCATTCTGAGCCACTCTGAATGATGTGAGCTTAAGGTCTGGCTCATTAAAGCTGACAGTACCCTGTTGAGCTTGACTCTAGTCTGGCGCTGTGAAGAGACATGAGAGGTGTAGAATAAGTGGGAGGCTGGGCGCGCGCGCTCAGCAGGACCACCTGCCCGCTGGCATCCCGGCCGTCAGTGAAATACCACTACTCTGATTGTCTGGGCTCCGCACTTCAAGAAAGATGAGGAGCTGCTGGAGTGTGTCCAGAGGAGGGCTATGAAGATGGTGAGGGGACTGGAACATCTCTCCTACGAGGAGAGGCTGAGGGAGCTGGGCTTGTTCAGCCTGAAGAAGAGAAGGCTGAGAGGGGACCTAATACATACTTAGAAATATCTGAAGGGTGGGTGTCAGGAGGATGGGGCCAGACTCTTTCCAGCGGAGCCCAGTGACAGGACAAGGGGCAATGGGCACAAAATGAAGCCCAGGAAGTTCCGTCTGAACATGAGGAAGAACTTCTTCCCTCTGAGGGTGACGGAGCACTGGAACAGGCTGCCCAGGGAGGTTGTGGAGTCTCCTTCTCTGGAGATACTC
>Ga0065711_1005693_pt1 | contig 20535 bp, 16 predicted proteins | sample Hoacrofraction12_FD_59098 | JGI IMG/M metagenome (GOLD analysis project Ga0065711, IMG submission 59098) | Hoatzin crop microbial communities from Cojedes, Venezuela - Epithelial fraction 12 v2 (version 2) | ecosystem: Host-associated > Birds > Digestive system > Esophagus > Crop | place...
CTTAGGCTCTGCAGCTCCATCATATTTTAAGCACTACAAAAATTTACATTCTGTCAGACTGGCTAAATGTAGCAACATTTAAATGAAGAGCACTCTCTGTTTTTTTTGTTTTTTTTTTTTTTTTAACAGAATCTTTACTTTTTCACACCCTGTTTCTTAATCCAGGCTAACCCAAACCCTCAATACACTTTCTATTTTAAAAAGTCTCCTTAATTTGAACAGTAGCAAATTCACCATATCTTTGAGTTAAAAGCCATCTCCAAATACTTTTAAAATGATATTTTTCAGATGCTAGAAGTCATAACAATAATGAGCTGTCCTTTCTGAAGAAATGAGAGTATTTGCTGTTTGATTTAGACAATTATCTAAATTATGATAATAAAATCACAAACATTCCTGTGAGTGAGCGTATTTTGCCAGCTCTCACTAACACTGGTATTTGTTACAGTTCAATGCCATACAGGATTCACTTTCAGTACCATAATTCGTTTGTCACATTGAATCCTGCAATTTTAATCTTCTGTGGTAAATACTGTTAAAATACGTTTCTTACGCATGGTAATTTATTTGGAACTTTGTTCTTTGCTGATGATTTCAGACTAGAACATTTTTCTTCTCAATTCTAAGATCAGCTCTCCCTTAATAGGAGATGTTACATCTTCCAGACCCACACACATGACTTACAGCCCTGAATCTAAAATTCAGAGCCTATTCCTATTTCTGCGTATAGAGCTACATACACAGAAGCTCACCAAAAATTAAGCGGGTAGCACATACCAACAGCACTGTGAAGCTAAACTGATGAATACATAGTCTTGAAGTTTTCTCACAAGAATTAAAAAATCCAAAGCGACAGACATGTTGTATTAAGCAAAAAGAAATCACGTTGTCTCTGCAGAGAGCAATGTGCGTTCTGGGTGCTCCAGGTCAGGGCATCAAAGTCATTTTTGGGAAGGAAAACAATCAGGCCTTAAACCCCTTCTTTGTTCAGCATTAAATGTTCCCTTTCCCAGGATTCAAGATCAGGCTGTTTCTGTGTGGAAAAGCTTACCTTATGGGAAGTGATAGAATCAATTTTCTGGTAAGTAGGTTTTTCAAGGTTTTGTTTTGTTGTTTGGTGGGGTTTTTTTTTTTTCCTTCTCCCCTAAATAAGCAGCTGTGGGAAGTTGCTTGAAGGTATAGACTGGCTGGTACCAGTCCCTGTAAGAATGTACAAGGGAGCAAAGAGTGGAGATGGAAGTCAACAGCGCATGAGATGTACCATTTATGACAATGCTGAACGACACATTTCTCCAGCTTACTCAGGGGGGCAGCAGTTTACTCCCAAGGGTCAGCACACTCAGCAGCAGCTCACCAGAGAGATGCACCCGTGCCAGCACCACCAGTTTACTGAGCTAAACTGTCATAGTGACTCCTTGTCCTACTGAAGGAGATCATCAGCAGCCTCCAAGGTGGGGAAGAGGGTACAGGCAAATGGCAGGGGGACAAGAGCAGGAAAAGCAGTGGCAGAAGGGGAGGGAAGATGGGGCAGGTGAGGAGCCCAACAGGAGCAACTGGGATCTGAAAAGTAAAGCAGAGGAAGAACACTGGATTTTAGGGCCAGGAGGAGGAAAGAACTGGCACCAGAACCAGCAACTGTATTTTAGCACGAAGGCATCATTAGGTGATGTGGAAACGGGACCACACAGTGGGGCAGAGATGTATACACCAGCTCATGAGGAACAAGTCACTTCCAGCACCAAGAGCTGTACAACCCCGTGATAAGATATCAAACCCAATCAACATCTTAGCTCCGTGTTCTAAGCTGACCTGACACCACGTATGTATAGTCCAATCATCTCTCTAGCAAAGTAAAAATGTCTTTAAACAAGGTTGACAAGTTCATCTGCATCAGTGGTTTTTATTCCTTTTTTTTAACCTCATTTTAATTTCTCTTCCTCTTTAAGCAGCAGAGTGTTTAAAATTCAGCTTTTAAATATGAAATAAGTAATCATGTCAGAGAGAGAAATAGGCAAGTGTATAATTACAGTTGATAGACAATATTTAAAGAAAATGCTCAGAACGTGATGCCAACTTTGGTGAGAATCAAGTTAGTTTCAGCAAGTAGCAACGATTTAAATAAAAAAAAAATGAAGACAGAGAAAGGAAGAGGGGCAAAGGTGGGGGAAGCAAGATAAGAATATTTGAAGCAAATGCGCAGGACTGCATAAGAAAAGTTCATTTAAAAAGTGATGTTACAATTTCAAACTAATAAAATATGAGGGGGAAAGGAAGAGAGAGTCAAAACACTTGTTAAATCTTAAATGCAAACTTATGACTCAAAGAAATTAATTAATGTACAGCGTTTCCTCGGTCCTGTCCTTCGACATACAATTTGAAAATCTCACTCTTGCAAAGAAGCCCCAAACTTCTACAGGATCTTCAGCACCACTTGTGTTTGCTGTGTGTAACCTTAGGAAAGCACCATGAAGTTGTCAATGGAGCTCATTTTTTTTAACCTGAAAGACAAGTCCTAAAACAGCTTATTAAATTAAGGACTCAATTTCTGGATACAAAAATCAGTTCCATCTCTGAACTGGGCAATATATATGCATGCAAAGATGTGCTCACATGACTCTGAAGCAATCTATAGATGAGAGGACACTCCCTACTCAGAATATGTTCCATCCTTTCCTATCTGATGCCTGACTTGTGGCATTAAAACATCCCACAGAAATCATTGGTAGATTTGTACAATCTCTCCTCTTCCTTTTACCCTCAGACGATATTGCTTCCAAGCAAACAATCAGGTACAGAGGAAACACATCCAGGAATGACTCAGGAATGTCGCAGCATCTGCTCGAAACCAGAGGGGAGAGATGGGACACAGCACAGATGCAGCTTTCAAACGTGAGACCCTTCAAAATCTAGGAAATTTCAATATGTAGAACTACATAGCTCATCTGTAAGCTACCAATTAAGCTGGTTTGACTTTCCTTTTATGTTATTTTAGAAAAGTTCACTTTTGGTTTTACTATTCCTTCCTGCCTTGGCAATACCATGTTCCGAGGACATGGCTGGTATTGCAGGCACACAGGAGGCCCAAGGGACACGGCACACACCTCAGGCTCAAGGATTTCAGCCTTCAGCTGGCTGGGAGCCATCACTACCTTCCCAAAGACCATCTGCTAACACAGGCTCCTCTGCTGGGTCAAATAACGCTCCCACCTGCGGCACTGCAGCATCGGCCGGCCTTGGTGGAGGCCGCACCGCCCAGGGTGGCAAGGTGGGGGGCTGCTGTCCACGGCTGTGTGACAGGATGGAGATCCCATAATCACCCACCAGTGGTGGCGGGAACAGCAATTACATGGTTGTCTTTAATTAGGTTTTGCTGCGTATCTAATCTCCTGCTCCTGGGAGACAGTGTCATCGGAGGAAATGCATTTCTGTAAAAGGTGTGACATTTGGGAAAAAAAGAAAACACCAAGAATAAAGTAGTAAGACCAAATGCTATCAGAGGAGGCTATTACAGGTGACACAGCAACGCTTTCAGGAAATAAGCAGCCTGGTAAGCTTTGCAAGCCAAGTATAGGCACGGTGGTATAGAGTTAAAGAGCTAATGGTTGTACATTTGCTTCGCAGAAAAAAAATATTTTCAGTAAAGGAGCAAAGATGCGCCTACACACCTGTTTAACAACTCTACATCACCTGGAAGCAGGCAGCGGAGCTACACCCACCGTTCTGCAGCCGGCTCCGCTTCCAGCAGCACAGCCGCAGGTACCACCACCCTCTGCTGTAGGAAACCGCCAAGCGCCGGCCCGGCCCCCCCGCAGCCAGCCCCTGGCCCCCCCCACGGCGAGACACCCCCCTACCCCCGCGCTGCCCCTGCCTCCCAGGGCTGGGGGTGGCTGCCTGGCTCCGGTGTGAGCTGCCAGAGGTGTTATATGGAATGACATCGTTTAAAGTGTGCCTGGAGCTGCCATCTACTCACTTTGTTCTTCTTTATATTGATTTATAATTTATATAATAAATGACTTCTGCGTTTGGTCTTTTGCTGCCCTTTCCCCGTGCCACGTTCTGTTCCCTGTTCAAATCGCAGAGTGATCCGACCCGAAGGTTTACTTCCTAGCAGGCTGGAAAAGAAATACAGTCGCTCTGCCGCGATCAAAAGCCGAAAATCCGCGCCTACAGCCCAGCCTTTGCCCGGCAGGGCACGGGCCAGGGCTGCCGGAGCATCTCCTCGCCCAGGGTCCCTCAGCTCGAGCTGCAGGGTCTCTTCCAACCCCTCAGGCACCCTCCTCTTCCCACCAGCACAGCCTACAGCGGGCAGACAGCAGAGAGCACTGTCAGCTGCCTCACAAACCCGAGTCCGCGAAACTCCCAAGTCCCAGGCTGGATCCTGGCGCTCGAGCTGGGGAGGACCACCCTGCACGCCATGGATGGAGAGGCAGGCGCCGGACCGCGCAAGACAAGGATGCAGCCCAGCTCCTTCCCTCTGCGGGGGAAGCACAACTCAATCCCATGAAAGATTCGCTCAAAAAGAGGTGAAATGGGAAAGGTTTGGACCTGGCTTGCAGCCCGCTGACCCTCTGACAATTCAGCTCCTGCGCCCCTGGTACTGCTGCTGCCAAGTCAGCAAAAAAGAACCAGAAGTGCCACGAACAGCATTATGGGGGGAGTGTGATGCTTTCAGTTCTAGGCATTTCAGAAAATATTACAAAGACAGATGGCACAAGTGGACTTGCAGCATCCCTAACAGCACTCCTCACAAGACAGCAAGGCAGCTGGACTGCAGAAAAAGGTTCAAGCCTGAGGTTCTTTAGGCAGAAGATGAATTTACGCTTCAAGTTGCACCGAGACAATTTCAGCATCTATTTAGCAAAGGCCAGGTTAGAGCAATAACAACTCAAATCTGTTCAACAAACAGGACGGCAGCTACCGAGCGTCCCTGTAGCACATGAACACCTTTAACCGAGGGCAAAGCCACCTCTGAGCTGAGACTGCTGGTGATACTGGAAAGAGGTATGTGAGGAGGACCTGCAGTAGCAGCCGATATGCACTGGTGTCACATGAAAGTGCGGGATAAACAAGAGCTCTTGCTTGCACGGATTTGTGTGTAAGCTTCAGAGCAGGAGCTGAGACCTCTGAGGTCACTAAACAGTGTCTGAAGTTGCATGAAACATAGAAGGCCCTGTTATCCAATAGTCTGTTTCTCTAGCATCTCCAGCACTGAAGCCATTTGGAAGACCACACTTTTACACAGGTCAGGGCAAAATGAGATGGCACCAAATCTTTCCGAGTGTGAAGGAGGTGGGGGAGACACATTCTGCCTAAATATCCTTCCATGAAATCACACTTGCATGTCTATTGATCTTGATTACCCTAAACCCTCTCCACATGCAGGTATCCATCACTGCCTTGCTTGTGAACTACTGCAAAAGCCTGCAACGGCTGCTAGCTTATCCACAGCTCTGTCCAACTGCCTGCAAACAGCAGCGTGTCCCTTTCTGCGTGTCCCTTTTCGTCACAACCCCACACCACACTGCTGACTCTCTCATGCTCAGTGAAGACAAGGCACTTTCAGACTACAGAATTTACCCAAAGAAATATTTGAAGCTAGAATGAGCATCAAATGAACCTATTTAGACTGGTGATTGAGCACAGGGAAGTTATTTCACCACGTAATACATATTTAACACCAGCTGTTGCAGGTCATAAATTGATATTATTTTGAAAAGTCACTGAAAAAACTCATGGACAAAAAATACAATCCATGAAGTCTTATTAAATTCAAGGATCTTTACTTCTAGACTTCAATAAATTTCTAGATTACTGATCTCTAGAGATTAGGAGTTTATTTAGGGAAGTAACTGGATATGCCTGCCATGCTCTAACAGCCTTTCCTTGGCAGCCGACACCTGGACCACTGAAGACAGGCTACCAAGCCTAATGGGCTTTTGGGCTAACCCAGTACGGCAGCACTTGTGGCCAAGGAAAAAAACCTTTTTAGGGATTGCCCAGCGAAAAGGAAATTACGAAAATTATGCAGCTGCAAGGTTTCTGTGAAAATAGGTGAGAGTTTTTGAAAGTCCCAGCCTTCGGCTTTATCTGTAGAGAACAGTAAATGACATTTGAATAGCTTTTAAAAGTGGCTTAGTTACTACGCATTACACCCACTTCTTCCTAATGCCGATGGTCTTTAGGCAAAATTGAAGTACCCTTTGTTGGATTCAGTGTATTTTTAAAATGAAGGAAAAGAAGGAGAATTACTGGTACTTGAATTCTGAGAAAGAGAATCAGCAGCTCTAGAATTTAATGCACGGTCACAAATACAGACTGACTTCACACATCAGGTCAGCATGCCACAAGCAGAGCTCACCTAAACTAGGAAACTGAGGCAAAGGTCTGGATAATAGCTGCTTCAGAGCCCGACATAAGAGAAGAATTACGGCCAGGGGAATAGAGAATTTCCCAGGAAATGGGACAAAGGCTGGACAAACTGCAGGGACCAAGCTGCCCTCCTCAGGAACACAATTCCCATGTGACCATTTTAATTTTCCATTTTTTAATGCAGAAATTACAGGATTTTCTTTCGTCACAACACTAAAGCAGCGATGAGCTTGTTAAAGACCGTGAGAGCCTCAAAAGCTATGGCTACAAAGATCAAAAACTGCTGAGGTACCTGAACTTCAACAGGGATTTTTGGAACATTTTGCAACTACTGAGTGAATAACAGTTATCTGAAAGACTCAGAAGAACATAGTTCAGACTCAGGCAAGAGGCCTTCAGACGGGCACTTCTGGCACCAGGAAGGAAGGAGTAATTGTACAGGTATCTGTGATACCAGAGTGTGCCCCTCACAGCAACTGCTACTTACTAGGCTGCTCAAGTCTTTCAGCAGGAAACCAAGTTCCCAAAACTAACAGGCCAGGCTGTACGTTGCTCTATTTTTTTTTAAACACACTGAAAACAGCACTGCAAAACAAATTATAAACTTCAATATCCAGTATTTCATTCATTGCCTGTGAAAACAACCGAAGTCCAGAAGGTTGGTGGAATGACGCTTCCCCAGCTCTGCTCTGAGAGAGCAAATCTGAGCTCCGTGTTGTGGAGCCTGAATTCAAAGATGTGGCACACCACAGGCACTACTACATCTCTTTTGCTTCCGAGTGAGGCATAAACTAATAATGCCCTTAAATGATTGCTATATCTGACTATGGGAGTGCTTTTTAATTCTATTATTTCTCATTCAAGTTTCATTATTGAAGGAAGAGGGGGAAGAAAAGCTATTAATGGGAACAGATAATAAACAAACCCCATGTAGATAAAGAATCACTCATGCTCACTTGATCCATTGTTGCAGGCAAATCAGATAAGAGGAGAGGCAGGCAGAGTTTTCTGAGCAGTATGTTCTATTGCAAGCTGAAAATCTTAAAAATCGGACCTGTAATGTGTTGAAACAATTACTATAATAAATAATACTGATTATAACAAATACACCAGAGTGCAGTATGTGGTTATCTTGCCCGCCCATCCCCAGCAAAAGCCTAACCAAGGCTTGTAAATGCTTTCAAACCTGGTTGCAAGATTTGGGTCTTTTTGTTAGAGATTTACACCCAGCTTTGCTAAAGATACACTTTCTGGCCATGGGCTCGCTTCCTTTGCTCTGTCTCTCAGCTTCTACATCCATGAAATAATACTGACAACCCTGAGCCCATCTTTGGAAGCTAGCCCTGTCCTACTAGCTAAATGGTATTGAGCTGAGGGATGGGCTTTTCCAAAGTCACACCCCAAGTGAGACGCACAGTAGCGGAGAGCCGAGATGTGAGACCATCCCCTACTCCAGCTGTGCCATGGCTATATTTCTGCCATGCTGTCCCCTCACCTAGTCTTAATATACGCAGACCCCACGAGTTTCCTTTCGCAACAGCCCTCCTCTCAAATTCTAGAGAGCATGCCGGCTTTTGCAAAGCTCTTTTTGGGTAAGAAAGCTTGGTATTACTTTATGATTTATTGACAAGGAAATTCTGTAAATCATAGAATCGTAGAATGGTTTGGGTTGGAAGGGACCTTAAAGATTACCTCTTTCCAACCACCCTTCCATGGGCAAGGGACCCCTTCTACTAGACCAGGGTGCTCAAAGCGCCGTCCAGCCTGGTCTTGAACACTGCCAGGGAGGGGACAGCCACAGCTTCTCTGGGCATCCGGTGCCAGGGCCTCATCACCCTCACAGTAAAGATTTTCTTTCTTATATCTAATCTAAATCTACCCACTTTCAGTTTAAAGCCATTACCCCATGCCCTATCCCTACAGTCCCTGATCAAGAGTCCCTCCGCGTCTCTGCTGTGGGCCCCCTTTAAGTACTGGAAGGCAGCTATAAGGTCTCCTCAGAACCTTCTCTTTTCCAGGTCAAACAACCCCAAATGCTGCGAGAACAAAAAAATACAGTCAATTTATTTATCTAGGACTGAGCATAGGGACGGTTGAAATACTGCTTAATGATTGAATTTGACATTGCAGAAAAGAAAATCCAGCAAAATCACAAGCAATTACTTCCCCCCCAACCTTGTCCCATTATCTTGTACCAGCAGCTTTACATAAATACTTGCAAAAATGTACAGAGGGTTGCTGATTATTTGAACCGGCAGGTGAAAGCAGAGCCCTGTTAGGACAGCCTTGTAAGGCTTAGGGCGTTGGCAGACTATGCATCAAATGGTTCTCACAGCATTTGTCAACAACTTTCACCGCAATACATGGGAGGTGGGTCCTTGCCACAGAGAGACCCTGCCTGTTTGCACAGCTTTAGCTCTTCTTTATGAATTCCGTCCACAATATTTGTGTTGCTCAGGTGATACCAGCACCATGCCGTGAAAGCGCAACCTCCAAGGAGTCTGGGAATCAGGACTGAGGCTGAACCCACCTGTGGTTTTAGGATGAGTGGAGCGATATGAAACACCCTTGATAACACTACTGAAGTTGAATAAAAGCAGTAGGAGATGTGCACAAAGCGGGTTATCGGAAGTGGCTCTTGTTGGCTGAGCTCTCTCTCCCCCTGAACATGAAGTGGAAAAGCAGTTATTGGGGGATTACAGCTCCAAAATCTGCAGATAAACACATTTCCCCTAGAAATACCCAACAGTTTTGTAGTTCAAATCTACTTTCTCTGGAACTGGAGCTGTTACTCTCTGCTATTCCATTACAGCAAGAGGCTGGGTGTGACGCCTTCCCATTGCATATAGCTCAGGGCATGAGGGCGATGGCGTGAGAGAAGATATTTCTATTATCTGGAGCCTAAATACTGAAGTGCCCCTTTCCTTAGGCTGGGCAGGAGTGGTGAGCTAGGTACTCAGATTCCTGGGAAGAAGAATGTCCAAAGTCAATATACAAGAAATCCTACTGGATTTTGTTCTGACAGCATTCATAGAGCTTCACAGTCCTGTGTACTCTGTTGATCAGCATGCACGTAAATGGTGAAGGACTGCAAGCCTCAGAGCAAAGCTCTCCAAACAAGAAAATGTGGTGCATAGTTGGAGACTGCGGATTACTCTTCAGATGAAGAAGGAATTATTTTAATGGCTTTATTGAGAATCAAGAAAACATTCCCTATAAGACTTTTTAAAAGGAAATTAGAGAAAGAACACACTAGCACATAGGAAAATCCACTAATTCTATACACTACTTTGTGTTCATAGATATTCCAGCACTGCTTCAAAGAAAGCAAGCACCATGCTCCATTTACAGACCGAGAGCCAGAGCACCCAAAGCAGCAAAGAGATCTCAGATCTCTGCCTGCAGCAGCGAGGGGCCAGCTCCTGAGACAGACTGCACTGGGCTGCACCAGCACCCCGTGGCACGCGGTACGGCCTCAGCGGTTACTGAGGGTACAGTGCAGACAGCCTGGTACAGTTATTAGGCTGCTTCCTGGTCAAATGAAATTTCGATCACATCCAAGTAGGACGTATGCAGCATTCAAACCCATGCCATCAGTTATCATGAAACATACTTTCATTCATGTCTGGTGATTCCTTTGCTTAAGATTATTAGGGTAGTTTGTTAGTTCACAAAGATAACACTAATGCAAATGCTGCAATATGGCCAAATGGTCTACACATAAAAAACATTTTAAAAATCCTTGTTTACTATTAATTTGCTTCATTAAACTACTACCAAGTAGCAAATACAGAACAGAAGCAAAAAGAGTCCCTAACAAATAAAGACTCAACATGCACAAGTGGCATCCATAATAATTCACAATTATTCATGAAGTATTCACAACCCCCCTAACCACTTATGGGAATGAACTTAGCACAAACGAATTCTTAACACTAGAATTTCTCACTCTACAGTGGCCTGGAGCTCTTTTCTGAGAAGAAATTTGGGAAATAAATTATTTTTATGAAATGCTCCATTGTGAAAATGCAAAGCAGAAATTACACTTTGATTTCCATAAATGCCATCAATTATTTATTTCCTGTGCAACGGTTACAGAGGAAACTGCCATATTTTAAGAGCATCATGCAGACAACATGAAACATTTATTTAAGTGGTTGCACACTGCAGAGAGCTTGATTTAACCAGACTTTCTTGTGTTCCTCACTGAAGACTGACAGAATGGTAGTCAGCACTTTTCATGGAAGCTTAAGCTCATTTAGAGCCTCTGAAAGCAAAATTTTTACCCTGACAATTAAACACATATGCAGCGTGGTGGCAGCACACCACAGCCAACTGTATGCCAATCTGAGAAAACGACCAAGTATAAGAATGATGACTGTGCCCATAAGCAGCCCAGGACTTCCAAAACCCAAACTACAGATAAAGAGAGAAGACAGGGCAAAAATCCCATTTCTCAGCCAAGTTCTTAGCATATCCACATTTCACCTCAACTGGAAAAGTCTCTTTTTAACTCTTTCCTATCCACATTTTATTATTCTGTGTATTCTATTTACAAACCTTGTTCTAATTTTGCAGATTACTTGGGACTAAATTAGCTGAACTAGACACCATTGTTTTCAATGCCGCAAACGTGTATTTCCTGATGATTTTCCTGTGTCATAGAATCATACCATAGAATGGTTTGGGTTGGGAGGGACCTTACAGACCACCTCGTTCCAACCCCTTGCCACGGGCAGGGACCCCTTCCACCAGCCAAGGTTGCTCATAACCCTGTCCTGTCCAACCTGGCCTTGTACACTGCCAGGGAGAGGACAGCCACAGCTTCTCTAGGCAACCTGGCTCAGGGCCTCACCATCCTCAGAGTAAAGAATTTCTTCCTTATATCTGACCTAAATCTACCTTCTTTCAGTTTAAAGCCGTTACCCCTTGTCCTATTATTGGTTCATCATTTTGTTTATTTTTCTTTGAGAGCTTATAAAATGTTTATAACCCTCTGGATAGGCAGATCTAGAGACCAGATTCTTCACCAGCTTACACCATTTCTCCAAATAGCAGTATAGCACAGGGGACATCATGTTCATATGAAGGTCTGTGTCCCTTTGCTTGCACTTTGTCCCTTTGATAGCCCTTTGCTAGCATTTTAATTTTGAGTACAAATTATCAGCATCTCCGAATTCGATTTTGCATTCTGAAGGGAAAAGCTGTGGATTATGTGAGCACAAGTTTCTATATAGCCAGACAACACACTAGTGTTGCTCAAGTCTTACACGTTCAGTTCTAGACACCTTCAGCGTGGTTTTTTTTCCTATAGTTAAAGTAATTTCTCAGCATACACTGTTTTTTGTGACCATATCATGTGTTGCACCCAGGAAGAAGAATTCTGAGAATCCAAATGAAAACACACTCTGCAGGTGACACATGCTTAGCACTTGGAAGAATTTGAACCCCAGGCAGCAAGGAGAAGTTTCTGTCTCTGGGAGAGTCCGGGCCAGACAAGCTGCTGTGGTGCCACCTGGTGCTGCTCAGTTGTGTTACACACCCACCTTTTCAGAGCAAGGAAAAAATATGCTTTCGTCTTGATTTTCAAACATACTCAAAACCGAATTGTTATTTAAGATGAAAGAGCCCCAAGTCACGCATTAGGCTGAGGACAGGCACAGCACAGCACGCTCATATCTATTATATTACCAATATACAAGTGGAAAATGTAAAAGCTACATGTGCAAGACAGACTGCAAATAGAGGAGTTCAAATTGCGATCAACAATGAAAAATAAAAGTGCAACGGGCGCGATTTGGAGGAGGTATCCTGTCTTCTGGCCCGGTCTCTTCCCCTCTGTATTTACACTGTGGACAACACAAGAGGAACAGGAGTATCCGCAGCTCCCCCAAGTTAAAGCAAGTGGCAAAGAACGGAAAGCACTAAATTCATTTTGGAGAGTTAAGAACTGCCCGAAAGAGAGACACAGTGATCACCCGAGGCGGGCAAGTGGCTGGCTGAGTAACGGTTTCCACCAGCCCGGAGGGTTTCACCGGCTCCGCTGGAGCGAGCGCTCTGCCCGCAGCCCCACGGGCGGCCGTCACAGTACTGGTGGGCTTCAGGCGGCCGCTTCGCCGGCAGGAGCCTGGCTCGGCAGCACACAGGCAGCTGCTCCACCAGCGCCGCGCCTCGCACAGCAAACCTCAGCTGGGACTCAGCCCGGGCAGAGCCCCTGCTCCCACCCCGGCCAGCCCGGGGGCTAACGGAGCTGGCGAGCGCTGCAACACCGCCCAGATACCGACCTTCTCTTTTGCTTGCTTGTTCGACAGTTCTGCTCATTAGCCATGCTACAGCTTAATTAAAATAGAAAGCAAAGGATGCAACAGCAGTCTATACTTTGATTGAGGATTGCCAAAGGTCTCAAGTTTGCTTACTTTCAGAGAGAAAAAAAAAAGGGGGGAGAGAATGATCAATGCTGTTGCAAACATTCAGTGCTTGACTAACGGCCTTCCATAGCAAATACTGAGCGCCAAGCGCCCAGCAGGGTAAGCCGGTATTGATTCTGTGAAGCCGGCACAGGTTTCTACCGCTACAGACTTTGACCCTTAGGACCCAATTTATAGCGGCTGCTCATGCAGAACACAGTCAGTCAGTGGGAAATCAGTGCAAAGGAGTGAACTCTAAAACTGGATACCTGAACTTTTTCTTCTCTTTTCATAGCACACATCAACAGGAACTGCTCTGTACAGTAGCAGGGAATTGAAGGAAGCACTCACACTTAAGCTAAGAAGAAATCCTATCACCAGTCCTCATTCTTTCACCTATTACTGGTGTAAAATCATTACACTTCTGGCAGACATCAGAAAGAAAAGGACCATGGCGATTAACTTGCAAAATTTTGCTCCTATGACTTCACAGCATCCTCTTAACAGGCTGTCAACTAAAAAGGCAATTGGGTTCGAGCTTCAACAGCTGCTGCAGGAGTCAGGGTGCTAAAGGAAAGCCAGGGCAGAGACAGTAAAGTCTCAGAAGATTTCCACTTGCAAATTATTACATAACAGGAGAGAACCAAAAAGACCTTACACAGTAGGGTGAAAAGATCATTTGCTAGCTCTCCTCTTCACTTATTCCAAATGAGAAATGAGAAAAGTAGTCAAGGAAGCCCAAGGCAAAACACTTGCTGCATTTTTGAAAGAGAAATTACACAGTGGAGCAGCAATACAACAAAGATTGAGACATTCATTTATCCAAACTCTGCAGTGAGATTCTGTATCTACTCGTTACTGTCTTATACCTATTCCAGCCTCACTTTTCAAATCCCTCGCATCTCAGCCTCACCCTGGAGAATAAGGGCTCCTACGGCCGTGCTGTCACGTCTGAGAACCCCTACCCTCACTCTGAAATGGCAGCAACCTCGCTGGTCCTCACAGCTATGAGGACAAGCACTGTGTGCAACATAATGCCCAGGTCTGCAGAAAAGCAGCCAAATACCTGCCGTGCTGGAGCATGCCTCACAGGGCTGGTGCTCTCCCTGAGGCCCCAAGGCTTTCTGTGGGGAAGATGCTGAAAAGCAGCTGAACTGACTTGCCCCGGGGTACTGCGTGTGCCCAGAGCTCCCTCCCTGCCAACACCACTGCTGGGCAAGCAGGGAGCCTGGCCACCTCCTCGCTGGCACGGCCAGGTCTGGGGCATCTCTGCTTCCTTCATGGCAGGATGGGACAATGAGGGAGCTCCAGTCTTTTTGAAAGAGGCTAACAACATCCCCTTTCCCCAGCAGGCAGTGACAGGGGTCACAGCCTATGTGTAACTGAAAACACAGTCTTACTTGAACAAGTTAAAATAAAGCTGACAAGATTTCAACTTCTTCCTTAAAATTACCAGTAGCATGCCATGTAGCTATAAAACAGACTGACTACCATCAGGTTTTAACTACATCATATATAGTGCATACATAATGAAAACACGATGTACTGCCCTAGTCCACAGGAGGGGACAATTTGTTTCCGAGATGAAGTTTGCTCACTAATAATGGCTGGCAGCAACTGCTGCTGCTGTCATAATGATAGCGCTTTCTTATTTTTATGTCTCTATTCCCTGCAACAATCTAGGTGCCTCACCATGAACTAATGTTGCCATCCAATAAAACATTAAAAAAGGCATTACGTACAGCACTGTACCAAAAGCTACTGCAACTAAACAGATATGTCTAAATGACCCTGTCTAAGAGGCTGGAGCATACTATGGAAAATGTTTTTCTTGCTCACATCATGATGTCCACCGTACATTCCTCAACAAAAACCTAGGCTGATGAGGTCAGGAGCAGGTCCCCAACACATAGAGAGGAAGACAAAATTTTAATCTTCATACCAGTATAAATGGCTAGGCATTGCTATGGGTCATGCATACCTCCCCATGGTCCCTACGCACAGGAGAAAGGTACAAGCTTTTTAGCTGCTGTGCTGTAGTCCCAGAACAGATGGAGAAGCAACTCTTTAAAACTGCTGCTGCAAACTCTGATTTGGATGTATGCGCTCTTCAAGTGCACAGCTGAAAGAACAAACAGGGATATGGGGGTAACTTCATTGTTTCTCTGTAATCCTCTGGGGCGTAAGAGCAGCCCCTGTCTTGAGAATACTGGCAGATGAGGGAGGTGTTCCTTTAAAAACAGAGCAGATGTTTTGGTGAAGCCGAGTGTAGAGCTGACTTTGCACTGCCCATTCTCTGAGCAGGGCCAGTCCTGGTCTGGGTACCATGTAGCCGAATCGGAGCAGAACTGAGCCCACCACTTCGTTGTGCATCGTTCGGCCACAGCACACGGGCATTTCTACCCATCAGCATCCTTTGTGCACTGTCCCACGGCCACCTGTTGGTTGCTACACAAAGAGTGTTTGCATTCCACAGGACTTTAAAGCTTTTGAGGAGAGTTATTAGCCCTCCAACCCCGCGAGACAGCTGTTGTGAGTGCTGAGCAAAACGATGGCACTACTCAATCCAACCCTGACACCGTGCAGCAGCATCCCGCACAGTCAGGCTCACCCTGCACAGGGGCTGCCCGGCATTCCAGGTGATTTACCCATTCTCAGGGTGAGCCTCCATGACTCAGACCAGCCTACGAGTTTGGAATGGCTCGCCTGTGATTCTGAAGTCACACATATCTCCGAAACATGAAAGGTAAGGCCTGTGCCATAGGAGTTTCACACAATTAATGGCATAGCTGTGCTGGATAATCCCTGCTGCCATCTGTCAAATGGCTGAGGCCAGCAAAGCCAGCCTGGTCTCTAAGCTGACAGTCTATCATCATCCTAAAAGCCAGAGCAGTGGGTCTACTGCAATCATCTGCCACAGCCTTCCTGGGGTATGTGAAAATGGAATTGTGCTGTTCACCACACAAAGAGATTGTGGCGCGCTGATCATAACCTAAGGGTTACTGACCAGGAACTTCACTGACTGTTTAAGCACGAGGCACTAAACTCTTTTAGCCTCTAAAAATCCTGTTGTTTTCCTGCCCAGTCTTAACCCAAGCAGAAAGTGCAGCTTGTGTAAAGTCAGCTGCTGATAAAGCAACTATTTGAAGAGCTGTTTTAACTGTGTGCAGGAGATCAAGCAGCGAGAAGCTGGGATACGGGAAGTGCCTTCTCACCCAGAATCTAGACTCTCTGCAGTTCTGATTCTCTCCACCCCCAGGGCAGAGATATGGACATTAAATGGAAGTAACAGCACAAACAAGCCAGACGGAAAGCATAAAGAGTAATTTTTTTTGTTTTCATTTGTTTACTACTTCTAGTTCTCTCTGTAGATTTACTATCATGCAGGTTAGTTAAAATAAGTAAATAAAAAGAATGGCAGCTGACAAATACTTCCGCCATCAAGTCCGACCACGCAGCTGGAGCCTCATCCACTTCCCTTAGCTGGGGGCAGTGTTCAGCCAGAACCAAATGCTGCAACCTCAGCACTTTTCCTATTTTTCCCCAAATACTGAAACTGAATATTCAAATTCCCTAGTGGGGCTGAAGACATATGTTATTTTAGCAGATTAATAATTACCATTTTCTTTCTGCACTAATACATTACTATAAGCTTAAGAAACACTCAAAAGGGGGAGAAGTTCCCTAAGCCTGTATTGTATATAAAATCCATTCCTTAGAACACCTTTTTTATTACAGACTGCACTTGGCAACTGCTCGCAGTTATGTTTGTGTTCAGGTATCATCTCTTCAGAAGCCCAGGGAGTTTCTTCAGAGGACGTGTTAAAAGACACCACTCCAAAGCTAATAATTTGCAAGAGGAAAAAAAACCAACAAAACCCAAAATACAGCGCACATAGCTACCTACTCAGAAACACCTATTGCAAGTCCCGAGGTGTAGTTAGTCTAAGAACATGAAAATTATTTCCGCACTATTACTAATAACGCTCCGACACTTTGATACGTCCCAGTCTCCAGAGAGCTCCCGCCCTCTCGGAAGGGGCTGTCAGAAAAGCAGCTTCAGACCTAAAAGCTAAAACTCCTGTGGTGCATATGCATTGGGAGAACAGCAGCCACGGAGCGCATGGCAAATATTTTCCATAAGGAACAGGGTGCATACTTTGGATTAGTTCAAGACACATTTAATCTCAAATTCCTGAAAATGGTACTACGTATACTGATGAACTTTTAAGAAAGAGATGCAACTTGTCTGCCCACATTTCTTTTTCATTATTGTTATTTATAATTAGAGTATAAATGTTTGACAAACTATTTCTTTGCCTATGGAGACTATTTGTTGATTTAAATGATCAGGCTGCTTTTTTAGGTTCTGGATTTAGCGCAAGCAAAGGGAGGAAAATTCTCAGGTATCCTTGCCAGAACAGGGTGCAATTCCTAAGGAACGGTGTCAATAAACTTAAAAAAAAAAATCCCTAAGGTTTAGATCCCCTGGTCTGATCTCTGTTAGAAACTACAGATAGCTCTTGCTATTAAAGAATATTCCTCTCCGGAGGGTGAGATGAGCTGGCCAAGAATGCAGAGCATTACAGGAAATCAAGGTGGGAGCTCAGGAAGATCTGGGAGAATTCCCGTAGCCAAACTCACAGGAACAGGGGCTACTGCCAACTTCCAAAAGCAGACTCCATATTCAGAAGTTGAGGCAACAGCGCTACAGGAGACATAGGGCCTTCTTGAAGGTTTGCTGGGACCTTCAACCTGTTGGCAGTGGTTAACTGAACGACTTCTGCGAACAGTGCTGCAGCAAGGCTAAGCGAGAAGAATGAGCCCCTGCTGCGGCGGCTCCAGCTCCCAAGGGCTTTCCCCGAGGCGGAGGGGGCTCAGGGAGCCGAGCAGGCAGCCACAGCTCCGGCACAGCTGTCCTGCTTGGCTCTTTACATTTCACAGTTTCTCCTGTGTAAATACAAGGGAAACCCAGCAGTATGTAAGTAATGTTAATGCCTGAAAGCGATAACCTAACTTTAGCCTGTAGTAACCAATACTTAAGCATTGCTTGGAAAGAAAAGCAAACCATTAAGAGTGTTTTTGGCCCAGTTTCTTAAGGAAATAAGCTTTATAGAATTGCACTGTCTCATCCCAGATCTCTTGCTCCAGCTGGCCAGTTTCAACTGTGTTTGATAGAGAAGTGATCCCCCAAATGATAATCATCTTCCAAAATCAAGAAGACAGACAAGTAGGTAGAGGTGAGGTGCTGCATTAATGCCCCCACATACGCCAAGGTTTGATCATGGTCATGAGTCAGAAAATCCACACAGCAGAGAAAAATATCAACAGTCCAGTCACCTGAAAAACTTAACTTCCATGTTAGACAGTAACCGGCCCAAACACGAGAGGCAAAACTAGATGAAACCAGGAGATGTCTGCTACTCTGGGAGCTACTTGCCTGGTTTCACACCGTGATAGGGTCTATCGGGAATCAAGCTGTACCAAGCTCAGCAGGCTTTGAGGCCAGCCGTACAGTCACCAGAAGTATATGTTAAGTTTTAAAATCATATTAGCTCCTGCTCAAAGGGTCTCTGCTTTCCAGAATACAGAGGTGTTGTAAAGCACACGGTGAATGAATACACAATGAGACTGATTAATCAGTGGTTAAAAGTGGTAAAGCATCGGGCTTCACAACGGAAGACCCAGTCTGCTGGCTTAACGCTGGCGTTTGAGCAGCAGCACAGCAGCGCTTGTGGCACCCGGCTGGGCGAAGGAGGCCGAACAGCCCAAGCAGGGGCTGGGCTCACAGCTGCAGACACCCAGGATGGAGGCTGGAGGAAGGAGGCAGGCAACGGTCACCCAGACCCTAAGGTGCAGCAGGGCTGAAATGCTCCTCAGTGAAAACTGTAGATGGCACCCAAAAGCTGTGCACTGTGCTACAGCCAAGCAGAACCTCTCTGCAGCCTCATTCTGCAAGCTGCGCACCACTGCATGGGTCACTTCTGCCAGCACTATGTTGCTTCTCCAACAGTTTACTTTTTTACCCAAATCTGGCATCGTTTAAATACCATACTAGAAAAAAAGGCCACAATCCAGACACCAGCTGTCACATGTTTTTTCTGCTTACAACACTGTTCGTATTTTCCTGACAGGGTATTTGAAACAAGAATAAAAAAAAAAAGTCCAAATTAAAGCAAACTTCTACACAGAGTGTGAAGAAATCACACAGCAGAGCAGATAATTGCTCTTCACAGCTTCTCTCTGCTGGGGGGAAATAGTCTTCAAATATTTACCAGACAGAATATGCTAACAGGGAGCTGTCTAGTACTTCTGCTCACCATATCCGAAAAATAGATGTGACTTATTTCTCCATCTTATAAAAGTGGTAATATATTTACTTTCGGAACTTAGAATCTCCAGATTTGCTGGTTTGCAGACTTACACTTGTGTCGCAGTTGCAGATGACATGAAATTTGTTTCCCAACAAAGACACTACAGTTGAAGTGACACTTCTCCTCTCATTTTACGTATTTACAGCAGTAATAACTTGGTCAGGTAGGTCACACCGAGGAAAACTTATTCCTGTAACTACTAGCTTCACCACAAAAAAAAGAACTTCACTTTTCCAAAACCACACAAATTTGAGTCAAGTTCATACAAAGTTCCAGCTGAAACACCCCTGTTGACCATTAGGAACAATCTGAAGAGACCTGTCAAGAAGCTGGTGGTGCCTTGCCATGTACTTAGCTTTATTTTGCACAAAAAAATGCATTCGTTGCACCAACCTGGGAAAAAGGATTCCTAGGTTCCAACAAAGACATACTTCTTCATATAAAAGCACATTCAGTAACTAAGGACATTCAGAGAACATGGCCTCCCCTCTCCCCATCTAACAAACTTTGGCTCTTGGCTTTTCAGAAAAGTAAAGGGTTCAGGCACTCAAAAGTATCTCTTATCGCACTTGTATCTCTCCACCTTAAATGTACGCTGTGAAACCCCTGCAATATTCTGTAACCTCCCTTTCCAATGTTTTGCTTTATTTCTGTCATTTATTCTATGTGCCCACAGTAAAGTTCTTTATTCTGCAAGGGGAGATTTCCTTTTGGAAAAAATTTTTTCCAGCATTATATTTGGCAAGTAAAACACAAAAATTACATATTTAATCCAGTCTAAAATGATTCTCCATTTGCCAACCCTGGGTACAGCTGTGAAACTGAAAAGCCTTTCCACAGCCCTAATCATCACATCTCCAAAATTGTGATGGAGTCGGGACCGAAACCAGAAGCGCATCCCAGAATTAACACAGCAAGGAACAATCACAGGAATTATTTTGTTTACTTAAGCCCTGTTTCTCCACAAGAGTGCAATAATTTTGGTAATCTGCAAGCTCCGATGCAGTATCTTTTTCTCTCATTCAGGGTCATGCATGTGTTTCACAGAAATAGAATCATAGAAAGTTTTGGGTTGGAAGGGACCCCCAGAGGTCATCTAGTCCAACCCCCCTGCAGCGAGCAGGGACACTGCTAACTAGATCAGGCTGCTCAGAGCCCTGTCCAACCTGGTCGCGAATGTTTCCAGGGATGGGGCCTCCACTACCTCTCTGGGCAACCCGTTCCAGTGTTTCACCACCCTCATTGTAAAGAATTTCTTCCTTATATCTAGCCTATACCTACCCTGTTTTAGTTTAAAACCATTACCCCTCGTCCTGTCACTGTTGTCTCTACTAAAAAGATTGTCCCCATCTTTCCTATAGGCTCCCTTTAAGTACTGAAAGGCT
>Ga0065711_1036821_pt1 | contig 20534 bp, 11 predicted proteins | sample Hoacrofraction12_FD_59098 | JGI IMG/M metagenome (GOLD analysis project Ga0065711, IMG submission 59098) | Hoatzin crop microbial communities from Cojedes, Venezuela - Epithelial fraction 12 v2 (version 2) | ecosystem: Host-associated > Birds > Digestive system > Esophagus > Crop | place...
GGAGCGCAGAGCCCGGTGCTGCCGGTGGCGCGGGCTGCGCGGCTGCGACGCCGGAGGCGCCGGTCCCCGCGTCTCGCCGTCGGTGGAACGGCGCAGGAGGGCTGCCCGCCGCTCCGACGGCGCCTCGGCGGTGCTTGCTCTTCCCCGGACGTGGTGGGCGCAAGCACTCGGCTGGTGGGCACGGCCGGCCGGTTGTTAGGGCGCGCAGAGAAATGTCCGCCAGCCTTTTCAAATCGCTAGCCATTTGTGAGTCATTTGTTAGCCATTTCTACATCAAGATCCCTTCGGACTTCAAGCTGTGTGTTGCGAGAGATAAATGACTCCTCCTTAGATGATTAAGCATATCATTTCTGTGAATCATGTAATTCAGATAAATATTTGCCTTTTTTAGTTTTTCAGGCCGTACAGTTCATGCGGTAGGCTAAAAAGCTGAAAGAGGGAAAGTTGTCAGTGAAATATCATCAAAGTTTACCCCGTGCCGGTGCCGAAATGCAATGCGCTCTCCCTCTGCATAAAATGGGAAATAATTCTGCAGCTGTGTTCCTGTGAAGGCGGTGGGCCGCTTCCGTCTGCTGAGGGGCCTTGCCCACGAGAAACGGAGAGCAGCGCTGAAACGGCCGCTTGGCCTGCAGGCAGCAGCCAGTTTGTGCTTCCTAGCTCTCTGGTCACCAAATGCGAGCCGTCTTCTTCACCTCACTAGATTTGCAGTGCTTTTGCAGTCAGCTTTGAAGGTCTTCATAAAGCATTTCCGAGCTTCTGACCTGAGAAAGTTTGGTGGAAACTTACCTGTCTTTCCTGACTCCCCATGAAGGTGCTACGTGCTGTCAGCCCTTGTCAACTTCAAAGTGTCTCTACCAACTGCACCGCTGGCAGACGTGCACGGCCCTGCCCCCTGGGCACGTGGAGGTCAGAGTTTGGCCAAACAGGGTACTCTACGCTGATAAAGTTTTAGTGGAAACCGTCTAGGAACCATCGTGGTTGGTATGGGCTCTGCCCAGACACTGTGCTGAGTAGCTGTCCCCTGAGAGACTGTGTTGAAGTCTCTATAGCAGTTAAACTACTGTATTGTCTAATGACAGCTTGAAGTATTATAAATGAAGTTCTATTAAGAGTATATTTTGCTCTACTATGTCTCTGCTGCAAGAATGTAAAAAAAAGATACAGATAATGAGATTGATGAAGTAAATCTGAATTTGATTGTCTGGTTCCCTTGACGAGAGTGGTTTTTTAAGGTGTTGCTAACAGATCTTATACTGCTAGCTTAAGGATATAGTATTTAATTATGGCTTGTGCATTTGAGTTATGTTTTATTCGATCTCTCTTTAAAACATCTTTAAAACTTCAGTTGTGGGGCGGCGAGCATCATGTGCCGCTTCTGTGGGTCTGGCTTCCTGTTAACTGATGAAACGCACTGGTGCTGGGTTTCATCAGGGCGTTTGGTTTGGTATCTGAGGTCCGTGCAGGCAGATCTGCAAAGATGGGCTTTTAAAGATAGTGAGGTTAAGATCTGAAGACGCCAGGCCAAATTCTGGTTTCAGTTATACTGCTCAGTGGGAGCACTTAGGGACTTCCAGATGTTTGGTTTGATTCACCAGCAGGCACAGTGGTTCTGAAGTCTGGGTTGCTTGCTGTGTTGAATATGTATGGCCTTGGGAAACTTGATGAAGTTACTGTCTTTTTAACATACTTTTTTGGGCTGCCATTAACGTTGCCTGTGAAAGGCAGATTTTTATAAAATACCTCACGCTGAGGACTCACGCCAGGGTACAAAGCTACTATTTTCAAGGTTAAATATTTTCTAGCCACATCAGCTAAGAATGAGCAAAATCAACCATTGTGTCTTGGCTAACTGGCAGAAGATCCATCCCTTGGCAGCCGTGACCGGGGCTGCTGGCTGTCCATAGCCGGGTTTGGGGCCGCTGTGTGGAGCTGTGATGTTCCGTGCTGGGCAGCGATCGTTGCCTCCGGACCCGTAACACAGAATGCCGGGGCCGGCAGGTTTGTCAAGGCACCTTTTCCAGGGAAGCTCCTCTGGCCTCTGTGCCTTGCACACGGGGCACGCTGGGCTGACACAGCCGTCGTGGTAAGGCTGATGTGTTGTTATTGTAGAAAAGTCCCACGGGACTTGAAATTTCTATCTGAACTCATACTGACTTTTTTTGTACCAGAAGTGAATATTCTTGCAGAAGAGAAGAATCTGCTGTATTCAGTGAGGTGGATTGGTTCTTATCATGTCTTGCTCTGGATGTATCAGCACCTTGTATTCCAGTTGTACTAAATCTGGCTTGTGTTGGAGTGTCCTGAAATTTGGCACAGCTGCTGTCAAGAGCCTGCAAATAACTGGCTGCTACAAAGTAGAGAAAGTGTGAAGTGTGAAGTATTAATTGTAAAGAATTAAGCCTTCTGGTAGTGCTCTTTTGTATGCCCTGTGCTGCATTGCAGCTGGGCCTCTGTCAGCAGGGCTTGTAACAGCACCTGCAGTCGGGGTCCCTCCTGTCTTAGCAAGTTGGTAAGAGCCTGGGGATCAAAGCCTGTTTGACATTAACTGCCTTCGAGAAAAGTGGAGTGTTGTGTCTTTTAGCTCTATACTGTCTTCAAATATATTACTTTTTTTGTATGTACTTTACCTTTCCTTTTGCATGTATTTCTTTGTTTAATATGGGAAAAACAGTTGCTGATATTAAGCACATGAAGCTGTTTTCAGAAAGAAAAAATTGGCAGTGTAATCAGGGGAAGGCAGAAGTAAGGATGTTTATCATTTGGGATTGTACGGTATAAGAGAGGAACTTCTGTCGTGCCCTGAAAGATAGAAAGTGGAAACAGAGGTTGAGGGTGGAATACAGGTGTAGATCTTGTTGGTCCGGGGTGGTAGCTGCAGTGTTGTGACACAAGTAACCCATTCTACGTTAATTACCCAACTCTTCAGCGGGTGGAGGGAGGGGTACAATCAGGTGTTAATGGTGAGTGGCAGTACTTCAGGTGGTTTCCCTAAGTGCCTAGTTAAGCTTTTACATAGAAAAGGCACTTCACCAGACTAGTCAGTGAAATAGATCAGTGTCATTAAGCAGGTAAATAATTTATTGTATTTTGAAACTTTGTTGTGAAATTCTTTGTCTCTTCTAGTAGAAAAGGCTTGTTTGAAAGTTGCTTTATGAATGCTTGCTGCCAGTGCCCAAGGCAGCTGAATAGCTGTGCACAAGAAAGAAAAAATTAATATCTGTTGCTTTGTTTGTGTCTGAAGCTGCAGCAGTATTTCACTGGAAGTTTTTGAAATAGGAATGGGCCCATCAGTGCTCCTAGAAATCAGCTTGGTAGGTGTTTAGCTAATATTAAACTTCATGTTATGTTATTATTTCCAGATCTCAATTAATTTGGCTAAGTACTGCTGGCTGCAGTACTCATCCTTTACATATAGTATTGTGACACTGTTTTTATAAAAGAGCTGCGGGGGGTCTTGCTCCTCATCTCTCTTCCGTACTTAAACAAGTTAATAGCAGCCTGGAATTGAGTGTTGCTCCACGTGTCTTTTTTTTGGCAGAGGTTTCTGTCCATCACACTGCAGCCAAGCACGGAGTGTTGTGTGGTGTCCAATGACCTCGTACTGGCTGTTTCTCTCGAGTGGAAGGCTGGATTACACGGCTTTCTCTTCCCCACTAAACGGGTTTCTCTCCTTGTTATTTTACCTGGGGCCTCTGTAATTCCTCCCTGAAAGAATAGATTCCATTTGTTTCCAGTGCATGTTTTATGTGGTATGTTCTTTACAAATAATAAAGTCTCTGTTTATATTGTAGATGTATATTTCTAGTTTTGGGTAGGTAATGAACTGTTGGTGGAGTTTTTTTGTGACTCCAATGGCGTGTTGCAGGCTCTCAAGAAGAGTAATGTATATTCTTTATAGCCTCACCGCCTTGCTACCCTGGAGAATAATAACAGAGCTTTGACTGTGCTTGTACTATAGGATCCCGTTGTATGGCCTTTTCTCGTTATGTGGCCATGCTTGAATTGGACTTCCATGTTGAGAATCCGGCCACTGAATGAAATGACACTGGAAACTGCATCCTTTGAGAAGGTACAGTGTTAACAGAGCTATTCCAAAGACAGAAACTGAACAGTGAAAGGCTCCATTCTTCTGAGGATATTCTGATGTCTACTGTTTGTCCAGGGTGAACCAAAGTAAGGCATTTGTACAGACAGTGAACACCATAACATGGCGTCGTATACAAACTAGACTCTGTGTGGTTGTACATACATGTACATGCATGGTCTTCACAAGCCAGCTACTAGATTTTTGTTTATTTTCCTGCAGACTTCTTAATATATAAGCTCTTCTTTTCTTTGGCTAAAGCAGAGGTGATAGCCTGATGAAGCAATCTTAGAAACGTGTGCATAGAATGAAAGCCTCATCCCGTTTTGGTAGTTGAGGAGAGAGTTTATTCATGGCACAGGCATAAAAGAATATTATCTGCAGTCTAGAGCTGGTGAAGGTTCTGCTTGCTCAGGGCAGACAACTTGTCAGGCATGTTTGGGTTGTTAGCAACCTTCTGTGAATTCAGTGCAATATTGAAGGATTAATTTGTTTATACTTGTATTTTACCTGTGAACCTTGTTCATTAATCTGTTTCCAAAATTGATCTTGAATATCCTGTGCAACATCCTTTACCTGTTCAAAGACAAGACCTGCATTATTTGCAAGCACTCTCCTTTCTCAGCACATTTTTGTTTTGAAGTGTCTGATGAGTAATTTTGTAGCTGTTCTTCAGTTGGGGTATCCCAAGGACACTTGTAGTGGTGTGGCCCTGACAAGGATCTGAGCATTTTCAGCTGGCTGCTGGAGCCCAGATGTAAGGGCAAACCAAGCAAAGGGCACAGGCAAGAATGCCCCGCTTGCACATTCTGCAGCTGCTAGGCTCCCTCCTCTGCAGGCGGACAAAAGGGCCAAAGTCTTCTCCTGAGCAGTTCTAGGAACTTCATTTGAGACGGGCACTGGGGATTAAACCGATGCAGAAATGAGGAAAAGGAGATAAGGGAAGAGAGCTTCAGAGAGGGTGGAGACAGAGAAGGGAAGAAAATGGTTTAGAAAGAAGCTAAAAGCATTGGAGAAAATGGGGGAAAAGAGAAAAGACTTTGTGGGGAAAGAGAGGCTGAAGAAGACGATAAAACGAAGGAAAGAAATGAAGAGAGCTGCAAGAACAATTCGTCAGGTTAGTGAATAATTAGCGCAAATAAGTACTTGATATGCAACTCTAGGCAGTCATTTAGTAGATAGGGAGACCTAAGCATTCGGGTTTAAGTGCAGAGTTTTTACTGTTGTCTTGAATCTGTCACTTGACTAACGCTTTGTTTTAAATTCATGGGAAGTGAGTCAGCTCGAGTAACTGAAAATGCTGTCAGTTTATAAAGCCACATTAACTTTTTTCCCCCTTGCTTACAAGGTTAAATAAGGGGTCTGGGGAGGGAGAGAATGAACAACAGTAGAAAAGAGAAGGAGGATAGGGAAATTTAAGCCTTGTGTTGGCTTTTGAGAAGGTTTACTACTGCTGTGGTTTGTAACGGGAGGTTCTGCAGTGTGTATGTCTCTTCCAGAAGTCAAAACATGTTTGTAACTTTTCTAGCACAAGGTCAACAGGCTATGAAATAGTGACACAGATGTGATTATTACACAAATAGCAAAGACTTACTTGCAGTGTGTGTAATGTTTCCAGTTTGGGATTGCCTGCATTTCACAGAACTCGGCAATAATTTTCTTATTATATTTGCTGACTGTTTTATACCAACTGTGTATTCTTATGTTAGCAAATGCCAACTTCGTCTCTGGTTTTGTTGATAAAACAAACACCAGGACCTAATTGCCCAAGATCATTCAATAAATCTATACTAAGAGCCTCAGAACAGTTGTCTCTGAGTTCATCCCTGTCGTGGGCTGTCCTGCCCCATATGGCTGAATAATTTGCCTGGCTGTTGAGACTGCTTCATAGTCTGCCCCACTGTTCTCATTGCTGATATGGGCAACTTTTTCCATCTCCTGCAAAATATAAGATAACTGAGAGCTGCCTGCCCTTTGTGTGCTTGCTTACTGTACGTGACTTCTGATTGCATTGTCCCTTTCTGGGCAGAACAAGAACAGGCTCCAAACAGCAGTGTAATAAGAGGGCACCAAGCCTCGTTAGTGCTAAATGGTAATATGTGTCAGTGAAGCCTTCTGGAGCTGTTCTCTTACAGGAGAAGTTCGGGAGGTTTTTCTTCTTTTTGTTTGCCGCCCCACCCTTGTCCTTTGTTTTTTAGTTTGGGCTCACAATGCAGTAGTCTGTTGTTTTTGTTTCCCTTCCATGTCAATGATACATAATTACAACCTAAACACATTGCTTACATGTATTTTCAGTAGATTACCTGTCATCTCTGGTACTGTTTTTTCCCATCATGATACACACAGGCAAGAGGTCAGTGTTGCTTTTTTTGTTGTTCAGCTTTACGCAGTGTTTTACAAATGCAGGGAGAGAGTTCCCTTGGAGCACAGGGGCTGGTGCTGCCCAGCCTCTCTTCCCCAACTTGCACGCTGGGAGTTAACATCCAGCCTCTCTGCTTGGGTACTGTAATGCCGCTTTTCAGCTGGAACTCAAATACTACGTGTTTTGGAACACAGTGTAATGTTTTGAGATGACATAATGTAGATATGCTTTAAGATTGTATAAAAATACATCAGATGAGGAAATCTGGCTACGTTTGTGACATGCGCGGGCTCATACTGTGCAGACAGCCGTGCGCACTGTAGCTACCGGCACTAGGCGAATACGGGGAAAAGGAGATGGATGCCTCCCTCCAACAGGAGTCTTCTGCTGCCTCTGTGGAAAAAGGTTTTATGTCTGCAGACTCACAAAAAAAAAACTCAAAAACTGAAAAAAGTGCACTGTATTACACTTTACTAATTTATTATTTATTAATGATTAGCTTACTACTAGATTTTCTTCCCACTATTGCTGTTGTGCAGTTGGTATTTATATGCATTGTACAGAAATTTCGTGAGCTGTCAACACTGTAGGGATTTTCGTAATTCTGAGTGTAGTTCTCCACTTCTGACTTCACATTGTGTGAAGCAAGTACAAGGCGATTCTATTCTTGTGCCTGAAATAAGCTTTTCAGCTTTGAGAGTAACGTTGGCTGACTTAAGGCAAACATGATTCTAGGTTACTTTGACATGTTGACCTAAATTAAATGATGTAGATATAATGAAATTTAATGAATGCAATGGAGTTGGATGGGATAGAGGGGAAAAAAACCCTTCCTTTTTAAAGTGTTACTGTTTATCAACAAGAGTAGTACAGAAATGTTCTCACTGAAACTGGGATGACTATCTGTGTTTAGCATCGCAAAACGGGGGGAAAAAAAAAATCTTTGTTTATTATCTTTAGTTTTGGTTAACCATAGCGGATTTTAATTTTTAAGCTGTCAACATTTAGTGTGTTGTTTGCCCGTGTATGTTTTCTGCTAGATGTGCCTGCTTTTGCAACTGTGAGTAGGCTGATGTATGTCAGCTGAGTTTTGAGGTGTGTACTTCTAAGTTAGAGGCAAGAATGAAATTCTAGACTCTCAAGTGTCTCCTAACGCACGCCTCTGCTTTTCCAAGGCCTAAGTTACAGGCCCACCATATGGGGAGCACAGTGGCTCTGCAGAGACAAGACCTGGAAACATCCTTTGTGCAAAAGATGTCTGGAACACTGTAACTATGAGTTGAATGCGTCTGTGTTTTGATGCAAGTTCTTCAGTGATCTTTGTTCTAGATCAGATTTTTTTCTTGTTTTGGGGGGAGAGGTTGGCATGGTTTGAAGAAAATACACTTCTAAAGTGTGAGAAGCTTCTCCTGGGATTTGAGTTTTTGCCAGGCTCTGGGAGAACTTTGAGGGGTTTGTAAACCTTACTGGATTCCAAATCCTGCCCTCCCCACTCAAATTCCTCTGACTTCCAAAAAATTATTCATTAAAATTCAAACCAAAGTTTTGTGTTTTGCATGAGTTAGAGGAATCCGTTAAGAGCTGCAGGTGGTTACCAGCAGTTTTACTGTGACACATTTACCAATTTCTTTGTATTTCTTCATGATATTAGGATTAATTCCTCTTGCCTTTCTCTCTCCTGGTCCATTTTCTGCATTTGCTCTGTGACTAGAATTAATGCAAGATAAGACTGGCACAATGCTTATCACCTGAAAGCTCTGAAGTACAGCCTAGTTGGGATTAAGGTGGGCCCCTGTCCCCGTGTGCCTGAGGTGCTGGGCACAAGCCCTGCTTTTCTCGCACCTCCCTGTTTCTTGCCCTAGTCCACCTCCCTCTTGCCCATCAGCTGTTTCCCTGCTCTTCCCTTTCTGCTCTAGACCCTCTCTCTGTTCTCTCTTATATCTAGTTTACGTTGAATTTTCAGACAGACCCTCTCCACTGTGTGGATGGTTTGAAACTCTGAAAAAAGTTTCATGTCTCTCTTTTAAATGCAACTTCCCTTAGTTCCTCTCAGCTTTGGTACAGGCATGATGCATGTCTGTTCCTGGCCATTGAAGTTAGTCTCCATGGGAAATACTGGACGTATTTCATCATTGGCATCTATGATGGCATAGTTTATTATGAAAAGTGTTTGCAGAGTATTTACACTGCTTTGGTACTTTTGCAAGTACTTGCCGGGGAGTGGGGCAAGGGAAGAAATTTGGGACCTTCTGCTCCCTTGAGGGGTGCCTGGGCAGGAGCGAGTGTCTTCACCCTGACCCTTGCGGGCTCCTGACTGCTCACTGCGGGTGTGCTTGGTGCTGCTGCAGCTGGGAGGTGGGGGAAATGAGCACCTTGGGGTGCTCTGGTTTGCAGATGATGTCTCCCCTACGGTGCATGACAGAACGAGTATTCTGGGAGAAGTGACATGAGGAGAGGCAGGGGGCAACTGCTATGGTGTCTGCTGGCTGCAGTGGCACGTAACGGAGCTTCAGTGGCTTCTAACCCTGAAACTACTTTTTCGATCTCTGTCTTCTGCTGTGAGACATTTGTTGCTGCTTCCTCCTTATCCTTTCTCTACCTCCTGCCTTCTTGCCCTTTTAGTCCTGTGCAAGCTCTGGCAGCCCCGGTGGAGAGACAAGGACGAAAAGTCAGCAGACCAGGGAAGGGAATGGCTGCTTATGCCCAGATACTGTGTAAAATGTATATGCAGTGGGAGGGAGGGATGCCAGTCCTCCATATCCACCTGCTCTCTTTTTTGGAAGCAAATCCAGCACTCCTTTCCGTGCTATGAGTAGCCACAGGAGAAAGTATCCAGAGCTGGTTGAGTCTTTTAGAGTGAAAGTGATGGGCTGAGGGCAGCCTGGGGGCTATTGGTTGGACTGTGCTGGTTTAGATAGTAAATCATCTTTGGAGCCTGTCCCATGGAAGAGCTTTCTGCATTGCTGTATGAGTACCATGGCACATGCCAGGCTTCATATCTTGTCAGGGATGCCTCTGTTGCATTTCACAGGCCATAAACTGACTTGTAGGATTTGTAGCAGTATCAGTCTCTCTTTGAAGATAGAAGTATACAGTGCTTTTCCTGGCTGTTTTTTTTTTTTTTCTTTTTTGTTAGTTAGAAGAGCCTCAAAAGTGATTCAGGGTCCAAAACTTGGCCATCCTTGAGATGGAACTGTTTCATGGCTTTGAACTTTGAAACCGTGCTGAACAAAATACAGGAAAGTGCATGATACAAAGCAATTGTGCACTTACAGGGAAAGACCTTGGGAAAACAAGTCCTGGGTCATACCTCTGATTCTGCATGCGCAGAGAGGGAGAGATGAGTAAGTATTAAAAACATTAATGAGCAGACTTCGATATTTATTCCAGAAGATCATGTGGTCTGTATCTTTTGTATTCACATATTTGCAAAGCATATTAAAATATGTGCTGAGCTATCATGTCTCCATTGTCACTGTACAGACACACTTTTTTCCTTTCAATCATGTGTAGCAGGTGGACTTCCAACAGAGGATAAAGAGCAATTACAGTAGCAATGCAGAAGTGAAATATCGTACACAGCTCTCATCTGAAAGAAGGTTACTACAAAGCATCTGCCTGTTCCAAAGCTCGCATCTCACTTCAAGCATCAGTTGCCTTTTACATGAGTAACAGTTGTTTTTCTCTTTGAAATGTGTCATTGTACAGTGACACCATTTCATTAAACAGCTAAAATTGCAAACGCTAGTGGAAACTAAGTCATAGAACATTAAGTAGAATTGAATGGTACTGGTCTCTTCAGTGCTGCATGAATTTATCCTGATTGCTTCCCCAGAATCAGTGAGAACTGTTTTGGAGGTTAGTTAGGAGAACTTAGCAAATGGAAATCCAGGAAATACATGAGCAGAAATTTAGCTTATCCTCTTTCCTGGTCAAATAATAACCTGTGGTTTAACAGCAACATTAGGAAATCTTTAATATGCACAAAAAAGTTGCAGTGTATGTAAATGATAACTTTTCTTCATGAGTCTATCAGAAATCTCCTGCTCCTTCTTTAAATATTTCAAATATGTACCAAAGTGTTCACATGTTTCTGTAGGCTTTGGAAAAGACTTCGAGCTCATGGTACAGCCAGTCAAAAGGGTTGAAGTTTGCTCATTCTGGAAACGGAAGAAGATGGGATGATTTTTTATGTAGGAATGTTAGCTCCAGCTTGCTGTGGATGTTGGCAATAAAATATTTTTTACCTTCTATGTATCCTTTCTCCAGAAAGGGTAGGGGGATAACTGTTTGCACACTGGTTTCAAGTGGAAGTTACAAGTTACTTGCGTCGCAATAGCAGGATGAGCGGTAGTACAGCAGGACACAGTAACTGATGTGCCTTGGTGTGAGGTTTGTCGTCTTTTTTTTTCTTTTTAAAGTTGTTCTTGCAATGAGAACCCTTCAAATTGACTAGGCATAGCCTGTATGTTGCACTTAAACATTATCTTACTCTCATTTCTTCATTCTCATATCTACCCACTCCCTGCTTTTCTGCCCTCACTTCTTCCAGTTCTCAGTCCTTGTTGCTCTTTGTGTCTTTCTCCCACTTGCCTCTGAGCGTCCGTTAATGCCCCTCTGTGTGCAGGGAACAGTGTGGCGGTTGTCTGTCAGGCACCCTATCTCTGCTTGCCATCCACGCCATCTTAAAACCCATTTCTGCAGGAATTCTTCTTGCCAGTTCTTCAGACTGATAATCTCTCTGCCCCTTCACTGAACAGCTGTCCTGCGTTGTTCTGTCTAGCCACGCCTCTCATCCCTGTACCCTTAATGGAAAGTCTTTGGGTTTGGTAATATCTCTCTCTCCTCGCTTTCATGTAAAGTTTTACATTAAACAAATGGGTTTGTGTAGATAATTGCTGTTTGAATGACTGTTCTTGGATAAAATAGAATTCAAATTATAGGTAGTGACTCTTCTTGAAAGAACATCATATCTGCTATTTCTGTTTCCTTAAACAATTTCTGTATCAGTGGTTCCCTGTTCAGCACAGCGCAGAAGACAGTGCAGTGTCTTGATGTGTGGGTGTATAGATGCACCTGCGGAGGTGACAGCGGGTGTGCTGTAAGAGTGGTGGTGAGAGGAAGATCCCTCTTAAAGAACAGCAGCAAAGTGGACCTTGCCATTTTGCTCCAGAAAAACAGCTGCAGTATTGCAAAAGGATGTGTATCAACTGACTGACAGTTAAAAGGATGAAACTTTTAAAAACAAGAAGTCCTTTTATGTGTGAGTATTAATAGTTTAAAATACAAGAATTACAGGAATTAAAACTGAAGAAATCAAAAGAAATCTGAATCTTCCCTCTCACGTGTTTCCTTTCCCTTTTTGTTTTCTTCTTTCTCCCCCTCCTCCCTCCCTCTTTATTTGCTTGGAGGCTGAATCAGTAGAACTAGATACATTTTCGTGTAATGCTACAGCACTTAGGTAGATGATACTAAATAGGAATATTTAGGGACAAGATGATCATCTTTTTCCTTGTCTTTCAGTTGAGGCTGTTAAGGGTGAGCCTTTGGATCACTAATGTCTGGAGCTGCCTGGAAATCTGCCTATTTGTGCTTCTTTTGCTGTTTTTTGGGGGGTGTGTGTGGAGGTGGTGTCTCTTTTTTTTTTTTAAGTCCAGTTAAATGCTAGATTTTGATTTAACAACTTTGTGTACTGGTGCAGCTGTGCCTCAAGGGAAACTATGTTGAGATGGGTGCCTGCAATACCAAAATCATAGTATGTTAGCACACCATTCTCCTTTAATGCTTGTTTATGAAGATTTTTCCTTTCTTGAAGAAAAATACGTGGAAGTAATAGGCAGCTTATCATTTCATTCAGTTAATTGCTCTTAATCTATACAGGGCAAAAAAGATATGGCACAATGACAGTGGTCTGATTTTTTTGCCTGTGTCAGAACTGCAGGTGTTCTGCATAACCAGTGTGCCAAACAGGTCCTGCTGTCATTAGCTAACAAGCATAATTTTAAAATATTTTTCTCTGTCTTACGGAAATTGAACCATGACTACAGAATAATACTTTGTCATTGCTATTATCATGGGCTCAGCTTAGGAGTTTTTTTTGTGTCTGTAAGATAACAGTAGTAAAAACTAGTGAAGTGCGAGGGCTTACAGTACAACTGCTTTTAGACAGTGTGGCAGGAAACACTGTTTCCTGTTCTGTTTGATGTTCTCTTGACTTTCTCACAAATATTAACACATCTGGGGCTTCAACGTTTGTTGCTACAGTGGGATAGACAATGCCAATAACAGCCAAATTTTAATATCTGTGTCACTCTAAATAGATTGAGCAGATTTTGGCTAAAAAAATAGAGGATTTCCCATTAATTCTTTTGATTGCAGTGTAATGACTATGCGGATAGAAATCTAAAGACGAGTTGGACACCAGGATTAGATTTACCTTTAAAGTATGGGCTCATACTGGTGTGGTTTGCTCTTCTGGATCAGGTTAGTGCTTCCAGAAGTTGTGTGTCATAGGCAGATGCTGGATTCCTTAGCACTCCTAAGTTAATGATTGTAGTGCTATTTGATGTGCTTCCCAGATCCCCAGGTAAATCTGCATGTGACGTAGGATGAGGGATCCATCTTCTCCGTTACGTTCTTGAGATAAATTGTACCCTGGTCTCTTGAAACCCTAAGCAAGTGCTATCCACGGTCAAAGGGTAGCAGCAATACCAAGAGAGAGGTGAACCTCCCTTAACCTTTCACCATGCCTGTTTCTCTTGGCTGACAGTCGTGTGAACACTGGTTCAGCAGGATGTCTTTGCTTAGTTAGGGTAGTACCTCCTACCAGAGTGCAGCAGTCTTTTATGCCTGGTATTCAAGCTTGTGGCTTTTTCAAACCAGATACATGAGATCTGAAAGCCAGAGGCTGCTGCTTCAGAGTGGTGAGATCTGCTGATAAGCACCCTGTGCTGGGTGGAGGACACGTTCTCTAGGTGTCTCACTGGAAATGCTGTGGCTTCCGTTAGCCGGTGCTTGTGTACGCCACAATCTGCCCCGGCTCTCTCCGCAGTAAATTGCCAACCTGATCTATTGTGAAGAGCAGTGGTGTTGAATTTAGCATTACTAGGTCAAGACTAAGACACTGATACCAGAATGAATAATTGTAACCAAGTCCATGCTTATGCCTGACAGTGTGTGTTTAGGGCTTTATTTAGATGTAACTGTTTCTAATTTGCTCAGCTGCTTCACAAAAGCGTAAACGACAGCAAGGTAGAGTTTTTCTGTTGGCTGCAACTCTGTGTTACCATGAAATCATTGCAACTTTACATATAAAGTGATAAATAATTGTTAACTTCTGACTGGAATCTAATTAGAGCACTAATTATATGTTGGAGTAAATTTCAGCAGAAATGAACAGTTGCTATCTCTGCATCTTAATTTCTATCAAAATTTTAAAAGAAATTTGAGAATATTTTTCCTTGGTTTGAAAAGGGATGTGTTTAAAGGAAATCTGTATGTATCATCATATATTCACTTGGCTATCACGTGCTCTGATGAAGGCTTTGGCAGTGTAGGCAGTGTGTTTTCTTCCTTAAAAAACAATGATAAAACAGTCTTTAGGGTTGAAGTTCCAGTGTGTAGTCTGTAACATTTAAATTATTTACTCCTGCGTTTGCACTTTTTCAGCTGGAGTTAGTTGAGAACCTGATGGTTGGACTTCATGATCTTAGAAGTCTTTTCCAACCTACGATTGTATGATTCTATGATTCTGTTGAATGTCCAGCTGCCAGCAGAAGGGCAAGGGGGTGGACCAGGGACTTGGTCATCTATTTAAAAATCTAATTGTGTGTTCAGCACAATTAGAGAACTGATTGCTTCTCTGAAATAAATCAGTAAGTTTGTAAGCATAAATAATCACATTTTCTTGAAAAGCACTATCTGGCTGCTTTGTTCTTTGTTTCCTACTGGGGTTGAGAAGTCCTGGAAGACTAAATAGAGAAGAGGTCAACGTTTGGGTACTAGCTAAAATTGCTAGCATCCCTTGGAAGTTCATTTCAGATGTGTCATAATAAAATAGAGAATGACATCACTTTTGGTATATACTGATTGATTTTTTTTATTTTTTTTTTTTAGTAATGTCTTGAAATGATTCTACGAGAACAGGATTCTTTTATAAATATCAGTTAATTAAAAAAAAAAGCCATCAGCAGATATGATTAAGGCTTTAATAATAAAAGCAAATGACTTGCAACCAGGGATTTCAGTCATTGAGGATGAAAACTCTTTGCACATATGTGTATTTAGCTCATAGTTTATACTCATATTTTAATCTCCTTTGGAGTTCAGTATTAATTTTTCAGACCACACATGTTACTGATCAAAATATTATTCTTCTAAAGATTTTTGCCTGAAATACCAACCAGAAGACATACATTTTTAGAGACTCTGTTACAGCTTAACAAATACAGACCAAACAACCTCTACTTGGGCTAGTTTTGCTAATTTTGTATTTAGCTGAATAAGGGGCCTGGTGGATGTAAATGTAAATTGATACCAGCAATGCAGGTTCGTTACTTTTAGGTTTTGTATGATTCTGTTCTCTTCTGGAGTTCAAGTGAAAGAAAGAGAGTGAAACCCTGACAAGAGACATGAAATGAAAAACACATGTTGCACAGAAAAGCTGTCCAGGAGACAGAACACCACAGTGTTGCTCATTAGATGCTAAAATAGCTGTTACTCAGTTTGATACGGTGAGCACATTCCTATGCTGTGAAAAAAGCAAAGCAAGATCATCTCTAAAAAGTGCAAGATGCTTTGTTGTTGTTGTGGTTTTTTTGCCTTTTGGGGTGCTTTTTCCTTTCCATGGTGATAAGGGCAAAACTGTGGTTTTCAGGTGCTTCCTTAGGTGGGGCAGGAGAGGTCCCAGAGGAGCTGTGTGCGAGCTGCTCCAGGTGTGTCCCTGCTGAAAGGGCTCCGACGTCCCACTGAGGACCTTTGGTGTGAGGGACCTTGTGGTTTGTGTGTGCTGTTGTATGGGTGGTCTCGCTGCTCTGTTAAGCATCTTGGGCTTTCTGGCTAGTGTAAAAGGGGGGGAGTGTGAGTGTGTATGGGCCTCCCTGATGTTCTAGATCTGCTAAGAAGGGACTAATCAAGCCCCCATAGTAATCAAGAGGATAACTTCATTGTGTGATAGTAGCTGGCACTATTTACCCACATGTCCCATTTCTGTGGAATGACTTCTTGTGGAGGCTGATATTTATGCCGGTAGGATTCTGGTGTTGGTAGATTTCTGCGTAGCAAGTCATTATTTGCCCTGTGTGCTTTAGCTCCAGAAGCATCATGGTTGGGACATACGTGACATCATCAGAAGGGGAAAGGCTGCTTGGTTTGCTCCCTCTGGACCTATGAGGTTTGGTGAGGTTTTTTGTGCAATACTTAAAAAACAAGTTAACGAAAAAACCCCAGGATCCTTCCTTAATATTTATAGCCTGAAAAACTTTCAGAGTCTGAATTCTTAGCTTTGTTATTTTGGGGAAAACTACCATTGGATTCTTGGCACTGATCAGAAAAAAAAGATCTGAAGCCACGTTATTATACTGCTAGTGGAAGTAATCCATATTCTTCTTGTGGGATCTTTCCTGTCAGATAAAAGGATACGTCTGCAGCTGCTCTGTTTGGGGGAGTGGGGTGATGGGACATCAGCACCTGAGACAACACATTTTTTTCTGGCCCCTGTATGTACAAATTTTACTGTGCATTTCCTTTCTTACTTTATCCACATTTTGTGCCTCGTTTTCCATTTTGCAGCTGTAGAAGCTTATGCTCGGAAATTGAATGAGATTGTTCCTTTTGGTTCTTTGCTCCTGGCTGAACTCCTTGCATATGGAGCCTGCCTCAAAGTGAAATTGCCTTGAAAAAATAAGCAGGGATTATACAGCTGTCTTAAACTTGAAAGAAGCCTGATTGGGAGCCTCTTTTGCTCGTTTCTCTGTTAGGTTAGAAACAGAACCTTCTGCAGAGTGAAATTGCATGGCCTAAATGGCCAGTTTGTAGCCTCCTGTTCTTGTCTTTGTGTTAGCCTTTGGCTTAAGTAGCTCTTCTGTTTTGGTTGTGTTTAGGGCTCTCCCAGACAGGACACAAATTCAGACTGTGGTTTGCTAGGCTGAATAAGCCGTGTTTTTACACAGTCATGCAATAACTTAGTTTGGAAGGAACTTCTGGAGGTTGTCAAGTCCAGCTCCCTGCTTAAAGCAAGTCCAGCTAAATAAGGTTACTCAGGCCCTTGTCCAGTCAAGTGCTGAGACTCTCCAAAGATGGACATCCTACAGTCTCTGTGGTGCCCTGTTCCAGTGTTTCACAACCCTCCATGGTGAGAAACTTATTTTATTGTATTGTATTTAATTGGAATTTCTCTTGTTGCAAGTTCTGTTCATTGTGTCTCATCCCCTGCCGGTGTATCTCCAAGAAAAGGCAGTCTTCTCTATACCCTGCTGCTACGTAGGGTGTAGACTGGCAAGATTTATCATCAGCCTTCATTTCTTAAGCGTGGACAAACGTGGTTTTCTCAGCATTTCCTCACATGTTGTGTCCTTCAGCTTCAGTCTGTCTTGGTCATCTTCCACAGGACTTGATCCAGCATGTCAGTGGACATGTACTGGGTATCTGAGAACCAGACACGTCAACCCAGATACTCTTCAACACATTCATTCTCTGGTCATTTTAGCAGGTGTTTTCGGCAGGTAGCTCATTCTTCAAGGTGGCCAGACCTGTTTGTGTATTCTCAGTGATGTCTCAACAGAGTATTCTTGTCATTACTGTTAAATATAATAGTATAAGTACTTACTTTGCTAGACATACCTTGCATTATATCCAGGACTACGTGGAACTCTGCTCATGCTGTTGTCACATTGGTAGTTGAGGATCATTTTGGCACTGGGCACTGCTTTCAGCTCTTCCACATTTATTTTCAGCTGCTGAACTCCCAGCTTGCAATAGAAATTCTTATCTTCAAGGCACTTGATGTTTTGAATTAAAAGTTTATTTAATTACCCTGGAATGCTTTAGGCAGCTAAAATCCTGGCTCCCTGGGACAGTCCATCATTCTTGTGAGGGAGTCTGGAAAGGGGTTTCTTGGCTTCAAAATCCAATAGCCTTCAGTGAACAGCATGTGCAGACCCAGGTGGGAATTGCTGCTGATACCCATCACGTGCATAGTCTGACTCAGAGGCAGAAGGTGTTGGATACTACTCTTGTCCTGTCAACCTGGCTTCTGCGAGAGAGAGGAAGGATACCAAAAGTGAGAGGCAGGAGATGAGCCAGTGTAACCTCTCTGGCCAGACTTCATACACAGGAAAAGAAAGTAGGGTTTTTTTCATTTTTAATGCAGATAAAAAATGTGCTTGGCTCCCAGGTGGTTATTCTAAATGTTAACGTGTTGAAGAACGGGAGACTCTGCTGGAAAGCTGTGACCTCTGTGGACATGCCGTCAAAGTTCACTCTCTCTACGCAAGATGTAGTGATGTGCTGGGGAAAATGTTATTGCAGTCCATGGTAGAGACTGAGACCTCAGGACTGCGGAGCTGGTGAAATTCTGTGTGTGGACTTCAGGGTCCTGGTGAAGGAGACAGAATAGAGCAAAGTTTGCGTCCTCTCTATCTTGCTTGTGGCCATTCCTCAACATGTGCCATGCAGGCTGCCACGGAGTGCCACACTCCAGTTCTCTAAATATTTTTACTCTGTGTTTGTTTGCGATTCATTGAGTCCTGCTTCTCTAGCTTACCTGGTAAAGCCTGTGTTTGTACCTGTCTTGTGTGAGCAGTCAGGATTTGTGTGTGAAGCCTGACCTATTCATTTAGTTCCACTCTTGATGGTAAACAGTTAATGTTTTTCTTTGTTAAACAGTATGGGAAACATTAAAAGGAGGAGTTAATTTATCTCATTTAAATTCCTACCTCAAATTTTGTCATGTGCATTTTTTCCTACTCAAGTGGGTTGTTTGAAAACTAAAGGAGTATGCGAGTAGATAGGAGCAGGCCAAGAGATACCTTCCCTGGCAAGCTCTCTTGTGAGCTGAAAAGGAGATACCATCTTTTCCAAGAGTAAGAGGCTGAAAGTGTTCTGGTTATGGAGCAGTTCTATTTTATGTTATCTGTTCTTAGCTGGGTTGTAAGTAGAAAGATGTCATTGGCTTGGACTGGAGGCAAATTGGAATAAGAAATGTATTTTCTAACCACTATCACTGCTAAAATCCTGCTTTACTCCAGATTTGGGTGGTGTCTTTTTGAAAGTAACTCTGGTTTCTCTGTATTTGTTCTTGCTTTGTATCTCTAGCTTGCATTTGAACAGAAATAATAACTTTGGATTGTGGCAAGCTGTGGCTGTTGCAGAAATAGGGACCAGGTTGCACGTCCTGAAGATGAGATGTCAGTAATACAGGTGTTTATGGCTCTTGTCTAAAGTTTGATGATGTCAGTCAGAGTTTGCAGTGTTTTGGTAGGCTTTTGATCATATTTTAAAGGAGAAGGGGTAGTTCATTAATCCACTCTGCTGTTCAGGCCATTTATCATAGAGAACGTTGCTGTACAAATGGCACCTCATTCAAACCCACGTTGTTCTTAAAACCTCATGAGCGGCCAGTGACTTCTCTTAGAGCCACGTGGCGTGCCATTGGGAGAACGGGCTGAGGGACGTTCCTTGCTGGTCTCGGGTTGCTCGTTTCTCTTCCCAGTATTGCTGTAAGTGGCAGGGCTGGTGCCAGGGCTGCAAATGGAGAATACATTTGCTCTTGTGTGGGGGCAGCGGCTTTCTGTGTAGCTGGGTGTGTTTCATTCTTTAAAATTGATTTGTGAAACATCTAGACAAAAGTCTTTTAAGCTTTTGCATGTCGTGTAAATCTTAGACCCTGATAGTGGTCTAAGACCAGTGATACTCTGTTACAGCTGTTAGATCTGTCACAAAAATTCATGTGTTAGAGTGAGAACAGGCTAGTGTGGGTTGTTTGTTTTGGCTTTTTTTCTCTATGCCAGTTTTGGTTTTCGGACTCTTCCATTGGGTCAGTGCAATGGAAGTCTTCTGGAAGCAGGACCAGCTGCTGATAATGCTGTTTCAGGGGTTGTGTGCAAGTTGAATGTGGATTTTTCTGAAAAAGGGTAATAATTTGCTATCAGTTCTTTCTGGGAACCAATGGGGTAGTGCCTGGTTTTTCTGCTGCAGATTTTTTGTAAAATCTTCTCTTCAAAAGTGTGAGCCTTAGCTGTAGCTTCTGGTAAAAATTCTTACCAGAGTTTGTCTTAATACATGTTTTTATTTAATGCTGTGTCAGAGAAAGGATGAATTTTGGTAATTCTGACTAATTCTCTTCCAGTTTTATGGGATAATAAAAGTTCTTTTAAGAACAAACAAACATTTGCTTTATAAGTTGTTATTTTTGCTGGTATGAAGATAAATATTTATTTTTCCTGTTACATGTTTAAGGAAACCACAACAATGCTCTTAGCTGCTTTTTAGAATGTTTAGTGCTAGATCCAGAAGCCGCTGAAGCACGTAGAAAGAAAGAGGTTTTCATCACTGCCTATAGACTGCAGTTCTCCCATTTTACTTCATCTAAAACCCGAGAATAATCCCATTGATCTCACAGGGGCTGTGATTGTAGAAAACTACCTGTCAAAAGTGAGAAATTACTTGAAAATCAGAAAGGTGCTTCACCTGAGTTGGAAATAAGAATGTGGCAACTGTTTGCATGCAAGTTATATGTTTATACAAACAGTGAAATAAATTTAATATTCTGAGAAGCCCCTTTAGGGTCTGGAGCTCCAGAAATGTGGGTTCTAGCCCAGCTTCTGTCATTAGCCTGTTGGAAATCTGTACTTCAGCCTTTTTTATCACTTTGTCTCTGTTTCGTTATCTGATAAATGGTTTCAATATGTTGATGTCATTAGTAAACTGCCATGGGATGTAACAGGTGGAAACCTCTGTATTTTGGCGATGTGTGGTAGTCATTAAGAGTACTCAGCACAACTTTTGTATGATACTTTTCACCAGATGTCAACATGAAAGACAAAAGCAATATTGAGAAGAGAAAGGCATCATTAGCACGTTCAGTCACGG
>Ga0065711_1036822_pt1 | contig 20534 bp, 6 predicted proteins | sample Hoacrofraction12_FD_59098 | JGI IMG/M metagenome (GOLD analysis project Ga0065711, IMG submission 59098) | Hoatzin crop microbial communities from Cojedes, Venezuela - Epithelial fraction 12 v2 (version 2) | ecosystem: Host-associated > Birds > Digestive system > Esophagus > Crop | place...
GAGCTCCATCCAGCCTGGCCTTGAACACTGCCAGAGAGGGGACAGTCACAGCTTCTCTGGCCAACCTGTTCCAGTGCCTCACCACCCTCACAGTGAAGAATTTATTCCTAATGTCTAATCTGTATCTGTCCTCTTTCTGTTTATAGCCGTTCCCCCTTGTCCTATCACTACACACCCTTGTGAAAAGTCTCTCTCCATCTTTCCTGTAGGCCCCCTTTGGGTAACTGGAAGGCTGCTGTAAGGTCATCCCGGAGTCTTCTCTTCTCCAGGCTGAACAGCCCCAAAACTCATAGCCTGTCCTCATAGGAGAGGTGTCCAGCCCTCTGATCATCTTTGTGGCCTTCCTCTGGACCCGCTCCAACACATCCATGCCCTTCTTATGTTGGGGGCCCCAGAGCTGGATGCAGTACTCCAGGTGATGTCTCACAAGAGTGGAGTAAAGGGGAAGAATCACCTCCTTTGACCTGCTGGCCACCCTTTTCTTGCTGCAGCCCAGGAGACGGTTGGCTTTCTGGGCTGCAAGCTCGCCTTGCTGGCTCACGTTGAGCTTCTCATCCACCAGTACCCCCAAGTCCTTCTCCTGAAGGCTGCTCTGTAGCCACTCTTGAACTAGCCTGTACTTGTGTTTGGGATTACCCTGTTCCACGTGCAGGACCTTGCACTTGGCCTTGTTGGACTTCATGCGGTTCATGCAGGCTCACCTCTCCAGCCTGTCAAGGTCCCTCTGAATGGCATCCTTTCCCTCCAGCATGTCAACCACACCACACAGCCTGGTATCTTCAGCAAACTTGCTGAGGATGAACTCAGTCGCACTGTCCATGTCGCCGAGAAAGATATTAAACAGCACCAGCCCCAGTACCAACCCCTGAGGCACACCACTCATCACTGGTCTTCACCTGGACATCGAGACACTGACTGTAACTCTTTGAGTGCATCCATCATTGATCACGTCATTATGTGTCGCAGAATCTAAGCCTCACTAGATGAAATCCATACATAAACAGAATGAGTAACATCAATATTGATTCAATATTGATTCAATTTGTACCTTCTTATGTCATTTTTTGTCACTAGCTCCATTTTTTTTTAAATTATATTTTTGCCAGCTTTATTGTATAATAGAATAAGTTATAATACCAAGAATCTTTTAGTAGAAGTCTAATGATGAATGACACAATTTTAGATCACGGGAAAAAAAATCAAATTTTCAAAACCTCTGACCTTTTAATGGTGCAATATATGATAGCAAATGGTTATTAACAATGTCCACAAGCATACAATAAATATCCAATAAAATGTAAGAATGTATTTGTATAAGGCAGTATACTTTCCTACAAGTATGAGTTCCTTTACAAAGAAAAGGAATTTCTCTCCCCAGACAAAATGTTACTCTATTGCACATTGCTCTACATAGAAACAATGCATTATTGTATCAATTTATCAGCAAACAGTTTTCTAAACACCTTTTTTTTTCCTTTTAATTGTGTTCAGTGAGCTTGATGCCCTTACTGCTAAGCAAGAAGATTATCCCTTGCATGATCACTTGCACTTTGACCAAGTATTATTAGTTGTTTTCTTTCCACTGTACATCAGTGTTAGTATCTTCTGAAGCAGATTCAATTTAGAATCAGAATGAGTTGAAAAACTCTCAAAAAGGACTATCAAAAGACTTAAAAATAGAATGCATGACCAAGCTCACTTTCTTCCCCCTGATGTGGGTTAACCTGGTAGATGTATCCATGGTTAGTTATTTTTAGCTTTTGTTAGTACGCTGCTTTTACATTGGTAAGTTTACAGTCTTCCTCCGTAGCACACCGGTCACAAATTCGTAATCCACTTTACACTTCGTGCAATGACTGAGTTCACAACATGAGATGGGTGAGAACAAAAGTGGGATTTACAGTCGTTGTAGATATCTGGAAGTTGTTTTTTCAGTGCAAGCTACTTTTTTTCAGGGTGGTCAATGTCATTATTTTTACTATCTCTTATTAGTCTCCCATCAATTTTTTAATTCTATATATCTCTATACTGCTGTATTTGCTATTCAGAAATTCGTATGCTAATCTCACTTTGTAACACATAACTTCTTTCTTGAGTAGTGGATGCTGAAAAGAAATGTCTATTATTAAGGGACAAGCCACTGCACACCATTCAAGGAGTCACACATACACCACTACAGACTTTAACTGCTAGGAGCAGAGTCCCTTCACAGCAGGCCACTCCACTGAGCCAACAGGTGCCCCTTTTTGACTCCTCACACACGTCCACACACACACACACACACCAGGGAGCTTCCTCTTCCCTCAAGTTCTACCTTAGATTTCCCAAAGCACAGTTTCTGACATGATGTATGCCAGAAAAACTTATTGAGTGGTATAGTGGTGTAAAACAGTTCGAGCTGGGTGCCTCCAAAGAGGGACCCCAAATAAAGATATCCCTGGGCAATTATACCCTTACAATCTAAGTTCCCACCCCACAGGTTCTCTCCCCACTGTGTCCATCCGACAGCTGATCCAGTGGTGCTGTTTGGGTCTGGGGTCTTTTTGTTCCTCATAGGACAACTCCATTGTCCCTGGGCGGGCTGAAGATGCTTCTCTCATCTTCAAAGCGGCCCTGCTGCTGTCTACTGACTGTTTATAACTTCCTTATCTTCTAGCTGCAGCTGGATTCTTGGGGGGCCCTCTTTACTTAGATTGGCAGGGGTTCCAGGTGATAATTTCACAGCGTGTGGCGTAAGTCTTCAGTGAAGCTAGCCACTAATGATCAACAAGTTACTTACTATATATACTATATATACTTACAAGTTACTTACTATATATATATGAGTAGTACACCAGAATACAAAACAGCGACTCTTCTTACATTTCAACTAATTTTTTCTGTAATACTATGATATATCCTCCTGATAATCCAGTCAATGTGTCAATGTACATAGTCCCATATAAAGCCCTTGGCAAAAAATTACGTCGTTGGATTTAAACAGAATTTGAGTGCTTCCTGTTATGCGGAGGTCAAAAAAGTTACATAGTAAGATGCACCTGGATCATTGAATGTATGCTTCCATTCCATTTCTGCCATTAGGCAGTCGTACTAACTTCTAGTAAAAAACTATGGTGAAAAACTAAAATCAAACCCAAATGAGTGAATTAAAAAATTCACATAAAGAATAAGGAACTGAACCAGATCCAAAATGATAGAAACTAACTGGTAAGCAACTTTCTGAACTCCAATTGTTTTGCAAGACGCTAAGTATCAGTATCTGTTTGCCTGAGTGGAGTAGAAAGTTCTCAGACTAAGTTCTTCACAGAAACAAGCCATGGCTCAGTCAATAATGCAACTAATGACCTAGTTAATGTAGCTTTTTATATTTGTGTTTCTTCATATGGGATAAAAGGAATACTAATTTATCTTGTTGGCAACTAATGAGATTGTTTATTTGTTTTACTCACTGTAAAGCTCGGAGATATCATAGAGTTGTATATTGTTCTTAAATGTTTTATTAGGACTAGTCTGTGCATTTGCATTTTGGTGAACTGTATTTACTTCAGAAAGAGCAATTGTCTTAGTTATCAGTAACTTATAAGTAAAACAAGAGTAACTGAAATGATACAACATAACTGGTGTAAAATTGCGACATCAAGTCTACTTGTAAACATTAACAATGAATGCTCAGTCTTTTCTGTGAACAATGATTGACTGACCTTTATTTTTTTTAAGGTTTTCATTATTGCTCTTTAGCGTTAAGGACAATCAAAATAGAAATTACTTAGTAGAAACAGAAGTAACACAGTGCCGACAAAGGTTTGTCAACAAATCATGCCAGTCCAACACTAAATTGTAGTGGAACATCTTGAAAAATATCTACATAAACACATATTGAAGCATGTCCTGGAGGTCAATAAAGTAAGTTGTCAACTCGGTAATCTAGAGAATCCTCCAGTGGAGGACTTGTAATTGCAAATCTCCTGATTCCAATTGCTAGGCTAGAACAGGAATAAAGACCCTATAACAGAAGGAGTTTGCATTGTATCTGGGGTTGACCCTCTGTGAAAGAACAGTAGGACACACTATGATTTAAGAAATGCTATGTGGGCAGCTCGTTCTCTCATGCACTAAAACCTTGTAGTGATCTTCAACTCTAGCATACTAAATCAGAGCTTCAAGGAATAGTAGGGGAAACAGAGCCGAGATCTATCTGAAGTTTTACCCTTCTCCTCTTCTTTGTCAACAAGAAGTAAAAGAATATATTTTGCTGTTAAGCAATAGTAAGCAATAGTATTTTTATCATGTACTCTGTACATTATTTGATTTAATCAACCACTCTGTATGTTATGTTAAGTATACATCACAGATGCAAAATCTTCATTTTTGTGCAATGTATTGTGGCTGTGGATTCATACTCCACTAACCAGTCATCATAAAGATGAAAACCACCAGTACTGAAGTCTCACACTTCCACTACATGAACTGCGCCGTCTTGAATAGTTTCATGCTTAGCCCTTTGCAGTGCGCTAGTGTCTAGGGGTTCTTGTCAAGTATCAGGATTTTGGCATCCTAAGAGCAGAACTGAAAAACAGGAAGAAAAAGGTCACACTAAAAGAACAATAAAAGTTCTGTTGAACTGAATCAAATTTAAATTATGTCAAACACCTTGATAATATGCAGCTCTCTTGAAAAGTACGTGTTCAAATGTAATATGTTGTCAGTGAATGTAACACTATACTGTTTCAGTAGGTAATGAATAAACTTGGAGCATTAATAGTTCTTTATTTGCTTAAAGTTTGGTATCCAGTAACAAGGTGAAATGAATCAAGTATTTGGTAAAAGAGTGTTCAAGCATTTTGGATCTGTTTAGATTAGGAAAATTTTTCAAAGTGTATGTGCAATGAAACCCAGCCTAACTTTTTTAATGTTTTTTTGTTTTTTTTTTTCTCATCTTTCCTGTACAGCAATGCTGTGGCTTTGAATTGCAACTTTGATAGGCAGCAAGTGAAGTCATTTGAAAAGTCCTATCAACCACCATAAGGATTAGGCTTAAAAAATATGCAAACTTTGTTAAAAATACGATCAACTATTTATAATGCTGAAAAGTTACATACACATATATACACCGTAGATACATACAGATGTGTGCATTTAGATCACACATACAGACAAAAAGCAAAAGAAAAGAGCAAGGTAAGCAGCAGTTCTTAGACAAGAGAAATGAAAAACACTGAACTTATGAAAGTATTCAGTTCTACCAGCCATGTTTATTGAGATGCGAGTAGGGAAAAGTTTTAATATTAAATATAATCCTAAGGAAGTGTTGCTGTACTTTTATTTTCTTGTAATATTTTAAGAAAGCATGTTCTTTCCTCCCTAAATTTAGATGAATGCTAAAGCATACATCCCAGTAATGATCTTAAAAGATGTATATTCAGCTGTTAACAAACGCTTTACTTTCCAACACACTGACCCACAAAATCAAAGGCTTTCTTTTAAGCTGTACAACTTCTCAAGCTAGCCACGTCGAATGCTGCAGAAAAATGGCTTGTACGTCTGTGATGATGTGCACGTAAGAAGGTGTTCCACTGAGGATACTTTCTGACAGAGCACATGAACAATTTCTGTTCTTGAGCACAAATACCCCATCCAAAGACCATTATACCTGTAGTACCTAAGTAAATGAGTAAGTGGAGAACTTGCGATACAAAAACCACTATTAACTTATATCTATATCTTTCTTATAAATGGATTTTTTTCAAATTTTTAGGTTTTCTTCACATGGGAAGTGGAAAAAAAAATATATATAAAGCAGAGCAGAGGTAACAAAAGGCAATGTTTTCCCATTTGCAAAATTATGCAGTGACCACAATAATTATCTTCTTTGGTCTGATGTTTGTGCAAGCAATATCATGAGCATAGATGGAAATCAGAAGCTGGCCCAAAAAATCACAAGGAAGGTAGAAAGACAAATTCTCACAGTCTTATAAAATAGATAAGGAATGGAAAAGAGTCCTACATGAATTCCACTCATTTCAAGAATCTAAGTATCCAGTGCAGGCATATATTCTTAAGCTGTTTGCACGTTGTGGCACAATAGCATCAGTATAAATTGTTGAAAATTTAGGATTCCAGCATTAAATTAATTTTACTTCTTTCAGAAATCCATATAACAGTACAAAAAAGGTGCACACAATATTTAAATTTGCACCAGAAGCATTTATTCTAATTTCCCCAAACACCTATTATAAAAGGTGGCAAAGACTGTAGCCTACATGCCACATGCAGTGCTTCTAATAGAAAGGCTGAAAAACAACAAAATTAATTGTGAAGATTCGAAGGTTATCCCAGCCAGCTCCAGCTCTGGAAATTACAGTGGCAGATGCTTTGCCTATAATCTCTGGTATCATTGAAACACAGTCTTATCACTCATTTTGCTTCATTAAATAGTTCTTTCAGGCAATATGATACATGACATTTTTCCTATCTAAATACAAATTTAAAAAATACTTTTCAGGCTGGAAATGATACATTTGATTCAAAAATTACCTACATAACAAGACGTTCTTTGGGCACCTGTGCTTTCTGTGTATTTCCTCTGAATAGCTGTTGGTTCCAGTAATTACAAATAATTAGACTGATCCCTCTGAGAATACTCTCACTGTTGTGCTATGCTCTTTACCTTGATTATGTCAATTTCTTAGGGGACATTCCATTTAGAAAGAAATGAACGTTTAATTTGAATCATTTCCAGTGAACATGAACAACCCCTATTAGGAATTTTATCTAGCACTGAGCAAGAACGGATAATCAAAATCATTGACTAACTCCAGTGATTTGTTTTAAGGGAATAATGATGCTGGCTACATTTAAATAGTCATATAGTCTACTGAGATCAGTTTCAAAAAAAATTTGATGTTTAAAATATGTTTTTAAACATCGTGAAGTTACTAGAGATACAATAAAAATTATACTGTACATACACGTCATAGATCATTAAATGTATGTATACACATCAGCTTAGCACACATTATTTACACATAACATGTGTACATCTCTATATGCAGATATACCACAAAAATAACATATCTGTAATGAAATGTATTAGACATCTATATCATTTTGTGTAGGTACAGAACAGTATTTTTATGTTCTTGTGTGAGAATATCTATATTCTTTAACAGTCAATGCTGTTAAAAGAGAATAGTCTGTCACTATACTGGAATATATTTTCATGTTATCCGCTGGGATAACATGTGTTTTCTTTTTGATTTTTTATTAATAGCCATAAAATGTAATGTTTATATTTATAGCCACAATAGTTGCAAATATTCACAAAAACATTAAATCTCCAAGTTATAAAAAGGGAAATGTAAAATAAAAATTTGCTCTCTCCTTGTAGATTTAGCCTGTGAACACTAAAGCAATAGTTACAAATCATACATTAGAAAAAAAAAACCATAAAAATTACTACTTGCTCCAAATAAGAGAGGAATGACGTCAATAGATTGTAAGGCTTGGGTAATGAATATGATGAGATTTTCAGAGTACACTGAAAGACTTAGATAAGGAGGAAAACATTTGTATTCCAGAATAAGTAAATAAATAGAATTTTTCTGTGTTTTTATTTTTGAAATTTTAGTTATTCCTGTTTGAAAAAGTGCAGAATAAAATTAACACAAATATTTGTAGACTTGGAAAATAAATTGTTTTCTGCACAACATTTTCAGAACCCTAACAGTATGACTAGCCAGAAAGGCCTAGCCTTCGAATAAGATTGGGCCCAATTGCTGGTTTTGAAGATCAGTCCAAGCATTGCTGACCTGTATCCAGATGTACTCCATGACTACTGTTGAGTGCGCAACGATGCCCTTAGCAATGATTCCTTTAGTGCCACCGAAGTAACGTCAAATATTTCATATTTACTTTTCTGTGGGGATAGTAATTTTATTGCTACTGTTTGGAGAATAATTGAGTAGAAGCGAATATAGTATTTATAGTAAATATTATAATGAATAAAAAGAACCACCTTCTTTTTTTTTCCTTCCTGTCTTTTGGCATAGATCAGGGGTAAGCCACTATTTTCATGGGCTAGTTCTGTTGTATGATAGGATTATTTATATAGTTTTTGTATACTTCTTCTGAGTTTGTTGGTTTTAGTAACTCAAACTGTAGGGTTTTTGTGGAAATTATTTTATCTGACAGCTGACAGTAGATAGAGCAGTGTACATTAAAGGGTATTAAGGTGTTCAAAGATTTAATGCTTCCTAATATGACAGCATGGAGGACTGCATCTTTCTGAGTTAGCAATGCTGCTTGCTTCCAGGAAAATCTGGACATACAACAGTTATCTCCTCCTCAGTTCAACGAGTTTCTTCCCAGAATGGTGACTTTCTCAGCGCAGAAATTCCTCTGAGGAATTTTGGGTGGATGTATTCTCTCTACAACTGAGTTTAATGTCTTTTATGTTCATAGTAGCAGTACAACATCATAATAGAATACGCTATGAATCTCTACTATGCATAATTCCTACATCATAATTTCAGTAGACACATTATGTTTGTCACTTGAATGATGGTTATTGCTAGACTGTGGAAAAACTGAAATGAAAGAGTAATAGGGGCAGCCTTCTTGGAAACTGTATTATTCAGTCAAGTTTGTCTTACAAGTTTTTTGACATTCTCTAGCTCTTCACCTTACTCTAGACTTTAGAGTTATTACTTACTTTGTTTGCCACAGTGCTGTTGTTTAACCCCAGCCAATAGCTAAGCACCACACGGCTGCTCACTCGCTCCACTTCTCCAGTGGGGCAGGGGAGAGAATTGGAAGGGTATAAGTGAGACAACTCGTGGGCTGAGATAAAAGCAGTTTCACAGGTAAAGTAAAAGCCGCCCACACAAGCAAAGCAAAATAAGCAATTCATTCACTTCTTCCCATCGGCAGGCAGGTGTTCTGCCATCTCCAGGCAAGCAGGGCTCCATCACACATAATAGTTACTCGGGAAGATAAACACCATCACTCCAAATGACCCCCACTTCCTTCTTCTTCCTCCAGGTTTATATGATAAGCATGTCATCATATGATGTGGAATATCCCTTTGGTCCATTGGCATCATCTGTCCCACCTGTGTCCCCTCCCAACTTCTTGTGCATCCCTAGCCTACTTGCTGGTGGGATGGTGCGAGAAGCAGAAAAGGCCTTGACTCTGTGTAAGCACTGCTCAGCAATGACAAAGACATCTGTGTATTATCAACAGTGTTTTCAGCACAAATTCAGAACATAGCCTCATCGCTACTATGATGACAAAAAACTCTGTCCTAGCCAAAACCAGCACACATGGAAATAGACACAATCTCCAGCTTTTCTTTATTCAGGCCTATTACAATGTCAGCAATATTTTTGGTTTTCTGTATGAAATACAATTTCCTTCTCTCCATCAAAAAATTATTGTTTTCTTGAAGTTCTACTTTTAGGTCATTTTCTTGGAATATTTCCTGCTTTTTCTTAATGAAAATCTTTTGATTGTCATTTTCATTCTTAGTATGTAAGAGAAATGTTATAGTCTTAAAAACTTCAAAACCAAATAACCGAGCCTTCGAAATGTGCTTCTCTTTTGATGCTAATGCTTTTAATGATGATAAAGAATAAAAAAGCATTTCCACAGTGTATTAGGATATTAGAACATTTGGCTGCTGTTATTTTTTCGCTTACTTGGAATAAGGACTTGAAATTCATCCTTCTATGTCATACAGAGAAACAAAAAAAATAATAAACCAAACACAAAACCTGTAATTACTTTTGATTTATTCAGTAATTTGTTAATAAAATGAAACAGTTCCAACAAGAGATACTGAGGAAGGGTGACATTTTGTTTTTGATTGACCGAACTTCCATAATAAATGTTTTGTATAATATTTTTTTATAGATCCATGAACTTTTACTGTAAATTATCATGTGCTATGATAACAAATTGGAATTGTTAGTTCAAAACAATGGAGAAAAAGATACCAGCAGATATTTTAACAGTTACTGGATTGACTTTTAATAACAATTTATAGAATTCATTATGTGGTTCAACTATGTTGTAATGTAAATACTGAGTTACTTTGTATTTTGATTTGGCATTTTTTAAATCTGTATTAGAAGGTAAATTGTTCACTACACAGATAACATGTAATCTTTAAGTAATAGCAAGACAAACAAAAATTTGGTAATGTTATTTAGTGTAAATTTTTCAGTTTTACTTGACGTGGATACCATTTTTGGATTTGTAAAAAAACTTAATTATGTTAAAATTTCTTACAGCTGGGAAAAGTGAAGTGTATGTTGTCATTTGCTAGGTTATCAGTATTTTTTCTTCTTCCATGAAGAATGGATGGGGATTCTAAATATTCCCCAAGCCCATTAGACCTTTTGATCATCATCACTACTGCTTGCCATCTGCTTTGTCATACTCCTTGTCCAACCTTTTGGGCTTTGGGTGTTATATAATGGAGCAGATGGACATCAAATGGTTTCATTGTGTTCTGATTGGTTAACAGTTTCAGAGGCTAACATCTTATGGCAGTGACAGTCTCAAATACTGGAGTGTCTGTAAAGGCATGTGGAATGTGAGAGCATCTGTTTTATTAAAGGTATCAGGTCAAAGACCATTTCAGTTCAAAGACAATAAAACGGGAGACGGAAAAACATAAACAGAACACAGAGATCCTGTTGGAGTGGGAGACGGATTGGAAGTAACGATGTGGTCTCAATGTGAGTATAATCGTTCTCCTTTATTAGTCAGCAAAACAAGGTTTATATAGCAAAGCAATTACAGCCTCTGATTGGTTAGTTACCCTTAACCATATATGGGCAAGATTGCTATAACTCGCTGCGATTGGTGCAGAGCGTCATCTCAATGCAGAAGCGACGATAAGGCAGGAAGCGGAGAGGTGGTGGGAAGCAGCAATGCGGCAGTCCCCCTGTGCCAGCGTTCCGTGTTCGTCACTTTACTTTCTCATCAGTGTTCCGTGTTCACTGCTTTCCAGGCCTATCTCCGGTACAAAGCCTGGGTTGCTCAACGTCACCAAACTATGTCCCCTCTCGTCCAACCAGGACTCCACAAGATCCAAACCTCGTAAGAAAGACAATAATAATGACTAAAATTCTTCAGCCACTATTTGATGGGTGATTAAGAAGCTACATGCACAGCTCTAGAGAGCAACACCTAGTTTTAAAACTGGTAAGACTGAGGAAACAAGATGGACGTCAGCCTTATGAATATTTCACTGGAATTTGTGGAACTATGTGAAACACGCTAAGTAATACTTAAGGGAGGAGTCAAAGGTGAGGAAAAGTGGGAATGGGAAGAGAAAAAGAAGATGGGAAATAGAGAGGAGGAAGGATAAAGAGGGTCTGGCCTGTTGTGTGTAAGCAGGCTGCTGGTTGGTGTACTTGCCTGTTTGAACCCTGAACCTGATCACCACAGTCTGTCCTTATTTTTTTGTTAAATCCTTTCTTAACTGTCTTGCTGTCTAATTTCACTCTCACTGTCTAATTTCACCATATGTGAGTGCTGCTAGGTCTCGATGTCAGCAACTGGAGGAACCAAGGTAAATGAAAACAAGAGCCAGCAATTGGAGTAGGACCTTGGGCCACAGTTTGAGTCTTTGGTGTCTGCCACTTCAGGGACTTCGGTGCAAGAGACGTCTGGGTGCCTGCACCTGGAGAAGGGGCCATGTGTCACAGAGCTCATAGGTGTATGTGTGCGCAACTCTAAGCACCAGCAATCAGAGGGACATCAGCATACTTAAAATTACTGCTTACGTATTATATTCATAAAGATTTACTGCTGATCAGCTGCTGACAGAAACAAGATTTCTTTCTACAGATAATGTCTAGAATCTGATTCTGAATTGTTCCAACTGGACTTTCACGTTAGTTCAATGCACCAAATGAAATCCAGTTCTGTAACCTCTACATTTTAATGGACAGCAGCTAAGTAATCTTAATAAGGTCGGATATTTTTTCACTTATAGGTAAATAAAACCGTAAGTTCACATCTAAAATACATTTCTATTGAATTGTCATTACGAACATCTGTAAAATATGATACTAAGATGTCAGAGAATTTTCAAGATAAAATAATTTTTTTTTTTTAATCAAATCTTGTTGGGTTTTGTCCGTGTTATTTTTCTCTCCTAAAGAATATAACTTCAGGGTTTGTTTTGCATAAAATAGTTAATTCAGTCTTACGATATTGTTCATAGGTGACACAACCATGCTCTATCATGACTATTTTATAATAAGACAAGTGACAGTCTTCCTGCAGAAGAAGATACAGCAATTTTGCTTGGAGGAAAGAGCTTCAGGAAGGTATAGTGTCTGAGAACCAATATTTTGCACAGTGGGGTTGCTATCAGCAGTCACAATCTTTTTATAAGAGTGCAAAGGATAGCACAGGGAGTTAAGACAGACTGTATTTGTTGCAATAGTTAGCTCAACAGGGGTGGAGAGAGGTCCAGAAACTCCGTTCAAGATTGTGTGGGGTGATGCAAAGGTCATATCAAAGTAACTCAGAGTGTAGACTCCGGGCAAAAAATCTGCCTTGATATATGAGAGGACTTGACCCAGATAGAAATCCAGAGGGAGGATGTCATTGCAGATCTCATGTTCCAGGAGCTGGGCAGCCTCACATGGGGGGAGGTGTGCTCTTGTTGAGGTGTTGAATTGCCATGTAAAGTAGTTGGAGGAGGACATGAGCGGATCATCCACTAACAAGGAAAACAAATGAAAAATTGGCAGACCCTTCACAGAGAGTCTGCAGGGGCAGGAGCCTGAGTCCTGTGGTGTAAGGAAGGAGTGAAACAAAGAATAAATCTGGTTTTCAAAGTAAGAGCTAATACCTCCTCTCCTTTTCCTTGCCAAGATAAGGATGTTGAAACCTAAGACTTAGAAAGTATTTAAAGTGAGTAAACTCCTCTACTTCTGTGATATTAGTGAACAAGTTGGAATCAAACTAATATTCTCTCAGGGAAAAAAAAATTATTTTTTTCTTTTTTTTGCAAAATTTTTTGTTATTTACATATCTCTCTTCTATGTAAGTAATGTTCCTCTGCCAAGTGGTAGAGACAACTTTATTTCACAATCTAAATTACCCCCAAAAAACTCTCGTTCCTGATAACCTGGAAGAAAAATGTAGAATTTTCTAGAGTTCTAGAATATTTGAATCACTTCTCTGCTTTTTGAAGTACAAAAATCTTCATGTTTTTGTGCTTTTAATCAGTTTTTCCTCACATTCTAGAAATATATGTGATAATCCTTAATATCGGGTTGTATTACATTTGAAGATCACTCTTTAAGATATCTTGTTAGCAATTGCTTTGAGAAAAACATATATGTCTATATTTGTTAGATCCTTGACCTAAAAATAGATCTCTGCATTTAGTCATAATTCGTCTGCCTCTGAAGAAAACCACTGATTCTGAACATTTATACAGTGGAAGGCATTCAAAACAAATAAGTTCTCATCACTGACATCTTATTAGGATGTTAAAGCAACAGCATCAAGGAAGATGTTGCTGCAACAGATTGCAGTTCAGCGTATTCAAACCTACCTACCCATCTCCATTTCTCTTCTTCATTGTAACTGTCACTATATCACTACCCTCTTTTAAAAAGATCTCAGAGCTGCACTCTCTGTCTGCCAAGACCTCTGTTCAAACTTAATTCAGGGGGCTGGAGTGTGTGTGTGTAGGAAGTACTCTATAAAGATAGAAGAAAGAAGACTCTTTCAAGGTCCATTGAAGGCGGAAGCAGAACTTCCTATACCTGCAGATTGGTGTCAGAACATGTGTCACCTGTGTCCTGGAGGGCAGCTGGGAAGCATGTCCACCTGTGCTGTCAGTGCAACACACAGAGCACTCCTTCTGGCACACGGCAAGCTGGCAACATGAAACAGGAGGCAAAAGGATGGAGATGGGAAGCAGTCAGGGTAACTGGGGTTGAATGAATGTTCCAGTTAGCCCTAGCCATAGTGGTTCTGGTTTCTCACTGACCAGCATTGCAAGTCTTCCTTTTTCCTTCTTTTTTTTTTCTTTTTCCCACCCTCTGCAGAGGTACTCTCATATGTGAATTTACATGGCTTTCTATCAGTCTATATTCTGGTATAATTCAATTTTATGAGCATATGGAGGCAATGAAATCCAAAATAATCCAATGAATTGAAACATACAGAACATTTTAGAGAATATTCATCAATATGTATATGTTTTCTTTTAGAACTCATTTTTGTGGTGACACATGTTTCAATTTAACTATGTGCTTGGCTGGCAGCATCTGCCTGAAAACATAGCAGGTATTCAGTCTTATCTTCTTTAAAATAATAATCTGTACAGAGAGCTTAGAATACACTTTGTATTATTAGTGTCTCCTACATTTTGTCTTGAAAAATAATGATATATTTGATGCTTTACATGATCATTGGTGTTCCTTGTGCTCTGAACTTTTCAAAATACTTTGCATAACAGCTGACAATGATCGGAGAGTCATCTTTATCAAACAAAATTTGAGAAAGAGTTTACTATAGTCCTTGAAAGCAGGATGATTAAAATATTTCTGCTTTGGACTATTGTAGAAGATGTTAGGGTTTAAAACCTATGTCTGTTTGTCTGTTGTGTAGAGAGTAATCTTCTACCAACTACTTTTTTTTCTTTAAGAATGTTACTCACCTCTACTCCTGTTTTTTGTTGGATTTTTTTTATTATTCATCTGGTTTTGATTATATGTTTACATGCTTTTATATAGTACCTGCAACCATATGCCTATATAAGTGCTGTGTCAAGGAAAGGAGTGAGTTTTGCCCAAAGGTATGAGCCACTTCTCCCCTGAATTATGCAAGCTAGATTATTTTATATTCCAGGAAAAATCTAGAGATGGTGCCTGTTGGGTCTTTTCCTCTCTTACAGGGAAAACATGATCCGTGTGATGATTAATTAGGCCTGTTGTGTGAGAATCATCCTTTACATCAATGAAACAAACAGACTTTAATTGAAATAGCACTGCCAAAGTATTTTCTTACTGCCATATCTTGTAAACAGCAGCTTTAGGACTGTTTGAATATCTGGAGATTTTTTAAATGGAACAATCCAAAACTGTATGACACAAAATGTTATTGAAAGTGTTTGTAGCATTTCTGCCAGTCCTCTAAATCTATATTTTTTGTTGAAGTTGTTTTTTTTTTTTAAATCTGTTCCTACCCAGCTAGGCATTTAAGCATATGCTTAGCTTCAACTATGTATATAAATTTCACATAAATAAGTTTAGCTAATCTATTGAATTATGCATGCTTTTTAGAGTTTGACTGAAAAATAATATTTTTTCCACATTATCCCAGGTTTAATGGATTAAAAAAAATCTTGTTTGATATTTCTGTTCCACTGTTCATAAAGTTTCACCTAAATGCCCTAAAGTAAGCACAGTTAAGAGTAGTCTTTCAGGTATGAGAGGAGTAAACTTTGTGCTACAGGAAGGGAGCATTAGAAATCAAAATGTCTTTATCTTGGTTTCAGTGTTGGAGATTCATAATAAGACAAGAAATTTTGATCATGTAAAACATACCATGATTATGATACCAATGCCTGTATTATCCCGTCAGGTAAATTATACTTCCATATGGAAAAGGACTGATACTTTTCTCAAAGTGCCTTTTGAGTTGCATCTGAAGGAAAAGTATTTACTCAGCATAAAATATATGTTAACTGCTGCTTGAGCTGGTGGGAAATATAGGGTATGCAATGGTCAGAGAGGATTCTGTGTACTGCTAAGGAAACATCTGCTCTTCTCGTGTGTCACATTATATAAGTTACATTTGATGTTTGTAAGGAAGAGCTGAAAAAGATCAAAACTTACTGTGTCAGTCTCACCTCTGAAGTGAGAAGACAGGATGCAAGAAAATCATCCTGAAATATTGCTTGAAATTTGCTTGTAGTCATTCTCTCGCATAGATCTGCAAATATTAAGGACAATACTTACTAGCTTGATCTCTCAAAGGTAAGCAAGAACAATATGAACAACTGCTTTATACCATCACAAATATCAGTGCCAGAAAGGACAACTCTGAACATTCAACTCCGGTTCTTCCTTTTCAAGTTCATATCAAGTATAATGTTTATCTGAAATAATACTTGATTAAAGCACTATAGTTTTAAAGACAGCTAAGCTCAGTTTAAAGACTGCGAACACTGGTTAGTCCATTGCCTTCTGTGGAAGATTTTCCAATGTTTAATTACCAACACAGCGAGGAAAATTCTTTCAAATTATTCAAATTATAATTCAAATTATTTCAAATTATATTACCAGAAAATTCTTTCAAGACTTTTTTTCTCTAATTCCAGCTTCCAGTCATTGACTCTTCTAGTTTTGCATATGTCAGCAATACTCTACCACACTGGTATCGCCTCAATTTTCTGTATCTGTCTCTGAAGCGTAAGTAAACCTGAGTGTTCTCTTTGGCAAAAGGAGTATTTTAAATATTTAGGCTCCGCATTGTACAGCTTCTTCCCTGGCTTTGCATGATTTGCTTAATTAATGCCTTAGACTGCAAAAATACTCTCTGTCATCTTCATGCTGTTGTTACTGTTATCCTTGACCTGGGTTATAAATATTAAAAAATGAAAGTGGCAACATTGTTCCATAGGGGAATTCAGTGTTGGAAATCATTTAACTGACAAAAGGCATTCATACTGCCTATTTTGAACTGGCTAGTCAGAAGTTACCTGAATAGATCTAACATGAGTCCTTCTGTCCCTGATAGGATAAGCTGTAATGCTAACATATAAACATTTGATGTACGACAGAATTTTTAAAATTTTAGTCAACAAGAGACAATTAGTTTTTACTGTTAGTAATCAGTCCTTCACTTGATTAAGTACTTTCAATAACCTCTCAGACTCAGTCATACAACAATAAATAAAGGGGAAAAAAAAAGGAACAAATAAAAGAAAATGTTATTCAATATGTTACTTTATAGCTGCTTTCTCTCCTTTGTTATTTATGACTTTTTAGTTCTTCATTATGTATATTCATTGACAGTTTAGGACATATTAGGATGTCTGGAATGGAGATTGAGGAAATGGATATTTATTCTAAACTGCTGTCACTGATACTCAATGGCTTTCTTATCACGGTGACACTTTTGTTCCCTCATGTAGTGACACATTCAGAGGGTGAGGTAGAGATTTCTGCTATTACTGCATAATAAAAATGTGATATAGAAAAAGTGCTGGTTGGAAATTGATTGTTCGTTCCTATTTGAGTTCTGTTACAGGTAATAAGCTTACAAGAGGTTACATATATGTTATGTATCAAGAGTTAGTTTCTTTAATTTGAATCTGTGGTTATTGTAAAGAGGGAAAGTTCAAGGCTTTGTCCTTTCAAGAACAAAATCAAAACTATAAACATATTTTAAACTATCAATGGTAAATCTAACTTGACACAATTGCAAATTCACATAGAAAGTTCAAAGGAGCCTTTCCTTTCTTGCTTTCTTTCTAAGGTCTGAAGAATTATTTCCCAAGGCAATACTATATTTCTCTTATGATTGCAAGCTTACATAACAAAAAGCTATTTTTCTGCCCTTTTAAATGTTGACACAATTTATGTAAGACAGACTTTTAAGAGATTTATTTCTGAATCAAGACCTGTAACTTTGAGTTATAATAAAAGCTGCAAAAATATGAAAATGAAAATTAATTTCACCTATAATCATGATTGTATTGAGGATAGTCCAAGTAGTCTGCTTAGCAATACTTCAGCAAGGGTGTCAATCCACGCATATAAAAGGCAGGATCACATATGCACTGCCCTGCGCATTCTAGCGCAGAGTAGTTTGACAAGATGATGTATCTTGCATCCAGGTTTTGGCTGGGATAGAGTTAATTTTCCTTTCAGTAGCTGCTGTGTTTTGGATTTAGCAGCAGAAAAATGTTGATAACACTGATATTTTCAGTTGTTGTTAAGAAATCAAGGACTTTTTCCAGTCTCCCTTATTCAGCTAATGAGCAGGTGTGCAGAAGCTGGGAGGGAGCATAGACAGGCAAGGAGCCCAAGATGGCCAATGGAAATATTCCATACCATGGACGTCATGCTCGGTCTATGAATAGGGGTTGGCTGCAGGACAGGAATCCTTTATTATTCTCTTCTCTTTTCCATCAGTTTGAATCCTCGCTTCCAAACTTTTTGAACTTTTAGAACTTTTCTGGGAGTTTGGTCTTTTTCAGGAGATTTGCGGAATTCTTGAAATCCACAGGTTCTGGGTTCCATGATCGCTGCTTAGGGACTGGCTGAGAATTAGTCATCGGGTGGTGAGAAAATTGTATTGTGTATAGTTTATTTTGCAAATTCATTATTATTATTATGAGTAGTAGTAGTAGCAGTATTGTGATTGTCAGTGCTAGTATTTCCTTTGTTGTCTTATTAAACTGTCTTTATCTCAACCCACAAGTTTGACCTTTTGTCCATTTCTCCTCCCCGTCCTGCTGAAGGGGAAGGGGAGGTGTGAGCAAGTGACTGTCTAGTGCTTAGTTGCCACCTGCCAGGTCAAACCACGACATCTTGTTATAGAGCATTTGGTACTAAACTAAAATTGTGACAACCATAAACCGTGAATTACTGAACTACTGTAAACATTCTCTAACAGTTAAGAATATTTTGAGAACAGTGCTCACATTTTCCTCTTGACTCTGCAGGAAGAAGAGGAAACATTTCAGAGTAGGACTATCAATTTAGAGTAGGGCTATTTTTGGTGTAACAAAGATTCATGTTATATCATTTAGCCAATAAATTAAATAAGACACATTTATTTGAGTACACCTATACCTATCTCTAGACCTACACCTGTGCCCATATAAATTGCTGTTTTACATATCTTCAGTACATTACCACTTGAGAAAACAAAGTGTCTTCTGAAAGAGATTTTAACATCAACTTACTCAATAACCTGACTAGGAAACAATCTTACCTATTGATTTCCGAAAGTAGTGGAAGATTTTCTTGTTGCTCATGCTTTTTCTTTTTCTTTTTCTTTTTCTTTTTCTTTTTCTTTTTCTTTTTCTTTTTCTTTTTCTTTTTCTTTTTCTTTTTCTTTTTCTTTTTCTTTTTTCTTTTTTCTTTTTCTTTTTCTCTGTTTTTTATTATGGAGTCTTATCTATAAGATCTGCCTTTAAGTCACTTACCAAATCATCACATGGCACTGAAGTCTTTTCCGAAGGGATTCACAGTACATATTCTATTTACTTTTTCTTACTATTTACTTAGTGACTAGAGGAAAGCTTGATTGGTATTGAAGGAGCGGGAAATTGGTCCTTCCCTTAAGATTAACTGAATGTAATAAGAGACAGAAGTTTCTGTGTAGTAGAATGTACATGTTTCTTAAAACATATAGATCAAGCAGAGATCATTCTGAGAAGAACAGAGAGCTGACAGTCTAGGCTCGGGGAGACAGAAATCAAACTTCATAGGCAGCATAAGGGGGGACTGTGTGTATAGGCAAGAGAAAAGTGTTTTGTAAGATTTTTGTTTCTGATATGTCTTGTTGTTAATTTGAGGTTTATCTCCAAAAAGAATTAGCCACTTAAGTTAATGTTCCAATAAAAGCTGGGTTCCTATATATTTATCTTTGTAACTTTTGTAATGCTTACTTCAAGGAATTTGTTTGGATAGATTTAAAGAGTGGGTTGATTTGGTCTTCTATCATAGAAAGTTATAACAAGTCTTCTATCAAAAGTAAAAATTAAAAGAGCCTCTATTCCACATCGATAAAATGATACTTTATTTTTATTGGGCTTTGCTGTGTTACTCTAGGCCTGTTCATGGTCATAAATTTTTCAGTAGTACTATTCTTTTCTTGTTTTCTTTTTTTTTGTTTTCTAATCCTCATTTTGTGTTTCTCAGAAATTTGGGGAACAACATTCCCTGAAAATATAGTTTATTTGCCGAAGAATAGTGAATTGTCCTAAGGAGTATCAAACAGGGGTTCTGTGAGATTCAGCACTCAGAACGTTTGAACTAATATTTGCCTATCTTAGAAATAAAACAAATTCATAGGTAAATAGAAGAACATTTATTTGCTCAATTAAATTACCATTTCATGGCAATTTGATAGCTTATTATTATTTCTTTGCTGGAAATTTGCCTGCAAATAAGAGTAAATATTAATCTTAGTTAAATGTATTTACAAGACATTTTAACATACAAAATTATTGTTATGACTGTCAAACAATCTGCTGTAGCATGTTTTTGAATAGGAGTTGCCTATACGTATGCATAGCCTTGAACTTTAAATGAAAAGTCTTTGAAGAGCTACTGGAGAGAGTCCAGCGGAGGGCTACAAGGATGGTGAGGGGACTGGAGCATCTCCACTACGAGGAGAGGTTGAGGGGGCTGGGCTTGTTCAGCCTGAAGAAGAGAAGGCTGCGAGGGGACCTTATAAATGCCTACAAATATCTGAAGGGTGGGTGTCAGGAGGATGGGGCCAAGCTCTTTTCAGTGGTGCCCAGTGACAGGACAAGG
>Ga0065711_1036823_pt1 | contig 20533 bp, 10 predicted proteins | sample Hoacrofraction12_FD_59098 | JGI IMG/M metagenome (GOLD analysis project Ga0065711, IMG submission 59098) | Hoatzin crop microbial communities from Cojedes, Venezuela - Epithelial fraction 12 v2 (version 2) | ecosystem: Host-associated > Birds > Digestive system > Esophagus > Crop | place...
GCCTCACCAGTGCCGAGTACAGGGGCACGATCACCTCCCTACTCCTGCTGGCCACACTATTCCTGACACAAGCCAGGATGCCATTGGCCTTCTTGGCCACCTGGGCACACTGATGGCTCACGTTCAGCTGACTGTCAACCAACCGCCCCAAGGTCCTTTTCTGCTGGGCAGCTTTCCAGCCACTCTTCCCCAAGCCTGTAGCCTTGCATGGGGTTGTGGTGATCCAAGTGCAGGACCCGGCACTTGGCCTTGCTGAACCTCATACGACTGACCTCGGCCTATCAATCCGGCCCATCCAGACCCCTCTGCAGAGCCTTCCTACCCTTGAGCAGATCAACACTCCCACCCAACTTGGTGCCATCTGCAAACTTACTGAGGGATCACTCAATCCCCTCATCCAGATCATTGATAAAGATACTAAACAAGACTGGCCCCAAAACTGACCCCTGGGGAACACCACTCGTGATCAACAGCCAACTGGATTAAACTCCATTCACCATGACTTTCTGTGCTCGACCACTCAGCCAGTTCTTTATCCAGTGAAGAGCACAGCCATCCAAAACATGAGCACCTAGTTTCTCCAGGAGGATGCTGTGAGGACCAGTGTCAAAGACTTTACTAAATTCCAGGTAAACAACATCCACAGCCTTTCCCTCATCCACTAGGCGGGTCACCTGGTCATAGAAGGAGATCAGGTTGGTCAAGCAGGACCTGCCTGTCATAAAGCCACGCTTGGCTAGGCCTGAACCCCTGATTGTCCTTCACATGCCCGGTGAGTGCACTTAGGATGAATTGCTCCATAATCTTGCCCAGCACCGAGGTCAGGTTGACAGGCCTGTAGTTCCTAGGATCCTCTTTCCGGCCCTTCTTGTAGATGGGTTACATTGACGATCCTCCAGTCATCTGGGACCTCCCCTGTTAGCCAGGACTGCTGACAGATGATGGAGAGTGGCTTGGCCAGCTCTTCAACCGGCTCCCTTAGTGTCACTTACCACAGCCAAAAATGGCATTAGCACTAGAAGTGATTTTAGTTTTGAACATTTGATGTAACTAATGAACAAATTTCTCATCAGTTCTTCCATTTCGTATCCTCAGGCAAACCTTTCACGCCATAGGTCCCGAGGAACATTGCATATTCTAGCTTGGTGTGCAGGTAGCCTCCTTGGGAAGGATGAAAACAATAACTCAAACTATAGTTGCGAAAAAATATAGATGATGAGGATGAAAGTCCTCTCCTAGGACTCAGTGGCATTTTGATAGCTCTGAATGCTGTTAAGAGGCAATACACTACTAGATAGATTCCGTAGCAAAAATCTCACTTGTTAAAAGTACAGCCATTCTTATTAGTACGTTGAATACAGAAAGAAGAAAAAAAAGTGATGATTATAAATCTTCAAAAAGATTGAATGAGAAATTTGACCATTCTGGGTAATTTTTTTCTGTTACTGGGTCACCCAAATGCCAAATTTAGATCCCATGCATTTCAGTAGTATTTCTGGGTATTTCTGAAAATGTAATTGATTTTTGAGAGAGGACAAGTCCTGGCACTTCCCTGAGCCTGTATGCAGTGTGGAAAAGGACCCCTTTTTCTTTCTGTGCAGATTAGAAGTAGCCCAAAAGGCGAAGGACAAAGCATGTGCCATTTGCTTTGACCTGAGGGCCTTAGGTGAGAAAAAGGGCAAACGCTAAACCCCCCTCCCCCCAATTTAAGCAATAACCTTTTTCTGCTTCACTTTAGCACCTATCTGCTTAGATCTTAGCATCCGTCTGCCAAATTCTTACTGCCTTTCTTTTTCTCTTCTTACCAATACTCTCTGATCTTTTCTGGCTATGTTCTAAATGTGTGTTTTGATGAGGTCATGTATTATTACCCAAGCAGATAATAGAACCCAGGAGTTTCAGTGTGCCATGTTTGAGTGCCATATATCCTCTGGAATTTTGCAGTTTCTGCTGCTTTTGGGGCCAAGTGGAGCCTGTATCAGTGGAATTTAGAGCAGTTTCAGAAACTTACAGAGAAACAAAGGAATGCAGAATCAGTTTAACAGAAGGAGAAGCAATAGCCATCTCAACAATTTTCCAGGGTTATTTGGCTTGGTGCTTATGCCTAAAATTCATTTTGTTAGAGTGACTGATCTTTGATAGAACTGTGTAATGAATGGACAGCTAGGTTAATGTCAATGTGCTGTTGGAGGCAGAAGCCAAAAATTCTCTTTAATGTCATCTCATTAGGAAGCCCCCTTGTAAGCATCTTTCCTGGAATACTGTGAGAATCTGTGCACCAGAGCTAGTGGGAGGGATCCTCCGCCAGCTGCCAAACATGACATTTCTGGACAGGCTGCTGAACCCTCAGCAGGTGACATCTGTGAAGCAGCCTTTCATCTTCGTGCCTCTCGATGGCTGGGTACCTGCATGGGGCAGGGATCCCAGAGAGGCTCTATGAATGCAGCCTGTCTCTTTCTCCCAGCTGGGCTTCCACAGCCACAGGCTGAGGATCCCAGAATTTGAGCTTCCAGTGTCAACATCTGCTCTCAGAGCCTCTTTTGTCCATTTCTCTCTTTATGTGTTGACAGCTAAAGCCTGGGCCAGCCAATATAAACCGTCTGTAATCAACAGAAAACAGTCTACTGACTGTTTACAGCTTACAAGCAATATGTATATTTTTTCACTTCTGAGGTGTATTTCACTGAATAGGAGAGTGATGAACCAGCAGAAAGGACTGAGCAGTTTAGAAATTTTTCAATTGCTGTGAAAAAAGAGAAAGCTTCAAAGCATGATCTGAGTGAAAATTTACTTATAGGTGATAATAACATCAGAAGCATTTAAAATTTTAGAGCACTGATGCACAACTTGTAGTTTTCTTGCATAGACTCTGCTGTTAAATGAACTATTTTCTGAGATGGGGAAAAATAACGCAAAATGGAAAAAAAAAGAAAAGTGGTTTATTTTTTCCTTTTCACAAAGCCCCGAAAAAGGCAAACTTTCTTTTCACAGAATTCCAAGTGATGCTAAACGTAATTTATTCATCACAATTAATGTTATTGCAATGAATATCAAATGAATTGCTAATCATTGGCCACCCTGTTTTAAAATGTTACCTATCCATCTGTCTGTTTTGATAAAGGTACTTTTCACAACATATGTTTCTTTTGGCTCTTTGAGTGCCACTAGCAAAGGCATAGTCACCCATCAGAAGGACATTCAAATAAATAATAAGCAGAAAATTGCTTAAGAGTATTTCTATGTCTTTGCTAGATACTTCTGGTTTACTTTTTATGAAGGAAGCAAGGATTTACCTCAGTGCTGGATAAATGTAGGTGGGAATATTATTTCTTGTGGTCAAAGCATAAAGGTAGGAAATACGAGGTCTGGCTATGTTTCTTACTTCTGCCACGGGCAACCTGGCCTCCATGATCTTGAGCCTTTCAGTACAGAAAAAGAACCAAAGTAAGTATTTAGGAGTGGAAATGTCACTAAATTTCAAATTGAATTGGGGACCTGAATCACCTTTAAATAAATCAACCACAACCTTTGGGCTTTTCTTGTTTCGTGTTCGTAAAATGAGCATCCCAGTAAGCCTTTAACTGTGATAACTAATCTGTGGCTATTCATAATGTACATTGGGAGCCTCAGACTAAAGGAGCTCAGTAACTGTGAGGCATAACCATCTTCATGAAGTTCATCCTCCTGACACTGGTGAAACAATGCTATGATATTTTCCGCTACTAAGTCTTTTCAGTTGATCAGTGCCAAAATTTGCTAAAACACAGATAATAGTTGATATGGACATGGCGGTGCTTGATAGGGAGCATTGCCCTTATGCACTAAATATGATCTGAGCATAGCTAAACACCTGGCCTGGTTCTTCAGCAGCGACACTATACCTACACCTCTGCACCTACAGCCTGTCTCAACAGCTGGGAGTGACGATAAAGATCTGACTCGTAACGTGAGGAAAGGATAGAAGCCTGAAAACGGTACACCTTAGAAGGCCAGCTGGGTGTAGGCTAGGTACCAAGAGGTATCTTCATTACAGGAACGTAAATAGTTTCTATCTCACTTTAGTTTAGAAAACAAGACTAAACACCTGGATGATGTATGCATGACTAGGAAGGAGGTGACATATGACCAGACTCATAATTCTAATAAATGATTTAGTTTTGTGTTATAGCTGGAACAATCAGGAAGATGTTACAGTCAAAAATGTATAACTATTTGAATAGAAGGATTTAGAAATTAATTAAAAATTGCAAGGAGTTCTGAGTACCTGCTTATGCATTTAGATCATGAGCATTTCTGAGTAAGCAGCAAGTCTTTGTACATGTGTACAATGCATGGGTAAATGTTGGATAGTGTGTTCTGAACACTACAGCACATAGATACAAATAAAATAACAGCTACTCACTTAGCTGCTTAGTTGTAAGTCTAGAGCACTATAATTATGAAGTAATCTCCGAACTAGAATTTACATGTAATGTCAATGTTACTAGATCCTGAGAAAATTTCCAAAGCACTATAAATGCAGAGAAGAGCTGAAATAGCTCTGATTTTCACCGCTCCAAAAAGTCATTATTGCTTACATAACGCAAGACCAATTAACTCAGAAGGAAATACAGCCACTCTCTGGGTCATCATCACACACTTTCTCAGGGGCATTTGGAGTCAAATTGTGAAAAAAAGCAGAGAGAAGAAGAGCAGTGGATGTTCTGAACTCCAGTACTGTGGATAACACAGACATTAATGGATAAAGGTATAATGCTGTCTTCTTTAGCAATTATATCATGCAGGTAGCTAAGAAAAGTGTTTTTGTCATAAGCCTTTCTAAAAGATATTGGGGAATATGTTAGTGAGTACTAATAAATGAGTATCGTCCTCCAGAAGTCTACGCACTTCAGTTCTCTCTTGTATGTCTACTTGCATTCAAACACTTATATTGAATCTCACATCTCAGTTAAATTTCCAGTCCACAAAATCAATATCCTGGTAAAGAAACTTCTCAATGAACAGATTCTCTGGAGAGCACTGACAGTCTTTTGCTTAGTGTTCACCAGCATGAAGGCAGGGGAATCACCTGTTAACGCCTGAAACTCGGCATTTCAAAAACTGTTGTCTTAAAATCACATCATCTCCAGTGCTTAGAGATTCTTGAAATCAAAACACTCTAATTTTGTGCAGATTTATTTTCCTAATGCCAAGTATGCAATTATTTTGTCACTTTGAAGTGCAGAACATCAGTGCAGTACTTAAAAAAAAAAAAAAAAGAAAAAAAACCAACAAACTGGAAAGGAGAAAAAACAAATTAAGAACAAAATTATCAGGTGTCCGGGATATTAATCAACTGCTTGTTAAAAGTGCTGGTTAGTGAAGAATGTTCTCTGCCCAAGACAGGTATACAAACTGAGATACATCAGCCCCGAACAAAAGTTCTCTGTGTCTTTGCATTTATTGGCCAAATGCATACATATTTTTCAAAAGATTTTTTTAAAAAAAGTTATTGTAAAGGAATTCATCTGCATGGTAATCTTTGTGGAAATAATGATACCTTCCATCTGATTCTAATTTACTGTCAGAATTATGTCAAGGAAGAAAGGGCAGAATCATTTAATGTTTATTTCTGCTGTTTGAAAATGCTCTAAAAAAGGCACTGTGACTCTGGTGGGGGCTCTTTGATGGAAGTTTTTATGAAGTTAATGTTGCAGAGAGATGGTCGGAAGCCCCCAACATGTGGACTGTGGCGTGTCGAATGGTCAAACGATTCCATGTGTAGTTAAATCTGCTACTGGAAGCATTTATCAACCTCCCAGTTGTTTAATTTGGGACCCTGCTGCTCCCACAGTCGATCTGGATTTTGTCATTTACAAAAGCAGCACCCTTGCTAGGTTTGGAAAGAAAAGCAAAACTATACAAGTGTTTCAACTGCTTCAGATACTCAGTTCAGAAAGCAGAAATTCTGAAAAACCCAATATTCTTGTAACTTTCTTCATATAATCTTTTTTTTAGATAAGTGAGGGGGTTTTGAGTTAAGGATTCTTTGCAAACTTTACTGGCAGCATTAAGTAAACTTCACTAACTTCATTCTAAGCCCAATTCTTTTTACTAGAGGGACTAAAAAAGAAAGCCGAACTGCAAATGGGAGCCATCCTCCCTTGAACTTGTAAAAATCTAAATCTCGATTTTATAGCTTCATCCTTTTTCTCTGAACAGCTCCATCCAGCAGCCCAAGTCAGCATATTTAACACTTCATCCTCCTTGCCCTTGCCTTCATCTACACCTTTCTTGCAGCTAAACTCTGAGCCTGTGATACTTCTCAAAACAAGGACACCTAAGAGTTTCTGCTCTCAGACAATTTCCTCTCCGTGCCGATCAACTTACCACAAGACTGCAGCTGAGACACAAAACTTGTTGATTTGAATAGAGTTAACAAATGTTTCTTTTGCACAAAGGAGTTTGGAGCCCCAGAGAGCAAGCTAGGATCCCCTCCACCTTGCAATAGTTGTTCTCCATTATGATATTGTGAACTTTAAGCACCTTAGCTGGAAACTGTCACAACATCCTACCAGTGCACCCCAGCCATGCTGCAGGACCCCTTCCACAGGGAGAAGGGGTTTCATCACCATTTGTATTTCATTATTCTTCAAGCAGAAAGGGGGCACTACACAGAGCTTTTAACTGGAAAGAGGGAGGAGGGTCAGCGGGACCTAGAGGTGGAAACATCCAAATCCTGCTAGTAGTCTTGTCAGACAGGAGCTCTAGTTAAACATTATCTAGTTAACGGAATCAATACCTCTTCCAGTGGTGCTGGATTGGCAATGCTGTAGAAGAGCTGGAGAGACCAGCAACAAAATAAGGATGAGTCAATGGACAATTTAAAAAAAATGAACCTGTCACTCCAAAAATGGCAGAGGAATGAGAAAGAGGGAAACACAATGAGAGCGGAAATGTAAGAAAAGGCATAAAATACAAGCCCATTTACACGATTTCTAGGTGGGAACCATACTGAGTATGTTGATCTAACAGCTCTTTGGAACAGAGAGTTACATTTTTCATTCCAGTGTTGGCAATCTGGTTAGAATATCCCATTGCATGATGTGATCTGGATGCCAGTATCTTACTGTTGGAAGCATCTACAATAGGAATAGTTTCATAATATTTCTTTTATTGTGGAACTGATAGAAACGAATTAATTGCAAGAACAGTAAGTTGACTTAATGTCAACTGTATTTGATACACTTCTTTGATTCGAACTATTATAAAGTGAAAGAAAACAAGATGAAAGAGTGCAAGCTGGAAAAAAAATTTAAAAGAGGAGTGAGGGGAGAGAAGGAAGGAGAGGGGAAAAGGATAATGAAATCCCTTGCTGTGGTGAATTCGCCCCAGCTAGCACCCAAGCACCCACTCAGATGCTTGCTTGCTCTCCCCCTCCCCCTCAGCTGGACAGGAGAGAAAACAGAAGAAGGAGAGTAAGAGATTTCATGGGTCAAGGTAAAAGCAGGGAAAATCAATTGCCAACTGCTGTCATGAGCAAAACAAACTCAACTTGAGGTATTTAATTTATTGCCAATTGACATAACTATTTAATTACCAATTAGAGCATTCACAACAACAACAGAAAAGACAAGCATTAAAACATTTAGGGAAAACCATCTTTCCTTAAACTTTCCCAGACTGTCTCACTTAAGACCCTCTCCTCTCCCCTTCATTTTTTCCCCTTCACTCGTTCACTTCGGACTTCTCTCCACCCTCACTATTGACACAGGTTACACTCAGTCCCCTTGGCGAGGCAAGAAGCAGCACCAGAGGTGGGGGTTGGTGCATAGTGCTTTACCTCTTTGTCACTCTTTGCCTATACCCCACTGTGGGCTTTCCTTAGGCCACAGTCCCTTCAGCTATGTACCTGCTCTGCCATGGACCACCCTCTCCTCTGACTTTGGTCTTCCCTCTGTTGTTTCTCATTCTTTTGTTCTGCCTTCCTCTGCCTCTGGTGTTTTCTGCCCTTTCTTACATATATTTTCACAAAGGTGCCACCAACTCAACTGATGGGCTCAGCTGTGTCCTGTGGTAGATCTGTTTTGGAGATACTGGTTGTGTCTGACACAAGGCAGCCCCTGGTCTCTTCCACCAGAGTCCACCCCTGCAGCCATCCCCGCTGTCAGGACTTTGCCATTTATACCTAATACACTTATGAAGAAAATGAACTTTTGTAAGTTGTCCATGAGAAAGTTAGGCCCATCCTTTCATTGATACGTTTGATGGGAGCGTTAATCACTGCCACAGGTGACAGAAGACCCAAACCACTCTATAAACTATCAATGTATCACATTATACATCTATGTGTGCAAGGATGCAAAGATAGCACAGGACTTTTCAACCCACAGACATCTCTTGTCAATGGGTAATTCCTTTCCTTCCAAATCAGAGTCTCTCTCCTCTAAGATGCAAGAATTGCTGTAGACGAATACAAGACATGGTGGCAACTTGCCCTATTTGCAGCTACTCAGGGCTGGCCATGTGTGGAAAAGAACTAACTGCCTTACAGAGCCTGGAATTTCAGTCTCATAAACCCAGTGAAGTTACACATGAAATTAAACTGACTCAAGTCATCAGTGCTAGAAGAATGCTTCTGTTTACTTCAGTCTCCAGATCCTGTTGTTTTCCTAAAACAACTGCCAGGAAGCAACCTCTATATTAGAAATGTTTCCCTGGGACACCTTTTTCTCCATATCTCTACTGCATCCTCTTTCAACTCCTAGCGCGTGTATCCAGTGTGTATACTACAGGAACTGATTTGACTCCCGGAGTCCAGCAGGTCTGCCAATCTCAATGTACTTCAGAGTAGGCTGTGAATTTGCTTACTTATTTTTCAAACATGAGAATGATTAGAAAGCAGTTACCAATGAAAACTGAAGTAATTTGAATTTTCCAACGCTATATTCATAATACCCATTTTTAGCTAATTCATAGGCTAATGAGCCCTGCTTTACTTTGCAATATCATCCTTAGCTGAAACTCTGGTTAAGTAAAGGATTGGAAATGAAGACTCATTCCCAGCTCCTTTTCAAAATTAAAGCATTATCACTGTTGCAAATGGAGATTATTGCAGCTTTGTAGCTGTGGGAAGAGCAATATAGTCTAAAAGCTAGATAGCCCATATATTAGGTGCCCCAAGACAGAACCAATAAGTGGTATAAATGCGTTCTATATGGCCTTTTGTAATTAGTAATGAAATGCCTGAAATAAATCCAAAGCCTTGCAAGAAGTCAGCTTTCCCTAGAAAACCTGTTTTCAAATGGTATCATACTTCAGCATTCTTCAACTTTGTGAGTTCACAGCATCTGCTGCTTAAATATAACAGCACATATGGCAGCATCATTTTGGAAAGCAATGTAAAAAAAGACTGAAGAAACTATTATGAGGACTGCTGTCATGCTCTTGGGGCACAATTGCAATCTTGTGTTCCCATACGGCACCGCTGGAGAAAGAATGTGAAGTTTTAGTAGGGTAGATACGGTCAAATACTGTATAATAAACTGACTCAAATGTTCCCTTTTTGCACTTACATTTTATTAGTTCCAAACGAAATACACAATATAATTTAGGTCCTGACTTTTTGCTTGGAACTACAGAAGGTACTTCAAGTTTAGCATGAGCATAAGTGCTGTTTTGAAGCCTAAATCATTCATGCAAATCCCAGCAAGTGCTGACATTCTATCTCTGGCAATCCAAGTGTATAATTTATTTGTAGATCATCATACACCACTTTTGTGAACTGGTATCAGCATCTAACTATTCTGCCACTGGATAAACATGTGGCTTTTATCAATGAATCTTTTTTTTTCTGTCTCACTGTATTATAGTAGAGAGGAGTTGTGTCTCTCCGGGGTTAGCATGTTCAGCTGGACTTCTACTGCTGTTTCATTATTGAGGGAGTTTTATAACATGAAAACAATGAGGGTGCAATTATGCCATTAGGGCACAGCCTCCACCCAAAGGGAGAAGTATGCCCAAGATGTTAATGAAGATACAATTCTTTCCTAAATTCCTGGAAATGCTATTTCCCTTTAGCAATATTAAAGGATGGTATTATCCCCATTTGAGGAGATGTGTATCTTTGGAAGAATGTGGAGGAAGCTGACCCGTCTCTCATCAATGAATATGAATGTCCATGGCTGCTTTATCAGGAAAAGGCTTTCTTTCTGTCACAAACCACTCACAGTAATTTTCAGAGTTTTGGGGAGGTAGTTTTGAATGAGGGCAGTAAGCAGAGGTTCAAGGTCCTAAATGAGCTGAGCACTGTGAATCTTTACTGGGACCAAGAAGAAAGAATCGGTCCATTTTCTTGGTCTGTGGAATTCCTTTTGATTTGTCGTCTGATGGCTGATACCACTTGTGTCCTGCCACAGCAAATGAGTGCACAAGGAACATAATTGGTAGCAAGCAAACAGCACAAGAAAAGTGACTAAGAGACTGATGTAGTCATGTACCTTCTCTGATATTATTCATCGCTTAGATGCAAATTCAATAGTGGCCAGTGGAACTCCTTGTCAAAACGCATTAGTGAGCTTAGCAAGCTTTTAAAAAAGAATTGAGAAACAGTGAGGTTTAGTGGCAACTATTTTTCCTTGTTTCTTCTCTTGCAAGCAACTTAAAACTACACTTTTTTCACTCATTATTACGTTATTTTTAGGTTATTATTAAGTAATATTACGAGAGAAAAAATCCCAGAGCAGCAGAACAGCACTTCATGTAATTACTGGCATGTTCTTCTTAAAACCACACTTTATTTCCTTGTCTTTCTGCAACAATTGCGTTGTTAGAAAAAATTATCTCTCCGCTCCTGCCTTAAAGATTCCCAGTTTTTACCACCACAAATGTCTACTTCAAGTCATTTACTGGTCGTCCTCAGATTGAGGTGATTAGTCTCAAACTGACATTTTTAGCTCCATCTATAACATGTAGTCTCATTTAGAAACCAATGGTTTATCGTGTAGCATGAGATCTTGAACTAACGTGGTAGTCATTGTTAGCCTGTAAACAAAAATCGTCCAAACAATCCACTCTGGAGATTCAGATTGCAATGTAATTGGTCCAAAATTTGGTCTGCTATGCCGGAGATACACAAATTACAGTTTTATTTAAAGCAGGTATGTACCTAATGATTTCTTTCTTTAGGCATTATCCTTAGATGAGACGCTTTAGCCCCCAAAGGTTTAAAGTTATCAGGATCACATTATGATACCAAGAAAGATTTGCTTGCATACCATCGTCCCTGCAGCTCTTGATCACATATGGGTAAAGAAGGATGCATTCAGTGTCTGTGTCCTGCTTTGCTATATGGATCAGTACCCACTTAAATACTTCTCAAGAGCACAGGGCTTCGGACCATTTTTTGATAGAAAAAAAGGCTAGAAAACTGAAACTCTCACTAATTCATCTTCAGAAGATAAGTTTAGAGCAGTTATTAGCACAGCAGTGAACATTTTTGTTTCAATAATGGTCCGAGGAAATCACATCATGTCTTAAAAGAGCTCAGTATGTTTTCAAGAAATATCAAGAGCTGAGAATATTTTAGACTGCTTTTCTCTATTTTACTACTTCACACCTCCTTCCTTTGATGTGCGGAGTTTGTTTTTTATGAATACAAAAACAGGGATTTCATGCTGTGACCCAGATTTCTATCCCATCACATACATTCTCCTGTGCATCCAGTTTAAAAGCTAAAAAGACCCAGAGTTTTGCATGAAATTTGCAACTTGGATATTTTTTTCCAATTTTTGAATTTTTTGAAACTGAGTCATTTTGTAGCAAAGGAGAAAGTTTCTGGGGGAAAACTGATCCTTTTACAAGTAAAGCCTCTATAGAATAGTGTTGAGAGAAATTCTGTGTTGTATACAAGGAAAACCAACTATCTACATACCTAATATAATAAAGAAAGCTTTGTCTTCACTCTGGTGTCAAGCTCCTTAATTTCTCTGGGCTTTATTGTGATTAAATTAAAAGCCCTTTACACTCCATTGCAGTGTTCCAGAACAGATAAAGACTTTAAGACTGGGTTGAACAAGGTACAGAAATTTAAAGCAACTTCAAGCCGCGATAGTAGAGGAGGCAATAATTTAACACAAAAGAACAGTATTTATACAGTAAGTGGTTGTACAGAATGTCTTTTTTAGCTATCCTGCACCTCTGACTTCCCCTCACAATTTTCTTTCTTCTAGGCTCTTATTTTGATTTCTGTTGTTCTACTTCATGAATCGTACTTGTCATCTATCTTCTGAAACATGGGTTTTGGAACATGCTAACCCACCTTGTTGGTAATCAGTTCTTCATGACAGTTCCTGTGTGTTAAACAGCTTTCCTTCTAAAGGATGAGCCCTGCAAACATTCTCAACTGATTTTGCAGAAGTAGGTATATGAAATAGCAATCTTCATCCCATATATGAAGCTCTATGTGGTCTTTTCCTAAAAGGTACCAAAAACCTAAAAATGGAATCAGATTTTATTTGAGGGGTCTCACAGTAGCAGTCTTATGTTTATATCTGTTTATCTTTAGCTCAAAGTGTGAATAGTGATGATGACTGAATTAAAAAATCTCAGGCATTCCCTCAGGAGCTAGAGTCTGTGCCTTCAACCATGAAAGAGAACAAATGAGATTTTGTTTTGATCAAACCATAACAACACATTGTCTACTTATTTTTAGGGATGGGGATTCCTCCATATTTCGAAAGAAAATTTCCTGCTTTCTAACACTTCCCTTTGCTTTTCTTTTAGAAAACAAACAGCTTGATAGCTTTCTTTACAAAGCAATCTTCCAGACAATAAAGGGTTTGACTTTCATGATATGTCAGTTTTCCTAATTCACTTGGACTGTGCCAGCTTTCCTAACTTCACTTAGACTTTTTTAAACTTTTCAAATTTACAGAAAAGAAAGAAGCGTTTGAATCTATGGGTCAAATTAGAAAGCAATTCACATTGCCTCCAAGACAACTGCTAAGATGCTCAGCAGTTTAAGAAAGAATATTAGAATTAGTTTAGAAACTGTTCCAAATCTGTAACTACTAGTTACCAGATTTTAGCTCTCTACCCAAGTCAGATTCTTATGCAGTCATACAGTTCTGGCTTTAAGCTTAATCTCTGCTTACCACAAATGTCCAATGTCGATAACATTGCTTTTTGTACTACACCTATATACTAAGCTGGTGAGCACATTGTAAGAATTTATACAAAATAAATTTGCTTCTAAACTAGTTAGAATATTTTTTTTTCCCTCAGGCAAAAGAAGAAGTCTAAAATAAATAATTGTTTCTCAGAACTGGATATCATACATTGCCGGAGTCCTGAATGCCGCAAGGCTATTAGTGTGAGAATGCCATAGCAGCATTCTGCTAGGAAAAAAATCTACATCCTGCTTGTTTGAGTAATAGTTCTTCCATTAGAGGCAATATTAGAATTTCAGCTTTTGATCTCTCCTTGTGGACCCCTTAAAATCCAAGCTGTGAAACAGCAGCTGATGCTTTACATACTATCACAACAGCCAGCAATATACGGAACCTGGAAACGGCATGCAAGGGAAATTAATGATGGGCTGTTAAGGGATATACAGTAACTCACGTTTGCATTACACAACATACAGCAAATTAAAGCTGCCTTTCCTTTCTTGTGCTGGTGATAGAGCAAATAAACATCAAGCAGCAATGGAGAATGGCAGTATCTGAGATCACTTTTAATTGCTAGAAAGCCCAGGAAAAAAGGGATATTTTTTATCAATAGTGCAGAACAAGCTCAGAAAGTTACACTGATCAGTAGACAGAAAATGAGCTCTGCGTCACCATCGCTAGCCTGAATAATAGCATATGGTACAGCAGATCTGTAATAACAAAAGCCAGAGCTGTTTTCTGAAACACTCATTTGTCAAATTAACCATTGCTAAAAGCACAACAGTAACATTAATGTATTTGTTCCTTTTTTTGTGTTACTATTATATTTTTGCATGTGATTACAAATAAGAAGCCATAAATGACTTGTTATTTCACATGGGCTATCTTGCATGTGTTTTGTCTTAATGCAAATGAATCAATGCAGCTAAAGGACCAAGACATTGTAAGTACAATGCAGAAAGGGTAAATTTAGGAGCTCAGCATTTATCATACTTAATATACCATGGGTTACACAGTGTTTGTGCTAACTGTGGTGTCTCAGCTCATCTTTAACTGTAAACATCTGGTAATTTCTGCTTAACATTTTGTTGTTAGGTGCTTTCAGGCTGAATACAAGTTAAGGAAACTTTCCATGGATTGTCTGTAAACTGTGAGAGCACTTAAATTAGTTTGTCTGTACTGTCAATTTCTATTGCATGATCATCTCTCTAATTAAATCAAGTATCAGACACATAAGCTTAATTCATGAAAATAGACAAAAAATCAGATGCTTCTTCACCTAAATCCCAAAGCAATAGAATCTGTAGCCCTTTTTTAAAGTAAATTAGTGTTTCCTGGGTGAGGTCTTTTGAAGCCTTCCATGCTGACTTTCCTTAGCTTCCATTCACCTCAACAGATGCATAATTAGACACAGGTGAAGGTTATCTCACAGCAATCCCAGCCTCAGTGAGGGAGGCATATGAATCGAGGATCCTCAGAACACAAACACAAGGGGGTGTTATTAGTATTCTTCTTATTACTATTATTGCTACTATTTTTGCAACTGCTCTGTAAAAAGTTGTCTGTTTAAAAAAAAAAGCAATGACAAGCAGATAAGAGCTAAAACTCTTCATAAAGATTGTGCTACAGCAGCCATTAGACAGAAAATGCTGTGTCTTTTTCTGAACAATGGCACAGCATGACCATGAATGAAAAATGTTTTAAGTCTGCCAAATGATATTTAGAAAATGTTACCGTGCCACACTTCAATTTCTGTAAATCGTTTTGAAGTCTAAATCAAGGGTAGGGGGAAGAGGATGGGACACGGTCTTCTATACACGTATATAAGCAAAAATTCTGCTCCTGTCTGTCTGAACTCCTATATCGCTAGTCCATGTTGCTGGACAACACTGGTGATGGTAACACCTCACCACACATGTAAGCAGACCTGTAAGTTTGTAGCAGCATGTAAAGACCACTACATGACAGTCAGTCCATAGCTGGCATGCTAAGATGGGCTCCAAGCATTAGGTGGGGAGCCTGGCTCAGCTTGTGCTGTCCCCTGCACTTGTCCTCTAATTCCTCTGTTTTGTTTCTCACTACACGTTGGACATGAAGAGCATCCACATACCTCCTGCTGGTGGAGTACCTGACAGAGCTACCCAGGGCAGCTGTAAATTAAGGCAACTTTCAGAACAGAAAAAATTGGTCAGCTGGGGGTGGGGGTGGGGGCGGTGCGCCCTGCTGAAAGCTGATCACCCTGTTTGAGAGGTGGTGCTTATTACCTTGGCTTGCCACAGTAGTAAAATGACACTTCTTCCATGTTCAAGACAGTGTCTTCTCACTTGACTGTCTATCTCCTGTCCCACTGCTCCACAGTCAGGTGCTGAGATTAGGTTTATTTAGGGCAGCAGGCACTGTCAATATTTTATTCTCTCTGCAGCAGATATTAAAGCAACCAGGAAATTTTACTGACACAGTGTGTCTCAAAAGATAGGGCAACAGCTGAAACAGACAAAAGGAGGAAGGCAGGGGCTGAGAATATGAGGGTTTAGTTCTATACCTAAATTGGCAAATAAATACTTTCTTCTTTCTGTGGATCTGTTCCTTCATGTGTGATCTTCCTGGTCCCTGTTCTTAACCTCTGTCATAGTCGTGCTGGAAAAACTCCGCCCTGAGAACCTGTGGGTATAATTTATTTTATGTTGCACTTATAATCTACCTATCATAGGGTATTTTTGTAACTTAGATTTCAGAGAAAGTTTGAATATATATTTAAGCTGTGTCTAAAGCTGTATATTTAATGTACAACCATCAGTTCAATAAATCTGTCCGATTCAACACTTGACACTACTGCTGCATCAAAAAAATTAAACTATCCTACTCTAAATGATATTCAAACAGACTAAATGATCCTTTTCCTGTTTTAGAGCAGGAATTCAAACCTTATTTGTTCAGGATGTCAAATTGCTGGCAAAGAGTACTTGGCTTGGCACGCTCGAAATCCTGTACTTAAAATGAATCTGATACCGTTTGAGTGAAAACACTGCCAATTTTTAAGGCATACACAACTGGGATAAGAGACACTAATGGTGCATTGCTTAAAGGTATCACTAGATGCAGAAGACGAGCAAAACCAGTCAAATGATTTTAAAGCACCACAGAATGGTCTGAGACATTAGGACATCATGGCTGGTTTGGACATGAGGATCCCAGAGTATGGCCGTCTATCCAGACATTTATCATGTAGCTAAGTGGCTCAAAGCCATGTTTATCTCCCTTTTCATGCAGTTTAGTCCTGTTCAATGCCAGTCTTCTCGAGGAGCAGCAATAAACTCCTTACTCTTGCTAGCTCCCAATTTGGACATTAACATAAGCAAAAATTATCCAAACACCCTGTGCATGTGCACATACTCATATACACATATTGCTGCACCAATAACACTTACAGTCATATCCTGAATTGCTCAAAAAGATGTCAGCTAAGATTTTTCTTAAGCAAAACATGGAAAAATGCTTAATTTCAGACTTCTGCACTGCCAATAGTCTTCATAAGAACTAGTCCTCTGAAAATCCATCAACTTGAGTTTCCCACATGGCCAATGGAAATAAAGAGGCATTTTTATGGTGTGGTGTATCCAATCTCTTCTAGATGTCTGTTTGAAGATGAGATTAATTGCAACCCAGAAGTATCTATGAATTTCCATCGTTTACCAAGGAACTAGCACACATGTACTTAGTGGATGATGTGAATCCTTTATGACTGATGAAATGAATCCCAGCTTTAATGTGTCAGCCCTACATGCAAATCTTTATGTCCCACCTATAACAGAAGTAAGAAGGGGGAACTTGGAGGAATTTTTTTTCTCACCTACATCTTTGCTTCCTTACTTTTCCTGATGCTGCTCCTACCTGCGTCGCCAGCCATCACTCCCACTCCACAAACATGTACTTGTCCTGATATTGGATTCCTACCTTTAATTATACCAAATAGCTCATATGCTTCCATCCCCGGCTCTCTCCCCCCTTCAAGGGCATTCTCCATCCTCTTTCACAAGGGCTTTCGGTCGTGTACCCCTCCTTGTTGGACTTCTCTTCCAAATACTTGACAATGGGCAGTTTTATAAAGAATTTCATTTTTCCTTGTGAACATTAAACTATATCTCAGCTACAATAACTTCTGCAGCTTCTCTTAATGTAGCATGAAGTAAATTCTTGTAAAGAGAGCCATAGCCAGGTCTATGCATCACTTCAGATGCTGAATAGGCCTTGTGCTGGCTCTGCAAAGTGAACTTCACCCTTTGGGAGGAATTTCTCTCAAGTCAGAGGAGAACAGAGGGGAACTCTGTTCTCTCTCTCCATCGAACTATATTGCCCTTATAAATAAACTTTGAATGTGAGACACTCTGTATTGCCAAAGCTTCAATTTTATCACAAGCCCAAATACAGTGGATTTTTTCACCCTCTTAAATCCCAGCTCCTGGAGTCATGTGAATACCCAAGGAATTTCAGTTGTCTTATAAAAAGATTGCATTTCTGGCCCACACAGATGCAGAGGAAACCCTGCAAATGTGACCCTATTGCACCCTAAACACTCAAAACCAGAAGGCAAATAAAAAGAAGCCAAGTATATTCAGTTGTATGATTTTCAGGCCAATCTCATGATTATTTCAAGCCTGATTCAAGATTTTTGGATGGTTTAGGTTGGCAGCGCTGAAGACTTCATTATAGTTTCAAAGACTATAAAAAGAAAAAAGTTTCCAAGCTGTATAATTATCAAAATGATGGAGAGTCTGAAATACAGCAGAAATGACAGGCACACTTGGGCCAGCATTTTCAAATGGGGCCTGATAGAGTGTTCTTCAGCTATTTCATTGCCACATCCAGACACAGTGGACCTGATTAGCCTAAATATAGCTCTCACTGGAAATCAATTGGCTTAGGCAGGAGTTTGGCGACACAGGACTTGTTCTTGACAACTGCCAGGGGTGAATTTCACCCTGAAAAAGTCAAACAAGAGGAGAGAAGGATTGCTCACCTTACTCAAACTGTGCCTTGAGAAAGTAATTTGTAAAATACAGGTCAGAGATTTATTCAAAAACATGTGGAAGTGATTTATGGATTCTATTGAAGGTTTCTGGTATTAAAGCCTGGAAATAAGTGCTACTCCTATATTTTGGTTGTAAGAAGGGTTATATTATGATGTTCCATCTTTAAAGAGGCATACTGGCTTCCTAAATTCCATTGTCCTTTTTCTCTTCCTTTCTGTTTTCCTGCAGTTCCTTGATTTTTCTTCCAGGTAGTCTAAGTTTTCGTTAAAATGCAGGCTTCAGAGAGTATGGAAATGCATGCTTTGTATATTCTTATTTGGTGAGAGTTTTCTGTCCTGCCTTATGTTCAGCAGTATATTGTTCCCCAAGCAGTCCCACGAACGTTAACAGGCACCTCTTAATGCCAATGTGGGCATAACACGGAAGAAGAAAAGGAGGGTGAAACAGGCAAAGAGAGCCAGGAGGTAATTTAAAGGATGTAACGAGACAAACAACAAAAAAAAAACCCAAAACAAACAAAAACTTGTAATCTTTCCATGCGGTTTTCCGTGGTGACTTGCTCTTTCTTTCACTTAAGTCAGAGGGAAATTTCCTATTGATTTCAGCAGTAATACGCAATGTTTCCTTCAGCCTATAACCATAATTATGATATTGCATTGCTATACTGAAGTTTCCTACCTATAGCAGAATTCTTTTGCATTTAAATTTAACTCTTACTTCAGTAGGACAAATTCTATGCTAAAGACCAAATTCGCCACAGTGTTCATGCACTCCCGAAACTTGAAGCACACAAGCAGGCCCCCTGATTTACGTTAAGGAAACTCACCAACAAAACAGCCCTGGTCACCACCAAACTGGAACTTCTTTTGTTTACTCAAAATAAACATATGTGCAGGAACTATCCCCTCAGCCCCATCAGCTCTGCTGCAGTGCAACACCAGAAAGTACAACCCACAGCAAAATCATTCCCGGTGGCAACACCAAGTGAGTGGTTTGCATATCACCAGTGAGGAAAAAAACAGAAAGCTGCTGGAGTTCATGACTTTCCAGGGCCAAAGATTTAACATCAGTTAATACCACGCACAGAGGAAAGTCTCTTCACTTATTTATTTATTTTGGGGGAAGGAGGAGGGGGTGAGAGGCTGCTTCAGAAAACCTGCGGGCAGGAGGCCCCACGTGGTGGGGGGAGAGGGGGTTATTTCACTTACAGGCGTTCTGGTAGCTATTCTACCTCCTTAAAACATTTTCCTGACAAATTTTTTCTTCAAAAGCAAAGTCCCAATTTGCATTTTTAATACTGAAATGTAATACGCTGTTACCGGGAGACACCCCTGAGTGTTATTACTTATCACTGGGCCATTATAAACAATCAAGAAAGATTACAGTTGATCTGCCTGGCCAGATGCATTCTTGAAAACCCAGAAAGAGGGTTAAATGAGAACCAACACATGTAAAAGATTCACAACGCAATAGTCCAAATAAGAAACATGTCGGGAGTGGAAAAAAAAAAAGCCAAAGAGCATAGTGGTTAAAGAAAAACTGAAAGAAAAACACATAATTGCTTTTAGTCTGTCATTTCCCCCCACAGAGTAGTAAATAAGAGCTTTGATACATAAAAGCCGTTATCAAACAGTAACAAATTAGTTCTTCACCATCTGTGATCCACGCGAGGGGGGTGACAGTTATAGGCAAGATTTTAAAATATGAAATCAACTATTTATGAACTGGTTTCAGAGTCTTGCTGTCTACTTTGCCTCTTAAAACGTGGCCACAAGAAAGAGATGGGGTTTTCAAAGCTAACAAAAAACAGCAGTTGTGGTTCCACTCTTTAAATGATGCTAATTGCTGGCTGACATTTGTAAACAAGATGTTTCCTTTCCTACCGCTGCCTACTATAGCTCAGCGTCACTTTCAAGAACAATATCTCATTTGAAAAAAAATAAAATAAAATCAGGACTCTTACCTTACCAAATCTTATTACTTTGAGCTCCTTTGTGTTACACGTGGTTGGCCAATTACTTCATGCTGGATCCACTGCTTTGGAAATATTGCAACTTAGATCAAATTTCTCTTTTTCTTTCCTTCTCCCTTTCTCTCTCTTTCTTTCTTTCTTTCTTTCTTTCTTTCTTTCTTTCTTTCTTTCTTTCTTTCTTTCTTTCTTTCTTTCTTTCTTTCTTTCTTTCTTTCTTTCTCTTTACTTTCTTTCTTTCTTTCTTTCTTTCTTTCTTTCTTTCTTTCTTTCTTTCTTTCTTTCTTTCTTTCCTTCTTTCCTTCTTTCTTTCTTTCTTTCTTTCTTTCTTTCTTTCTTTCTTTCTTTCTTTCTTTCTTTCTTTCTTTCTTTCTTTCTTTCTTTCT
>Ga0065711_1036824_pt1 | contig 20531 bp, 17 predicted proteins | sample Hoacrofraction12_FD_59098 | JGI IMG/M metagenome (GOLD analysis project Ga0065711, IMG submission 59098) | Hoatzin crop microbial communities from Cojedes, Venezuela - Epithelial fraction 12 v2 (version 2) | ecosystem: Host-associated > Birds > Digestive system > Esophagus > Crop | place...
GAGGCGCGGGGCCCGCGGCCTGGCCTCCCTCGGCCGTATGCCCGCGGGCCGTGCGCCGTCGGTCGAAGTTCCGTGGAAGAGGAGCCGCCACCGGTCCCGCTTCGGCCTGGAGCAGGGGCTCCGGGGCAGCGCGGCTCGGCGGTAAGCGCCGGCTGCTGTCACGGCTTACAGACTGCTCGGGTAGCGTCGCGTCGGCTTCAGGCGACCCGGGGCTTCTGCTGACGCGGCGAACACCTGCGGGAGAAGAGCCCGTCCGGTGGAACATCTGTAAAGGATTAATCACCAGGCAGCTGCGCGCGAGGAAGCGGTGTGCTCTGAAGAGACCTTGGCGCGCCGGGAGCAGCGTCCCGCGGAGCGGCGCTGCCCGACGGTAACGGGCGCTGCACGAGGGCCCGGCGCGCTGAGGAGCGCGCGGGGCTGCGGGGGTTCGTCCCGCGCGTGCAGAGCGCGCCCGGCCTGCGGGAACGCGAGGGCTGGGTGGGCGCGTTGAGAAACGCCGTCCCTGCCGCGAGCGGCTTCCCCTGGGAGAGGAGCCGGGCAATGTCACTGACCACGCTGGGGCACGCGGCTTGGAAGGCCCTCAGCGAGGCCGGGTGCAGCGGCCGAGCCCTCTGGGAGGGAGGAGGCTGGGGGAGCAGCGTGTGGGCTGGCGGCGGTGGAAGAGCCGCGCGGGACGGCGCGGGAGCCACCCTTGGGGTGTCCGCGCAGGGGAGGGTGCGGCGGGCGGCCGGGTTCCTCTGGGCATCGCCAGCAGAGCGGGGCTGGTCAAGTGGTCCCCGCTGCGCTCGGCCGGAGCTGAGCAGGAGGATTTCGGAGAAGGGGCGGGGAGGCTGCGTCCCGCCGGCGGGGAAGGGGAGCAGCGAGCCGCGGTAGTGCTGCTTCACGCCCAGTATTTCGTCCCGCGTTGCGGTACCCCGATCTCAGCAGTCCTCTCAGCGAAGCCCACAAGGGTTGAGCTCAAATCGCACTGTTCCTGTCCAGCTGCTGCGGCACAGCGGGGCGCGGAGGAACTATGGCATAGGGCAAAATACACTGGCTTTTCTCTCGGGGACCTCCGTCCACAATTTACTGCCACCTATGATGAGGGGAGCAGCAGAGGCCCTGGAAGATGAAATCACGGGCCCGAAGATCTGAGCAGGGCCTCCCCCACCGCAGAGCAGCCTCTCGGCCCCCAGCAGGTTTGCCCTGGGGGCTGTGTGCCCCAGAACAGTACCCGGGGGCAGCCAGGCAGTCACAGACCAACCTGTTCTACAGAGAAGGGTCATCTTATTTTTGTAACACAGCAGCTGGACTGCATGGCACTGTCACTTAAGAGTATTTATAGTTACATAGATAGGCATGGACAAAATCCTTTATAATAAATAAGTTTTTATAAATAACATCGTATCCGCAAGGGCTATTCTGCTGTCATATGAGACTCCATCAATGTTGAAGTGCAATAAATTCAAAGATTGAGGAAAAGATTGTGTATGAAATTGAGTTATCTGGGTTGGCTGTCGGTAAGCATTGTAGTCTTCAATTGTAAAGAATTAATGAAGGAAATACTTGCGAGTGGAAGCAGTTTTGTACTCCGTGTTTCACAAAATGTGAAGTTTAGACAGCTGGTGTTAATTGTCGTAACTCCTTGGCTTCAACAGCGCTGACGGTTTATGCCAGTTCAGGGTCTTCCCCTATGCACGATAATTTTAGTATCTACTTTAGCCTCTGTGATTTAGTACAACAACTGGCAGTGTCATTCCAGATGAGTTACAGTAAGGACATAAATGATGAACATCGCTCTCTTTCCCCTCCTCTTTCCAGTTCTATTTAACATTTCATTCAATACGTGAACGTTGTGGACTCTTTTCCACCCCGAAGTGCTTTGGCTGCGAGTAGTGAGTTTCCTGCCCTCACAGTATGGTTTTGTTATATAATGGAGTCTTCCCTGAAAGTAGATCACAAAGAGGAGACAGATGGTAAACGTAACTTCGACTGTGCCGTGAAGGGCTTATTTATAACTCACAGTAGCCGTAGGGCAGCAGGCGGGCCTCCCGAAAGGAGGAATCACAGAGGAACTGGACTTCTTTTAAGTCCTGGCTTCATACTCCTATTGTAAAGAGTAGTGTTCAGTTCAGGAGAATGCCGGTGTTTTTCTGTGTCCCGTGTGAGGGTGTGAATCACTCCACTGCAAATCAAGAACTTCCATGTTTTCCAATGAAGGGGAATTTCATTATTTATGGAAGGTTTTTTTATTTGGTTAAAGCTGCACAACGTTTTTTGATCAGAGGACTTTTTAATGACATTTAAGGAGATGGATTTTGGGACTTGTGAGCCATCAAACCTTCTGTGTCCCCTTAATGATTTTCTTTGTTCACTTTGATAATTTTGCCTAAATTCAGGTTTTAGGGACTCTGTGTGAAAAGCTGAAGAAGTGCTATGATCATAACAAATTCAGACATATCAGAGGTGATAGCCTACCCGTTTACAGCAAACGAATAAGGGGCTTGTAAACAGTAGGGTTTGCGTTGTTTTGGTTGTTTTTTTTACAGACTATTTCTAAACTATTGCCTAGTTTCCTACGCATTATTTGGTTTGTATTACATTTGCACTTGAAACTTCTTAGAGACCACTCTCTGCATCACAGCCAGTCGAACCATTCTAGTAAGGGCATTTTCTCTTCCACTCAGTTCCAGAGGTAGGACCATTAATCAAAGGATGGAGGTCAGATTTCTCTTCTAGGAAACACCTCAGTGTAGACCTCCTTTGAAAGTGGAACTGCAGTCTAGTACTTTCAGTACGAACATTATAACGCCAGACTAACATCTCCTGACGTATCTCATTTAATCATAGGAAAGGTAAAATGTTGAGAAAAAAAATTCGAGTAGTGTCAGGTGAATGCTAGAGTGATGAGACTGCAGAGGCCAAGAAGAGCCTAGTAAGAAGCTCACTGCAGTTTTCGGTCATGGTTATGTTCAGCATTATAATCTGTGATTTTTCTGAGTGGGAAGCTTCAATGAGGAGCTCTTACAGCTTTTCCTGAGATACGCTGATCTCAGGAAACAAAAGAAAAGATGAGACTGAACCTTAAGGTTGGACAGCTTCATCATAGGAGGACAAATCTCTTCTGAAGTAAGTACATATACAGGTAGACTCCTGTTGCCTCAGAGAACAAGCATTACTTGTAATAGATGAACTCTGTGCGAAAATTCATATTACAAAATAAGGATGTATACACAACTTAAATATATAAGTAGTTCCTCTCAAAAGGGAATTGGTAGGAAGATACCTTATTTAAAAGTAGCTCTTGCTAGAAGTGAAAATATGTCAAAGTTTCTTGGGTTGGAAAACGTGTTACCACGTACTTTGTGCAAAGCGATCGGCAGAGGATGCAGGTGCTGTTCTTCCACCATTTGTAGGTGTCAGGACTTCTTGACTTTGCCAGTCTGGTTTTCTCAGCAACAACACTCTGACTGTGTGGATCCTCTCCTAACGATAAGGCCAGCTGCAAAGGAGCTTCAGTCTGCCGTCGTTGTTCCTGAAGCAGTGGCCTCAGCCTCACAGACCCAAGCCAAAACTCAAGGAGTGCTGCTGTTTTTCTTAAAGGTACTAAATTGTCTCCATTGTAAATTACTCCCCTGCCCCGGGGAGTCCCTGAGGCAGGGTCCTGCTGCTGTTCCCACTCAAGGTTAACTGCCACGGAGAGGGAAGAGAGTGCACACATGCGTGGTGTCATGTTTAGTAATGCCCTACCGCTTTATAGCCCTATCTTTCAGCATCACAGGTGGAGGTAGGATGACCTGCAGATGCAAAATGTCTCTGAGCCAGCTGGCTAACCTTCAAGCGTTATCAGGAGTTAGTGATGCCAAAGAACTGGAAAGTAGCCTAAAGTAATAGCAGATATGGCAGTAATCCACAGGGCAGAGGTGTACCTGCCATCTTGAGGGCCCAGAGCCTGTCGGACTGGCACATTTTTGCAAGTTCAGACAGCAGGAACTTGCAAAGAAAATTTCTTCCAACAATTGCACTTTTAAGGAAAATTTCAATTTGTTATGTGAGGGCAGGTCTTGCTGCTGTCAGCAATCTCAGTGACGCCATAAAGGGGATCAGGTAATTGGAGCTATCGGAAATGTTCAAGACAAAGGTTTAGGTCAAAAGCTAAATTGTGTTCTCAGGTTCATAAACATAATCGTCTTCCTACAATTAATTGCACATAATAAGCAAATCAGACTTTGGAATAGTCAGTTTTCAAGTGACTTTAAGATGAAGCCATGTAGATAGGGTATGCTGCTGTAGTGAGGATTAGCAGTAGCCTTCACTTGAGGTGCTCAGGTGGGATGGAATTCCTTATGAAAGATTATTTTTGGGCCTTACTTTTCTGCTCCAGCCCTGTGTGGAGGCTGGAAGATCTCTACGTCCCTGGCTACTGCAGTGCGTGAATTGTACCAATGCTTCAGGTTCCTTTGTTTTCTGATGGGTTCATGCAGTAACCTTTTGTTCAGCTGCTGGATTTTAAGTGCAAGGCTAAAGGCTATCAGCTGCAAGTAGGGAAGAAGAAATCAAAAAAGCAGAGAAGCAAAAGAAGAGAACAGAGAACTTCTCTAAGACCTGCTTAGAAAAATGACAAAGTCAAAGGATTTTAACTAGTTTTAAGGTTATCCTGATCACAATGGGGGTTTTACTTACATGCATGAAATAAGCTAAAGCTTACAAAGACATGCAAACCCAACTGCACAATGTACAAATGCATATCAAAGGGCATGGGGACCCTGAGACCACAAGAATGCTAGTGAAGTTATCTGCCTTTCTAGACACAACAGAATTTTAACATACTATTGCTGATCTGAAACAGTCTAAATAGGCACTAATACCTAGCACTTTTATGTTCATGTGTTCACAAGCGACAAATGGAAATGCCTTGGATTCCTATCAGTCTACAAATGAGGTATTTGTCAACTCTGATTTGGGGGGGAATGACTTTCTGTACTCATTTGCTGAAAAGGAACACCCAAGTGTTCTCCAGAACACCTCTGTTGAAGCTGAATTTTAAGAGTTTGGAATCTGTAAATCCGGCCAGGGACTGGTAGCTAAATGCTCTTATGTTGTGACTGCTTTCGTTTGGAAAAAAATCCCAAGATACCCCAAAATCTCATCCGATCTGTATAGCTACGGTGGCACCAAAGAGCATTGATGACATTGGTGTATTTTTGAAGAGTTTATATGGCAACAACCCTTAATGTTCATTTTTTTTAATACCACATAAAAATCCCCATGTTTATAATGTTTAATTAAGAATTAGAGAACTTAAAGGCTAAGAACTACTAAGAACTTCACTTTACATGCCATGAAATGCCCTAACTTCAGTTCCTCTAAACCACAAGTGAGAAGTCCCTGCCAGTAGTACGCTCCTTTTCTAGCCTTTTTACTCTGAGTCCGTTTGTTTGCCCCCTGTTTGGCACACTGAGTTTTTAGGCTTGCCTGACACTCAGGGCATCGGTGCAGTACAGACAGCATCGGAGTCGTGTCATGATTTCCTTCCTCCCACAGGCTCTGACAGACCTGATAATTAATAAACAAAAAGGAGAAAAAAGAAAAGGTTTGCCCTGAACTTGAAGTGCCTTTCTGTTAGGTTCCTAATAAATACAGTGGGATTTAGAATTTCTAACCCTTTTCTCTTAAAAAACGCAGTGCAATTTCCAGCCTCCAGTTCTCTAAGGTACGTATGTGCTTCACCTAATGTGCCTCGTAGTTTTTAGCACTGGTTTTCCCTAGACTAGCGCTAGGAGAAGGGAGAGCATTATTTTGTACTCCCATACTGGGTGAAGAGCTGAGAGCGTTGCCAGCCTGGCCGAGCCCCGGGCAAGGCACCTCACCCCAGCAGGAGCTCCAGCCGCTGCTTGGACCCGCGGGAGGTCCCCAGCCCCTGGGACCCCCTGCCTCGCCAGCCACGTGAAGGAGAAGCAGCGGCTCTGTCCGGGAGGCCGCGGGGCTCGGCGCTGGGCACCCCATGGACCCCGCACAGCCCCAGCTCGCCAGCTTGCCGGCTCGTGCGCCGGGCCGAGGCGGAGCAGCCGAGGTGCAGAGCACATTCCTTTCTGCTAGTGGGAGGACTGAGAAAACCAGTTTCGTAACACAGCAGACAGGGCAGCCAGGGCTTGGCTCCAAGTCATTTGTTCTTTTCTATTTTTTTTTACATGGAAATTAAAACCCAACATCCAGTACTATATAGTGGGGCTATGAGTATGAATAGTGAATCATAAGCTTGTTCTTTTAATTACTGTTGCATACTTAGAACCTATTCATGCCTTCCAAAGCCTCAGAGCACCAAATGAAATTGTGATACATCGATTTCAGCCTATGCAACCTTGCTTACAGGAAGATGGTTAAAGCAGCATTTAAAAGGAAAAGAAAGGAATATAACTACAACTGTTTCTTTCAGGTAGAAACTGAAAGCAATCATCTTCAACATACCAGGTGCAGAGCACAGTACAGTAGCCATGAATGACATGGCACAGAAAACCGAGGTATGTACCAATTTTAAAGTAATCGAAGTAATGTAGTAATTTACAGCTGATGCTTGCAAAAAGAGTAATTACAAACAATTGTCAAAGACAGGCAATTATACTGGAAGTCTGCTGGTATTGCTGTTATTTTAAGACAATGGAAGGGCACTTGAAAGTAGCTTAAGGAAACTATCTGATTTGATGGAATTCGTGAAATATGTTCTTACAGTTATTAAAAAAACACATGAAGGAGAAAGGCAAAATAAAGGTAATAAAATATGAAGAAACTTTAAATGTTGGGGGGAAATTCAGGGCAACATTCACATCCAATTTTAAAATGTAAGTATTAGACTACTTCAAATATTTCTTCTTCTACGTGGACTCAGTGAACAACAGGAACAAAAGCAGGAACAGAACCTACTGGTTTAGGTGCACATGAAACATGGAATGTTTTCAGCCAGTTTTCGCAGCATTGCCGTATTGAGAGCATTGCTGTAGTCATTACAGTAAAAAGAGAGAAACCTTCCACTTGGTTCTGAAAAGCGGGAGCTCTCTCACTGTTTGGACACACAGAGAGTAAGCACTGGCACAGAAGTGTCCAGGAGCTGTGTCAGTATCAGAGCCCTGCAAGTCCAGTGATCTTGACACTTTAGAACATAAAATCACTGGACTTCTGAGTTTCTCTAAATATTGAAAAAGTATAGAATGTATTGGAAGTTTGAAATGAAGAAATAACACTATTTTAAAACCATATATGGCTGTTGAAGTATTGCAGAAGAAAGCACACATATTGTATCTCTGTGTCTTTCTATCTGTTTTAAATGCTAGGGGTAGAGAGGCTCTTTGGGAACTGCTTATGATTCAAAGCAACAACAGCAATCTGTATCTAATTTTTAAAGCCATAGTAATCGAAAATGTACATTCACATAGTTCATATACTTAGTTATGTAGCTATTCGTTACTTACAGCCTAAGTTTAATACAATGCTAAATGTTGGTTTGGATATTTTAGTATTTACCACTATTATGAGCTAACAGAATGATGCTTAATAGATGATGGCTAGTGGCACAAAGTTCGTAATCCCTAATGCACTTCTGGTTTATGTTCTTACATTCTTTCTAATCCAATTTATCAGAATATTTCTGTCCATCTGTTTCAACTTTCTTTTTCTTATCTTCATTTCTTCTATATCTTCACCAAGATTCTGCTTTCTTCATCTAAACCCGTCCAAAAATCCTATGTGCCCAAGCTTCACAAGGGTGATGTAAAGGATAAATTTGAAGCTATGCAGAAAGCAAGGGAAGAAAGAAATCAAAGGAGATCTAGAGATGAAAAGCAAAGAAGAAAAGAACAATATGTTAGAGAGAGAGAATGGAACAGGAGAAAGCAGGAGGTTATTTTCTTTGAAAATATTTTGTGTTATTTTAATATTCAATATTATATGTGAAAATATTTTCACATTATTTTAAGGCAATAATATTGGAGTTTTATTTAAGCTATAAAGACAGTTTAGTTTCTGTGTTTCATCAACTAGATGAAAGACCTGCTTGGATCTGATGAAGATGATGATGCAAAATCATCTAGAACAGAAAAAGGTTACGTTCCAAAGCTAATAGGTAAGAGAGGCCTGATTCTAAAGGCCCCATAATTCACTAGGTAAGTAGTAGCTGTAACTACTGAACTGGGTATTTCATATTCACAGGAACCGTTAAAGGGAAGTTTGCAGAAATGGAGAAGCAAAGGCAAGAAGAAGAAAGAAAAAGAACGGAAGAAGAAAGAAAGCGCAGAATTGAACAAGATATGATTGAGAAAAGAAAAATTCAAAGAGAATTAGCAAAAAAAGCACAGGAGGTATGTTCACCTGACCACAATATATAGGGTGTAATTGTAATCAACACAAGAAAAAAAGTTTTGTATTGATCAGAAAGATTTGATCTCAAGATTTCTGATAGTGGTGATTTACATTGGAGATGCTCAATGGGATGGAAGTGGGGAATAATGTTCAGAGAATCTTAATCTTCACTTCTTCATAGTAACAAATTTTTTAAGGACTAAACCTGAGCTATAGATGAAACCAGGCAGGTGTAAACCTGGTAGGAATGTGAATCAGGCACAAATTTTGGTGTCATATGCATACAAGAGTTTATAGAATTTACTAAACTAATTTAAAAATGTTTCTTTACCAACCCTTACTTTAGACCATTTTTGCTTATACACTAGTGAATACAGTGCGGTGATAGATGAACTAAGGCAAGCAAATAGGAAAATGTCATTGGCAGGCACAAATTAGAAGATACTAATGCAGTAAAAATCATGAAGATTCAGATCCTGTTTTATTCCTTTGCCACTTTGTGAATCTCTATTGCAAATATATGTGAACAGACTCCAGCTTTTATTGAAGCTAATAAAGCAAATTTTGTCTTTTGTAGAATTTTGCATTAGGGCATCATATTTAATTTCTTTTGTAAGTTTTCTTTAGCGCTGCAAATACTGCAGTGAGAGTGAACATCTAAATGACAGACTAGAACCGCAAGTGATTATTTTAAGTTTGTTTTTGTTGTAAGAAGAGACAAACAGTGTTATAGGAGAGTCAGTTTTCAACAAGGACTTGGACAGCATTTTCTGCTTAGACTTCTAGCATTGTTAAAACTGGACTTTTAACTGGAGATATATCTAGCATATATTTACTCTGAAAGGTAGAAGTACAGACCACGTAGAATTTTAGAAAGTATGTTAGCTTTAGACAGTAACATCTAAAGACGCCATACGAAGCACATACAGCAATAGGCTTTTTGCAGGAGTTGAGGGGAAGACAATGTCACTTGAATCAGAAATAATCAATGAGCTTGCTTGAGTTTTTTTTCTTTTCACACAACTCTGGAATGCTTAAATGAAGAACGGGCATTTCAAGTACTCAGTTCATCACTGAAGTGTTAAGAATGCTTTAGCATACTTTCTGTATGATGTTTTATGTCATGTTCCCTATTCCTCGACACCCTAACCTATCTGAAGTATTCCCACAAAGGTTCAATCATTGCCATCTCTGTGAATTTAAGTGCTACATACATACCACTGATACAGAAAGAATTTCCACTTCTATGTTTGCAAATCTAAGGCAAAGAGCCAAAGTAATGTAATCATATGAAATTCTCATTTAATAGATTGATGACTTTAACAATACGGGAACTGAATCAGCAGGAGAGGTAATCAGATTTTTTTAAAGAAATGTTCACCTACATTTTTGTTCACTTTGTTTTATTATTGTGATTTGGGCTGGGAAAACTTAGAAAAGGGCACACAAATCCCTAATTAAAATTCAGCCAAGATGCTAACAAATTTTTAAAGTATACGGAACCGTATGTCTGTACTTGAAGTGATTTTATTTGTTTGAAATAGAGTCTGCACTGTGAATACTTTGTGGTTAGTTAAAAACATATAAAATGTAAACATTCAAAGCCACCAGAATGGTTTGAGCTATACTGGCAATGATACTCTTAAATCCTCTTGCTTTGGAAAGTACCATCGTGAAAGCTCTTTGCCTTAAGCTTGAAATTAAAAGGGGATTCTGTCAATATACAGGTGTTTGAACACCTTATTCAGTTAACATTTTTTTTCTAAGTTGACTGATTTACCATATGGATTTGGATTTTAAGTCTTGTGAATAAATGTTTAATTTGAAAAGCTAGGTCCAAAGGTCCTATTGTCTTTCACAAACACAAGAAAATCACATTCCTACGACAGTTTTGGAAAGAAAACAAAAAAACCCACCCATTAATTTTAAGTTATTTGACAGTATCCCTGTTAATCATGGTATTTTGTAAAATGTATTTTGGCAAGTACGTTGTGAAAATGGTTTTGAACCAGCAACATCCTTCAAAAAAATTACTGTGCCTGACAAATTACATATTGGTCTCCAGAGCTACGAGCTTATTCCAACCGCAGTCTATCCTTTACTTAATAAATGTAAGACCGGAAGCTGAGTGTAGCTACAATTGCTATGTATTCAAAATGTAACCTGTTCTTCTCCAAACTATGAATATTTATAACTAAAAGTTAATGAAAATATGTAAAGAAGTTAAAGAGTTTGCCAGCAGTTGTGTTTAAAATATAATTCAGTGTTGATGCTAGTGACTGCCTTAGCCAGATGGGTTTATTCTTGTAAATACTCAATACAAGTAATTCTTTTGGAAACTTTGGTGCACAAAAGTAAGAAAAGCAGTTTCATGAAGAAATGAGTCTATCTACAAGTCAAGCTTTATGAAAATATAATAAATATCTTTTTGGACAGGAAGGGGATGATTCACTGCTAGTCACAGTAGTGCCTGTAAAACCCACCAAAACACCTGGGAAGATGAAAATAAACTTTGAGAACACAGGAAAGGAGAGAGCAGAACAAAGAGAGAGACGGGATGAAGAAGTGAAGCTAAAATATGAGGAACAAAACCAGTTCCTTAAGGAAACCAAGTGCCTTTCATTTATCATGGTAAACCACTCAATCTAAATACCTAAGAAATAAATATCTATTATTTAAGACATAACTATTTCATTTTTCTTGCACAGGGTGAAAATGAAGGCAATGAAAGACAAGAGCCTCTGTCTCCTGGTAAGCTGAAAATAACATTTGAAGAACTTGAAAGACATAGACAGGAAAATCAAAGGCGGCAAGCAGAGGAAGAAGCAAGACAGCGTTTAGAAGAGGAAAAACGTGCCTTTGAAGAGGCTAGACAGCAAATGGTAAATACATGCTTTGCTCCTGCTGTGACAGAATTTTCACATCAGAGATGCTGTTACAGTCTTTCCTGTATCTTATTCTTCTTGCTTAACTATATCTCAAGCTGCTAAGAGTCTGAAAATTGTATCACCATTAATTTTTGAAAGACGCATTTTTGACCTTCGTTCTAACTCAGTAACCACGCTGGCATAATGGTTTAGACATTCTTTCAGTAAAAGCAGGAAATTTATGTGGTTTACATTTGTTGGCCATTTTGGCAGGTTTTATGTCAACACTTCATAGTACCTTAAGCTGCAAGTCCTCAAGAAAAAATGACAACTAATTATCTGAGTAGTGCTCCGGTAACCAGTTTCTGATTAAAACATTCTGTAGTAACAGAATGCTATTTCTTATTCCCGTATTTATTTATAAATATGATAGATAACTACATCAATTACAACTTTCCGCTTATGAAGAAAGGGAAGAAAGACAGGTCAGCTCTCTTGTATGTATTGACAAAAACAACAATATACTAGAAATTACTACATTAAGCCCCAAATTGTCAGAACTGTAGCTCACAATTCCTGTTTTATACTACTTGCAAAGCTGCCTCCATGTGTTCTTTATCATAAGCCAGACCTATTCTACATCAACTATAAACAGACCTCACTATGGTTTGTTCTTTGATCATACTGAAAGAATTGTACACTTAGTATTAACACAGGATACACCAGATAGTTTAGGTGTACATTTACTCACTTTACTGTACTCCATTTCCAAAAGCATTTTTTAAGTTCTGTATTTAAATATCTTTCCCTTGTACAGGCATGATCATTATGACTTTGTTAATTCACATACAAAGAAGATTAATGAGAAATGATATTTTAATCTTCTAGGAAATCTTTGAAAATATTGTTTCTAGGAATTTGCAAACTTTAACTTAAAAGAAGTATGATTATGAATGGACATTCTTGGACAAACTGCTCAAGAACACTATGTTGACTATAATTCAAAAACATTCAAGAAATTAATATTCTCCAAGAAAAAAAAAACAAACCAACCCACGGAATCTCCAGAAAGCTGAAACACTGACATTCCAAACTGGTCCAAATTAGAGAGGGTTCTAGGTTTAGGCAGATACCCAAATTGTAGTTTATTCCTCCACTCCCCACCTCCAATAAATCACTTAACCTTCCCACACCAATAACCTTGACATTATGTAAATAAAATGCACTTTTTAATTTTTATTTGGGGGTGGGCAGGGGATACTAGTGAAGGAGAAGATGGAAAAAAATGAAAGACAGTGAACTTCATGAAGTCACCAGCCGTTCTAACTGAAGGTTTGGTTCACATCTCCCACTCTTATGTATATGCATTTATTAACAAAGTCATATAATTTACAAGTTCTCTATTTCAAAAGATATTTTCTAACATACAGCTTTATCTGATATCAGTGGTTGTCAAAATTTGAAGTCAAAAGTCTTCTTAAAGGAAGAGTTCAGCAGTTAATTTCCTTCAATTCTTTCTTTTTTCCCTGTGAATTCCCAATAAAAGATTTCTGTAATTCCCTTAACTGGCTACCCCACATACCCGTCCCAGGGCTGCTTGCAGTATACAGAAATCTGAAATATCAATATTCTGACAGTTCCCAGTCCATTTCCTCCATTAACAGATAAAGTACTCTGAGATACCTTCTGAAGATGGTTCGTTCTTCATTGCAGTTTGCAAACCACAGGCTTCTCTTGGCAAGTAAGTGCTCACTGGAGACAAGCAATAGTGGAGAGATCAGAGTATATCAATTCCCTTTCTTCAGTGATGATTAAATGTCTAAAAAGAAAGGAAACAAAAATCTGAGTCTGGAATAATAGGAAAATGTTAATTGATATAGTTTTGCTATAAAACTCCACAGCATCTTCTTAACTAGTAAGTGCATTGGTGCACACAGTTTATATGCAAACAAAAAGACTTGAAGGTATAAAGGTCTACAAAAGTGACATAAAGAAAGTGAATAGGGAGTTATTTACAGTGAATGATCCAACACTGAGACCATAAAATATGTACTCAATTGTTCAGCCTTTGACTGATAACACGTTGTTCTTTGAATTACATGCTCAACAGATTTTTAAAAATTATAGAATCTATATATAGGATACTGAAATACATCTCTTTTCTCCCTCCTCTGGCTAAAACCAAGACTAAAATGTTTCTTATAGGAACCAAACTATTGATACGCTTTTTCCCCCAGAGGAAAAAACAATAAATAAAAGATCAGAAAGGAACTAATGGAGTATTTATTTACTACAAAGAATATTTTTATGTTTGGATAAGGCCTTTCTATTTTTTCCTCTCCCTCTTCTCTGAAGGTAAATGAAGGTGGTGATGAAGAATCTGAAAATTCTGTTAAAGAGTTCCGTCCTGGTAAACTCAGGCTCAGTTTTGAGGAGATAGAAAGACAGAGGAGAGAAGAGGAAAAGAGGAAAGCAGAAGAAGATGCAAGGCGACGCATAGAAGAGGAGAAAAGAGCATTTGCTGAAGCAAGGAAGAACATGGTATGGCATTTTTATTTAGTATATAGTTTAATTTTTACCTAAGTCTCCCATGAACTAGACAGCAGCTCTGGGAAAAAGCTTTAAATACAGTTAGGAATGCGTGCTTCAACTCCTTCATTGATTAGTTCACCTCACTACTTATTAGAAGGTAGTGAGATAAACTAATCAAGTTAATTTACCAAAAATCATGACAGAACAATCCCTCCTCACAGCAAGCCTAGAAAGGATTTCAAATAATTTAGTCAAAACCAGATATTGTGTCCAATGGGTATTATTCTGCTAGATGAAACAGACTTGGAAAGCAAAATGTTTTCACAAGGAGGGTTTGCTAGGTTTTTTTGGGGAAGAGCAATTGCTTTTACTTCTCCAAGTTTACCTCCTGCCTTTACAGAGTGTCCACCAATAAGCTCTTACGAGATAAAGCACAGTTAATGGCATACTAGAATGCTGCTCACTGCAAGTAAGGATTTTACAGTCATTTGTGGCCCCCTCAGGAGGAAAAATTAAGGTGTCTGAACTCAGCTAATTGATGTTTTTATTATATTTCATTGCTTGTTCAGAGAAACAGTAAAAGTAACCTGTGACGTTTACCATTAGAACAATTTGTAGTATGGAACTTCCTTAGGCAAATACAGATCTCTGTGATATACTACAAATTCTAAAATTTGAGCTAAGATTATACTGAAGACAAATTTTCAGAGACCTAAGATTGACATAATGACACTACCTGAAAGCAGAGAAAGATGCTCGGTTTCAGAGGATGGCAACAAAGTTATTTATAAAAAATAACTAGCACGGGGCTTTTCACTGTATTCTTCATGCTTAGTCCAACAGCTTCAAGTTTCAGCAGGCTTTTGGGTATAAGCCAGTTACTTATAGGTGCATGTTAGGAAATACAATATTAAATTACATGACTAACTACAACTCAGTATTGTTTGTTTCAAAAGGAAGGGCAAGACATGCTATACAGAACTGTGGAATAACCCGCCCGTCTGGCAGTGTCTTCCTACATTCCCCTCTGTGCTTTTATTGGGAAAGACCAACTGCACGCCTAATAAAATTTTCTTCATCATTGAAAGCAATGCTTTTGAGACAAATTAAAGCTTTGTGTAACTACTAATATTGCTAGCAGTGCTCCCTCTGCCTGAAAATTGGGCCAAAGACGAGACCTCTCTGCTGAAAGACTACTCAGAGAAACTACAATGTGAATTTATATTTGATATTGTACTGGTAAGCGGTTATGGAAAATAGTTTCTGTCCATACCTACAAAGAGAGAAAAGAGAAGCTAAAGCTGCTAGAAAAACGAATAAATGAGTGCTGCTGGGCTTCTGCCATTACAATTTTTATGAAAAGCCAGCAGACAACTAAAGGAAAGCAAAGAAAGTACATGCTGTCTTCTGTTTTTTCCTGCTTTCTCAAAAATCTCTTTTTTCTGCCTTAGTGTAGCAAGAAGCTAAGCTCAAGTGCTCAGGCAAGAAAAATCTCACTGATTAAACAGGGCTTAATCCATTAGATGCAACACAGAGTCTATGACTACACTGTAACAGCGGACAGTGAAGACACTCAGTAATTTAAAAAATTAATAGAAAATGTATTTTCAGCGTATATGTTTGAAAATTTTCTGTTAATTAGCATCCTGAATATGAACACATTTTCAGCTACTTGTAATGCAAAATAAGCCCCTGCTTTCCCCGTTTTCCACAGGTATACCATGTAGCAGCAATGCAGCCATCCTTCTAAACATTTTAAGAACGTAATGGTCATCTCTTTCAGATGTAGTAAAACCTATCACTCAATTTTTATTTATGCATTTAAATGAAGTAGTTATTTTAGAACCTTTTTCATGTTTATTCATTTTGTTTTGAAAACATACACACACAGAAGTAGTAATATCGTTGCTGGAGAACACAAATGCCGCCTCCTTTTGGAAGGATCTCCCCATTTCACATTTACTTGTGCTATATGTGTACTTCTGTGCTTCCCACTGTCAGCATGATGCCTTTCAGACTGCAGCATTCATCTTTCATCCCTGTCAGTCTCTTTCCATTACAGACTGCATAAAGAACCTGTCTTAGCGTGAATAAAAAAAACCACATTCTACTCCGTATCAGTCACTGTTTGCCCACTGAAAATCGGTTGACTGTGCTGCAAACTATGGTTATTATGGGACTGTGTCTTACTACCATCTGTTCCCACTTTGCAGAATAAAAAGAAGTATGGTCTCACTTCACAAAATACAGTGAAAATATTTACTGAACTAACCACAAGAGTGCTGTGCATCACACAATTCAGCTGAATTTTTTCAGGGGCTTACTGTCTTTTCATAACTTACTGATTCAAAAATACAGAGCAGACAGCTGCTAGTGTTTGCTCATATGCACAGCTTTTTAAATTTTATACATACATGCGTTGGTAAAAAAGCTTCTCCTATTCACTTAGCTCTCTATCTTCTTGAAGTGATGAGCATATGAACTTGTACATCACAAGCAAGAGACTTCCACATTTCTTTGCTAATTTAGCTCTGGCTAGCCTCTGAAAACTATGTGGCTGTGCATTGTTTTCATTAAACGAAATAGTTTACAGCTTTGGTTTTCTGATTCCACTTCTCTGTAACACAATTTCAACAAATACGCTCATATGCTCAAATATGCAAAACAAATGAAGAATGGAAGGAATGGTGGGGCTGAAGTCCAACTGTAAGCTTACACAAAGGGAAAATCTGAAGGAAATCTATAGTGAATAGCAGTAATTGAGTGGGGTTGGGCCAAAAATATTCAAAGAGCTGTGACAGATAAAAAGGATATGGGCAAAGTAGGTCAAGATAGTGGTACGAACTGAGATGGCACAAACAGCCACGAAAGGTGTAAGTTACAATGGCAGTAAGCAGTAATGAGTGTCAAAGAATCTTTGAAAAAAAAGTTTATTTTGTGTTTCTTTATAAAGCTAATCAAAACACTTTCAAAGTTTTGGTCCTTTAATTCTTTCTAGCATTTGACTGATGACTACTGTTGGGAATTCCTACAATTTAAGGCCCACTGGGCTCTTCAATGTTTGCTGCAAGGCTTTTCAAACATGCGCTGATTAAATAGCGCCTAAAGCCACATCACCACATAGTTCGAGATCAGTGTCTGACCTCATCTCATTCATTTATCTACAGCATGTTCCTGTTGAAACAATCTCTGTTGATCAGTTTACACAGTTACATGCACAAACAGACATTTATGTAGGTTTTATCCAGAAGTTATTTTAAATTTTTCTTGCATAACTCATGTCATGCTACCTGGACATTTTTGTAGCATACAGCTTCTTATTTTAGTAATGCTTTCCTTCAACAAATTCAGTCTGATAGAATATTTGTTTCTTACACTTCCTGCTTTTAGAAGTAATGAAAATCGCCTTTCCTGGGCCCTACCATCTTCTCACGAATGAGTCTACAAAATAAGCCAGCTGCTGATGGATGACCATCACAGCCCAGCCCTACTCTGAAGCCTGAGAAAAGGACAGAAAGAGGAGGAAACCCTTCCTGTTGGGTTGTACAAAGCAACGAACTGGCAACATAATTAAGTAAAAGTAACAGTTTGTGCACAAGAAGAGTTTCTTGCTAAAAATTCTGTTCAGTTATCCTTACTGGGAATACTAATACTGCTTAAGAACAGGAACAGAATTCAGTTTGCTTACAAAAAGATTACGGATACATGTACTTCAGTGTTAAGGGCTGTGATATGTAAACACAAGTGCTCTGTCTAATGATAGTCTGTGAAGTAAACAGGAATGAATTGTTTCAGGACCCAAAGCTACATTTAGAGGACATCCTCTCCCTCATCTTGCAAAAAAGACTGCATTTTAATAAACACCTTCATCTTCATTATAGAAGTTCAGCATTGTAATAATAGAGAGCTAAGATCAAATCCACTCCCTCCCAAAACATTAGAGGAATACCCACACTGTCACATTGCCTGTTACTGTACTGTGGCAGATATGGCAAAAGACTTGGTTATCTTTACGTACTGACAGTGTCTGAGCAATGCTATGATTTCATCACAGGTACCGTAGGGATGTATCATTAATGCTCTCTATTCTCTGCAGGTGTTGGATGATGAATCACCAGAAATGTTTAAAACATTTTCTCAAGAATCTCTCATACCTGGTAAACTGGAAATTAATTTTGAGGAGTTGCTGAGACAAAAAATGGAAGAAGAAAAGAGACGCACAGAAGAAGAGCATAGGCAAAAGTTGGAAATGGAAAAGCAAGAATTCCAACAGTTGAGACAAGAAATGGGAGAGGTTTGTATATCAAGGAATATGTTAAGCATGCCCTGAATAAAAATAATAGATCACTGCTGTTAATTACTAAAATCTAGAACATTGTATATAATATGTATTTTTATCGCTGATCTACCAAGGAAAATGCTTTTATCCCTTGGCACCCTTAAAGTATAAACACAATTTCAAATTTATGGTTTTCACAGTCACTTCTGAAGATTCTACAGTATTACTAAAATGATTACATAATATGTACAATATTGGGAGACCAGAAACATCTAGTTCCCAAACGAATATACAAAAATGAAAGTAGGAAAGAGAAAAATTCTTGCTTTTCCTCAAGGACATGCTGTGTTAACTAATTAGGAAAGAATTACAGTGGCCTCAACTTATTCCTAACCAGTGTATCAAGGGTTTGCAGACTGCCACAGCTGATTTTAAAAATCACACACAAGATTTGTTTTGCATACCAAATATCTAAACCATCACATTCATGAACTTTACGCTCCAATCTGATTTGGTTGTGGGGGGCAGTTCTTCATTATTCCCTTTTGAATGTTAGAGGACTACATTTATTTATTTTTGTTAAGCAAAGCTAGAGTGAGTAATAATGGCTCTAGACTGTGAGCTTTTCAAGTAAATTTTGTTCTACATCCTAGGGAAGAAGAGAGAGACAGGGACATTGAACTAAAATGCACATATATCTTTACTGTCAGGCAGAGATCATAAAGCAGGGAGTAAAACATCAACAATTACAGCTTCAGACCTGGTTTGACTACGGGATCCAGAACTGCAATTGCTTTTCCAGCCATGACATCCTGAAATCTCATTTGGTTTTTAGTGCATTTAAACAAAAGAAAAAAATTGTTTAACAAAAAGTCGTTATATTTTAGAAAATGACTTCATATCATATTGCAAGTAAGTTGGAGAGGATAATTACATATCTAGTATAACTAAGTTTTTTTGTATTGCTAGGTGTCTAGTTTTCTAAGTCTGTGAAGGGTGGTTTGTTTACAGCAATCCTTGAACAAAGGGTACATTCAGGCAAGGTATTTTAAAAACCTGTATCTAGTTTAGATGCGATACAAATGCTGTAATCTTGAGAAAAGCAAGGAGAAAATAAATTAGATGGAGATGGTCTCTGTACTGATTTCAAATAACTAAGAGAACTGTTCAAGTGTATTAAGTTAAACCCATCTGTGAGGAGAATAGGTAAGAAAAAATAACTAGGGCATTTTCCATCTTATGCATTCTGTCATTTCTAAACAGCTAGAAGAAGAGTCTGAAACTTTTGAGCTAAGCAAAGAATATGAAGAATTAATAAAGCTAAAAAGAAGTGGTTCTATTCAGGCAAAGAACTTAAAAAGCAAGTTTGAGAAAATAGGACAGTTGTCTCAAGAAGAAATACAGAAGAAGATTGAAGAAGAGCGAGCTAAGAGAAGAGCAATGGATGAAGAAATAAGAGAAAGGGAAGCTGAAAAATTTCAAGAGGTAAGTTGCATTCTGTGTGTTAGTGATACACTTAACTAGCACACTAATGATCCCAGAGTGGACAATGATGCTGCTGCTTTCATCAAAGTTTGCTATATTTTGGATGCATGAGGAAGTCTCACCTCAGCATTCCTACAGGAAACAGCACCAGCTTATTATCAGCCATCTGGCCAAGCAGAGATCTGTGTTTCTGCTCCAAGTCCTCTATTCAGCAACTTAACAACCTGCCGGCCTAAGGGTTTGAGATATGTGTACTTGAGAATTAATCTATTAATCATCACATGAATTGCTTCTTCTTCTCCACTGTATGAATTTTTAAAAAAGAGCAACTACCAAAACTCAACAATAGCATTTGAAGCTCAAGTCATTTTATCGTCTTTACTTATTTCCCAGGGTAGAGCAGAGAAGGATGCCTACTTATCTGTGCTTCAGACTGGAACCTCTCATGTTTTTTCAGAGTAGAAAAACATGAAATGAAGCTATCGGCGTCTAACCAATAAATCAACACTGTGTGACCCAAAACACCCGTGTGAACTTTCATGACGTAATCATGTGGTGGTTAAAGAAACAGCAGCAGTAAGCCTGATGTGAGCCTCATTCTGAGGTTCCTATCCCCAGTAGCCAGTCAGTTCAGTACCAGCTCAAAGCCGATCTCTTATTTTTGAGCTTTTAATTTAATGGCTGACACTGTAATTCTGTTTCTGTAAGGTCAACCTGTGTTAGATGTTGAAGCAACCATAACATTGTGGCATCAACGATCTACCACTGGCACAAGACAGTACTCAACTTCTACATGAAAATAAATCTTTAGTAGTATTTTTCTACCTAACGGTTTCGAAATTACTTTTGCAAGTATTTTGCCCTACCCCTGGGATAAACTATGATGAGACTGGATCTTAAACCCAACATTAAACAAACCTGTGACAAAAACGGGACCCTGGGTGCCCTTGCTCAGTTAAGAACTACTGCTCTACCAGTTTTACTATCACGCACATTTAAAAGGTAATAAATGAGTTGTCTTATTTCCCCCCCCCCCC
>Ga0065711_1036825_pt1 | contig 20530 bp, 33 predicted proteins | sample Hoacrofraction12_FD_59098 | JGI IMG/M metagenome (GOLD analysis project Ga0065711, IMG submission 59098) | Hoatzin crop microbial communities from Cojedes, Venezuela - Epithelial fraction 12 v2 (version 2) | ecosystem: Host-associated > Birds > Digestive system > Esophagus > Crop | place...
GGGGGGGAGGGGGGAGCACAGACATGGCCTTTATCGCAGCCTAGGGGATGTGTGGCTCATAAATCCGACCCAGGCAGATAGGGGATAAATCATCCCTGCTTGGGCACTGGTGGTTACCCATGGTTAGAAATTAACTTTGTGTTGGATGGGTCCCAGGCTGTGGGATGCGAAGGGGAGGCTGCTCTGGGCAGCGTGCCTCCCGCCCGGCCGGCCCCGGAGCCGGGCTGCAGGCAGGCGAGCGGGTACCCGGTGCCCTGGCCCGGGCAGGCAGCACTGGCAGGTACAATTAAAAGCCACAGCTGATGAAGCAAACGGCCGGGGGTGGATGCTGTGGCCGAACCTGTGCTATGGGTGATGATGTCCTGGCACTCATGCCAACCTGGATGGGCTCTGGCGCCTCGATGACTGGCTGTAGCCACTGCATGAGCCATCCTTGGGCTGCAGGCATGCTGAGAACTGGGAGACACTGGTCTGCATGGGAGGGGACAGGGACCTGAGGTGCCAGGGAAGGTGGCAAGGTGTGCGAGCGGGGCAGGAGGATGGATGTGCTCCCAGCGGGACTGTTCTCTCTCCCCACAGCTGCAACTCAAGGCTTGGCAGAGCCGGGACCCCCATCCTGATGTCATGGGGACACGCAGGCTGGGGCAGTCTCCTGCCCCGGCTTTGTGCCTCCAAGGGTGGGAGGAGGCAGTGGAGCCCATGGACCCCTGTTTCCCTTCACCTCTTAGCTGCAGCATCCTTCTAGCCCCAGTTCCACCTTCTCCCATCCCTGGGGCTCCCTGCACAGCCTTCATGAGCATCCCCAAACCCTGCCCTGTGTACCACCAGGACTTCCCAGGGGGCTTCTAGGCGTGTGACTGCACCAATCTCTTCTCCATCTGCTTAGGCCAAGTGCCCACTGCTGGGATCATGCCACCCTTGGGGTCCTGGAGTACCCATCAAGGGGAAACAAGGCACAGGGCTGGTGGGGACACCCCTCCTGCAGTGGGTCTCCAGGCAGCTGGCTCAGCTCAGCTCGCTCCTGGCCCGCTCTCTAATAGCTCCCCAGCTTTCCTTTCTAACGAGGCTCTAATTGGAAGCTGGTTGTGCTTCCCTTCCCCTCTTCTCAGAGCTCTCCAGTCCCAGTGCTGCAGGGCGATTAAGCTGAGGTTTTGGGTTTTTTTTAATACGGCAGAATTATTTTGGAAGGGCCAGGATCGTTACATGACGGGCTTCTTGAAAAACCCCAGGCTTCGCCTTTCAGACGGGGCCTTTTCAAGTGGTTTTGCACAGTACACGTCTCTGGGCAGCGACCGTCTCGAACAGTTACTGTTAATTATAGATGCCTCTTTCCCGCTCGCCCATTACTCAAAGGATTTTTGTGTGTTTTAACAGTGTTTTACATCAGCCTGAAAAAGACTCTATTCAGTATTTCCGAGAGTTGGAACTTGGGCATCCCCTGCTGTATGTGTTGTGCTCTCCTCCCTGCATCCCCCGGGCCAGGGACTGGGCAGCCGGCACGGGCACAAGCCTTCCTCCCACCGCCCGGCCGGTGCACACACTGCTCTTGGCGCGAGAGTTGTGCCTGCTGCCTGCACACCCTCTCTGAACCCCTCTCCTGGCTTTGCATAGCCTCGGGTTTGCACGCTCAGCTCCTCGGGACTATGTCCTAAATCCATCCTCCAGCATCCCTCTTGCACGGTGAGCACCGCTGCCCGCTGGTGTGTGCTCGGCTGGGCCCTGTGCCCGCTGCCCTGTCATCCTCTTTGGCCGGGGAGTGAGGGACAGCAATAGCCCCGGGCACACTGGCCTCATCCTGGTCTCCTTGGGATGCGCAGCGTCCTCTTCTCTCTTGCTGAGCCCCAGGCTGGTGTGTTCCCCTTCATTAGCATGGGAGGTGCCTCCCCTGCGCTGTGCACTGCATAGCTGGGGTTGTTCCCCGGGTCCTTTGTGCCACATTTACCAGCACTGATTTCATGCCTCCTTCATTGCCCCGTTATTCAACAGTAGTTTGTTGCACTCAGCAGTTTTTCTGACTGCCCTGAACAGTTTAATATCAGTGAGAAATGGTGTTGCCTCCTGTGGCACCCCAGTTGTGCCCTCTGCCTGCAAAAGCCACCATTTACTCCAACTTGCCTCCTGTGCTTTACCCTACATGTAGGCTGCGAGGAGGGCTTGCCTCTTCTCCCACAGCAGCTGAGCTGGTTTACCCTTGGGCTCCTTGGGGAGCCACCTTGCCCTAAGTATTTTTCCAGTCCCGCTTCATCCCCCAGTGTGCTCAGCTGGGCATGCTGGTCCCTTCTGAGAGCTCTGGTGGGTTTGCAGGCGGTGACTTCCCACCACAGAGCAGTGCTGCACCTTCTCTTCAGTCATTTCTGTCACTGGGGGCTTTTTGCCCATTCGGCTATCGGCTGCTGGTGTTTCTGCAGCTCATGAAGCCTTCCCAGATGGAGGACTGAGCCCTGAGCTCTGGGTCCTTCTCGAGAGATGGGAACCCCCCAGGATGTACTGGGTGCTCTGTGGAGTGGGCACAGGCTCCTGGGCAGAGCAGCATGCCCGAATGCTGGTGGGTGCCCCTGCCAGACAGTGAGGCTTTGGTCAGTGCAGAGGTTTGGAAGGGTTGGATGATGAGGGGCAGCTTTGAGACTGCTCTGCCCGTCCAATTTCACTGGCCCACAGGGGACAAGAGCTTTGCTGGGTGCTCCAGGGCTGTCCATGAGCTGCTGGCTGCTCCCCTGAGAAACCATGACCTGGGGGAAAAAGTGGATCCGGCTCATCCTCATGCCCACCATCCATACTCCTTCAGGTTGGAGTGGGGACTTTGGGGAGGGTGGGGGGCAGCTGGGGGCAGAGTGGTGTTGTCAGTAGAGAGGGGGGGATGCACCTCGTTTGGGCATCTCCGCAGCCTTCGTCTCCTCCAGCTCAGCGTATAGGGCACTGTGGTCAGGCGCATTTATAAAGCTGGTAAATATATCGGCAGAGTTTGTGTCCCCTCGAAAGGTCAATATTTGTGCAGAGTTTAATTTTAACTTAACAAGCAGTTGTTTGCAGAGGCTGCCCTGTTTGTGCGTGTGCTTGTGCGCTTCCCCGTGGATCGATGCTCGTGGGGAGGCGTGCGAGCGGCTCGCGTGCGTGCACCGACTGCCTGGGGCGCAGAGGGGGTCGGTGCAGCTGCCCACTCCCGGAGATGCTCCAGATGCAGGGCCAGCACTGTGCGGTCCAGAGGACAAGGACCAGGGTCTGTGGCTGAGGCTATAAATGCAACCCACAGACCTCTCCGGGAGGTGACAGCGGGCAAAATGTGACCCGTGTGGCTCTGAACAGCAGCCGGTGGGGATGGTGGCTTTCCCAGCCTGTTCTGACCGGTGCCCTGGGCTTGCTGCAGGCAGCTCTGTGGCCGCGCGGCCCCCGGCCTTGCCCCTCCTGAACCCGTGTGGCTTTTGTGGCTCTCACCCTTTTTCTGGCAGCATGCGTCTCCGAGCTGAGCACATCGTTCAGGCCCATCCCAGCGTGCAGCGCTGGCTTTGCACCGGGCTCCGAGGGCTCGGCATGGGGTCCCGTGCGCAGCCGCTCTGAAAACAGCCACAGTGTTTCTCCCAGGGCTCTTCCAGTATCACCACCCAAGGGGTTTTATTCCGCCCTTCCACCCTGCCGTGCGAAGCAAACCTGTGTCCCACACAGACCTGCAACGCCTCACCGAGGCTGGTGGCTCCTCTTTGAGAGGTCTGGAGCTGAAGTGCCCAGCGCTGGCAGGGGAGACGGGAACGCTGCTGCCCTGGTCTGCACCCAGGCACCCGAGACCTCTGTTTCTGCTACTCCCAGAGCCCTTCTAGCTGAAACACCATGCTGTGCTTCACCCCGGGGCTGGCCACGTGTTCCCAGCTGAGCTTGGGGACAGGCTGTGCATCTCACCCACCCCATAGCATCTCACGCCATGAGGTGGAGGGTGGGTCCTCGCGGGTACCCGCAGTGCGTCCCAGCGTCCCGGGGCAGGACGGGACACCGGGTCGGGTCCAATACCCTCCCACAGCCTTTCTTTCTGCTGGCACAGAGTGTGTCGTCTGCGGGAAAACGGGGCAATAACAGTGGGCACAGCACTGGCCAACAGAGTTTTCCCAGTCTCCCACCCTGGGGACAGCAGCTTGGGGACACTGGGGGGGTGCCGTGGCCACGGAGAGGCGGCAAGGCTGGGAAGGAGCGTGCCGTCCCCGCAGCGTGGCCGATGAGGCTCCGTGTTTTGCAGCCCGCCTTGTGGGCGCTGAGGTTTGGTTTCCCTTCTCTCGACTCTTTTCCTCTTCCTCGCCAGGCCCCGGGGCTGCCGACCGACCTCAAAGGGAAAAGTGGGCTGCGAGGGACAGCGGCGGGGACGGGCAGGGGTAAACACGGGGCTGGGGCCGGCCAGGCGGTGGGTGATGGCGGTGAAGTCATGCCGTGACGTCAGCCCTGCGGCTTTGGGGACAGCCGTGGTTAGGCTGCCCGAGGAGGGGCGGCTGTTTTCCTGCAGCTCCGCCGCTCGCTCCCGGTGCCCGTCTAACTTATAAACTTTAATGGCCAGTTTAAAAGGTTCCTGCCATGGGCACCTTGTTGCCAGTTTTAGGTTTTTAATTTGGAAACTTTCCCCTCTGTGGTCAGGGGAGGAAGGCCTTGGGTCCGCTCGGGGCCAGTCATCAGGACACGCGGGTGCCAAAGAGACGGTCTAGAAGGGCTCTGTTCCTGTCACTGGTGTCGGGGCAGGGTCGGCCACGCCAGCGCCGAGGAGGGCGGTGGGACATGCGCTGTGCGTGGGGCAGATGGGCTGGAGGAGCCCCACGGTCTCTTGCACTGCCCATGTGTTGGTGGAATGAATTTATCTCCTCCTCGGCCGCTGGCAGGGGGATGCCAGCAGCAGCCACCTGCTCCGGATTGACGTGGTCCTACTCCCCCACCCCGGGGGTCACCACAGCTTTGGGCTGTGCAGGCAGCATCCTCACCCCGCAGCCCTTGGGAGACACCAGGAACCCCCACATCCCTGCTCAGGGGGGTGAGGAGGCATGGGGCTACAGAGCAGGGTGAGGAGACAGGGGGCTACAGCCACGTTTGCACCCGCAGGTGCCCGGGTCCTCATCCCGGCTGTCACGGTGTGGCCTGGTGCTCTGCTGTTTGCCTGTCTCATCCCCCAGCTGCACCAGCACTGCAGCGGTTGTCCTGCCCCATGGGGCTGTGAGTGGTGGGTGTCTGTGCTGCAGAGACCACCGGAGGGGTCTGCCTTGTCCACCGCCGTGTGGTCGCTGAGGGCTGTAACCCCCCAGCCCCATCACAGGGGATGCTGGCATCCCTCCCTGCAGCTTGCTCTTGCCGTGCCGCAGCCGGCAGAGCTGGGGTTGGGCGCAGAGCTGTGCCTCTGTGTGCTGCTTGGCAGGAGGAGAGGATGGGGGGCGGCACTTCGGGAGATGCTGAGGGTATGGCACTGCTGCTCTGCCTTGCTGCCCACCTTCCCTGAAGCCCTCCAGCAGCCCGCGCGAGGTGTCAGTTGGCGGAATCATGTTTCACCAGTGCAAGCTCAGTTCTCCTCTGCCTGCAGTGACTCAAGAGGCACCTGCAAATGCCCGGGAGCTGCTGGGTGCTGGGACGTGGGGCCGAGGCCTGACACCCTCCCCTGCAACAAGGAAACCAGGCTACAAGCTTGAGGGGAGCCTCTTCACAGCCTTTCCAGGCAGCTCCGGAGAGAGCAGGAACATCACCCCCCCAGCTCAGCTGCAGCCACCTGGGGTTACTGATGGTGGGGCTCCAAGGAGTGACCATGGCTTGGCTGGGTCTCTCCTTGTCTCCAGACCAGTGTGGTGGGGTTCGTCCATATGTTCTTGCTGTACATGCTGGGTGTCCAAGGGTGCTGCATGCAGACTGGTCCCTTCAGTGCAGGTTGATGTGGCCGTGCTGTGAGCCACTGCGGCTGGCTGGGTCCTAGACCCAGCTGGGACAGCCCACCTAGGGCATCTTAGCTATTAGGTGGGTCCAGGACTTTTTGCAGACCTTGCGGGGGGTCCAGGGAGCTGCACGACAGAGAAGAGAGCTGGCTTGGCAGGCGTCCGCATCCCAGGGGCTGAACTCCCCCAGGGTGGGCACCCAGAGCACTATAAATAGCACGCGGAGCCAGAGGAGCAGAGGAGTGGCCCTGGTTTACCAGCGCTATCATACCATGGCTTTCAAGTGGTTCCCCTGCGTCTTCCCCATGAGCCAGTGGCACATCTGCGCTCAGCCCCGGCGCGGGGCCTGCCGGCGGGCTGCCTCCGGTGCCGTGCCACGTGCTCTGCGGCCGCCGGAGCTGGTGCCGCTCGCCAGCCCCGGGGCAGCCCTGCCGTTGCCAGCCCTGTAATTGATTCCTGCTCTCCTGCATGGGTGGAGGCTGCAGATGTGCAGCCTGGTAGGAGGCAGCAGGCTGCGGGTACCAGCTCCAGGAGCCAGCCTGGGCAGGGCGAGAAGCAGCCCACTCCTCGCCTAGGCTTTGATGTGTGCTTTGGGAGCTGCGTTTTGAGTTCTCATCTGTTTGGAGAGGTGGTCTATCAGCCGTGGCTCCTGTTTTGGGGCTGCTGGAGGAGGTGGGATTGTTGGGGGGCAATGAAACCGCTCCCAGAGTGTCACTGTTGTTACTGCTTGTGTCAGGCTCATGTTTTACGATGACGGCAGCTGACAGCAGTTCAGGGGGGGCTGTAGAGGTCCCTCATTCCCCTGAGGCTGCAGAAAGACCTGGCTGGGGAGGGAGCAGGTCCTCCTGCACAGCGCCCTGGCAGCTCTGGAAATTGGGCCTTCTGGCCAGGCAGAAGCCCCGCCAAAGGCTGGGGTCTGGCAAGGGAAGCAGGGGCAGGAGCGAGCACAGTCCAGCTTGCCAAGTCCTCGGATGCCTTCAGGGGTGGCAAAGAGCAGGGCCATGGGAATGGAAGTGGTTTGAGTCATGGAGGAGGATTTTCTAGCCTGGCACTGTATAGGGGACAGTATATTGGAGCATGTTATTACGGATAAGGTTAAAGAGAAACCAATTTTTAGAGTGGAAGGTGATGGTGTTCCAGAAGAGAGTGACTGCAGATAGGTGAGGATTGACATGAGCACAGGGGAGCAGCAAGCGGGTGCCCTGGGTACCTTTTTTCCAGTGCTGCTGCTGACAGATAGTGCTGCGTGGAAGAAAACGCCCAGAAAAATAGGGATTAAAATGGTGAGGCTTTTAAAAAACCCTGTATTTAGCCAAAGGGCATGGTTTTTCTGTCTGGAGATGGCAAGGGGTGGGTGAACCCTTGGGAGCAAGGCAAGCCTGAATGGAGAGTGCATCATGACGAGTGGGCAGGGGGCTGGAAAAAGCCCGGGGAGGTCTCTGCTCCTCATGGCCCGGGGGGGGGGAGCGGCAGGGCTCGGAGAGTCACACTCCCGGCACAGGCTGGGATCCCTGCCCTTGGAAACAAGGAGCGACTCGGGCTGCAGCGGCTGAACCTGGCAGGGCAGAGATGGATGGGGCTGTAGTGGCAAGGGGGGTCTGCTCGCCCAGGCAGAGAGACGCAGCGTGGGGCAGGGTTGGGGCCACGGTTCTCGGCTCCCCCAACCGTCTGTGTCCCCCCAGGCAGCACCACAGGGACCCCATCCCTCTCTCCGAGGGCTGAGAGGGTGAAGGTGCCCTGACAGAGTGTTTTATTAGCAGCAGGCGCCTGAAACCCAACCCGTGGCCCAACAATCCCTCCCCTCACCTGGAGATGAACCCGGGTTGGGGGGCACGGCTGCACAGGGTCAGGCCCCGCCGGTGCCAGGATTACCCGTGCCGTAACCAGAGCGGGTCCCCGGCAGCCTGACGGGCTGGTCCTGCCGCGGCGACAGGCGCATAATGCCTGATTTCACAGCGCCGGCGTGCTCTGTTTGCTCATGGCAATGATCCCTCCCGCCCTGGCTAGCTCCAGCCCCTGGCCAGACCCTGACCTGCAGCTCTGTCGGCTGGGATTAGGCACAAGATTTAGGCTAAGACCTCTTTGCTCCTGGCTGGAGCAGTGACAGAGAGTGGAAAGCCAGGCCCATCATCTCTGGAGATGGAGCTCCTGCCCTGTCCTCCGTCCTGTGCACAGCAGCTCCCAGACCTGCCTCCAGAGACAGGGCAGGAGAATCTCAGCTCTGCAGGCAGCGCCGGGGCTTTGCAAGCATCATGGTACTGCCATGGCTGGGAGCAAACCCCATGCAGAAGAGGAGGAAAGCAGAGACTCCCCCATCGTTCCAGCTCTGAGGTGGTCCATGAGATGGGCACAGGTCCCTGGGCTGTCTGCAGCGAAAAAGGGGCTTCTCCCAAGGGATGGAGCTGAGGAACAGGAGTGGTCCATGCAGAAGGGCTCTCCCCTTTGCTGCCTGCAGCCTCCCTCCCACAGTGCTCCTTGCTGTGCCCAGACAGCTCGTTCAAGCAAAGCCGTGGCTGGGAGGAGGAGCTGTGGGGCAGCACAGTGTGGGGCAGATGCAGCCAGCGTCCCCCTGCCCTCAGCTCCTCCAGGCAAGGGGCCGGGGGTAGTGTGACAAGCAGATGAGCAGTGATGCCCTGCGGGAGGGCTGGGGCTGGCTGCCTGGTGCAGCCAGTGCCGGGGGAAGCAGAGCAGGATCCCTGCAGCGGCCAGGGATGCTGTGGCACCCTGGTAAGCACCGATCCTGAACTTGCAGGAGTGCTGTATCTGTGCCTCCCTACTGCATGGTGCTGTGCCCGGGCTGAGGATACCCATCACCTCCTCATGCAGTGCACAGCCCTGGCCAGCCCTCCGTGTCCCTACCAGCTTGCTGTCTCCCAGAGCGTCGCTTCCTGCTCGTCTCCCCGGACCCCGGCTTTGTTGGTTGAGCTCATTTAGCTTTGACGAAGTTTGTAGCGCTGGAATGCAGAATGGCTGCTGGCCTCCCTCCAGCCTAAACATCCCCACCCCGTGGTGCGACAGGAGCTGATAAGGGTGAGTGCTGCAGCGGGCAGGTATCTCGTGCCCAGCCCGCGACCTTACAACCACACAACCTTGAAGGTTGTCATTTATCTCACACGCGTGCGTGTGTGTGTGTGTGTGTCTGTATGTGTCTGTGTGTGTGTCTGTGTGTGTGTGTGAGCTGTCTCCCATCCCCAAGAAATGTTCTCAGCGTCTCTGGTTTTCTCTCTGGGCCAAACCCACATGCACGTTGCCCGAGACCGACTCCGAACAGACTCCTTTGATGAGCAAGGCTTAAATATATATTTGGCATTCCAGCGGCAGCGTGCCGAGCACGGCCGAGGGTGTGAAAGTGTTTGCTTGACAAACTCCAGGGGCTCTCGCCTCTCTGCCGGCCCTGGGGACTCGCAGAAGAAGAAATGTCAAGGAATTTTTCACCTCTCTGTTTTGTTTTGTGTTTTTATTTTGTTTTCCTTCTGAGAGTGCATTTTTAGCTCTGGTGAAAGGTGCCTGATTGACAGCCCCAGAGACTGAGTCCCCTCTCTTTGCTGGGGACAGGGACAGAGGGAGCAAACATCCTACCCCGATCCCACTGGGGAGAGGGAGCAGCTCTGCGAGCCTTGCGCTGACCCTGGCGGCTCCCGTCTCCTCTCCGCTGGCCCTGTCCCCTCCGTGAGCCCAGCGCTGTCACGGACAGATTTGGGTACCAGCAGGATGGAGATGTCCTGCATCCTAGATGGCCCAGGCTGTGGTCTGCTCTGAGCCGGCCCGTTTGCAAAGAGCCTCTGCCTGCACAGGGCAGTGGTGTCCCAGTCACAGGGTCATTTGTCACTGCTCAGCTGGCCCCAGAGAGCCCTCCGCCCCAGCACTGTGCCATGAAGACGCCCGTGCCCATTGCTCCATGGAGGATTTCCCAGCGAGCGTCTCCACGTGCCACAGCACCAGCCTGGGGACCGTGCTGGCCCCCAGGCACCCTTGGGGGTGCAGGGAGGTCTTGTCACCCTGTGCCTGTGCCGGGGGAGATGGAGCAAGTGAAGCGGGAGGGTGTCTCCGTGGGCAAGTTGCAGGTGGACGGGCTGGATGCTGGCAGCCTCCTAACATGGTGTGTGGGAGGCACTGGGGGTGCGGAGTCAAAACCACCCCGATCTTCACTCGCCCCTCGGCTCCTTCTGGGCTGCAGCCGGCGATGGGGCAGGGGAGGCAGCTCCGTCACCAGTTCCCACGCAGCGCGGGATCCGTGGTGGGGCTGGGACGTGCAGGGCAGAGTGGGGTGCAGAAATGGGGCTTTGGGCTTGGATGTGAGCCCAGGGGTCTGTCCTGCGTGGGGAGGAGGAGGAGGGTAGAGCCTCCCCAACCCTCCAGCCACTGCATCCTGCGCCCATGAGAAGTGGAGAGGGGGGACCCTGGGCAGCGGATTCGGTTTCAGAGGCCATGTCTGCAGTGCCCGCTGCAACGGGGCAAGATCCCGACCGGCTCTTGGGAAGGCGGCCGGGGGAGCTGCGTCTGTGTGTTCCCAGCTGTCCCCAGTGTAATCCCCGACGAAAGAGAATCCCCTGCCCTGCTGCATCCTTGTTGTCTGGTGGCAGCGCTGCCTGGCCCTAAATCACCTGCTGCTCCCAGCCTGATGGATCACCACGGAAATGGGGGTGCTGCCCCCAGGCCAGCGGAGGGAGAGGGTCTGGAGTCTATGGGGCAGGGGTCCGGACTCTGGAGGCTGCAGAGCAGGATTAAGATGCTGGGAGTCTATGGGGAGAGGCTTGGTGCCCTGGGGACTGCAGGTCAGGGGTTGGTACCCGGGGGTACAAATTTTGGGGCAGGGATTGGGTGGCTGTGAACTGTAGATGCTGAGACCGTGATACGGAGGGACTGTGGAACAGGGCTGGGGACCCTGGGGGCCATGGGGCTGGGGGCAAGCTCTGTCTCCGGGGCAAGGGCAGGCTTGGCTCAGGCTGCCGGAGGTTTCCTTCCCGGCCCACTGAAGAATCGCTGGCTTGTCTGGCGGAGCATGGACCTGTGGATTTCCTGGGCAGCGAGTCCCTTTCATGTGGCCACTCGCAAACTCTCATGACATCACCGGGGGCTGCTTCTCCCGGAGACAAACCCAGCGCTTTTTAGGGGTTTGCCATCCCCCCCCGCCCCAGCCTGTGTGTTTTGGCCGGGGGGGACCCGGGGAACCGCGTCCAAGAGCGGCAGCTCTGGCAGGGAGATGGTGTGCAGGGCCAGCGGGCGGGGGGAGGGCAGCGCGTCCACCCCCGCCCCGAGCTGAATAAACATGGGCTGGCCGGGGCTGGAGGGGGCTTTTCCAGGCTGGACCACACCCCGGGGGGCTATTTTTTGCCATGAATGAAGGGGCTGTGTGTTCGCAGGGCAGCCTGGCCTCCTGCCGCCGCTGCTGTGCACGGAGAGCTCGCCTGACACTCAATACTGTTGCCTGGCCGGCGACCAACATCTGCACTGAGCAGCTGGGCACTGCCTGGGGACACCTGGGCACCGGCACCGTCTGGGGACACCTGGGCACCGGCACAGCTGGGCACTGCCTGAAGGGACACCGGCGGGCTGCCGGGGCTGGGAAACACCAGCTGTCACAGAGCGAGGGGAGGTGATGGTGGCTCGGTGGCAGTGCCAGCGGTGGTGCCAGGGCTACTGGGGCATGTCGGACCTGGGGAGACACCTGAGCCAGCCTGGGAGTGAGCCCTGCTGCTCCCCTGCCCCTGCTGCAGTTTTGGGGGATGATGGGGCAGTGTCCCCAGGGCCTGCCCATCCGGCTGCGCCCACCCTTGGGAGAAACAGCAAAGCCACTGCCTCCTGCTTCCCGGCTCTGTGCCCTGTTAGCTCAGCTAATCCCTTGTGTGCCGGGTTTAGGGACACGCTGGGTGCAGCATCCCCATGGGTCTCCCCCAGTCACCCCCAGATTTTGCTTCTTAAGGGATCTTCAGGCTGCTCTGCCAGTCCCCAGGCCTGACCCACACTCCTGCCGCCTCCGCCAGCCCCACTGCCCCACGGGTCCCAGGGGAGCCGTGAGTATTTGTGCCCATGAATGAGTGGCCTGTCCTCTCCGGGTGGAGCCGGGGTGCTGGATCCCACCCCTCGCTGTTCCTTATCGCCACACAGCATCCTTGTGATTCACCAGGTGTGGCTCCCTTTCCGTCACCCCACTTAGCAGGAAGTTTCCTGGCCAGCCCCCCGCAAGCCCTGCGCAAGAATAACATGCCAGGATGAGCTGGCTGGCCTTCCTGAGCAACCCTACAATAACAAACCAGTGCGATGTGTCCAGCTTTCCTGGGCAGACAATAATAAACCTGTATGAGCTGGCACGCTTTGCGAAGGAACCCTACAATAATAAGCCTGGGTGATGTGTCCGTATTCACCAGGCACCCTACAATAACAAGGCAGTGTGAGCCATCCAGCTTCCCTGCAAAGAAGAGGGTGCCCTGAGCTGTCCCCCTGGGACAGGAGGGACCCTGGCCACTAGGGCTCCATGTCTTCTGCTCCTGAGCTTGCCCAGGTCCTCCCCTGCCTGCATTGGCACCTGGAGAAGGCACCCCGTGTCAGTGGTGAGCCATGTTGGCGGAGGTGATGCCCGTAGATGCCATCAGCCTGTGGCTTTGCCTTCCTGGAAGTCAGCAGCAAGTCCTCACAGGTCCTGGAGTGCTGGGACCTGCGGCTCTTCAGAGCATCCTCCTCGCCCAGCTCTCTTGCCAAACTGATACCCAATGCCAGCTGCCCTGGTGGCTCTCCTGCTATTGCCCCACAGGCTTCTGGACTGGAGGACAAGTGCCCATGGTCAGGCTGGAGCTGGGGGGGCCACCAGCAGCCACCTCCAGCCCCTGGGCAGCCATGCCCAGCTTCCTGCAGGGTCTCCCAGGCAGGGAGGCAAGGCTGGTGCCTGTAGCAAGCGCTGCTCAGCTGGACCCTGCTCTTTTTCAGGGAGTTTGTTGGCACTTGACCAGCAGGAGGTCTGAGACGCCCATGGCTTTGCTGGGCAGTGTGGTGGGATGACCTCTCTCCGAGTGCGATGGGGTAGGGGCTGTGCCCCCTGGGGGCTGGAGCCCCTTGCCCCCCACCAGCCCCTGCCAAGCCCCAGGCTGCTCCTGGTGGGCTGGTCCTCGTGTGACTGGGGAGGAGATGCTGCACCCTCCTGCCCTACCTCTGCTCTGCCGCTGACCCTCCTTTCCCTGGGATTTATCCCTGGGAGCTGGAAGCAGCAGCAGGAGAGCAGGGCAGGGGCAGGAACCCCCCCAGCATCCCCACAGTGGCGGAGGGGGGGGACCTGCATCCACCCCAGCACCGCAGCGGCACAATGCAGAGCCCCCCGCTGCCGCCGCAGCCCTGTGCTCAGTGTCTGCGAGAAAAGCTGTAACCCAAGCCGCGAAAACAGCGCAAGGAGAAAAGAAAAGGGTATTGAGCGGCGGGGCTGCTGCGGTCGCCGGCCGGCATAGACTGCTGGTTGTTACGCGGGTGCCTCGCTTGCAAAGGCTGCCTTGATGAAGTGCGAGACAGCACTTACGGAGGGACGCGGGCAGGCATTCTCGCTCCATCTTCCGCTCACAGTGCCGCTCTTTATGTGCCTGACATTTGCTCGCTGGAAAGGCCCCGATAGTCGGGGGGAAAGCAAAACATTGCCCGCAGCGGGGCCGGAGCAGCGTTGGGAGGAGTGCCGTGCCGTGCCGTGCCGTGCCGGGCTAGGTCGGGCTGGGATGCTCGGCCGTCCCGGCCTCACCGCCTGCTCTTCCCCGGGGTGACCCCTTCACCTCTCGGCAGCTCTCCGGCTGCCTTCCCCTGCTGACACGGCTTCCTGCCAGGTGTGCTCAGCCTGGCTCCCTGCCTGGGAAGCCCTGGCCATCCTGCCCTGCCTGCTCCATGGGCGGGCTGGCAGCTCTGGCAGCTCTCCTCGCTGCTGCTGCGGCACGTCCCCGGGAGCGTGCGTAGTAGGGGGTGATGGGGACCTTCGCCATCCGCCGCTGGGGTACGCGGTGGCCCAGGGACTGCTGGAAGCTGGGGTGAACATGTGCGAGCAGGTCCAAGGGCTGGAGGGGCATCAGTGTTCAGTGTGGGGCAGCTCGGGGTGCCTGGGGCAGCTCTGCTCAGAGAGGGAGGGTCACCGCCCCGCCGAGGGGCTGAGGTGGGAGGCCAGGCTGGTGTGTCCTGCTCCACCCCGGGGGAATGAGCTGCCCCTTTCCCTGCCCTTGATCCCAGCTGGAAGGGAGCAGTTCAACCCCCTCCACTTCTGTCCTCCCGCAGGCAGATCCTGGTGGGATCCCTTGGGCCAGCGCTGTTGGCAGAGGCAGGGTGTGCGGCTGGCGCAGATGGACGCTCATCTGCCCGGATTCCAGGGTGGATCCCTCCCCAGCCTGACTGACGCTGGTAGGACCATGGGCAGAGATGCCCACGCGCATCCAGCGAGCCACGCCAGCCCCGTTTGCAGGAGCACGTTGTGGCAGGGGAGAGCACCGAGGGCAGCCTGGCCATGAGGCATGGGAACACCCCGGCCATGGAGCCCTTCCCCTGCCCGCCGCGGGCTGCCACAGCATCACTGGGCTTCGCCTCTGCCAGCGCGGCGACGGCTGTGCCCATCGCTGGAGAGCCGGCACGCCATTCCCGGGCCACCGCTCCACCACGCCGCTTCCGTGGAGCCCGCTGGCGGGGGGAGCCCGGGGAAGCCATGCCCCCCCCAGCCCACGCTCCTTGGCTCCCGGCCCCAGCAGGAATTATTAAGTGTGCCCCTGTGGAGCATGTGCTGAGGCTGGCCACGGGAATGTGGGCAGATCTGACATACAAGCCGCAGCAGCCAGGCTGTAATTTCCAAACAGGCCCCGTTCGCTCTGTTTTCCAGTTAAAAATATATTAAAAAATAGGAATGTGGGGTTTGTAGTGAAGAATGTTGGTAACCGCTTCGAACGTCTGGTGTGATAATGAAAGGGTCAGTCCCCAGCTTTGAGCACGACCGATTTAGACTCTGGTGCTTGGCACCGGCGTGGGGGCCCAGCACGGTCCAGCCTGCCTGCAAACCCCCCCCCCAGGCCCAGGCTAGGGGAAGGTGGTGCTTCTGCATTGGTGGCACAGTGCTGGGCTGGGCGATGTGCCCCTCCTGCTCACGCCGTCAAGTGGACACCCAAATCGCCATCGCGTACGGCCTCTTGAGCAGGGAGTCTGGGCAGGGGTGGGTGGAGGCAGGATGCCTGGGAAATGGATGCAGTACCCTGCCCACCCCTGGCCCTGCCGTCCCCCCACGCTGGGTTACAGCCCCACAGCAGAGCTGTCCGGGATGGGGGGCACCAAGCGAGGCTGCAGTCCAGCTCCCCGCGAGCCGCTGCAGGGCTGCCGGCGAGCACGGCTTGCTCCTGGCGCGAGGTCAGGCGTCTGCCCCGCTTCACCGGGCAGCCCCCCCCGGCTGGCCTAATCGCAGTTCAGGGTGTGCGGCGGAGTCTCCCGTGCTGCTGCCGTAGCCTTGAGTCGCTCCTGATACCGGGGCATCCCGCTTGGCCTTGTGGCCAGGTAGTCATAACACGCGCGGCAAGCCGTGCCAGCTCCCCGGGCATCGCTCCCCGGTGCCCGGCGAGCCGCGTGGGCAACCCGGCCAGCCCTGCCCCGGGTCCCAGCTCTCTGCTCCTGCCGCTCCCCGGACTGCTTGGCATCGTGTTTATCCCAGAGACGGATAATCAGAGAAAAACAAGCCACCGGAGGCCAGGGCTGACGTTGTGGTGGGGACAAGTTGGCTGCAGCGGGGTTCAGCTTGGGGATGTGCTGGGGCAGCGTGGGGCAAGGAGGGAGGGGAAAGTCACCGGTACCCAGGGCTTGTCCCCCACCCAGCCCCTTGCGGGGACACCTCCTTGTCCCCCTCAGGCTCCGGGGCCATCAGGTGGCCGGTGGCTGGCACAGCACGCTCGGCTCCCTGCTGAGTCACGGCTCTGGGGGAATTGCGTCCAGCCCCGCTTATAAAGCCTTTTCCCTTCGGAGCTGCGAAGCGCAGCCCTCCCATCCCGGCACAGCCCAGCTCCGGAGCCCAGAGGGGCAGGGGGTGACCAGTGACTCCCAAATTCCACCGCGGGCTTGCTGAAGCTGGGCCCTTCCCTGGGGCATGGGCGGCAGGTCCCGTGCACCTGCAGACCCCTGTGCCGCTTTGGATGCCCGTCGCTCTCAGGGGGACTGGTGGGACTGGGCACCCGTTTCCCAGCACTTCCCCAGGGTGCCACCTCGGCAGGGGTGTGTCTGCCGGTCTCAGGGACACCGGACGGTTACAGAGGCGGTGGGCACGCCACAGCATTGCCCCGTCCCCAGGGACACCACGGGGATGCTGTGCTGGCTGTGGGCTGCTGGGGCTGTGCACCGAGAGAGCAGTGGCCCTGCCCGGATCCCCGCTTGGATGCTGGGAAGAGCAGCAGCCTGGGCAGCCCCGGGGCTCGGGGAATGTCCCAGGTGCCATCCTGCACTGCAGCCTGCGTCCCGGCTGGGTTGGAACGGAGCAGAGGGGAGGGCAGCACCCTACGCCTGGGTGCAGCCTGCTCCATCGCCCTGGCACTCCCCAGGGACCCCTCGGCGGCAGGGAGAGGGGGTGGGCAGCAGGGTAGTGTCACCCAGGGCTGGGTGACTCTGCAGGGGACTCTCCTGCCCTCCCGGGGCATTGACCCACGCAGTGCTATCTAGTACACTTTGCTCACTCCACCACGGTTCCCGGCTTTCCTGGGAGCTGCTGTTTGCTTTTCTCTGAATTATGACTCCAGCTTGTGCCTTTGATCTGGGCTTTGTCAGCCACCCGTTGCCAGCCCCTCTCCTGTCTTTGAAGTGCAGTCGCCTTCCCAGCCTCGGACGCTGCTTTTGCAACCTCGGGTGCAACCCCGGCCCCATGGGGCTGAGACATCCAGGGCAAGAGCATCCACAGGGTGTCTGGGGTGCTCAGCATCCCTCCTCCTCCCTGGGACCTTGTGATGGGCCAGTGTGGCTCAGGGCTCGGAGGCTGGGCAAGGAGGCACTGGGAGGTGTGTTTGCCCAGTGGCAAGCAATCCCGGGGATGCTGGCAGAGCGCTGGGACCAGAGCACCACTCCCTCCTGTGGCAGTGGGCAGGGACACAGGAGGTCCTGCACAGAAGCTGGCCAAAAAGCAGGCCCTGATGGCATGTGTGTCCTACAGCTAAGGGGCCTTTCATGCCCGCATGTCCAGAGGGAGGGATGAGACCTGTGGAGAAGGCGCCGCTCTGGACACCAGCCAACCCATCCTGGCACCAGCCCTGCCCTCCCTCCCTGTCCGACAGGGAGCAGCAGGGGGGGGGCTCAGCCTGCCCTTTCTGCCACTGGGAAGCCACAGCCAGGCTTTGGACTCTGGCCTTGAGCGGGTCTGAGCGTCCCCATCCGCTCCCCGCTCCCCAGGCCCACAGAGGATCTAACCTTATCTGTTACACTTTGTTCTCCTGCTGTCTGGGTGTGGAGCGGAGCAGAGATTAGTGCACAGACCTTTGCCACACACACACACACGCTGCTGCACCCCCAGCCACGCCTGCACCCAGCGCCATGCTCAGCTACACGTGGCTGCGTGTGACCCGTGCACACACGCATGCTCATGCTCACCCGCACCGTGCCCCACACACCACCTGCTCCAGGGCACGCACGCGTTTCCCCATCCCTGCACGTGTTTGTTTGCCGGCTGAGCGCTGCATTCGGCTCCCAGCAGAGCGTGGCGCTTGCCCAGCCTGCCGGTCTCCCTGCCGCGAGAGCCAGGGTCCCCCATGCACATCGGCATGGCCCACAGGGCGAGGGTGGCAACCCGCAGCCCTGGCAGGGAGCGCGGGTGGGAGCAGAGGGGCTTCCTTGCGTCAAGAGATGGAGACAAAAATGTGCGTGGGGAGCTGGGAGCTGCTCTGGCAGCCTGGGAGCAAAGCTGGGCATCCCTCGTCTCACCGCCACGTCGCTCTCGTTCGCCGTGGGGCCAGCGGGGACAGCTTGTGCTGCCCGCAGAGACGTCACTGGAGGCAGTGGTGGCAGGCAGAGGTTCCCTGTCCGCACCTCGTGCCGAGGTCCTGCCCCTGCCCGAGGCTCGCTGTCCTTATCGGCCAGCCGCGGTTCCTGCGCTGCTCCCGCCGGGGAAGCCGCAGCCCTTCCCGTGCGATCTTATCTTCGGGGTTTCATGAATGACTCGCAAGGCTCCGCAATCTGCCTCTGAATGAGGCGAGAAGGCTGCCCGCCGGCCGGAGCAGCTGGGCGGGTGTGTGCACACGCGTGTGCGTGTGTGTGTGTGTGCACATGGCTGGGGAGCAGCCGCGTCCTGCCCAGTGCCAGAGCTGGGTGGCCCAGCGAGCCGTGACGTGGTCCCTGGGGTGAAGCAGATGGAGGTTGATGGGCAGAGGGATGCACAGCCCCTTCATTTAATAAATGCTTATAAATATCTCAAGGGTGGGTGTCAGGAGGATGGGGCCAGACTCTTTTCAAAACTCAAACTCTGCCCAGTGACAGGACAAGGGGCAACGGGCAACGGGCACAGACTGAAGCAGAGGAAGTTCCGTCTGAACATGAGGAAGAATTTCTTCCCTCTGAGGGTGATGGAGCACTGGAACAGGCTGCCCAGGGAGGTTGTGGAGTCTCCTTCTCTGCAGATATTCAAGACCTGCCTGGACAAGGTCCTGTGCAGCCTGCTGTCGGTGACCCTGCTTCAGCAGGGGGTTGGACTGGATGACTCACAGAGGTCCCTTCCAACCCTGAAAATTCTGTGATTCTGTGACTCGCTGTCCCACTGCGGCACCGTGGCAGGGTGTCCCAGCAGAGCCGGCTCCTGACAGGGTGACGGTGCCTCTGCTCTCTCCTGCAGAGCCTGCCCCAGATCTGCGGCGCGGCAGAGGGCCAGGCGTTCGCCTCGGCGCTGCAGCAGCTCTACACGGCAGTGACACAGCAGGAGACCAAGCAGGCTCAGAAACGGCAGCGCTCAGGTGAGGAGCTCTGCGGCCGTGGGATGAGGAGAGCCTGAAGCACCCAGCCTCCCTGCGGCTGAGCCCCCACCCCGGGGGGGAGTGCGGCCCTGGGGGCAGCTCACCCCACGCAACAGTGGCCCCCTTTGCTTTCCCACGGTGGGCTGAGCTCCCCCACCCAGGTGCTGATCCTGGTGTGGGTTTGGGCAATGCCCTGTGCTCCCTCATCTCAATCCTGAATTCCGCCTCTTTCTGCTGGTGCCAGAGGACGCCGAGAGCCCGGTGCCCGCTGCAGAAACTGAAGAGCACCCCTGTCCTCTGCCTCCATCCCAGGAGGATGAAACAGCATCTTCCAGCGAGGGAACCACGGTGAGTGCAGCTCTAGGAGCAGCTTCTCCCTACCAATGGCAGGAGGGGGCCTGTGCCTCCCATCACTCCCCGCATCCCAGCCCTGTACCCCTCCAGGATGGGCTGGGGGGTCTCAGCTGAGTTCCTAGCCCATCCTACCCCGTGCATCCTGGCTGGGGAGCGTGTGGGTCCATTGCACACGTGTGTGTCTGGTTTGCACAGCACCATGGGGGTGTGGGGGGGATCTCACTGCTTTCAGATGTGCACACACCCTGCTGAACCCCCAGGCGGGACTGACGCTGCCTCCGCTCTCATTCCAGCCGGCCTCTTCCCCAGCTCAGAAGCCACGGCTGCCAGCGGCCAAGGCCAAGCCGAAAAAGGCAAAGGGACTCTTCAGCTGAAAGGTCGCTGCCACCCACCCCGAGGGTTTCTGCTCCCCCCAGCATCGGAGAGAGGCAGTGCAGAACGCCCATGTGTCCTCTGCCTCCCTGCCTGCATCTCCCTGGCCTGGGGCATGGTCCCCTCCTGAGGTGTCTCCAACTGGGGTGATGGGGCATCTCCTCTCTGCAACAGTGTCTCAGGAAACTCTGCTCTGCCTCTTCCCTGGTGTAGAGCTTGCCCAGGCTGCCCCATGATGGAGCCAGCGCTGGACCCGGAGGCGGTGGGAGGGATGCTGCCGGGTGGGTGTGGGGCAGCAGGGACTCCAGCAGGACCGTGGGGTTTGGCTGCTCTCACGTGGGTTCTCAATAAAGTGCTGGGTCTGGGTGAGATCCCTCTCCTCCTGCTCTGTCCCCCCTGGACACACAGTGTCCAGGCAGGGGTGAAGCCCCCAGTGCTGCTGGGTCCCCCTGAGGCCAGTCCCACTGTCCTGGGAGCTTGCAATGGGTCTGGACAGTGAGGAGATGAGAGCAGCTCATTGCTGTGGGGCAGGATGGCAGCTCGAAGGCCATGCCGTGGCTCACCCTGAGCAGCAGCAGCAGCACGTGGAGTGGGCACAATGTGCTGGAGGGCCTGGAGCCCACAATCTCTTTGTCCCACGCTGGGGACACACCATGTGCTGGTGCTTGGAGCCAGGTGAAGGCCCTGTAGCAGCGGGTTGGCAAAGGCTGCCTGGCTGTGCTGAGGACCACCCTCCCTATGCAGGCAGCTCCCCCAGGGTTAGTGGGCAGGTGATATGGGGTTAATCCATCTGCTGGCCTCCAAGGGGCAGGGGACAACCAAGCCACTAACACACTGAAAGCTCCCAGGCCTGGGAGCAGCCCTGGAGTAGGATACAGATGCTCCATGGGCACAAAGCACCACCTCTTCCCCTCCACACCCTACCTGTCTGTCCGTCTGTCCGTCCATCCATCCATCCATCCATCCATCCATCCATCCATCCATCCATCCATCCATCCATCCACCCACCCA
>Ga0065711_1005339_pt1 | contig 20529 bp, 17 predicted proteins | sample Hoacrofraction12_FD_59098 | JGI IMG/M metagenome (GOLD analysis project Ga0065711, IMG submission 59098) | Hoatzin crop microbial communities from Cojedes, Venezuela - Epithelial fraction 12 v2 (version 2) | ecosystem: Host-associated > Birds > Digestive system > Esophagus > Crop | place...
CTAGTCCAATCCCCCTGCCGAAGCAGGGTCACCTACAGCAGGCTGCACAGGATCTTGTCCAGGCGGGTCTTGAATATCTCCAGAGAAGGAGACTCCACAACCCCCCCGGGCAGCCCGCCCCAGCGCTCCACCACCCTCAGAGCGAAGAAGTTCTTCCAGAGACAACAGCTCATTACTGTCGTTTCTAACAAGGGAGTTTGGCTAGCCTGATTGTGCTCGTATCTGTCCTTTTTCAGGGGCTGAACTGACTTTTAATTAAGTCAAGGTCGTTAACTTGCTCACAAAGGCAAGAGCAGACAAGGCATTATCATGTTCTGAAATGAAGCTCTGTATTCTTTGTATACTAACCTGAGCCCTGTGTAGCAGAGGCATTAGGATAAAGTGCTAAAATACATTAATTGCCCCATTTATTTTAAAGTATTTTAATGGCTCTATTCACTCGAATAGTAATACAGGAAAGACTGAGATGTCACAGTGCCAACAGTTCTTTTTTCTTCATTTCTGATCCCTGTGGTGACTTATTTCATTGTGGTACCATGTATAAAAAGACTGCTTTAAATATGTTTTCTTTTACAATACAAGCATTAGCTAGTATGTGTTTAGACACCTTAGCAATTCCACAGTGCCCAAAAAAATTTCACAAATATTTTGTATAAAAAGACTGCTTTAAATGCATTTTCTTTATCAATGCAAGCATTAGCTCGCATGTGTTCAGACACCTTAGCAATCACACAGTGCCCCAAAAAGTTTCACAAATATTTGCAAACTATTAATTGCAAGTATCAGGCAAAACAGTATCAATTATATCTAACAAGTTTGAATAACTTCCCATATGAAAAACTGGGGGGGAAGATCATAGAATCATAGAATCATAGGTTGGAAAAGACCTCTAAGATCATCGAGTCCAACTGTCAAAGATCTGAAGCATATTTTTATTATTTATTCTTAGAAAATACTTATATTGAATGCTACAGACCAAGTAAGTACAAAAAGGCTAGGAAATCTGTATTTAAAATAGTGTAACTGTAGTCTCTACATTTTGCAAATTACTAAGGGACAATACTTCTTTTTTTTTCCTACTAAAAGTTTCCAGTTTGAATTACAATTGTGTATCTATTCAACTTTATATCAGACTTGTAGAATTCAGTAAAACAATTAGAGATCCAAAATTACTTTTTCTGTCAAAATGAGAAGCCAGACACTGACAAAAATAACAGTGCTATTGCTGTTCTAATTTTAAGTTGCAAGTATTTTCTATTTTCTTTTTTTTTTTTTTTTTAACTTTTAACCTATTTTAATAGCAAGCAAAAGTAAAATTAGCACCGGAGTAACAAACTGAAGAGGATCCATCTGAGAAGGTAGAAAGGGAACATTTGGGCAAGGTCTCCTCCCTTAGCTGGACACCTCGCCCTGACTGAGGCGAGGCTGCACATTGTTTTGGTCTCCCCCAGCCTGCTGTTTTTCAGCCCAAAGAAGCTGAAACTTAACATGTGTGTGCCCAGTTGTCGTTTGAATGTATTTTGAATATTAGAGCCCGATTTTTACCACCGAGCCATACCCAGCGACCCTGTTGCCCAAGTAATGCTAGCAAAACCACCCTGGTAGGGTTTCACGGGAAACCTCAGCAGTTCCTCGCCATCCGCGCTGCGTGCAGCAGGGCTCACCGCAGTAAGCCATTTGCCCAGATCTTCTGCTGAGTTCTGCTATGTCCAGGTTTCATGCTCTGCATTTGAGTTGCTGCACTTTTTGAGCGCATCGGTTCTGTAGCTCAGGGAAAGCGGCATAATTAGACGCTACAGTAATGTGCTTCACAGTTTGTTCCCAGTGAAAAGTGCCTTTTAGCTTTGAGAGCCTGAAAATAACCAGGCTGTGAAAATTGGAACCTTTTTTTTTTCCTGTAGTACCGAACCAAAATCCCCCTGTTACTTTCTCCTCTCTCCAATCTGATTTTTAAAAATCAGCCAGCTTTTGATGGCCTCACGCTTCGTGCTGGCTCTAGCATGCACCATCAAGAGTATGTCAAGCCACTTCTGTATTCCCTGTGCACCCTGCATCGTCAGCTCAGGTGTCTCAGGGAAGCCTATCCACTTTGCTTCACTGAATTGCAAGCAAACCTTGAATTCTTCCTTTTGTAATGCACCCCAACAAGCCTTGTGAAGCAAATACAGATGAGAAAGGATTCTGAGTTACAGTGTGATTCTGGAACACATCTTCATCTGGCTTTGTCTGATACAACAACTCTCTGGAGCCTTGTGGTCCCTGAATCCAGCACCCTGCTGCAGATACCACAACACAGCTTCCTGGCCTAGCAGTTACTGCACTTCAACACATGAAAACAGCAGCATGAACTATTATAAACAAAGCTTAACCCACAGAGAAAAAAAGACTACTTAATAGAAGATGCTGGCAAAAAGATGTTTCAAAAAATGTTGAAACCAGGTATTCAATCCATTAGTGGAGCAGGGACCATGACAAAAACAATTGTAACAGATTTGAAGATTCACAACATGACATTTTGCATGTATTCTTTAATGTTCAAATAGTAACAATGGCTACTTTTAAATAAGGGTTACAAAAACCAGAACTTTCAGTGAAGAGGCATTGCAAGAGTTGAGATGTAGAAACATATTTCTTCAAAAGCCAAAAAGTTTTGAAGCGAGGACCGCAAATACCTAGCCATTTGTGTCACTCTGCGTAAGTATCGTGCTGTTCATGTTCTTTTACAAACATGTCAGTTTTAGTGTTTCTTCAGGGGGCAAAGGATTTGCATTCAACACCTGAAGAGAAAGAGAAGTAGGAAAGAGAAGAGGACAGGAAAGATGGGCGTGATGGGAGCCCTCATCTTGTGTGCTCGAGTGCAGAAGCTTGTAAAGATTTAAAGCTGCTATGAAAACCTCACATGAGACCAGCATGGTTTTATGACAAAAAGCCTCCCTTACAATCAGGCTGATGAGTGGTAAATATTCACCCGCCTGGGAGATGGCGGGACGATCACAGCACCGAGTGTCCTGTGCACCACTGCTACTCAAGGTGCCCGCAATGCAAATACTTGCTGACCTAGATCACAGGCGAGATCATCTCTGGGATTCATAGGAGGGGAATCACTGAATTTGGACTTTCTCTTTATAGAGAAGCTCAGAGGTAGAACAGAATATGGAGGAGAGCACTCAACCATTTTTTCAGGGACAAACTGTAGAGAGATAAGATCTGAGCTACAGCTTATTTGCTTTGTAGGCTAAGCCTTCAAGTCCCACACTGAATTTGAATCAGACAAGCCACTGCATCCATTCCTGTTGAAACACGTGAATCGAGGCTCAGTCAAAACAGACACGAGTCACTCTCTCGGGATCCACGTAGAGAGAGAATCATCCTACTGTGCCGTGTGCCATGTTTTATGGCGCCATGCTGTAAGCCCCTCAAAGCTCAGTTCTGAGCTAGGTGGAGGACAAGGAAAGGGAGAAAAAAATCTTGGTGCATGAAGTCCCCCAGGGGATTTCCTCTATGAGCAGCAGAAACCTTGGGATGAGACAGATCTGCAAGAGCTGAGAGATGGTGCGGGGCAGAGGGGACAGATAATCTGAGGAGGAGGTGAACACCATAACTCATGAGGAATGTACAGCGTTGCATGTTGACTCCACTCCATCTTCTAGCAGAGTTCTCTTACACACCTGGAGTTTCCACCTTCTTAGACTGGCTTTCTGGACAGGAGGGAAACTTGGCCCAAGGTGGTACATTAGGATTTGACTCCTAGACTTACCAGGCTCCCCAGGATGCAAAGCCGGTTTCAGTAAATCTTATCTAGCCATTCTCAATACGCACATTCAGCATTGCCATGTACTTAATTTTTTACTGTCGTAGGTGACTGGTTTCACTAAAATCACTGTTTCGAAGTGTACTTAAAATATGCAAGAATTTTAGTGCTCATGAAAAAATACCTTTCGTCCCTGGCAACTGAAATCTTTTGCCTCCAGAATTACGGCAGGGACAACAGAGGTGATGATAGCACAGATTCATCTCTGCCACCCCAAACATATCTAAACCAGCCCTGACTGCAAGCCATCACTTCTGGGGCTGTAACCAGGTGAGGTCTAGGAAGAATCAGGTCAGTTTCCTCCTGGTTTGTCCCACCTTTGACCACATTGCTGAGGAACAAGATTAAGATAACAAAATAAATCTCACAAAGCCACAGAACAGCTGTCAGATGTCACTACGTTTTGATCACTCCTATGCTGGACGTGCTGGATTTGATTACTGTTACACAGTCTAAGAAGTGCTAGGCATGCCTGCAGGCCATTTATTATATGGATAGGACAATATACTTCTGTGAGTAGCTAAAGGAAGAACCTCCAAAATATGAAAACAAACTGTCGGGATTTTACAACAATGTATGCAAGAGTCTTTTAAATAGAATACACTGTGGTCAGATTTTATACACTAAGTTCTTAAAGTAAAAAAAATCCACATGGACAGACATGTCAAGAGGTGGGGTTTGATCCAGGCAGAAGTTTGTCATTAAATAAATGCAGACAAACCAACAACTGAGGAACTTCAACAGATACAACAACAAAATCAGCACAGCTATTATCTGCAGATCTCCAGGCTAGGCCCTTTCCAGTCCAGGCCAGTGGAGTCCAAACATAGGCTTGTGAATATGGGCGTGTACCCGCACCTTTCATTTCTCAAGATAGTGCCCATGTGAGCTGGGGGGAGCTGATCGGATGGAGTGCACATCTGTCTCGTGAGGGGCACCTGCACTGAGGTCCTGCCAGGAGTCCTCCTTCGATTGACCTCCCATTCTCTCTGCCGCAGTGTCCTTGTGCGAAGACAGAAAGAACGAACGCAGGCAAAACCACTGCTGGCTGTCCTCAAAAGATCTTGCACTCGTTAATGGAGAAGAGCTTCCGCCTGTTCTGCCTTTTGGCTTGGTTGACTGCTGTCCGCACGGCGTACTCAAACACCTGCTGCACCCCGCGGTTGCTGAGGGCAGAGCACTCCAGATAGCCTTTGGCTCGCACGTCCTGGGCGAGACGCTTCCCATCTATTGGGCTGATGCAGGAGGAACAGTAGGGCCCCATGTCACGCTGGTCCGTCTGAGTAGCCACCACCAAAACAGGGATGCGGGGCAAATGGGTGCGGATCTCGCCAATCCATTTGTTCCTCAGGTTCAGAAAGGAATTGTGGTTTGCCACTGAGTAGCACATTAATACCACATCTGCCTGTTGGTATGAGAGGGGTCGAATGCCTTTGAAGGCATCGCTGCCAGATGTGTCCCAAAGACCGAGGCTAATCTGCACACCATCCATGAAGACATCCACTCCGGTATTTTCATATACGGTGGGTCTGTAGTCATCTGGAAAAGTCTCGGAGGTGAAACGTACCAAGAGAGATGTTTTCCCCACTGCGGAGTCTCCCACCAGGACACACTTGATTGAATCTAGCATTTTGTTGACGTTCAGGGCCAACAGCACTGTCTCCACGCAGCAGGAGTGGGATGGAGAGATGCAGTGGTCTCAGAGGCTTTCTAGATAACTTCCATTTGGTGAGAAACCATCCACATTTCTTTACTTCTCAAGACTTAATTGTGTCACGAGTCTAAAATCCCCTTTTCTCCCACACGGCTCTGTGGTGCTGTGAGTTTCAATTCTTCAGTGAATCAAATGATGTTTCTGGAAGAGCAAAAATAAAATGTAATATTTATAACCCACAGAGAACAGACCGTTCTTCATCAAGACTAAGACACCCGGACATGTCTTTGGACAGCCATGGGAAGTACCCCACATCGAGGATGCTGAACCTTGCTGTTCCCCCCCAGCTGGCTGTGTGTGCAGCAGTCATTCAAGTAAATAACCTTCTTGCTACTCCACAGGGGCTAACAGTCCTATCACCTCTGCCATTCTCCACTGACACCAACTATTTTTTTGCTCCAATTGCCTAAAAAACTAATAAAATCAATTTAAGTTTAGTATAATTGCTACTAACCTGCTACTTTCCTGCCTCTGACTTTCACCAAGACTGATAGAATCCCGAATCCCTCTTAACCCATCAGTTCAGATTCCCTTGAAAATGTACCCACGTTCTCTAGAGGCAGTCAAGAGAAAAAAAGCCCTTCACTAACCAATTTGACTATTCAAGCAATCCTGTAATGAACAGTAACACAGAGCCACTGATGACAATGAGGAAGCAAAGACTTCATGTGTGAATCTCGAGCAGCACAAACCTTAAGAGTTTTCAAAAGCATGAAGGATTTGCAGCAAAAATACAAGGAAATATTAAGATTTTTCTTACAAATCACTTTCAACAAGCAAGAAGCACAAGCCAAGGAAAGCCACACCACCAGAGATTGCCCCAATCAAAAAAATTCATTTGAAGGGTATACAGCTGCCCTGACATTTACTCGGTTGTAAAACTGAACTGAGAGTACCTCTTCAGAGTATGTCACTGCTTTTGAGCTCCTGCCAGCATTCAGTCAAATTTTCCTATTTTGAAAGCATTTGCCTCTTCCTCACTAGCTGTGTGCAAGATTCACTGCTCACACAGGGCGACACACAAGATGCTATGAAAATCACTAGCTGCAGAACTGAAGGCAAAACTGAACTTGTTCTGCTCAGCAAAAGTAATCAAAAACATATCGCTGCATAATTTCAAAATGTCTTAAGTATGTTACTCAAATAATATATTTCTGTCTCCATATATGAAGAGAGAAGTCACAGCTAAAGGTTATTTCAACAGAAATGAATGGCAGCCACAAAAAGCATATACGTTCCTGCAACAGTCTACAGTTTCAGTACCCTAACCCCCACCACCCCTCACCCGTATTTCTAGTACGCTCAAAGCTTTGGCTTACTCCACAAAGTGCAAAAACAAAGGAAGAGACGAAGAAAGTGCTAGACGAGCTTAGAGAGAACATTTTACGGGCACTGACAACTGCTACTGGCAACTCCCCTGCTTTCATTTTGTAGAGAGGCAGCGCCCTACCTCCTCTCATGCTGCCGGCAAGCCCGCATCTCTCCCACCCGATGCACCGGCCGAAAGAAGGCGTGCCAGTGGCCTGGCCGGAGCACGCTGTTTTATAGAGGCAGCACCAAGCCCGCAGGGCAGTCCGTGTGCATGCTCGGGTTACCGGTACCCAGAGCTGTCATTGCAACAGACGGCGCTTCCTGGTCTGCCAGCGCGACCGGGCTCTCGCCATCTCAGCTCACTTCTAGGAAGTGGGACAGAGGCCGAGGCCACTTCACGGCATTCCTGGCTGCCGGGAAACAAGCTGCTCCATGAATTTAAGTTTTGGTGGCAGCGGTTGGAGATTTGTTTCTGAAGATTCAGTAGGTCTTACTCCACTGTCTCGCCTTCTCCATTCTCCAAACAAGCTCTCAAGGGAATTAAACAAGACATTTACAAAATACTCCTATGAAAAATTCAAAAAGTATATGCAGGATACACAGTCCAATTTCTCAAATGCATCATCATCTTTCCTTCAGGGTATTCTACTTCAAAATTGTTTGAAAACACCGCAATTCACCACAAGCCAGTAGCGCATGATTGAGACAGAGCTGCCTGCTCCCAGGAGAAAGTTAGCACGTACCAAGGCTCCATTTCACAACAAACACTTCTTTGGCGCAGCTGGTGCTTAATGCTTTCAGGCTCATTATTTTGTGTATATTTGAATGTGGGGGAAAATAAGGATGCCCAAAACATGACTTTTGCTACTTCATAAATGCCAGAACAGAGAAAGACAGATAAAAGTACTGTTCTGGTACTCAGCTTGTTGATTGCCAGGTCTGATTATGATTATGTTGGCTATTTTGAAAGTCTATAAATTATTAAAGACTGACAAATATATAAAGGACTAGTAAATATGGCTAGTCGACACACAATAACAAAAGCTGAAATATTCCACCGCAACAGTGCAGAATTTTTTTCAAAGCAAATGATATTGCTCTACAATCCAACGATGGATAAAAATGAACAGTATATATCAAGATCCATGTTCTGGTCCTGTGGGCAGATTGCCATCAGTTGTCCTGATCTTGTTTTTGTTCACAGCCCTTTGGAATTCATGTGCCTCCATACATAATTGGGAGTACATATGTGCATACTGAAGATGTATTTTTAATTATGCACATAGCCTGTTCTCGACACAGCCTCAGGGTAAGAGCAGTATTAGTGTATTATGATAATTATGTTAAATTCATCTCAATTAATGGAAAACTCCTTTGATTAAATATCAGTAGAAAACAATGTCCTTTAAAGAACAGGCCAGTACTGGGCACTTCTACACCTCAGTATACAACCAGTTGTGTAAATACGTGCAAAAGCTTTGGTTCCTTTCTCTCGTGATATACTGCAGTCTTGATCCTACAGTACAGCATGCTACACCCATTAAAAGACTGCACAAAATCTTCTGATCACAGATGGTTGAGGTTAAGCTGCTGACTAGTATTTTTTTTTNCCCNAACGTATTTGGTTTTCCTAAATTTTACTAACTTTATCAAGTCCATTTTGGATCTGGAAATCCAGATACAAACATGTATGTTCTTTTATGCTACTTCGGTTTATGCTTTCATCGCAGTTTTTTCAATTGTGTCATATTGTCTACGTAATTAATGCAACATTTATTTTCATTGCTTTCTGGTTTTGTTCTTTCTGTCTTTGGAATACAGAACCTCGGCACTGGTGTGTGGTTACAGAGCCCTCGGACTTCACTGATGATAGGAGCACAAGGTTCCATACAACAGCCACTCTCCAGGCATGACCTGTCCTGCACCTCAGCAATCTCGTGCAAGGAAATTCCTCACACTTGATTATGGCTGAATATGACACAGAGAAGGTGAGTGGAGTTATCAACCCATAATGCAACAGAATGTGACGAGGAGCACAGCAGCACCAAGCTCTTTGCAGGTGGAGGATTCACATGAGTACACATCCATGAAAAACTAATCTAATATTTATTGAAAAAATTCTACCAACAAAGGAAAGCAGGACTGCTTGTGCCAGAAGGGGTAAGTTTATCAACTGAACCAAATGGGATTTTCATTTATGCCAGGAATGGCTCTGGCATCTACTATAAGATCATTGTAAGCATGGCTCACTATGGCTAAACATCTGCAGGGGATGGAGAGTGTCTTATGATCGGGGAAAATCAAGAGAGTCAGGAGCTCCTAGTTTCAGAACCTATTTTGGATATTGATAACACACCCTCAGCCAGGATTTGGAAGGAATTAGCTCATATGTAAACAAACCACGCAAGACAACAGGCTTTTTAGATCAGGCAGTCACAATATGCTTCAGAAGTTAAAGCAATTAGCACGCTATTATGCCATTATCTGGTCCCTACCACAATTACATCTCAGTGCAGTTCCTGTTGATACCAGGATAAGAGCAGGCTAATTTTTCAGTTTGAGCACTGTGTACACCAGCTCTTGAAGAGACCTGACTTTGCGAGGAAATAAAAATATTTATACTAATAAAAAAAAGTTGAAAACCACTGGAGAGACTTCCACTTGCTCTGTGATGCTTGAATGCACATACTGTCTTTGCCTGCCCGCATTACTCCTGTAAGTCCCACCTCACGCAGAGATGGGGTCTGCAAAACAGTGCCTACAGTTCTTCTCCATCACGTTGATTGTAATCACTGCTCCTTCTAACTGCACCGCAGATACATAAAAACTCCCCTTGCATCTCTTAGTTAGAGGCTCTCGAGGAGACGAAGGAGACATAGAGACTACCCTCACTGACCAGAACAGCGCACAGCTTCACACCTTCACCTCCGTGGGTGCAGTGGGCACTGCAGGGCACGGACAGGGCCTGAGAGCAACTCCTGCGAGCAGGAGAGGGAGGAGGAGGAAGGCTGGCAGGACATCAAGACAGGGTCAGCACCCAGAATATGCAGCAGGAAGACGACTGGCCCCAGTGACGGAGTCACTGTGGCTGGTGTGGATCCGGTCTGGATGCTCAGCTAGACCACCAGGTTGCCAAGGTCATGCTACCTTGTTTTCAGCTCCGTGGGTGAGTTGTACTTGCTCCATTCAGACACAAACCTCCAGACTGCTGCACAGGCCTTTGCTGCCACAGCATGGGGCTACTGAAAACGAATACATCAGCTGTAGTCCGTCTGGAGACTGCCGCTGGTCTGCAAGCAAATGGCCGCTCGCTGCGAAGTTTCCTATCACACATTCGTTAAGCTGATGCTCTGACATTTGCTTTAGTTTTTAAATTCATTTTAAGACAATTTTGATCTATAGCACTAAGTGGCCCTGTCTTACCAGTCTCGGAAACAGCCTGCCACCGCCTCAGACAGTGTCAGTGTTTCAGTCCGTAGCGGCATTCAGTAGTGGTACCACTGCCATGAAGGAGAACTGGCTCACAGCCCGTACCTTTGCAAGGTGCTGCATCTCTTCCCCAAACTACTCCACCAAAAAAATCTGCATTCAACTCATTCACTTTCCAAGCAGGCTACTGCAGGTGCCATCTTTATTCTCTGGCCCAAGAGCAAGATGGCAGGTTATTTCATTGGCAGAACGCTTCAGCTGTCTGCTATATTTATGCCACTGATAGATTAATTGCCAGACTATCTCTCACTGTGTTTTTACACTTAAAACAATTGAGAGGATGCCTAGAAGCTAGGATGAGAGCTTTTATACAGATATTTTACCCTTAAGTACAATCATAGCTGCAACGGCTTCCCAAAGTTAGAAGAGCAAGCAACATGCAATGAACCCATATTTTCAAAGTCAGGGTGCCTTGTCAGCTCAAAAACAATCTCCTTCCAGCATCAAAAACAATTGCAGACATAACAGCTTTAAAAGTTTTCTTACACTGCCTTATTCACAAAACTGAAATCCTGTTCCTGTTTTCAAATTTCGGTGCTTCGTTTTGAAAAAATACAAAACTTTTTTTTTAATTTGTAATTTATGAAATTTAAAGAAAATGGACAACAACTTTCTTAGGAGCCTTTGCAGAAAATCTCTTCTGGATCACGACAACAACTAAAAATTTAAACCTCAGTTTCTTTCTTTGGCAGTTTTAACAACTGAAACTGAAGAAAAGGATTTATGATCAAATACTCAGTCATCTTCCCAACTTTATTATTAGCAAAGGAACTCAAGTCATCAGATGTAAAGGGAATTCCCTCATATTGAGACTGGGGAATCTTGCCATAAAATTATAACAAATATAGACCAATGTTATTTACAGGATGAAATGAGATGTGAAGTCTTAGTAAAGGGATGAAAACCTTCCGTATAAGAAAATGTACATATTTACACACAAGCTTACACACTGCACATGCATATAAAGCTGTATAATGAGTATCCTAAATTAAAAAATTGCTAGTTCCTTACTTTAGTCATAGTACCTACAATGAATATATATAAGCAATAGATAATGACATGTCTAAAGATCTATTCTATTTACTATAGTCACTGAGAAAAACTATTTAACTCTCATTTTAATTACCCGGTTAGACAAAAGAAATAATTTTATCTTCAAGAACGCTTTAGCTGTGACTAATCACACCTTCATTCAGCTACTTATGAATTAAATGTGAACACAAATGATTGGAACCACTCCAAAAATTAACAAAGTCTGTAAGACTCTCATGTATTGACCCAAGATCCTAAATTCAACAGAAGTCAAAGAGAGCTGGCAGTGCTAAGTACCTGCTTCAAGATTCAAGCCACGAGTCATTTTTCTCCACATGTTTATGGCACGACACAGTAAATTACAGACTACGTAGTATTCATGGCATTATAGGGCATTTTCAGAAGTCACCCATTTTCAGTATAAACGTTACATCCTCTCCAGATTAAAATTTGGATAAACTGAGTGTAGGAAAGTAACTCCTTCACACAGGACCAGCTCATTGTGCTGTTCTCGGACTGATCCAATATCCCCCAAAGTCAGCAGAAATGGAGCGGCATGTTGTGCCCGAAGCGCAGCACGCGCCCTTGCGCTTTCCGAGCATTTCCCTTCTGCAAGATAATGGATATCTCACCTTCCTTTCCTACACTTCCCTGTGATAAGTTCTCTTCTCTGCACTTCAACAGAGAGGAAATTCTTCCTGAGTCTCACCACAGATACAGACATACACGGAGCAGGTGGTGTGCAAATGTCACACATGTCTATGTTCGAGCACAGAAGTTCGCCAACCATCTGTCCGTATGCATTCCCTCATAGTCTCTGTTTTTGTAGACACACACGTACATATATGTGTATATATATTCACCACTGACAAAGAACTACTTTTGGGTCCAGATGGGGATACAGACATGCTTGCAGATGAACACAGATAAAGCACTCGGCGCTGACTACAGTGCTATCACATGTACCTAGGAAAAGTCACTCCGTCTGTCAGAACGGGCTCCCAGTTAAAAAGCAAATTTCCACTCAAGTCTAACTGCATTGCAGCCGAACTGAAGGAGTGATATTATTAAATGCATGATATTTAAGTGATTGGCCTCAATGAAGACTACTCTGTGTGTGTGTAGAACTATTCACACGTGGAAATGCTTGCAGCTTTGGGCCCCAAACCACTTCAAATTTTTTGTGCCACATCCTCTTTTAGCACAGTTCGCCTTTTCTTGAAGTTTGAGATGAATCAAATAGACACAACATATTTTTGTAGATTTTTTTTACAGGTTTAACTCTTAAAAATATCCTCAAATTTGTTTGACTCACAAAATGTGAAGTCTTCTTTTATTTACAACCTCCAGCAACAATTGTGTTCTCTTTCTGGAAAGCCTGGCCCTTTCCCTATTGCTCTTTGCAGATTTTTTGACCATCTGCAGATACAGGCTTAATCATCATGAAGTATCCATTTCCCTTTCATACACAGCTAATATGTGTTAGTTTTAAATAAGCATTTGTAATTTCTTGCAGAATTGTGCATTATTTGCTAGACTGGATGTATAGAAGTGTATATGCATATACATATACACACACGCAAAAATATGGAAAATAAATCAGTGTATATCTCAAAACATAACTATTGAAATAATGAATCTATACATCCATGCACAAAAAATATGACCTCCATATGTACATGCATGTGTTTGTATGTCTATATACATGCACAGACATGTATATAAACATACACTGATACTCATTAATTTGCAGAAGACTTTGCTACAGATTGCTATACAAACAGATGCGTGTTCAGTGTAAGATATCTTACGGTCATTTGAAAATCTGCATTCATATTTTGCATCAAAGAATGGATGCATTATTGAAATGACTGTGGTCTTTAAATTACTTTATTTCTGCATATAGGTATGCATGTGTACGCAGCACATGAGCAGAAATGACTGCTGTGCTAAATCTGGATTTGCAATAACACAGGTATATAACTGATAGATTAATAGAGTCTTACACATACACATAAATTACATAGCCACACATTGGAAACAATTACATTTCTACTGCGTATGCAGCGGTTACTTTTTAGGCACGTCTTTGCAATCTGTTACAATGATTTGTTTGAAGGATATGCATGGATTTATATTAAATCCCACAGATGTGTAACTTGGTAAAATGTTAAAACTACCAACCTGGCAACTCTGCATACACACCTGCATTTACTGGCAAAAGGGTTTCCTCTCCTTCGGAGCCTGTGACGAGCCACCACAGTGGAGAGGGCTGACTGCAGGGTGTTTTGGCTCTAACCTGGGATAGGACTGCGCTCCTCTCCCTTGTTTGCACAATGTCTTGACTGGATCCCTTAAACACTAACAAATTATCAATATTAACAGCATAGCTAATATATGAATGATGCAGATGATGTAACATCCTCCCCAATGTTAAAAAGTCTTTAAAAAATTGTCCTACCATTTCTCCACTTCCCTCCACAGATGCCTCGCAAGACATCCGAGGTTACTTTCGGAGGTCTATTCAGGTTTAACTGTGCTCTGGTTTTATAAAATGCCTACCACAAAATAAGGAGACTCTCAAGCCCCGATCTTCTCCTGCTAACCTCAGGGGGAGGAGAAGGAGGTTCTCCACGTTAAGTTATATATTCACGTAAGTTTGATTTCAGTGGGAGGTAAAGGTGGAAGAGGAAAATATTAGTTAGAACAGAATTATCCAGTGTTTCATGGAAGATTATTTTTGCATATTTTGTAATAAGAATAAAATATGTTGAATGCACAAGTGTTTTGAGCAGCAGATAATGATGCTTCAGTTGATCAACCAATTTGGAATAACGACTTCTCCCTAAAATACTGATTTTTTTTTTTACTTGGGAAGAATGCATATTTACTGCATGCCACTGTTCAGTTTTGCTGTGATGAATGTTCAACTTCTCCAGTCAATGAGCAAAGCTATTAAAGTAAGCAACAATAATTTGGTTGTTTATTTTATAACACTGAGAAACAGGCTGACAGTTTTAGCTTTTCCCCTTAGAACTGCCAGCAACAAAAAGCTTTTCCTTGTCTCTATTAGACTATTTAAAATCATGGTCTAGATTTCAGCCAGAGGGAAACTGCCATCTTTTTAAGTTCATTCTTAAATTTTGTGTGTGCACGCATGTACAATAAAATGTTCAGAATTTGGAGGGCTTGCTTGGAAATAATTTCAATCACTTTGCAAGTCGAAGGTGCAACACAAAACATACAATTATCATAACTTTTCCTGAATTTGTTGATTTAGGGTCGTTATCCTTTCAATTTGTTTTATAAACTAAAAAAGGAGTTGCCTTCCACAATCTGTCTCACAGCTCAATATTCATGCACTGTACCCAGCACAAGGATAAAATAAGAGTCAATGTATATTTACAGGACAGGTAGGAAAATATTTTTTCTCACTATGTATCCTCCCTAGAATTTGTTAATTGTAGTAAATTAAATTTAACACAATAAATGGGCATGCCTCCTTGCCTACATCAAATTGCCTGTGTCCTACGCGTAGTTATGATTAAAGCCCTATTTCCAATGAACGTGCTGTCAAGATTTCTTTTTTTTCTGGAATTAGCACAAGTTATACCCGGTAGTTCAGATGTTACATTGATTTATATCTTACACCAACCACATGCCAGAGCAGAGCATATATTGCAGGGCCTGTTTACTTTTCTCCAATTCTGGTATAACCTTAATCTCTTGTCACCTTTATCTAAAAGGTATAATTCTACAGACAGCACTAGGTCATATGGAATAAGTTAAGAGGAGAAAAGCCTCTACTCTTTGTCACCAAAAGTAATATTTAAATCCTTCTCACTCATTCTTCCGTTCAGTATTTTGAGAAGCCATTTCAGATACTTAAAGCTGACATCTATTTGGCTTTCAGTTGGTTTGAAGACCACACAAATCCCCATGCTACGGTAAACCTTAACGCAAAGTTTCTGTTTTTCAGCGGGAAGCATAGAAAGTTTTCCTTGCTTTTCTTGATCTTTACCTATTTTGCATGAAAATGATCACACATATGAAAAGAGAGATATTTTAGGGGAGCTACATCTGAACATTATGAGAACATCTCCCATGCTTTATTTTTGTATCCTGGTGGACTTGATTCAAACTCAGACATATTTTACGCAACGGCTTTTCATCCAGAATTAAAATGCCATTGAAACATACATGAATTTAAAAACCTGCATTTAAATTGATGGAAACAAACAAAATTACATGAAGGATTTTTAAGACGGTTGTTTAATAATGTATTCTTGTAATGAGAAAAACACAAGCACGCAGATGATGAGAGGAAATTAATAGATAATTCAGTATGTCGTTAATTCAGTAACTTTGAATTCTAAGGACTTTACCAGTTTTTAAGCACAGGCATTTAATAAAAAAAAAAAGGCAAGCTGCAAACTGTGTGTCCGCTTGCATGCCTCTCAACCAAAGGAAAGAACAGCTTTCTTGCCAGAGTGAGAGGTTTCATATTCTTTCAATGACCAGGTGCACAGGAGATGACCAAAACAGATCCCCAGCTACACAGGGGTCTTGGTCTCACACTTTTATGTTCGGAGAGCCAGTCTTATCTGTAGTTTGACATAAACCAGGATAACCTTCAAAAGCAATTCCCCTTCACTCGTGAGGAAAAGAGATCTCACCAGATGGTACAACAGCCTCAAGCCAGGCAAGTATCCGTAACTGAGACTGGTATGCCATGCTCACACTTGTGTGTGACAAGCGACATCGTGCACGGTACGTAACCACAGTCCTTCATGCCGGCTGCTGCCAGGAGAGGAGTTCGTTCCCTTTCCGGCACATGCTGGGTCTTTCCCATGTGACAGGTCACCGAGGACCCCACTGGGGAAGCCCCCAAACCATAGCAGAATCCTTGCCTGGTTGCCAGCAGGTTCATATGTTGCGTCAGGTGAAGACAAGCATGCCAAGTTCAGCCCCACCATCATCCCTTAGAAATTAACACTTCTCCTTGGTATCCACAACCACAGACCGAATCTGATCCCTCGTACAAAAGAAACGCGATGCAGACACCACAGCAAGCAATTGTGCCGTGTAGGAAAGGTCAAAGAATCTGCAACAAACGCAGGGCACAGCCACAAGCAGGGCTAGGCGCAAGCAAATCCTCCCGCACCCACCCTGCGAGGAACAAGCGCCCGCAGCAAGTGTTCAGACCACGTTCTGCTGAGCGCCTGTGAAACTGGATTTGGGTTTGTGGAGAGGAGCCAATGGCAGGCTACAGCCCGCGAATTCTGTTCCTACATCGCTTTGTTGTATCTGCGTGATCCTGTCCAGCATTTTGAAGCTGTAATGCTTTAATAGTGGGCTTGAGACAGCTGCAGCCAACTTCCTTTCTTCATTGCTATGCTGGGGTTATCCCGAGACTTTTTTCAGCTGTAAGCTGTGCTCATGGCATGGAAACATTTAAAAATTGCTGATTTAATAAAATCACACACCGCTGGCCAAAAAGTGAGAACCTAATTTGGAAATGATGTTAAGCTGTGTAGGGTGATGCCTGAAATGTCACATTAAGACGTTGAAAAAGGCAAGTTTCACAGCTACTATTTTTATTTCTTTCCAAACCATAACCAAAAGCACGATAAAAAAAAATCTGAAAATTTTCATTCCATGGTCAATTCCAAATTGAATTAATCACTTGACCGGTGCAGTCAGTACCATTCAATTGTTTCTTATACAGAATCACAGCACCAACATTTTACACAGAAAATGGGGGTGTTTGCTTTAGAGAGAAGAGGTATTTTCCACTGAAAATCTTTTTTATTTAACGCTCCTAACCCAGCTGCTGCTACACACCTAGAGCTGCCCAGCAAAAGCAAGAGGAGGAACAGCAGCATGCCATCTCCCTGTCCGCCTGGTTTTCAGAAAGCATCACTGAGAAAAGCTCCTCGGGAGCTTCCGCTAGCGCAGCCCCGCTGCTCGACCAGATGGGCCGGAGGCACAGCCTGCAAGAGCCACCACCACAACTTCTGCTCATTTCCTGCGTGCTCTGCGTACATCTTTAAGGATTTCTACGGCTTGCCCCTCGCCGTACAAGAGCCTGCCTCCCTGATATCCCTGGCGCTGGCAGCTGTTAGCAGCTGATGTGACTTCAGCGTCAGTCTCTCGGTTGCTGGGTTTATGCAGCAGGGAGAGTGCTTTCATTTCATCCCCAAATTCACACTCCCAATGGAGCAGCTGGGCCAGAATCTGTTAAATTTCTACATATAAACATTTTCTTGAGAAAGCTGGTCACCAAATGGGAAAGGTACTTCTAGTAACTTTCTGGAAGTATAGCTCCCAACCTCATGGTTTTACTGTGCTGCTTGTAGATATCGGCACCGTCTTCTGATACAGGCAGTCATGTGAGGCCTGATGCTCTTCTGCCGTGAAGCCATCTCACTCTGCTTTGGCGTGGTAAAATTCCCTTAAAATGGGATTAAATGACAGTAATTTACAGCCACTTTGCCCTGCTGATGGACTATGAATGTGTTTCTTGCTGTACATGAGAATCAAGTCCATTTTTTGAATTTCAATTCTTTGCCCTGGAACTTAGATAGCAAGTACAGATTGCTTATAAAAACACACATTCCCTATAAATACAAAACTACTATTTTTCCTGGTTTGTAGCACCTAATCTAGTGAATATAAAGCTTGGTATTGTGCCCCACCAAGGCCTACTCTCTCAGTTTAGCAGGCAGCAAGTGCACGTGGGGCTTTTCTACCCTGTGGTTACTGCCCAAGTCTCAAACATGGCCCTCACATCAAGTCTGTACACACTTTTTCTGGTAAATTTGACTTCACTTGTGTGATACATCTTCAGAGCCGCCTTTGAAAAATTAGATTAAATCCCATTCTGAAGTCAAGAAAGTGTACATGTACGATCTTTTCTACTGGAACATTTGTAAACATCCACTGATTCTAAATGGTGGGGTTTGGATACGGGAAATGCAAAGCAGCACAATGCAATGCACAATCCCACCTTATTCTGACAGCAGCAGACGGGCACGCACTGACACCAATAAAATCCTGACCGATCTGTTCGCTAACAGCCATCTAATCTCCTTTATCCTACCTTTTTCCTCTGCAAGTATTTTCTTCAGGATAAATCCCGTGTTAAAGCTGGCCTCCTCCAGATGCCGCAGCCCCACTCCCGCTCCATCAACAGGTGGAAACACAGCTGAAAGAAGAAGTTAGAAAGTCTTAAAGTCACATTCAGGTTTTCTGTGGGGACCTGTGTCAGAGGGATGGTTCCGGCCGCTGTGTGCTCCCTGCTCATTCACCTTTTAGATTAAGTGCCTNTCCTTGGCAATGTGACAAGACCGTCCCACCGCCACTAGAGCACCATAAGATGCAGATTTTGTAAGCAGAGTCTAGGAACGGGTGTGCACAGATGTGCACACGTGCACGCACACACGTACTGCTCTCTAAGGAGATCCCGCACCATGAGCACGCCACGGCTGGCTTGGACAGCGGAGGAGAAGCAGCCGGGGGGGTGAGATGAAAGCAAAGAGTTACAGCTGCGGCCATTTCGATGGCAAACGAAGCCCTTCCATCTCAGAAGGTAGCAGAGGCGCTTGTTAGACACAGCGGGGCCAGGCAGCTGCTGNAACCAGAGCCAGGGACAGATATGTTGGCAAAATGAAAATACTGTGAATCTCACTTCAGTCCTAAGGACCTAAATTTTACCTTTCTCAAACTCTTACAATAAAATCCTCGCTTAAATTTGCTTGGGAACATTTAAGACGAAGCAGAACAGTTTCTTCATAACCATGACGTGCTTCACAAATGGGGAAGAAAGCCATCCTTTGAGGTGTTGGAGGTTTACACATGCCTCTCTCTCCTGTGTTCACAGTTCATACAACAGCAACGGGGATCGGAATCAGACCCAGCATCTTTACAGTAATTCCTATTTTCTCTCTTTTTTCTTATATTGGTTAACGTGGAAAATACTGGCACAGCACAGCCCATCACACCCCTCTTTCTGCTTTCATACAAAGCTTTTTTATGCTGAAGTAGAAACAAACTCTGGAGCAAATGAAAATCCAGTAGATACACAACCTGGGGCAGGATTAGACCACTGTTGAACAGCGTATCACTGTGCTGAGTATTTAACAGATGGTGCTAAAAGTAAAACGGACTATGTGAATCAATTTCACAAACTTATTAATAAAAGTAAAACTAAAGATACTGAATTTGATTCAGGATATCAATTCACCCTAAGACATTTAGAAAAGAAAAGAAGACACGAAAGAACTCACCAGACGCAGGAAGCCGAAAGCGGCTGTTGGCAGCAAACGTTACGGAAGTCAACTATTCTAGACGAGATGGGGGAAGAAAAAAAGAAGAGTGGCGTAAAAAGAAGACTGGCGTTCTGCGCTCTTGGCTTTTTCAGATGGACTTCCACTTTAGCAGATTAGAACAATTATATTATTGAGAGGAAGAAAAAAAGAAAACAATAAACAAACCCCAAGAGGTAACCAGAGACCGCTGCGCATACAGGCCAAATTAGTCCTGGCAGCTGGGTCTAGCTCATCTGGAGGCAGCGGTGACAGCAGACCCAGATGTAGTGTGACGAGAAACAGCAGAGCAGTTCAGGGTAAGTCAGCTTCCTGGTGAGAGCTCTGCAGCTCTGCCTGTGTGGGTTTTGTTGTGGGCTGGTGTATGAGTGTACACGTCTTTCTCTCTTTGGTGACTCTGGGAGCCAATGTAAGAACCCTGAAGATGGGGGAGGGGGGCAAGGCCCGCCGGCTGCTGAAAGCCGCCTCTTTGCACCGGGGTTCTCCGGCAGCCGCCTCCTCTCCGCCGCAGCGGCGAACGGCAGAGCGCAGCCCGGCAGCTCCGACACGCGCGAGGAGAAAAGGAGCAGATCGGCAACAGCCTGCCAGCACTACGTGCCATTCACCTTCCAGCAGCGTGGGCAAGCTGGAACATGGCCCTGCCCTTAAAAAAATGAGAGTTTACATGTTTAGTTCACAGAATCACAGAATGTTTGGGGTTGGAAGGGACCTCTGTGGGTCATCTAGTCCAATCCCCCTGCCAAAGCAGGGTCACCTACAGCAGGCTGCACAAGACCTTGTCCAGGTGGGTCTTGAATATCTCCAGAGAAGGAGACTCCACAACCTCCCTGGGCAGCCTGTTCCAG
>Ga0065711_1009522_pt1 | contig 20529 bp, 7 predicted proteins | sample Hoacrofraction12_FD_59098 | JGI IMG/M metagenome (GOLD analysis project Ga0065711, IMG submission 59098) | Hoatzin crop microbial communities from Cojedes, Venezuela - Epithelial fraction 12 v2 (version 2) | ecosystem: Host-associated > Birds > Digestive system > Esophagus > Crop | place...
GGGAGGCTGTGGAGTCTCCTTCTCTGGAGATATTCAAGACCCGCCTGGACGCGGTCCTGTGCAGCCTGCTGTAGGTGACCCTGCTTCAGCAGGAGTGTTGGACTAGATGACCCACAGAGGTCCCTTCCAACCCCTACTATTCTGTGATTCTGTGATTCTGAGGGGAACAGGCTGGCAGCAGGTTTGGAGCTGCCGCGGGCTCCTGACCTAGACTTCTGGTTGCTGCAGTGCTGGGATTTTCAAAGCCATTTAAGAGATTTAGGTACATACTTCCCTCTAGTTTCAATGGAGACAAGGGGTTAAACTTCTCCAAAAGTTTAAAATCCCAGCGTAGACGTAGGACTGGCTTCACCACCACTGTGCTGGAACTTGGCAACGGTTTAAGAGGACACATCAACACTAAACAACAGTTTGGAACAGGAAGAGAAGATGAATATCTAATCTGATTGAAACTCCAGAGGAAATATCACGCAGGCTGACTGGAACGGTCCCAGGAATCTCACGCTAACAGCTCCGCTCTTACGTTAAGTTCTCTGCTCGGGGTCTCTCACTATCAGTCATCAATACCGCACATCAGCATCTGGAAGCAGCACTGCATTTTTAGAACCTCAGTCTTACAGCACAGCTAAAAAAGATCAGTCAGATATTTTTTAAAATAAAAACCAGTCTGTTAATACGCTCGATCAGGGATATTTGGGAGGAGATGAAGTTTAAAACTCTTTTTTTTTTTTTGCTTCTCTTATACAGAATGTCAGAAACAAAAGCCTCCCAAAATATAAATGTTTCCTACTTAGGACACAAGTAGTGGGAGCACTGCATTAAATATCTAAAGTCTTGCCACCCAGAAGTCCCAGAAGACTCCAAATTTCCCGGTTATCTAGGAAAAACCATTTACACGAATGCTGTTTCCCAACACACAAGCTATAAATCGCCTCCAACTTCTGTGCAAGGACATCCCAAGAACTGAACCACCAGCAAACCGGGAAGCCAGCCAAAACCTTAAAGAGCAGTTGATCCCAGTTCCCACACCAAAGCTGTTACATATGAAGTCTGTGGTGTCTCGGCGTTCTTCCTGAAGGCTGTTCTCATGCAGATACAGGAGAATGTGAAGAAACCTGTCTCTCCTAGTCTGTGCACATGGAAAAAAATGCTAATGCACTGCAGCAGGGAGCAGCTCTCGCATAGAAGAAACTGCGCCGGCGAATGGCTGCACACTCCGACTTCAGACCTTCGTCTTGGCAGAGTTACCAAGGCAGGGAGTAGATTCTTCTGGGGAAAGAAGTTGGTTTCTGAACTTCCCGTGATTCATTTCTTAGCATGGCTCCTTCCCAGATCTTTAAGGGCAAATTTTAACAGTCCTGTCCTGACTTTTACTCCTACAAGCTGCAAGCTGCAGAGGCAGTTCAGCCTGGATGAAGTCCAAGTTGGTGACTTTTTAAATTATTTTATTTTTTAATAGTCTGGCTAGTTTTTAACTGGATCAGTTTTCTGGTCCAGGTCATTGACATGAAGACTAGTGCCGGGGCAAGGGAGGCAGCAGGAACAAACATCTGGGGCTAGAGGAGAGCAGGATGAGATTTCCCTTTTGCTGACAGCTGACACTTCTCTCAGCATGAAGTGACCGTGTAACAGCTCCCTCACTCGCTGTTGTGACCACCACCTTGACACACCACTATCCTGGTTTCACTGTAAAACATCTCCTGTGCAGCTTCACACAGCTTTTGGATGCGTCTGCCCGAGCAGAGCGTGTTCCCCAGTGCCCACCACGCGTGCTGGCTATCAGCAGTCTGAAGACCGGCCGGACCCTGCCCAGGTATTGATGTTCTCCTCGGTGCAATGTGTGACCGTTGAGTTTTCACAGAGGTACCAGTCGGAAAGAGGGAGCAGAAGTATATCTTACACTCTGGGCATTTTACTACTTTTCCAAAGCAGTATGTGTTTTTAAGAAATAGAAGACTTCAAACAAGAAATGGCCTAACTTAGGACATTCAGGTATTCAAAAGAACATACCTGTTAGCGTTCAGGAGCGCTTGGCTCTTCTGCTTTGTTTGCTCACTCAAGAAACAAAGTATGCCTATCTTCCCTTTTCCCAAATGCCCATTGGGCCCTTCTGCTACAGCAGCTCATGCCACACTTTTTAAAAATCCCATTTAAATCGCATAAATTGTTTTTCAGAATGAGGTAGGGAGCAAAGCCTCGGCAGCGCTCGGAGGCGGGTGCGGGCACGGTTCAGCGACGCTGGCGTTCGCTGAGGGACGGCTGCGCCTCGTGCCTTTGCCACGCAGACAACCCCTGCCCGGGGTGAGACTGCCTGGCACACAGCCCTACGCAGACGCTGCGCGGGCACCGCTGCAGTGCTCCAAGTCTCCGATGTAAAGAGATGACATTTAACAAAGGATATTTAAACCACAGCTCCTTATTAAAATGTATTTTATAACTGAAATCATATTAAGTGTGGTTTTATCCAGGTGATCTGGTCAGGGTGAGGTCTTGCATGGCAGCGGTTTTGTTTTATTGGACACACTAAATGCAAAACATCACCCTGGGCCTGTTTCTGCCTCTTCTTCTGTGTCTCAGCATCTAACCAATGGGAAACTGTTTGTCCTCAAGATCTGAGGGGGCCATGGATGCAGAAATAAATGAAATAAATCAAAGGGAGTAGCTGTACGTTTAATCTGGATATCCCCTTAGTGGACCTATTTGTGCACAACACCGCAACAACTGCACACTGAGATCAGACATCACACTTCTTTCCACAGAAAATCCCTCAAACTGTGTTTTAAACAAGGGGCCTCTGCAGCTTTCTGAACAGAAAAAGTTGGCTCAAGTCATGTTTGGATTATTCCAAAAGCGACCTATCCCAGCAGGACTTCACTGACCTTAGCTGGGCACCTTCTGTTTAGATCCCACTGTCAAGGTCCAGAAAAAGATCTGCACTTCATAACCCTTCTTTATACTACGGATCCAAACCCTGGGACGGCACTCTCCTTCTCGACATACATGCATCATTTTGACCCACAGGACAATTTTTACGCAGTTTGAGTGTCTTCAGCTGCAACAGAACACACACTTTTCAACACTCTTGACAAAGCCAAAGCCATTTTTTGCATAACCCGCTTCCTTCTCACGTCATAAATCCCCCTTAGAAACACTGTGAATCGGACAGATAGTAATTAACCGCCACACGACAATTTGACTAAGAAACACACCTGAAAATCTACAAAACTGAAGCATCTACAACGAAATGCAAAAAGTCCAGTCTCAGAAAGACCCTCAATCTCCAGATCCAATTTTATTGCCAGAATCTGCCACAGTCTTTGGCAAACAGTTGCCATAAGGGAAGTAATAAGGATATTGCAGCCTAATTCACTTTTTAAGCATTGTCATTCATATTATTTCATCAAGTTATGAGGAGGACTTCATTTCTCCCTAGGTCTCTATCAGCACTTGTTCAAGTAATGGCAAATCTGCTTGCTTACAGGAAAAGCTGTGTGTATCTTCACCCCGTACATATGTCTTAGGAGGGAAGAACATCTACTACCACGCTTACAGATCTCTACAAAAATGGAATACGCTGCCCACGGTGGTTTTGTTCCCCCTGTATATAGCCTATCTAGCCTGAAATGGGCTCAGTGGGATTTGTGATGAAAGCCTGACTGCTCCGAAGTGAGCGAGACTTCTGTCAGGGGCTTCAGGGGACCCGTATTTCACTTCTGGCTTTTACCTCGTCTTTAGGCAAACACGCATGGCACTTCAAATACGCTCACATGCAATCTACCTATCTGGCTGTCACAGCAATGTTTTTAAAAGGTTTTGGTGCAATTGGTATTTTATTACACATTTTTCACCACTTATCCAGCATTTTTCGTTTTACTCACTACTTTGGTAGGTTCAGCAGAAGCAAACCAGTGCAAGTGACTTGGATATAATGCTATAGCTGCCCTATTCCAAACGATTTGGGAATTGATTTGCCATTGCACACAGGTGCTGGAAGGTACTGATTCGTATACCGTGTATCTTGACACATTACTCGAGAGAAATGCAAAGCTTAAGGAACACAGACCCATCCTCTGCACCAGTCACCAGCCACCAGCCTGCAAACACACGCAGCCCAGCAGAAGCGTTGTGGCTGCTGCCCACTGCTTTTCTGACCTCAGTCTGCTCACTTGTCCTTTACACGTGCCCAAAAAACGCAGGACGGAGTCTCAGAGGAATCTCATACAGCCAAAATACTCTTGATCACAAACTACCATTTAAAGAAAAGGCTTCTGCCCAGTTCAGGAGAAAATCCAGACTGTGCTAAGCAAAGCTCTAAAGAGGCACGGGACTCCTCGTGATGGTACCGACAGCAAGCACGTTTAGCCCCAGAACCTGTGCGGGCATTTAAAAGTGAATCTGATGGGAAAGGCCAAGCACCTTTTCCCACTGAATTTTCCAAGGGGATCTAACTTTTCCATTCTTCACCCCACTTCAGTTGCTCAGCTGCTGCAGAGGGAAATCAGCTCCTTTGCTATGCTTTGGACACCAGCATCAAAGTGAGAATCTGGCTTTCTGGATCAAAACAGAACTGTGTCACCAACCGTGCTCAGACCCAGAGTGTTCATCAAGGACCATAAGTGGAGTATCTGTCCTCTTCCTACTCGCTTCAGTAGTCCCTGTATTTGATGTTTGTTCTCTCAGTCACGTGGGGTTTTCTCAGCAGAAAAGAGACTTTTTCCTTACAGGGGAAAACACCAAGAGCTTAAGCTCTGGTGGCTTTACGCTGCCCAGTGACATGAGCCTGCAAACTAATAGCTGAAACAGAACTTCTGCAACCAGTCTCCACCCTTCTTTCTCCAGGCCGTTGCCGCTTTCTGCCACAACACATTGACACTTCTTCCTGCAAAGATGCAGCCTCAGCTCACGTAGAGGGCAACCAGACGGACACCTGGACGCACAGATGACTGCATGACCACACACAATTCCTCAGGAGAAAAACTGACTCTCACTAATGGTACAGTACAGAAGGTAGCCTGGAACTTCACCAGGGATTTTAGGCAATACCTGAGTATAAATGACAACACAAGAGAATAATTTTTCCCATATGCAGAGTCTACATCCCCATTTCCTTGAACTAGATGGTGTTTGATGGACCTAAGCCTGCAAAGTGCCTTTTGCCATAACTATTCCGTGTTTCTTCACTCTCGGTCAGATGGTGGGAGAATTTTTTTTATTTTTTGGGTGCCCCTAATGTAAAATTGCCAAGAATAACTGTTGCCTCTCCTAAAATGGCAGCTGTAGCCCTGTGAAAACAGCACCGGCGGGTTCCTTTCTGAAGTGACAGCAGGTCCTACTGACATCAAAGGGGACACGAGGTTTTTAGTGAGGGCTGTTTGTTGATTTTTTTTCTCCAGTGAAGTGATATTACATGGCATTTCCAACCCTCAATCCTATTAAGTGACAGAACTACCTAATAGCACTCATTAAATAACATAACTTGGTGTCAGAAATTCACCGACAGGCTCATGCAATTGAAGTGGTAGATTTATGCCCTACAACAATGTGGGTATGGTGTTATTGTTACTGTTCTTTTAATAAATGACACTTATTTTAACAGGTGAAAGCATAAGATTCAGGGCAGTTCATGAAAAAGTTATCACTGATCAGCACATAACTAAGTAGAAAAGTGGGTGCCTGAATTTTACGCTCAGAGTGAAGAAAGCATTAAAAGCACGTTCTTTGCCACACTTCTGAACCCCTCCATTTCTTGGAGATAATTTCTTTTGTGAGACCAACCTACTCTGCAGTGTTGACACAAGGCAGTCATATGTTGCAACAGTATGCAGGAACTTTCCATCTGTCTGTCCAAGCAGATATCCAGAATTCTGCAGAAATTAAAGTATTAATTCTTTTTTCTAAAAGTTATCTGTTGCTTATGGGCCCAAAGCAAACACAGATAATAAAAATATTAACGTCTCAAATATCACCATCATCCCTTGCTCTCAGTCAGCTATTAACTGCACATTTAAAACCTTTAACCCGATGTATTTATCTTACAGAATGAATTACGAAGTTTGTCAGTGTTCACAGAAAAAAGCTCATTGATGATTCGTTCTACAGCTCTCGTTCCACCAGAGCCCAAAGTGCTTTTTACCAGCTGACAGCCAAGTGACAACGGTGGCTTTCCCGAGGTGGAGCTCTGGCAGTGGCTTACATCAGAATGCAAAGAGAGCGTGAGGTGCAAGACAGGGAGCAGCCAACAGTCTGCCTGAAATCCGCCTGACCTCTCAATGGGCAAAGCCAGAATTCAGAGAATACGCTACTGTCAACAACCTTACAGCTCTAAAAATGGTGGTAGGGGTCTCTTGATTCACATTAGTTTCTGAATTGTTATATAGATGCAAAAAAGTATCAGAAACCAGGATTTCTGTAGAACGTTTGTAAAAGCAAACTCTACTTCTTCCTTACAAGAGAAGTCTGCTTTGCAGGTTGCCAGTAAAGTACCACGTTCAAAACCACGGCAGAAAATGTGCACTCAATGTAGTGAGCAATTAAGTGTTACTGTAAGTGGCGACCCTCAGGAGAGATCCCACTGGTACTAACTGAGTCCTCAGGTCAGCAGCTGCTCACCAAAATGAAAAGTAATTCACAAGCTGGGCTAAAGGTGTGTAACTTGTACAGATGAATCCTCCCAGGGTCTGCCCCTCCACACTGAAAATTCATGGCTTGCGTTATTTCTCAGCTTGCCACTTTCTTACCACTCGTGCAGCAAAAATCTCTCTAGGTTCTTCTCTCACCTTCTCAGAGTCAGTCCATCTCTGGAAAGACAGCAGGATTTCACCAGGCTGTTTTCATCTGGGACTAGCATTGATCAAATTTTCATTGCCGTGATGCTGTGGGTAATTTCTCATTTTGAACCACTGGAGGATGGTCAAGACTATAGGCAATGACTTAGAAAAATCCTCTCTTGTTTTCTTACCGATACAGAAAGCAGCAGTCTCATCACCAGCAAACGCAGAGGCAGACCGGATCGCTTCAGTGGCAGAGTGCTAAAACACATTGCTTTCCAAAATTCCTAGCCCTCAGCTGCCTTTTCACTACAATTTATCACCGACCCAAAGATGTAAAAGAGTGCACTGTAAATGAGAATAACTTCTCAGTTTAAAAGAAGCAATGAGAAGAGAGCGGGGAGTTATTTCTAGCAGAGAGCACACAGTGATCTGCTCTACGCGCGAGTCTCGCGAGCAATGGTGCAGTTAAAGCGGACAGGCTGAGCCAGCAGCCGGTCGCCACCGCAGCCATGGTCTCATCCATCCCTCCACTGCTGGCTCCAGTGCTCGGCTGACCCTGCAGTGAACGGATCCAACTCACTACACTGGTTGCAAACTAACCAGGGCGGAAGAAGTAAATGAGCTCACAGGGTCCTACGAGCGCCAGTGCTGATGAGAGGGAGGGGATAATCTGCAGCCCGAGGAAGCAGCAAACTGCAGCGTTCCTGCGGGTGGAAATGAGCAGCCACAAACTTATTCAACCAGCTTCAGCACTGAAAGCGCAGAACGGCACCCTGTACAGCTGCTTGCTTCCCTCTGCCAGGCCGGGCCAAGCTAGTGACGTTCACCTTTTCTGTTGTCGTGATAACAAGGTTGTCTATGGATACGTTCACATCAGGTTAAAACTGAATGATAAAATCCAGGAGGAGACCACGACCTGGAAAAGGACTCTCTCCATACATCCCTGCACGGGAACAGCAAGAGATGTGAACCGCCACGGATATAACCCAACCGGTTTGGGGGTAAGCACAGTAACACAGCTGAGCTGCTCTGACAGCTCAACACTGCCGAAGGATCTGTCCCACAACCGGCTCTCCCGTCTCTTTTCCAACACCACTGCCCATCACACAACCCTGCCCTCTCCTTTATGCCGGTTTCAACATTTACCGGACCTTCACCGAGGACACTCGAGCTGCTAACCGCACGGGAAATCCTCACTCTTTCCCCCAGGTTCGCTTTCTGCAGGCGTAGGGAGCTGAAGCTGCTCCGACCGCAGCACAACGGCCAGAACAGCACGAGGGAAGCGGTGGGAGTGTGCAGTCAGACACATAAGCAGGAAAGCGAGGGGAACCTTCCAATTTCATGTGATCACAGAATAATTTCGGTGGAAAGGGACCTCTGGAGGTCAGGTCCAGCGACAGTGAATGGCTGTCTTGGCTCTGCTGCATCATGGAAGCGAGCAGGCAAACCAGCCAGCAGTCTTCTGGCTCTGTCACCCAAAACCCAACCCTCACAATTTGCCAATGACATTTTTAGTTGTTTTAATGGAACATGAATGTTGCTGCAAAAATGACTTCTTTTTCTCTACCCTAAAGGAATAAAATAAAATACACTTCCTGGACATAACAATTAGCAGTTAAATCCCTGGCTATAACACTCTAAGCAAAGGCAGAATGCTCTAAGGAATAGCAAAACAATGCAGTGAATATTTGTGCAGCAGGAAGAGTTGGGAGATGTTTGTTTACCATACAGTTTGTTCCGACTTGACAGGTTCCTAAAGAACCCATCTAAAGAGCTCTGATTATTAATAGAGTCAGACGGATGAAACGGTATTTCTAACCTGTTTATAAATGGTTCAAAGGAAATTACAAAAACATAAAAAACAAAACCAAGTTTACAGTAAAAGCGCAGAGAGTTAAATTCGTTCTTCCAGTAAGCAATATGCTATATGAAACCAAGCTGAGTACATCTACCATCATTTTACCTGGAAAAAATCAAGGTGGGGAGGGGAGGAAAGATTTTCAGTTTGCCAGTTTTTTTGCAAAAGCAAAACAAAAGGAAAAAGCCCCTATATTGCATTAACCTATTGTACATATGGATAAGTATTTTAAGTAACACATACAATGATTTCACAATGTGCTTTGAAAAGATTCATTAATGTCTTTGGAAATATGGGAAAGTAATTTATAACACCACATAAAAAAGTAATAGAGGGCCCAATCCTGTCACCACCAACTTAAACTTGGGCAGAGCCGAGCTTTCAGGACCTTCGGACAGCTTTAGAACATTTTTCAACAGCCTAGTTCAGATATTAGCAAATCCCAGCCTGGCTGGCTCCCACCACATCCCNACTTGCTAAATTACTCCCCTTTCCTCTCCCCCTCCCCACCCTTATTATAATTTAAAACAAAAATATTTTTTATGTGTTGAGCATTTGTCTACTCGGAAACAGTGCCTGCCTTTTCTCCGCTCTGACAGCCCGGAGCACTGCTGCCATTAGCAGCCTGCAAATCAAGAGACACAGCCCGGCCAGCTACCCCACGGCAGAGCAGCCCACCCTCGACAGCATCCCTGAAACCACCGGAGCTTCGTGAACTTCTGATTTTCTGCATAATACCGACACAAAACCCAAAGTCTCCTACACAATGAGGGGGCAATTCTTGAAATGCAAAGGGAGTTAAGTGTCCAAAGCCCTTTATGATCTGAAAAAACCACTTTCTCCTTGTCTATATAGTAAGAGAAACGACAAGGATGAATGTATGGACTGAGAGGTGTTAGGGGACCGGCCGTTCTCCCCAGCAGCAACATCTGAATATGGCACATTTTACACTGTGAGCCGGCACCAAAGAAAGAGCCCTTCCNTCCCTCCCTCCCCCCCTATCAGTACTGCAGTTCAAAGGGGCTGCTGGAAGCACCAAACCTCTGCATGTGGCACACGAGATTTCATTCATTATCCTGCAAATCTGTTGAATTTTCACAAGATGCTGCTGATCAGACCAAAACTCTGATGCAATTCATTTAAAAAAGGAAAAAAAACCCCACCAAACAAATGAATAATAAGTTATTCTTTATCCTGCAATCTCTCTGGCCAAGTCTGCATTACAGGGCACGTCCACTACTATCTTCTCTGGCTTCCAGCTAGAACAGACCCAGCTTGCTCAGACCCAAAAGCACCGCATCAGGCATTAGGTAGTTGAATGCAGCAAATACAAGGGCAATGATCTAGAGTTCTCAGTTACCCTCTGCTTGTCTTGCAGCATTCATTCATCCAGGAGAATTTCTTCATGAAGTGTCTAAAACCTTTTCGTTTCTGCCACTTGTGAACTGCAGCTGAAAACCTGAAGTCGTACAAACATCGTAGGACTCTGTCCACAACACGCACTGAAACGCAGGAGTCCTCTTGGCTGCCTCCTTTAAAGCCAACCTAGACTCCACCACCAATGTGTTCAACTCTGCTAGTCAGACAAAATGAACCGCAGCCTCGTTAAGATCTAGTGGTTCCTTCCGATAACCTGAACCAGGAGGAACGGAATAGCCAGCCAGACGCTGCTACACCTAGGTGTACCACAGCATCTCACAGTGTCCACTCCAGGCCTGGCTCCCTCTTCTGTCTCCAGATACCAACACACAATCAGGCTTCACAGCCCTTCTTGGTGAAGAACCCCGGGACCTCTAGTTCAGCTTCAGCTGAGACAATCCGGACACGTGCCCCGTCCAGCTGTACAACACAGGTCAGAGCCTCTCCCATCGGGTTTTGAACCAGTCTTCTGGTTCATTAACTTTTGTTCCTCTACTGCATGGTTTTGGTTCAGATTTAAATGCAGTGCTAGCTTCTAAGTTCTAATTCTATTGCGAATGCCTCTATCTGTGCCTGGCAGTTCTTCACATTTCCAAGACAGCTCATCAAGTTAATGAAGGCTGCTATGTCTCTTCCTTCCAGTTTGACATCACCCACAAACAGTAAAACTTTTGCTATTCCGTTCTCTTGCTACTCTTGAAAGGTGGAAACAACGTGGTGAAAAAGCTCCACCACAGCAGCTGGACTTCAGCAGGCAAGTTTATTTCTTGTGCTTTTTATTACCTTGCCGCCATTTCCTAGCCATAAGCTGGAAATGTTAAATTATAAAAAATACAGTGTTAATCAACCAATTGAGTTGCCAGTTCTAATTCTGGGCAGAAAAACGGACAAAGAAATAATCAAAGCCTTACCAAAAAAGCAGATGGCTGGAGAGCGCTTCTGGCAGTCATGCTACTTGCACATGGGACCACTTGAGTTTAACAAATTGGACAACAGAGAGAGTACTGAAATGGAAATTGGGGCTCTACTCCACTCAAATTCTTCAAAATGTTTGCTTTGGATTTGTACCTCTGCTGCAATTTATAACTTTAGATTAGATATAGCAAGAGTAATATTCTTGACTAGAAGAAAAACAGAATGGCTAAACCATTTGCCAAATCACACAGATTGTCTCCCTGTATACAAATAATACCAACGTCTAAATGGTTTCCTAAATAAAACCTAGTATTAAACATGTCTTTTACTAACACAGCAATAAAGTCCTACCAGTAGTTAGAGCACAAGACACTTCCCTGACTCAGACTGCAAAACTTCTTCAAGCCAGGCCCATATCCACGTGTAAACACGTCTGAGTAACATCAGCACGAGAAAGAAATCCACAGCAGCTTGAGATTCCACGTGCAGCAGAGACCTCCCGCTGCAAGCGAGACGACGTCCCAAAGCCGCGTGTTCTAAGCGCGTGCTCTTCACCACTACTGACCTGAAGGGCAGTCTTTGTAACGTTAGCCAGTTTTGAGACCGTCGGGCATGGTGCAATGCTTCCTATTTGATCGGGGAGTGCAAATCACTAAAATAATATTAGGTGTATCAAGACAAAGGCGCACAGGTAGCGGATGACACCAAAAAAGGAAGGAAAAAGACCGATTTCATCAGTCTTGCTGTAAGAAATCAGTTGCCTAAGTGTTTAACAGAAAAAACACGAAGGCCTTTGTCAGTGAGATGCCAGACGCAGCTTAAAGCAAATGTATGGCCAAATATGACGTCACCTACCACAACCAAAAATTAAGACGAAAAGTTCTGCCGGTCTCAGGGACCAGTCACTCACCAGGGAACCGGTGGTTTTATTTGCACGCCTTCCTGAAGAATCCAAAAATAACATTTTTCCATGGAGCTGAAATTCCTGTAGCGTTCACGCTTTTCATTTCAGTCATGTTGCAATCCAAAGTGCCAGCGCTCTGTAATGAGGTAATCCGACAATATAATTTGTAGTATTTTATTCTGTCAAAATCGATCTTAGTATTTCTATAGCAACTAGATCAAAACAAAAGATGGAACAGACAGAATAAGTCTCTCCCTGCCACCACCCAGATTTTTATATAAATATATGTATATATATAACGCATTACACATATATAAAGTTAATGTTCATGATTCATCATTAAACAACGCTAGAAAAACAGCACTGGAGAAATAGCAGCACAGTAGGATAACATTTGAAAAAGAAATGCTAGCAAATGTGTAAGCTGACATCAATAAAATATATAAAAAAAAGTAATTGTTCAATTATCAAACACCTGGGAACAGAATATGTCTTTTTCATTAAATCCAGCCAGGAAAAGGTGTTACCCATTTCTGGCTGGGATAGATGGAAGAGAATGCTGGCTTTGCTGACATGAGGTGAAGAACACAGTACCTTCCCCCTCAGAGAAAATCACATTTAACCATTACTGTTAACATGTTAATGCTTAAGAAAGCTTGACTGCCATTTGGCTACCTAGGCTCAGTTTTGGAAGTGCTGTATGCGACAGTCTTGCAAATATCTGTCAGTTTATGTTAGTGCCCTTGCAGGAGCTGAGCTGAGTCCAGATGCTGGGATTCCAAAACTCGGGACGTGGAAACCAATGCCATTTCCACTCAACTCGCGTGATTAATAGCAACACCACCCAGCCCCTCCTGCTTGAAACAAAGATTGATCCGTTACAACAGTGGGATGGATGAAAAGCTTGATTTTCCTACAGACCACTTCTCCGTAACATCAGAGTAGCTTCTGAACACTTGTTAGGAGCCTCCAGTCAGATGCTGAGCACAGACTGCCGAACACACACTGCGCACAGGCACACACGTACACCTGCAAGCTTCACATGTCAGCACTCCAATCCCAGAACAGCCGCACGGTTCCTAACTTGGGCTTTAAGGAGAGGATGAATGTCTCCTAACATGACATGTGCCTGCCTCTAGAAATCTGCGCAGTGTCCAAGGACAATTTCCTGAATACCACACTGTGTCGCTCACAGCCTCTAGTATGAACACGTGTGACAGTTCTAGACAGATCCCTAAAATGGTTGGGAGGGAATTTCTGAGCACGGCCTGTCAGCTGGGAAGAGGACGATGCACTCACTTTCGTTGTGCTGTCCCCCAGCTGTGGGTTTGCAGCTGGCTGCCATCTGCGGAGGTCACTGTGTACCTGCTTCCCAAGCACGCGGTGTCGGCCACGGCAAGCAATGGTGGCTTCCAGGCCAACTGCTCCTGCTTGTAAAGAAAACGAGAGAACGTTAAGTTAGAGAAATACTGGTCATTTAAAAGAAAACAACACTCTCAAAAGCAGGATATGTCTTTGATTCTAAACTCTCCTGCTACAAGGCAGAATTTCCCCATCAGTTTAAGAAGGGGGGTATGATGGACACAAAATCTTTGGTGAATACAGGAATAAAATTGTTTGCATGCATAATTTAAAGCATAGGAATGTTTCCATAGATGAATCACCCTCCTAAAATGAAACACGCTAAGTTTTTCACCTGAGTAAAGACCCTGACCACGTGAAGCACTCTTCCACTTGATGGCAATTCCCTTGAGTAACGACAGTGACGAACTCAATACTGGCAGAGGCTGAACCATATACTCATAGTTCACTCACAGATGCTTCTGTAATAACTTCTGTCCGTACATGGTCTTGTCATACCAGCATTTCAAAGCTCATCTTACAACTGACACAGACTTTGGCGTGTCTTCAGATGAATATACTTATAAAAACGCATGCAATGAGCTGTTACCTTTTTTTAACTTCAAACAATCATTGATCTGCTGCCGCAGCAGGAGACGCGAAACGCTTATTTAGGCAAGGGTGTTTAAGAAGTCTAAATGTAAATGAAACTGTGGATTTCTTCCTAATGACCACTAGTTTCTGACTGTCAGAGAAGATGCCCCTTCTCCACGTGAAACCCCTCATTACCCCTTCCTACCAATAAAGGCAATCAGCATTGAACTTCAAAGCTCCCGTCTGCATCCAGTTTACAGGCTTTTCCACCCTGCCCTTTGAAATGGAGCCTTGTACAAGGCACATCAGAAAAAATGGAGGAAATTGGAGATAAAAAAGATTTGAAAATAAAACCAGTATTTACGTCTCCCAGATGGGAAGTTTGGAGCAGCAGGGGCAGGAAACGGACCGGTGTTTAAGCTGATTACCCAAGCAAAGTCCTCTCTCTGCCTTTTCAGCAGTGCCACGGGCCCTCCGTAAAACCAGTTAAATTAACGGGAGCTCGGGGCAGGGGGAGCGGGGGAAGATGTCAAGTTTTATCTGGAGTGTTAGTGACGGCTGGCTGAAGAGGGGCTCTCGGGCCTGTTAATTGGGGCTGCTTGCTCCGAGGCCGCGGGCGCTCTGACGTGAAAGGCTCTAATGGCAGCCGCGCAGGTGGCCGCGGTGCCGGGGCTGTCGCGCCCGCTCAGGGCCCGCTCGGCTGCGCAGCGGCGCGGGCCACCGTCATTACCCCAAACGGTCGCGCTGCGTCGCTTGGCAACCAATTAAGTAGCCGGGATCTTGAACATTTGTACCAGAAATTCACACAAATAAAAGTCTTTCAGGCTACGCTGGCCTTGTAGACATGGATCTTATTATGCTTTTTACCTAATTATCAACTTTGCTTTTTTCTTTATGTGGCTGAGAAAGGACGGACAGCGGGTACAGGCAAGCTCTGCCGCGCACGACTGGAGCGCGATTTCCCTGGGCAATCCTTCCATGGGGCTTTGCGTACTTATAAAAATTACATCTCCTCATTTGGCCTTGCACATAACTGACTAGACAAATAATATTATCATAGTGGGAAGAGCCAGAATTAGAAAGGAAATACTGCAACATTTAGATTCAATCGGGTGAGCATTAGATCATGATTCACTTTGACATAAAAGCTCAAGAGCACATTTAGCTGGGGCGAAACACATTGCAATGCTTTAAACAAGAAGGAAATATGTCTAATGTTTCATGGGCTGCGTTATTTGCTGTTGAAATCCTAATAATTGCCTGTGCTCTACACTTATGTTGTACCTAATGAATTGGTTTTAAATTTCAGAAAGCTTCAGCAACAAATTGGAAGATCTTATTTGCTGCCGGCTCTCCAACAGAGGAGGTTTTTAGTAGAACCGAACTGAAAACTGACAGCAAAACAAACAGGCTTCACACGCCACACTCCATTTATCTTCACTGTACCGCCCAGCAGTATTTTTAAAATAAGCATCTTTTTTGATAAAGCATTTTCCAAAAGAGGTAAATATTCAAACACGTAAGCAGGACTGGTCTCACTGTTTTTCAGTATCCACAGTTAAATATCCACAGGCAAACACGGAGCAGTGCTGCTCAAGGCTAGCTCCTGCTCAAGCGTCAGCAAGCGTTCCTTTATCAAACAAAACACGGAATTAATGCTCCATGTGAGACAGGGGCTGACTCTACGCAAGTTTTACAAGTGGCTTAACCCAACCTTCTGCTTTCTTCTCCCCCACATGCACAAGATCCCATTGCTTCCCTCCCATCACCTCCTGCTTATTGGTGGCCAGAGGAAAAACTAAATCCCTGCAGCCTCCTCCCCGCTCACTCTCTGTCACAGCAGCTGACAAAGCAGTGGATCATTTTGGAGGGCAGCAGAGCCCTGCCCTGGCGTAATGCAAACCCGCAACTCCAGATCTACATATTTCATGGTACATGACCAGGCCCAGGTGCATTTTCCAACCATGCCTCTCCATCGACAGTCCCCAGTGCTCTCTCAACAAGACAGAACATCCTCCATTTCACCTCTCTGCGATTCGTAGGAGGAAGTTAGAAATGTCTTTATAGTCGAGATGTGAGCCACAATGTGTGCAACCGGGTCCGTCAACCTGAGCTGACTTTCTCCTAATGTGTCTGTGCCTCCCTCAGTCCGATGCACCCGAGTAAAACTTCCATGTCTGGGTTTCCAGCGTAACCTGGGTTTTTCCTTATGACTCGTTTTCATCTAAACACATTTCCTTCATGCAGTAACTGGAATGAACATATCTAGAAAGGACCAGATCACATAAAACAAGCTGCTAACTCTTTCTCACACGTGCAAATACGATGCCAGTTCCCAGAGGCTGCTGTGATTGCACGAATAGGGCTCTCCTACGAATCCAACTGAGTGTCGCAGGGCTCTGTAAGTATCTGCAATTTCCAGGCAGATAAATGTTATGTAAACTCAAATTTTGCAACTTTATTATTGTGTATTATTTCATGCCAAGTCACTTTTTACATAGAAAGCAAACATGATTTAATTGATTTTAAAAAAAAAAAAAGTTTACAGCTCTGCTTGGCCTAAAGTTTGTTTATAAACACAGGAGTAGACTGGCCTTATTACAATGGGAATGGCAGAAAAGCCCCTGTCTTCAGGCTGAATATGAGCCAGCAGCGTGCTCTCCGCACGTAAGGCAAAGTGCACACTGGGCTTCATTGGCAGCGTGGCCCTGGCCCGGCTGGTCGGCTGAAGAGACGGTGATCTAGTACCCGGCTGTCTAGTAACTGTCTGTGAGGAAGAAGCCTACACTGAATTCCCTCGCTTGAAGGGAAATTATAGAGACAACAGAGCCAAACTTCTTGTTTGAAGCAGATGACAGAACAAGGGCCAATATTAAGAACTGTTTCTTGGCAGGTTCGGATCAGAGACTAAGAAAATCTTGTTCAGAGGAAAGGTGCTGCAGCCCTAGAACAGGTCACCAGAGAGGCAGAGGGTCTAGGTTCTCAGAGATGTTTCATGCTAAACACGTGCCTTTTGACAAATTGGCATTTTTGGTGATAAAGTACCGTGTTAAGAAATTCTTGAGAAGGTACTGGAGGAACCACAGATGTTTGGCACTTAGCCACCCAGTAAAATTCTCAAAAGCACCTGTCCATCCTTTGTAAACACCCAAATGCCTTTAAAAGCCTTATCATGAACTGCCTAATAACTATGGCTCCATGCTCTGCACCCCCAGCATACCGGACCATTTTGGGGTTTCATTCACGTGCAAACCCTTGCACTTTATGCCAGTGGACTATTCCCTATGAACACAGACTTACAAGTAAGAGTGCAGGATCTGGCCATATGACTTGCAACATGAGAGCAAACTCCACATGTTTGAAAAGATTATCAGTCAACTACAGTTCTTTCCACTGCAGAAACAGTTACTCAGTTAAGATAAACAAAGAAGTTCCCATGCACTGAAAAGGAAAACCTATTAACTGATTAAACATGTGAATCAGTTGATAAACGGGTTATCAAAGTTCTGAAAACATTTTTAACAATGACCCTTCCTGCCATTTTTAACCGTGACCCATAAAAGCTAGAATAATTCAGCACTTTACAGGAAACCAGCTGGATAAAAAACAGAATGTATTTCTGATCTAAGAAGCTGCAGCTACGCCATATGAGCTGACAAATTTAGACACTAATTATCAGTAAAGTAGCGGTAGACATTTTAAATACCAATTAAAAGCTTTGCACAATTTTTATCAAAGGTTCCTAACTCTTTTCAGTACACAGAAAAAATTATCAGTCATCCCATTTGATGTATACTTGTAATTCCTTCCTTGTTTCAGATTTTTCAGAATAGGAATGCAATTACCTGTGCTTTTTCTTACAACTGATCGTGCAAATCTAATCTCAGAAAAAACTCCACCTCAAAAATATTTGCAGGTGTGCGAAAGCAGAAGGTAGCACACACTAATAACTAGACCTCACTTCACAGAGAATCTCATTTTACTCCTTAGTACAGCTCACAAAAAGGTAAGCTGAATAAACTGTCAGAGTCAGCCACTGCGATAGGTGAAAGTTCCTTTTAGACAGCTTCAGATCCATGGAAAAGCTCAGAGCAATTTTTCAGCTGGGAGAAGATTCTGGTGCCAGATCAGGGTCCTGGTTAACCACCAACATTACAATTGCTCACATGGACAGCGTGGACAGAACCTGCTGTGTTTAAAGAAAAAGCCAGCTATGAACATCAGATGGAGATTTACATTTTCCCAAAATTCAGAGAAATATTGAGATCTGACACTTTTCAGACCATTCTATACAAATGCTTGACATCTATTCCCCTTCCTCATATCCTTTGTACGAGCCATGTAAAACGGCTGTTAACCGAATCCTGAATCCTACTTCTTCATGGCTTCATGGCAAGTAAATTGTCTATAGCCTTCTTTTTCATTTCATTATCAGAAAAGTCAGTCTACCTAAAAAGCAACATCACGAGTCAGAGAAATCCCAGAACGCAAGATATTTCCACCAGTCTTGTACACTGTACTAATAGTTGGCCAAGGTTTTGACATAAAACTTACCCATCAACTAAGGACTTTTTAAAAAGTCGTAGAAAACGACTCAAGCTTTCTACCAATTACTGCAGACCATTGGAAGTAAGTTAAAATGGTCAGTATTTAAACATTTGGCTTTACAACAATCTTTAAACAATCCAGTTCTATTTTTTTTAAAAAAAAAACAACCCTCTTGGTCTCCTCATAAGCTGAACTAATAAGGCATACAGAATTAAAAGCCAGAGTTAAAAGCCAGTATTCTATTTTTGTTCCAGAAACACAACATTTAAAAGTAATCAAACAAGGCATTTGTTAACAGAGAAGCATAAATAGAAAGAAAATGACCATAGGTTTTTAATTTTGAGAAGTCTGCTACCATTTCTGGGAACATCATATCTCAAAAGCACAGCTTGCTCGTCGTGTAAGAAGACTGTATTTATTTGGCTACAACCCTGATCTCAGTAAGTACTGATGCCTGTGCTTTTGGAAGAGGGAGAAAACAAGAAGTTCAGAGTTATTTTTAAAAGATGTAAATGTATTCCAAGGCTATAATGGATTTGGAATATAGCTAAGAGCCATGCAGACCCTGGATTTGGAAGGAGACGATGCACTCAGCACCTCCTGTAAAGAGCTCTTCAGCTCACCAAAGCTAAAAAGAGATGAATACACACAGGATTTGATACTTTCAGTTCTGTAATTTGCAAAAGATGTAGAAACTGCCCAGTTCATATACTTAAGGTCATGCTGCACTTTTCTGGTCTACAGAAACAAAGCACTTGCAGAACAGTATGTTCTCCCCACCACCTTCCTCCCACTGCCCCCCTCCCCGCAGCGCGGAGCTCCCAGCGGGAGCCACCGCCTCACAGAGGGTTTTAACTGTGTGTGAACAGAAATTCCGAAAAGGTTTCTGTATAATTCCTGGCTCAAACAGTTGCTCCTTCTCTGCCTGTGAGCTGGACTCCATATGTACTTTCTGAAAAGCAGAGATGCATTTTTCCCCATTGACATTACAATAATCTAAAATATTCCTTGAAACGAGATGAGGCATAAAAATTTAGAGTCAGTTTTGCAACATTTCCTTTCTCCTGTTTATCCCACACCTTTGAGCAGCTGCGCTGAGATCAGTGCAGCGATTTTGTAAAACCAAACCCTACACTTTTACAGAAACCGCTTGGTTTCAAACGTTTCAGTTACCAGGTGCTCAGCTTGGTACCGTGAAAGATTTTAAAATTTTCAGATGGTGAGAACGCAGAACTTTCCAGTCAGCTTTTTCCAGACAGCCCAGAACCAAGCTGCCCACAGTGATCGCCAAACATTTCCACTGTCTGCTAACAGCAGCTTGGTTACCTAGAAATACATTTACAGCTATAGCTTCTTTATACATCCCAGTTGTATCAGTATTCAGTTCAATGGTTTTCCTATTCTACTTAGATGGTTTTGCAGTTATACATAACATACGCTCTTCATTCTGCTTTGCGGGTTGAAATCTGAGTAGAGCTGTAAAAGCACAAAAAAGCAATGCCGAGATTCATGACACAGCTCAAGAGCAGAATAGTGCTGCAGGTAATTGATAACACGTACATAATATTTATGCTTTGATATGGATATAGCTGTGGCCATAGAACAGGGACGAGTAGTCCTAATACTGTAGCAAGGGCAAATATACCTTCTATTTTAAAAGCTTGTGTGCATACAGTGAGCTGTTACAGAATCACAGAATCACAGAATGGTCGGGGTTGGAAGGGACCTCTGTGGGTCATCTAGTCCAACCCTCCTGCCAAAGCAGGGTCACCTACAGTAGGTTGTAGAGGACCTCGTCCAGGCGGGTCTTGAATATCTCCAGAGAAGGAGACTCCACAGCCTGCCTGGGCAGCCTGTTCCAGTGCTCTGTCACCGTCAGAGGGAAGAAATTCTTCGCATATTCAGATGGAACTTCCTGTGCTTCAGTTTGTGTCCATTGCCCCTCGTCCTGTCGCTGGTCACTAATGAAAAGAGCTTGGCCCCATCCCCCTGACACTCAACCTTCAGATATTTGTAACCATTTGTAAGGTCCCCTCTCAGCCTTCTCTTCTTCAGGCTGAACAAGCCCAGCTCCATCAGCCTCTCCCCGTAGGGGAGATGTTCCAGTCCCCTCACCATCCTTGTAGCCCTCCGCTGGACTCTCTCCAGTAGCTCTTCATCTTTCTTGAACTGGGGAGCCC
>Ga0065711_1036826_pt1 | contig 20528 bp, 10 predicted proteins | sample Hoacrofraction12_FD_59098 | JGI IMG/M metagenome (GOLD analysis project Ga0065711, IMG submission 59098) | Hoatzin crop microbial communities from Cojedes, Venezuela - Epithelial fraction 12 v2 (version 2) | ecosystem: Host-associated > Birds > Digestive system > Esophagus > Crop | place...
ACTGCTGGCTCATGGTTAACCTGTTGTCCACCAGGACACCCAGGTCCCTCTCCGCAGAGCTGCTCTCCAGCAGGTCCACCCCAAGCCTGTACTGATGCATGGGGTTGTTCCTCCCCAGGTGCAGGACCCTACACTTGCTCTTGTTGAATTTCATCAGGTTCCTCTCTGCCCAACTCTCCAGCCTGTCCAGATCTTTTTGAATGACAGCACAGTCTGCCGGTGTATCTACCACTCCTCCCAGTTTTGTATCATCAGCAAACTTGCTGAGGGTACACTCTAACTCTTCATCCAGATCATTGACGAAGAAGTTGAATAAGACTGGAAGCGGTGTTCAAATGGCAGTCAGTGTGTGCTGAGGATGCTGTCAGTGTTTCAGATCTCCATAGCCCCCAGTCCAAAGCAGCAAAATAACTAGTACAGGTGGGACATGGCAGAGTGGGAACACAGGGTGAGGGGAATGACTGAAAGGGGTTTCTTTTCGCCTCTTCTCTTTTATAACATTTGGATTTGGCCAGGGTCTTGTGAAGTGGCTTGTTAGTCTAAACTCTTCTCACACAAAGATGGAAAACAAAGCAAGGTCTCCGCAGAGGTTTACAGGGTGAACTGCCAACACCTGCTTTCCTCAGCAGGCAGACAGAGAGGCCATCAGACTTGCTGCACTGAGATGCATCAATGGGCAATGCATGAACCCCACCATAAGATTTCCAATGCACTGACTCTGAGCAGGAGCACAGAGAGGGGATAATGAGAGGACACATCCGCATTGTGGACCAGGAGTCAGAAAGCGAAGGTTTCCTCTCCAGCAGCACTTCTTAAGAGAAGTTTGATCTGAGATTGTTTTGACTGGGTTTATTATATGAATTATCATACAGTACTTCTGACAATGCTGATATCCAGAAGGACAGAAGAGTGAGCGGTTTCCAAGAATAGTCACTTCAAAGGCAAACTACAGTATGTAAAATATGAATTAACAAGGAAACGAGTAACTATCTTCAGTTTTACTGCCTTTGACAGTGAGATGTAAATTGCTGTAGGCTGAATCAATCAAATATTGGGGGATAATGCCCTTAAAGTCAACCAAAATATTAAGAACACCTAGACTCAGATAGATGAAGATTCAAGTTGGAGATCTTGTTCTTACATGCTTTTTAAAAGTTATGCAGTTACTATTTTCTTCCAGATTTTCGTTACAACTTCAGTCTATTCACTCCATAGATATTCCCTTCTGAAACTGTTTCTAGCATCTCATACTGGTGTGAAAACGGCAACTCAATTAATTTAAAAATGGAAAGAGAGAATGAGAAAAAGACAATGAGGACTGCATTCTGACCACAGTATAAATATTTGGTTGATATAATCCTGTCCTGAACTGAATTGATCTCTCGTGAGTTTTGCAATGCTCTGTATTTCTGCATATAAGGTCATTTAGAGGTCTACACATAGATTAAAATCAAAAAGTTTATGTTTTACCCAGGAGCTCTGTGGCATTGCCTCCTTTATTTTTCAATAACTTTTGAGCTGAACCCTAAGGTTCGTCTGATCAACACTTTCCACCTCAAGCAAACTGTAACAATGCCACAAACTGAAGCCAGCTGGGCCACAATTGTACAGCATTAAAAGCAGCAGAGTGTATTTGGGCTCTGCATTTAGGTTAAAGAGTGCTGATTTTACATTTCCCTCTTGCCTCTGCTTGGTGTTTCTGACACTTGCTGGACTTTTCCCATGAGATTTTGACTGAGGTCCTGAGATCACAAAAACTGCTGCTAGGAGCTAAGGTGGTTGTTAAATATCCCTTTTCTCTCAGCACTGTCATAAGCCCATTCTGTAATAAAAATGTTAAGGGAAGCAATGCCACGGGATGGAAATGGACATCTGTAATCTGGATGAAATATCAGTAATTCTGTCTAATGACCTCTCATTCATATCTGGATGAGGCATGGTGGAGAAAAAACTTTAGATTTTTGCATTCTGGATTTTAAGTTGCAATCCAGGAAAATGTTTTCCAACCTGAAGATAATCGGCAATACGTAATTCAGGAAAACTCCGGAAAACTCTGGAAAACCGGCTTGCATGATGTCACAGGTGTTGGAGTCTGAGCAGAATTTTAAGTTATACAGGTTATAACTGTCAACAGCTACAGTTATGAAATTACTTTTGTGATGAAACAGGAAGCTGCATGGAGTGTCTTGTAGGCAGGATATACATATATTTATTTATATATATATGTATGTATATATTTATATACACTCCTTGCCTTCATCCTTCAACAAGGTCTGGCATCTGCCCTACACTCGTCTATCATTATCAAGGGGTTTACAAGGAGGTCTGTTGCCTTGCTCTCACTTCTTGACTGCGGTAGGTAACAGGAGAAGACTACTCCTTGCTGTAGCTGGGACACTCCTCACCGTGAGGCTGCACGATCTTCTAGAGCTGGGCTCTGGCTTCAGAGGAGGCATAGAGAGATTGCTTTGGGAAAAAAAAAGAAGGAAAAAGGATAATCAAAAGTAAGGAAATAATATGCAGAATGTTGCGGAGACAGGAGAGCCTGCAATTTCCTTGTATACATTTTCAAGATATTTCCTCAGTTATACTGTAAGAAAAAGGTATTGGGCAGCAGAAGAAAGTGTTATAGGTGGCCTCAAAGCCCCATTTAAGCCAAAACCAGCTAGTGTTTGTGCATTGCAAGAAGTGATTCTCCATCTGCAGAAGAACAGATAACCTAGGAGGTCACTCATACCTTTGTCTTGTGATCCAGTGAAGCTTAAATGTTTGGCACAGGATGAAGTGCATGGGAAGGAAAGAGGGTGAAGGGGATTACAGATTACCTTCCTTTGAAAAGTTTTGTTTGGCTTCTCACCTCAATTATGGAGCCTAATGGGCACCCTCATTTGTTTCCCATTATCTGTAGAAATGGAGGGAAAAAAGGCTGCCTTCTCCTGAACCACGAGATGAAACAGCCCTTCAAGAACTAAAAAAGTTACTGAATGTGTTCTGTTTCTTGAAGTAAACAAAATGGGAAGAAAAAATATGCCAGTCTAACATTTTTATCTAATTGTCTGTTAATATCAATTAATTACACCAGAGCAGGATTATTTTTTAGTGTTTTCCCACTAATTTGAGATCGGTGAACCCAGTGTTCACAAAGATAGAAACACGATTAGCTGAGTCAAACACACGCAAAAATGGTGCTTGAAGACAATGATTAAGTCCACACAGGTCTGCATTGTATCGGGCCTAGAGATTTCTCCTGAACTAATATTTGATGTTTGCCTGATGTATAAATTACTCAGCTTTCATGAAGATCATCATTATGAAAAAAACAGGTACGGAATTACAATATATATTAACAGCATGTATTATTTCACTTCAGAGGGAACATTTACAAGCATAAGCAAGTAATGTACTCTTTTTTTATTATCATTTGCAGTGCTTACTCGGTGCATGCAGCAGATCTATTCTGCTAAATCTCACTGAACTTCCAAAAGGAGCAGGAACACGCTAGTAAATGTATTGTTTTCTTCTGAACTAATTTTTTTTAGTCACAAGAGTTTTACTTTCTGAAGGAAGCTTACCTTGTAATTTTTCAGTTTCACGATTTTTTTCTTCATATATTACAATATGCCTACCCTGAGACAGAGTGAATATTCTTTGGCTATATCTGTAGTCCCAGTGAAACAGTATTGAAAACTTTTGATTCAAGGGTTGGTAATGTAAAACGTAAGGTGCACTTTACAATGTTTTCTCAAAAAGAAAAATAGTCTCTTTTTAAATAAAAGATTACTAATCTAGGAAGAGGCAGCTATTTGTTATTAAACAGGGTAATGTAGTGCTTTGCTTAATCACCACTGAGGTTACTGATGATTTGAACCTGTTTCACCGAAAAAATTTTAAACAGTGTGCAGAAAATAGCCATGGTATTATTTGTCTTACAAGATGAGCAGCTGAGAGAAAATGTGGAAGGAGACAGTACATTGTTTGCTGCAATTAAATAATGAAAGGTATTGCTAAATAAAAAGCCAAGTAGTTTAATTAGCTTCATGGATGTAGACATTACTCACTGATATTTCTGAATATCTGAAAGAATATTCCTGTGGTCAAGACATTGATGGCTTCACATCTCAGTTACGCACACTTAATGCAAAACAGTGTCCCAGTCCCCATACATAAGACATGGATAACACTTCTTCCCTGATTTCACAGATGTTAGAAAATCACACTCACTAATGGCCTTGAAGTAACGGGATGCTCAGGTGAAGAGTCAGGGAAGAGGTACAGACACAGAACAGGAAATCCCCTATCAGACTATCGTACTCTATTGCCCTTGCCCATGCAGAATTGCAAACCATCTCTCTCCCTGTGCACTGGACCAGCTGACAGGACTCCAAAGGAATCTCACCTGAGACTGGCCATGTATTTGCAAAACACAAGAGTTTCAGTATTTTTCTACTCAGACCTGTGGTCCCCCCAGCTACCTTTGTGCCCAGAGCACAGAAAAGCTGAGAAAATTGCTGAGATGTGCTGCTGACACAGGCACAGTGTGTATGTCATGTTCAAAAAGCCAGACCACAGCGATTAATTAAATCTGAGCTAGGTTTACAAGAATAGAGTGGATTTTGTGCATAGCCACAAGGATAGCTTAGACTGCTGGATTTTGCATGAACAGCTCATACTAGCTCGCTTACTGCCAGAAAAATTGTCCAGAAATCTTCTTGCAACATCACTGTGATAATGTAGTATGTCTCTATAATGTTTTCAAACTTTATGGCATGCTGCCTGCTGGAAACAGCCAATTGGCTGTAGCCTGTGGTAATACCGCAGCCTTTAATTTACAGTTTTATTAAACCCAAAGCCTTTAGACACTCAAGCTTGTTTCATATTTTTGTGTAGATGTGAACGATGAATGCTACACAAATTGTCAGAGCTTTTTAGAAGAGCTTTGATTTCTGCTTCTGGCTGGGCCCACTCCTTATCTGGAATATCAGGTGCTGGGAAGCAATTTAGAAAATGGCAAACCTCAACTTCAAGAAAATTCTGCTTCCTTAGAGTACTTTCTGCTACTGGTAAAAGACAGGAGACTTAAAAGTCTTACCATAGACTAAAGTCCTCTGTATTTGTGTGAAAAGTACTTTCCTCTGGGACTGAGCATTAAGTTTCAGATTCTTTTACAGAAGAGCCACATCTTCGTCTTTTCATACAATTTAAAGAATTATAATGAATACTCGCTTCCTTGTGTTTTGATTTTTTTTCTGTTTTAATTCCTTTTCTTAGCAGATTTGATTCAGGAAGAACACCGATATCAGATTAAGGATCTGATTCTTGTTTACTGCTAGAGACAAAGGCCAGACAATGGAACCAATTAATAACGTTGACCATAGTAGGAGCAATGCAGAATACTTGGGTTAATATTGTATAAAACACTTCTGCATCCAGACAAGATCTTACACAATTATTCATAGAGTCATATAAACATAGAATGGGTTGGGTTGGAAGGGACCTTAAAGATCATCTAGTTCCAACCCACCTGCTGTAGGAGGGACACTTTCCACAAGACCAGGTTGCTCAAAGCCCCGTCCAACCCGGCCTTAAACACTTCTCGGGAGGAGGCGTCCATCACATCTCTGGGCAACCTGTTTCAGTGCCTCACCACCATCACGGTGAAGAATTTCTTCCTTACATCTGATACAAATATACCCTCTCTCAGCTTAAAGTTATTAGCCCTTTTCCTATCACTACATGCCCTTGTGACAAGTCCCTCTCCAGCTTTCTTGCAGGCCCTTCAGGTACTGGAAGGCTGTGATAAGGTCTCTCTGGAGCCTTCTCTTCTCCAGGCTGAACAGCCCCAACTCTCTCAGCCTGTCCTCGTAGCAGAGGTGTTCCAGCTCTCGCGTCATTTTTGTGGCCTCCTCCGGACCCACTCCAACAGGTCCATATCCTTACTGTGCTGAGAGTTCCAGTGCTGGATGCGGGACTCTGGGTGGGATCTCATCAGAACAGAGTAGAGGAGCAGAATCACCTCTGTCAGCCCGCTGGCCATGTTACTTTTATGCAGCCCAGGATATGGCTGGCCTTCTGGGCTGCAAGTGCACATCTATTATTGAATAGAAGTGGTGCTTTGGCACCCCCAGTGCTCAAGGAAAACTTGGAGAACAGAATCACGGTCTACACAAGAAAAGGCTGAAGGATCTATCAGCCCTCTGGGATTTTTGGACTATGTCCATGCTGCAGAGCAGTGTCTACTCTTCACAGAGCCCCAGCATTGCAAGGATCAACGTTGCAGATTTTAAATCCCCATACCAAAAAAAAGGGGTAGGCACCATCGCTTCTGTTTTAACAAGATATTAGATCTCAAATCCCCATGCAAAAAAAGGGGTGGACACCATCACTTCCATTTTACCAAGACACTAGATCTCGTAACATTTATGAACTGACCATATGGCTTATGTATGTGACCATATGCATCACAACATTGCCATCAGCTTATGTACACTTACATTTACAAGTTTTTCAGCAGCTGGAAAACACTGTAGGGTCACTCCCAGTTTCAAATGCAATATTTAGTGGCTTTTGCCCTCCATGTCTCATGGAGGACTGTGGTCCACTATACCAGCTGGGGAATTACTAGTCTGTACAGCAAGCCTTCAGCGGAATGAGAACATTTCTGGACCACAGAATTGTGTCTGATCTGAAACACCGCCTGGTCTGATTGAATAAATTGAACTATTGTCCTTTTTATCAAGACTTAAACAGTGACAAAGTGAATGTGGAGACTGAATTCAAATAAAACAAACAGTTCAGGCCATGTGTTGTGCCTGAGTACGCTGGTAACAAAGAACCAAAAAATGTTTAATGTTATAATGACTTAAAATATTACATATGTGAATGTATCAAAAAAGAGACATGCATATAAAAAATGTGGGAATAGGTTGTTTATTTAAGCTTGGATAAGTATAAAACAAAGATCTAGCCACAGTCTCGTAGCAGTATTTTCTTTAAAAATTAAAAAAATACACATTCAGGAATCGCTGCAACTTTAATAAATTTTTTTTTCTTTAGCCTCATCTTACTCTCTTCTCTTCTTTCCAACTACATAGTAGGGTGTCTGTTGAGAGATCCCAGATTTATGGTTTGGATCCTGCAAAAGGCCATTTTTTTCCCTCCCATTCACGACCTTTCCCAATCATCTAGCTGGTAATGGGTTTACAAATTATTTAACGTTTTCCAAGTCTGCCTCCAGCCAAATCCATGTAGAAATAATAGCAACCATTTGGGGTAAAACAGATAATGTTAAATTCACCCAGTATGACTGATCAAAGGCACAATATAGAAAACTGCTTCCTATAGTTTTATGGCATAATTGTTTCAGTTTTTAGATGATCTACAGTTTCCCGGGTCTTCTTTCCTAATTTGTTTAGAATAAATTAATATTATTTCCTCATACATGAAACAAAATAATTTATTATCTCAGCTGTCATAGATATGCAAGACATATAGAACATACAATGGTATGGTATTTTTCTACAAGTGATTTTTGGAACATTACTGTGGGCTGACTATATCATTCATTCATTTCAATAAGATTGCATTTTCCCAGATTGTGGCCACACCAAAAATAGTGGAAGAGTGTTTCTGTCTCTGTGTTTCATTCCTGGTGTCTTTCTTTAACAAAGAGATATACTACATCACCTTGAGCCTGCTGAGTGCCTCATAAAGAGGCGCTGGAAGGACTGGAATCTGGTACGAAACTGTGCTTTGCTGTGGCAATCACAGGTTCTAATAGCATTGTTAATTTTGCAATCATTCTGTAACAGGCAGCTTTCAGGTTCAAGGTAGTCACTGTGATGCATGAGGCAGATCTTTAAGGGGCATGGAGGCACTCCTGCTCACTTCCGTCAGGGGGGAAGATGCCAGTGGCTAACCATGCCTCACTGAAATTCTTCAGATATAGACATCTCTGTAGCTACATGCTCACAGCAGTCACATTCAGGTAGTATCAAACGGCAGAGGTTAGATGATAGTTATGTACCTGACCCATGAGTTAAAGGAATACAACAATTGCACTTCTTTCCCTAAAAGAAAGGGAAAAATCCTCTTCTAGGCTTGGGAAAAAATGATATGTCTAGGAAAGAAATATCTAATGGCTAGAAAGGGAGGCATTTTCCCCTTCGCCTCATGAAAGAAAGACCGTAAATCCTGTCCTCTCTCCTCACTGGTTCCTAATGAGAAGCTTAGGTTGCTCACTTTGAGTCAAACTTCTTTAAACCTGCTTTTGATCAACCAGCTCTTTTCATGAGTTTGGTGGGCATTTGCAAGCTTCTTGTCAGTCTTTCCCGTCTTTTGGGTTTTAGAGAGTCTCAGCATCCATTTAAAGAACCTTGGGGCCCTACAGGTAGCTGAGAGCCCTTTGGCTGTTTGTGTTCAGTGGTCGAGACACCACTTGGGTAGTGTGAAACTACTCTGTTCTATTATCCTGATTTTCTGCAGACTTGTGATTATTTTTATGTGTGCCACTGGAAAAAGAAGAGCCACTTTTATTGCTGAGTTGAGGAAGGACGTGGTCAACCAGACACTGTCTGTAGAAATGAGCACAAGAGCATAGCAAAGGAAAAGGAGAAAGAGAAGAAGGGGGCTGTATTATGGAAGTGGTGGTTTTTTCTCATAGCAGCATACAAAGCCAAACGGAGGCACTCCAGTACCATCCAAAGTCACAGACCTGGGAAAAGATTGCATTGAGTGTATTTAAGGAAATTTTCTGTATGTCAAAAGGGAATGTTGTGGTTTGGCCCCAGCCAGCAGCAAAGGACCACGTGGTCGCTCTGTGACTCCTCCCCCTGCTTGGGTGGGGAGGACAGTCCGAAGAAAATGGCAAAAATTGTGGGTCGGGATTAGGGCAGTTTAACAGAACAGCAAAGGAAGCAAACAGTAGCCACTGTCCTGATAAGAAGAATATACAAAAGCAATGCAATGCGCAGAGCAACTCTTTTACCGCCAGAAGCCCAGTGTGCTCCTGAGCCATGATTAACCTCCCCCCAGACAGCTACCCCGCTCAGAAACAAGCATGACAGTATGTGGTATCGAATACCCTGTTTGTTTGTCTGGTTCAGGTCAGCAGGCCTGTCTGTGTCCCCTCATTGCTTCTGGTGAAAATTAACCCTATGCTGGCTGAACCCTGGACAGGGAACAGATAGGTAATTCAGAGCTTTCTAAGCAAGCTAATTTAAAGCTAGCAGTGCTATCTTCACCCAGCTCTGCAGTTGCTTCTCTTGGTGCTATGTAAACTTAAGAGTAGTAACTGGGTTTATATTTTTTGTTGTAACTGTTCCCTGCTGTCTTGCATGAGAAGAAGGTGCTCCTCACTTTCAGAGGCATTGTCAAAGAGTGTGTGCAGTTTCCATCAATTTCCATGGCAGGTACACTGCCTTTTGTGATATGTCCCAAAGGAAACACCTCCAAACACCACCATGCAAGACAGCAGCACAGCAATATAGGCCACACTGGTTTTCTGTTCATATTCCAAGTGTGCCGGAGGGTCCCCACACTGCTACTGCCAGGCATGTGAAACATAACTATTGGTATAAATCTGCTTGTTGCTAGGCATATATTCACTACACTTGAGTAATCATCTTCACTGGAAAATATTTAGGAAAGGCTGGAAATCCCACTTAGAGGATAATGTCCTGGTCACTTTCCTTGACATGATCATTGCAATTGACCTCTGTGAGGCTACAGTCTTGGGTAGGATTTGGGTTATCGCTTTAAATCGAATACTTTCAGAGCTGAAACATGCTTCCCCTGCCCTGCAGCTGTCTCTTCTGCAAGACAAATGGGACGACTGGGGAAGTAGCAACAACATCCATGGCTCAGCCAAGCACCTGTATGCTTCTGGAGGTCTATATCTACTCTTCTCCTCACCTGCTACAAAGTCTGGCTCTGCTCCAGCCTGAAGCACCAATCTGTGCCTGTGTATTGTGTTTACTGCTGGACAGAAAGTGATTTCTGACAGACAGAAGGCAGTTTAGAAAGACATTTAAGAACAATTATGGCTTTAAAGTGAATTGATTTTCTGAAGAACAACTAAGAGTAAGTATTTGCAGATTGTCTAAAAGACAAAAAGCTGGAACATGACAATGGTCTACAGATATTTGAAGAATGCTAGCAGCCAAAGTGAAAATTATTACCTGGATGCAGAAATTATGTATCTGAATGTGAAACAAAAATGTAGAGCTTAGAGCCTGGAAAATCCCCATCCGAATGGAGCAGACTCCCAAGGGAAAGTGGTAAAAACACCATTTCCGGAGGGGAAATGTTTATAACAAAGTAGAGCTGCTTCCTATTTCTGTACACAAGGGAACAATTTTTCACTGACAAGGACACAGACGACATGACCCGATAGACTTTTTCTACCATTAGTCTCCAGGATTGAAATCCAAGAGCTATATCCTGAACTACTGAAAACATGACTCAGGATAACGGTGTTATGCTGATTTCTATCAGTTTAAGATCTGGCCTTACCCCAATTTTTTAAAGAATAAAACTGGGAAACTGACTTCCTGCATCAATAAACCTGTGTGTGATAAGTGTTGCGTGCAAGGAAGTATCAGATGTACTGAACCTGTTCTGCAAAAACATTTTTCTGTTCGGAGGTACCACAACAGTGCCAAAAAAAATCAAGCCTAATCAGACTTGTTGGTGTTTAAAGATTTATAGTTCATTCTTAGCCAAAAGCTGTGGTAATTAGTACCACACCAGGGCCTGGACACAATCCAGTGCTTTAAGGCATAACTAGTGAAGTGCCGCTTGAAGAGGTTTTGCTAAGGTCAGATGTGGGACAGTGTTTTCTACCTGGAAAAAGCAAGTCTCTGTCATTTCTTCTTCCCTTTAAGAAGACTGTATTTTGTGTCACCAAAGAGGAAATTGAGAGTGAAATCACCAACAGCATAGAGACTGGAGTCAGGGCAGTAGGCAAGCGAGACCCATCAGCCAAACCTCCCTGCTACAGGAACCACGAAGGCTGATGGAAGCTGTATAAATGTAGTTCATAAGTGCAAGCAAATTAATCCCAAAGCAGGTGAGAGAATGACTGACATGCTTCATGCCACTTGGTAATGAAATAAATTTTTGCTCAGCCCTGAAGAAGTTGACTTAGCTGTAAACCAGGTTGGCCTGGCCTTGAGACAACCCCCAAATGATATTGCTGCAAAAGGTGACGAACACAAGATCTTCCCTGAAAGGGGCTGGAAGTTGCAAATAAGTAGTTAAAAAGCATCAAAGGGAAGCTTAATATAGCTATACAATGAAATCCAGTAAGCCAAATGTTAGTTGAAAGGATGCATTCTGAGTTTGTGCCAAAAACCATCTCTGCCCTTCTTCCTCTAAAGGTATCCTTCACAGGTGGCTTGAATATATTTTTGAGCCCATGGTGGGGCTGTAGATTCCACACATGGTTTACTAACTGAGTCAGCCTTTGTGTAACTAATTCATCCACAGGTCAGGTAGAAAGTGAGATACATTAGTATGATGCCTGCAGGAGTGCAAAACATAAGTCCATGCCATTATTTATAGCTGAAGCCCAGTACTCTGTGTTGCAATGTAATATAAGACTGAAAGACAAAAATCATAGTAGCAATGTCACCACAGTTTCTGAGGCTGCTCCCTCGCTCCTGTAATCCCTGTACAAAATGTGGGATGGGAAGATTTGTTGTCATGTGGTGAAATATCTGATCAACACTCACACCTGGCTGATCTAGAAGAGAAAATATCATGGGACAGGCAATCAGGGCACAAGTTCACTGAGGACCTTGACGTGAGACAGCACATCACCTTTATCAGCTAACAGGCTAGCCTATGAGGAAAACACTGACTCCAGCACTTTACTTCCAAGGCTGTTTTTCCATTAGCTGTCTATCTTTCATTGACTGGCATTTTTCATACACAGACAACAGGCATAAAAGCATGAAGATGGTCCAGACCTCTGAAAAATATGAAGGGCTCTGCAACTCTGCCTATGTTATGAACTTCTTTCTGTTTTGAGTAGCGCTTTGGAAGTTGTTCTACTTTTACAGTGCTTGTACTTTTCTTAGAAAAGCGAGATTTACCATAGTGCTTTTCCTTTATCACGCAACGTAGCTATAGCAGAACTTATTTTACACAAAGGGATATAAGGTTATTTGCTAGGAAGAGAGATTTGAAATTCTTTGAAAAAATATGATTTATTGCAATAAACTAAAAATATTTTAAAAAAGAGGTGGAAGAAAGCCTGATTTCTGGCCTCTTTTTCAGTTTCAATTTTAAGAAAAACAGCAAAAGTGACAAGAAAAGAAACTTCTCTGTGTACAACAAATTCTGAGAAGTTTCTGCCACGTACATAGGACACATCTCTGCTGGGTATGTATGGATTCTCCGAGGGTCAGACGCTGTGAGCCTCCTGATGAGCAAGACAAAAGAAGTTCCAGTGGTTTGGAATGATTTCTACTTCGCTGGGCCATTGAAGGATAGACACTATGATCGCATAAAAAAAAGTTTTGCATGACTCTGCTGCCTTTCTGTGGTTTCCTGGCAGCACTGAGCGGCTGTGATCCGTAAGCGGAGAGGAAGGCTCCCACAGGATTCAGAGCAGTCTTCCAGGCAGGGAAGGGAAAATCCCCTGCTTGATTCACCACTTTCTTACGCCTGCCCTTTTTGTGACAGCAGCAAGTGATGACTCCTGCATGAGCCAGCATGACAAGAATTTAATGTGAAAAAGGTTCATTTCATAGTTCTGTGCTTTAGCCAAAGACTGCCTACAGTAGCCTGCAGGATACAGACATGAATGCTATATGGTAGAGTTAATATTAAACTGTTCTCCCAAATATTGCTGTTTAAATCAGCCAACGCAAAGGCTGTAAAATTTAGCCTAGAATTTTTCACACATTAGTGAGCTAACAGTAGTTTGTTCGTATGACTTGTGGCTAGGGCTGGAGACCCTTAGCTCTTGAAACCTCTTTAGTAGCACATGCCAAGGATAAACTGTGCTCAGCCTCTGTTCTCCCCCCACGTTTACGAAAGTGACATCATTTACCTACTCTCTAAAAGCAGTTTGAAGATGATTTAATATCTGCAAAATGTTTTGAAAAAAGAAAGCACTGAATTTGTGCAACTTTTTCCCCGGTAGGGTAAAGATTCACCTCACCAGCTTCAGCAAACTAGAGGCTGTTCGAACAAATGGAAGCAACCTCAAAAGTGGTCCATTGCTTTCTAATATGATTTGACAGGGTTCTCCTGAAGTTGAAGAGTTTCCTGCTGCAGAGTTTTGCAAACCTGAAACCATTCCAGCTTGGGAAGAAAGATTGGGCCCATTTCAGAAGAAATCTGAATCACAGCACTCCTTCTTTCTTCACTGACCCATGCAGCTTGATACTGTGTTATGCTGTGTACACATCGTTAACAGCCATGCATTTTGTATAATTGGAGGAATCACACAACTTTCGCAGTTGAAAAGGGATACTTCACTGTCAGCTGTTCACAGCACTGTCTGGGAACCGGGCAGGGGAAAGCAGCTACTGCTTGAGTGCCCTCATTTCCCGGAGATCGTCAGCTGCTGCTGTAAAGTCTGTCAGGCCTGCACAGCGCAGGAAAACCCCACATACTTGCTTCTGCCATTCCTACTGATGATCACCCAGCCCCTCCTGTGGCAGGAGAGAAATGAAACAGGGAATATTTTTATTTCTAAATAAAAGATGAGCTCTTTAGCAGATTTAAAACCTCAGGGTGTACACTTTGCTCTTCACAGGAGGTGGTAGCAGTGGAAGTCCAATTGGGCTCCTTGGTGTTACTGTCTATCTGTGCAGTGTTTGAGACTGGCATTGGGTCTGGTGACTCCAGACCATGAGGTTAAAACTTCAAAATTTCTTTTTTACAGAACAGACTAGTCACTTAAGCTTCAGTCCAACTCTGAAACCAGCCCACACAGAGGTCATGCTCCCTGGTCTGGTGTGTCCCTGCCTCAGTAAAGTTGAGAGATGGTTCCATACTGTATATGGTACAATATACAGTAGGCTTACTACAAAAGCTGTTGAAACCTTCTGTTTCATGTGTGTTTCATGAACCAATCTGTTAAGACAGGCTGCAACAACAACTTCCTTTGAAATAGTAGATAAATATGGGCCTGAGCCCAGGAGGTGTACTCCTGGGAAAATCCATCAGTGGCATTTTTATATTACCTGGGGGTATGGATAAGCAAAATGCTATGAATGAACTTCTCCAGTCTATCAAGACTGGTCACTGTGGAAGCAAAGAAGCTGTGTAAAACATGTCCTAATTTGGGAGTGTAAAAAAGGAAAGATCTACTTATTGGCCAACCCTGATTAGGGAACAAAATATATTTGGAAAGGAAGATCAACCTTTCCATGTTTGTTATCTTAATCTTTCTCTGCTATTTTTCCTTTATATTTCTGAGTCCCTCCCTTAGCTAGGAAGTCATCTTACTCTCATTTGTACTATGACTTCTATGCCTCAGTGTCAGGTTCAGAGATAAGGGGTGTCTTCAGCCCTTAGTATCAAATGTCTTCCTGAAGCTAACTCCCACCTCCAAAAGACGCTGCTCAGATAAAAACTGGCAGAAGTTTAACAAGTAACATTCTTCAGCTGCACCAGATGTCAACTCGCCTGTCGTAACGGCAAAACAAATGAGCTAGCTTAAACCAGTATATTTTAGCTTACAGTGTAGATGTGCTAAGAACACTCATGTAGCCAGTTATGGTGGCTCAGGTGCCTTGCCATACCAGCACATTAAACTGCAGCTGATCACATCCCCATCCTATAAACTGAAAACTAATTTCTTAAAAAAGAGTTTATCAAGCAAGATTTCCTCTTCCTTTCTAATCACATTGGAGTAACAGTTTAGTACCGGTGCTTTACCTACAGAAACAGGTGCAGACTGAGTGGAAGTCTATATTTGTGACTCATACACGTATACCCAGTACAGTTTTAAATTTGTATTAAATTTTTGCTTATTCATAAGAATGTGTTCAACATTTATTTGCCTTCTAAAATTCTGAGACAGCCTTTTGGCAGAACTACAGTACTTCTTGTGGTTGAGCATGGAATGGGTTACCCCAAACTATCCAAAAGTCATTCCTATAGCCTTTTATTTTTACTATGATAATTTCATTGAGCCCTACTGGGTACACAGTATGGTAGAAATTTTGCCTGGATTTACAAAAGTGACAGAAAAGAGATATCATGCAATCTCAAGCAGTAGATTTGGAGTGAATGAGTCTGCAAATATTAATACGACATAAAATTTCTCCCCAACACAGCCAGAAGGATATTTCACGCAAGTAAATATTTGAAGCAAATAATAGGCTACGTCACCCAGCAGATTGTGGAGAGACCTGAGCTAGCTCTAAAGGAACTAACTCAGGTACAAGGAGCTTTGTACCCATGGCTTCATGCTGACTAACTTACCCAGCTCTGTATTTGGTGATAGCTCAGGTAACACAGAACTGTGTGGCCTGAACACCGCCTTTAAGAACAAGACAGAATATTAACAGAACTTCATACAAGCTAAGATTTCATTTTAATGCAACCCAAAAGACTCCTTTCTCATAAATCTGCCAGGAATTCCAGGACAGAACATCAAATTACTGGAAAAGGTAAATTCTCTTAATGTGACATAAGATACCACCCTTCGTGCATATCCCCCTCCCCGTAGCTTTCTAGTAGCAGATAGTCTGAGATGTCATAGATCATTGATACTAAAAAAAAATTTGATAAAGAGTCTTGTAATTCAAACCATACATCTTCAGTTTTCTTACCAATCACATTCAGTCCCTTTTAGCAATCTCAGGATGAGTCTGTCACAAGCCTAATTTTCCATACAGTATGTTTGATTGTAACAGTGGCTTCAGATCTATGAAATAGCTACAGAAGGATGTCAAAACTCCGTAAGTAATAGAGCTGGTAAATGATACATAAATGAGTTGTAAATGACAGTTATAATGGCATGGGAAAGTGGAAAATACTGGATTATGTATAAACAGAAGTTTTCAGGTTTTGAATGTAATTTTATGAGTCTCCTTCTGTGCTGAAGTTTGAACATTAAACCTATAGCTTAGTTTCGCATCTAAAACAGACACATCAAATATTTAAAAAGAATTAACCTTCTCCTCCTTTACAGAAATTAGTACAGTTTCAAAGGATGTTTTCCCCCATTTCTTATGCAAGCTCCAGTGTTTCCACTTAATTAAAAAAGTATTTCAAAGTGTTGCAAACCTACTAATTTCTGGTAAGATAACTCCATTTATCACTTTTGCCCACCTTTCCTGCTCACCTATTCATGTGACTGAAAGGTGATAAACCAATTTCAAGTTAAGCAGCTCAAAACTAAATTAAGAATGATGGTTAAGCATATCTGAGGAGCTTCCAGAGCTGCTAGAGACAGACTAAGATTAGCTTTGTTTAAATGATGGGAAGTAATTTTTTTGTGATTTTTCAAAGACACCATTTTACGGTTTAACTGAGCACTTTAATTAATAATTATAACTAGGCTTATATGTTTGCACCACCACCTTTCTGAGCACTTCAGTTATCCCAGTTGACATAAGAAATGGATCCAACAAATGGAGTGTTCTGAAAGCAATGGGAAGTAATAAAGGGTTTTTTAGGTATTTTAGGTCTACAGTTTGAAACAGTAGACATTCTGATATACCATTTTTTTTAATTGCTTCAATTTTCTGACAAGAAAATTGCACTTCTTCCATGCAAATATCAATAGTGTTTGATATATTATCATTTCCACAAAGTTATATGCAAGATCAAAATTTAGAGCAGATGAAAGGGACAAGTTCTTTTTGACTGGTACTTTCAATGAAATGCATCTTGGATTTGACCTTATTCTGTCATTCCAAAGAACATAAATATTACTGAAGAAAACAGACTAGTGATGTTCTTCAAAATTGTATAAATATATTCCATATTACCTTATGTATATGCAACTCTTGATCTTCCTCTACTGCAGCACTGATGTTATTGTTACCATATGGTTGGTCATGTGCCTTCATTTACCCTGGTTCAGTGGTCCAACAAACAAGGGAGAAAAAGATTGGAATCATATTCAGTGCATATAAGGAATGAAATAAGGATATGTAACAGAAAAAGCAGTGTGCCAAAGGAGAAAATCCTTCTTCGATGAACATGAGAACATGCCAAAAACTAAGGAATTTCACTTTTAAAGACAATTCTAATTTGTGAGCAAAATCCAGTGGCTGTAAGGGCAATATGCACTTAATGCCTTCAGCTTAGCCCCTGTATTCAAAGAATTTGGCTTTGCTTTGCAAGACTCTTGATGAAGCAACCGCTTTAAGTGATGAAATATGCAATATCTCAATGCCCATCCAAGTGATGTATAACAAGACTTGCCTGCATTATGTTATTCTTCGGTCTGTGGATTAATCTTGTCAGTTGTTTTCTAGCAAATATCAACCCTTGGTGGGTCATGTTGAACCATTTACCTTGAGGTATGGGTTTCATTGTCATTCATCTAAACAATAATGCTTTGTTTACTTAACTGGATTCAGGCAGTGTAAGTTACCCGGGATGTCTACAGAGTGTATTTTAGAGTATTATCTCTGTGAAACAATTCTGCCAACCCAAAAATGCATGTCTGTATTCCTTTAAGACTTTGGGGTGGAATAGGCTCAGTTTACCACATCTAAACATTATGTTGCAACTGTATCCACTTCCTCTCGTCGTCTCCCTCCAGTTAGCCCTCAAGCCAACCAAATGTCCTCATCTGAAGCTAACAGAAGATTCTAATAAAAACTACGAATGTGCCTATGCTATGCTAGTGCAAAACTGAGCCAAAAGACATTCACTGTAGCAACCTTTATTGCCTGGGTTTAAGAGTTTGAATCTCTATTACATCGTTATTCCAAATACATCAGTTTGGCACTAGGACTTATTGCCATGTATCTCAGAAGACTATCCCATGCAGAACAGACCCTCTCTAAATATTGGCTTATGATATATATAGGGCAAGCATATCTGCTGCAGAACAAATGTTGGAGGAAATCCTTTTTTTGGGGTGAATGCTGAACTTGGGTTATATATGCATAGAAGACTGCATAGATAATATGGATGATGTGATTGCTACACGAAAATGGGTATGAGTCACTCAGAAATAAAACAGCTAGCAGAGGAAAATGAACATGGATAATTCTGAAAAGGTCCATGGTCAGCTTGGGGTCCAGATTTTCTGTGCAAGAGAGTCCATAAGAAATGAAGAAACATCATGATGCCGAGATATGATAGCAGTCCAGTGTTTAAACATTTGGACCGCCTAGTACATTATTCTTTTCTAATACAATTGTTATCAGTGAAAAGGTATCCATTGCATTTGTCTGACCCTCAGCTGCTCTCCGTAACTTCCTGAGGAGGGGCAGAGGAGAGAGAGGTGCTGAGCTCTTCTCCCTGGTATCCAGTGATAAGACGCATGGAATGGTTCAAAGCTGCACCAGGGGATGTTCAGACTGGACATTAGGTAGCATTTTTTTTGCTGAGAGGGTGGTCAAATACCAGAACAGGTTTCTCAGAGGTGGTCGATGCCCCAAGCCTGTCATTGTTTAAGCACAGTTTGGGCAATGCCCTTAATAGCATGCCTTAACTTGGTCAGCCCTGGATTGGTCAGACAGTTGGGCTAGATGATCATTGGTGCCTTCCAGCCGAAACAGTCTATTCTACTCTAGTCTATCTATCTACCCCTGCATGGACCCGAATCATGCCAAGACCCCTCTGGCCTTGGAAAAACACCTACTCAGTTACATGCATTAGTATTTTCAAGATTTTTATCACAGCTAGCGTTTTGTAGGATGAGGACAAAGGGATATCATGGTAGAAATTCTCTGCAGTGCTTCCCATTGTTTGCTGAACTACGTCTGAAGAACTAGAGGTGAACACTCTTGCACAGGACTGTGCCAGGATAGCAGGGAATTGCTGAATGGGACTTTGCAAGCTAGAAATTAACCTATTGGCACTGAAGAAAGGTCAAAGAATGTAAGAGATTTGATGATTACTGTAGGCCTCCACTTCCTCATTGAACATACTAATGTTTACAGTTAGTTGACTGAACAGATCTGTGTTGTTTTCTGAATGTCATTTGTCCAGAGGACCTGTGTGTCTTGTTTATTCCACATGGAGCGGGCATAAGAAAAGAAAAGGCTGCTGTAACTTTTAGGTAGCTGACCACTGTTGGTGAATTTGAGTTGGCCAACGTTCTTCCCCCTTGACTTCTGTATGTCTACTATTGCTACTTATAAATTTTTGTTAGCCTTTTATTCTCTAAGAGATTTATGTCACCTGATGCTTTCATGCAATGCTTCTTCCATACATATATTTAATTATCTGTTTTGACTTTGCAAATAGACATTACTGTGAAGAACAATACATGTTTTTACAGATAATGAAACATAAGAACTGAAGGAGTATTAAAGGTGGAGCAGTTGGATATGACAATCTGGGGGTGCTAAGCAAATAATGGTTAGGGCCATAGAAGAGAGGTGCTCGAGTGTTAGACCGTGGAGATAAAGAACATGGAGGGACTGCTGGTGTTTGGCTCATGCAGAGTTCAGTTTTGTTTTCTGAACCTGGGCTGAACATGCTACAGCCCCATATATTGCAGTGTAAATACTGAGAAGCAGCAAAACACAAACACATTAAACTGAGACACCACAAAAGAAAGGAAAACAAATAAAGAAGGGAACCACCCAGGAACCCCATAGTCCTGCCATTGTGATCTATTTGCCAGTGAAAAGTAGTGAGTTCAGTTTCTGGGGGTTCCTACTGAAAATTTAAATTACTCCAGCTTGTGCTCCCACCTGGCAACACGGAAAGTTAAATTGTAATATCAGGATGCAGGAGGACAAGCAATACTTCCCTGCAGGCAGACACTGTGCCCCAAGGCTGAAAACAAGTACAGTCTGACTGGTGAAAAGCAGAAACTTTAAACAACTTGGAAGGACTTGGATAATCAACAACAGGGGATGCTACTAAGTTTTGCTCCAGCCTTTGCCACAACACCAGTTTTTCCTCAGTCTTGCAATCACACTGCATGCTACTTCGTTCCGTCTTCTTCACCTAGATGTCTTCAGAAGGGAGGGAAAGAAATCACCAAATCAAAAGTATAAACCCCATTAGAACCAGGGTCCTAAATCCCGTCTTCCACTCACATCTTCACCTCAGCAGTGTGCTGGGTGTACTCTTGCTTCTCCTCTTCCTGGACCTAAATCTCATAGTCCTGGTTGCGCATGACCACCTGCACTGGGACGGGAATTGCCTCCTAATATTAATGACAGTCTGGGAAAAGAAAGTACTTTATTGAAAAATGAGAGCTCAGGTTTGAGATCTCTTACTCTGAGAGATCAAGAACCTCGTTCGTCTTTGTGTGTGTAACTCCAGGGCAGAAGAACGCTGACGACACCAAACTGGGAGGTGTGGTAGATACACCAGAAGGCTGTGCTGCCATTCAGCGTGACCTGGATAGGCTGGAGAGCTGGGCA
>Ga0065711_1036827_pt1 | contig 20528 bp, 12 predicted proteins | sample Hoacrofraction12_FD_59098 | JGI IMG/M metagenome (GOLD analysis project Ga0065711, IMG submission 59098) | Hoatzin crop microbial communities from Cojedes, Venezuela - Epithelial fraction 12 v2 (version 2) | ecosystem: Host-associated > Birds > Digestive system > Esophagus > Crop | place...
TACCCCCAAGTCCCTCTCAGCAGAGCTGCTCTCGATCCTTTCATCCCCCAGCCTGTATTGATAGCGGGGATTACCCCGACCCAGGTGTAGGACCTTGCACTTGGCCGTGTTGAACCTCATGAGGTTCACAGAGGCCCACCAGAAGTATCACATATTCCTGGGGTAGTGAGGGGAAATTAGAGGGAACCAGGAAAAGCAGAGTTTGGAAATGAAATTCTATCTAGTAACTAAAAGTTTTTTCCAAGCTTCTTAAATTATTTAACCTGGAAAGCTGCTCCAGCCAGATGAATAAGAGGTTATACCACATGATTTTCTTGCATTTTTGAAAGCAGCTCATAGAAATAGTTAAGGTTCTTAAAATAAAATTTAGGTACGCAAATTTTCATACAGAGGGTGGCATGTTAGGTATTGTGATACTAAACAGTGTAATTAAACCAAAACATTTCAGACATTTAAATGTCAGGACTAGGAGGTGCTGAATGCAATTAATAATACAATAATGTTTTCTGAAGGGAAAAAAGGTGCAAAAGGAAAAAGAAAAAATATTTAGTTAACATAATAATAAGACTTAGCTTTGAGCAGCTGCTTTACATCTTCAAACCATTGCTATATTATTAACTAATTGATACCAGATCCTCCACACGCTAGCTCAGTGCAGAGTTGCGGGGAGGGTGCTGGCAGAGTGCTGTTGTTGGCTGGGTAGGCAGATGAATGTTGCAATGGGAGTGGTAGGAAGTAGTAGTATTACCATATGCAGCACAGCACCAGGTCCTCTGAGTACCGGTTCTAGCAGTAGTAACCTTGCCTTCGAAAGGATATAATTGCTCTTATGGGGTTGCCTTACATGGAAACTAAAACAATATCAGGCTTTAATAATTAAATTACGCAGCAAGTCAGAGGAGGATGGATTTGTTCTCAATAAAACATGAGAGACTACTTGTTTTGGTGACGTAATTCCTGCAGTTTTTTTAAAAAAATGATTTGATAGCTGATTAAAAGGAGGGAGGGAGCTCAGTCACATTTGCCAAGAGCACACAGCAAATCAAGCTTTATGCCTTGAAATTAACTCAGTGCTTTGTCCAGATTAAATTAAGAAAGGAGGCCACCAAAGTGAGGAGTTCAGAAGAGCACTTGAGACTGGGAGTATGAGAAATGAACAGCAGAACTGAAATGAGAAAGGTATAAGGGAGATAGAAGCCATTTTCTGCTCCTACCACTCATTCTCTTCAGAGACTGGAGTGCAGAGAGAGGGAAAACTTCTTCAGGCACAAAAACCCACAACAATCCATCCCATAAAACTGCTTCAAAAATAAAGTAATGAGAGTGAGTGGGCAGTGACGGGAAATCTTTGGCACACACCTAACCGGTACTACGTAGGACTGCTGCTGTGCCCAGACACCGTCAGGAGAGCTCTATTTGTTGTCTGCTTGAAGGAAACATGCCACAAAAATTTAAACAAAATTAGAGGATTCTGGCACTACAGGCAAGCATCAGTTTCTTTATAACATACACGGGCTTTGGGGGCCTCACGGTACATTCTTTTTTTATACAGAAAAAGTGGTAAAAGACATTAATTGTGAAGTCCACAAAGGGGATTCAAGTGGAGCATTGCAGGCTGTTGTGTTCTGGCAGCCATGACCTTCCTCCCACGGCATAGGCAGCATCTCGTCACTTGAAATAGGGAGGATTTAGGTATGTAAGGGTTGGATTCCTTCATCTGAGGTCCAAGTCTACAGGAAGCACTCCTGATTCCTCAGCAGTCAAGAGAACAAATTCCTCTGACCTCTCTTAGGTGTACCCTTCAGGAGATGAATTGCTATCTAGCACTTTCTCCCTGTCCACTGTGAGAGTTTCGTGTGACTGAGAAACAGACTGCTATTTTTTGTTGCCCAGGTTAGGGAATGTGACTCACAAAGAGTAGCATCGCCAAGTTGTTACAAAGAGCCAGGAGCCTATTACAGTTAGAAAACAGGGAAAAGAGAAGCAGGTGAAAGCTTTTACCCTTTAATATGATTGGCTCATGGCTCTCCTAGGGATTGGTGACAGGAAATCTTCCCTTGAGATTGAGGTCCTACATCTCTTTGCTGCTCTGCCCACCTGGGTGTCAGCTGGGTGGCACATTGCAAGTGCAGAGGAAGCTCCTGCTCGCAGTGGAGCTGCAGAGAGGCATTCAGCTGGGAGACAGGACGGGTGGGCAGGTGATGAGATGCTGTTCCAGCTCTTCCCAAATGATTTACAGTCTCCTGGCACAGTAAACCACAGTATTTCAGGTTAACTTTCCAGGGCCAGTGGGAGAAGGAGGATTTAGCTCAAAGCACATTGTGTCTTGCTTCACTTGACCCACATGAGGGGTGCTAAAAATCTCTTCCATAATTATATGCATATGATACTGGCAGGGTATTTGCCCATTGCCATTAAATAACTTTGCTATGATTCCTTCTAAGTGGAAAATGTCTCAAAAGCAGATTTAGTGGCATGCAAATACCAGCTGGCCAGCTTAACAATCTGCAGTGCAAGAATACATTTAGAAAAATGAGTGTATCAGGTCTTGGTACTTAACAGAGTGGAGCAGCACATGAAGCTCCTGACAGACTCCTCAGCACCTTCACACTTACCAAGCCGTGAATGCTGCTGTGGTGCTCTGCACTGAAGGTTTGTTCTGAAATGTGGTCATCTTAGACATTTTTCATGGACCTTTCCTGAACCTGGGCTGAGTTTTTCACATGTGTCTATGGGAGTTAGCTGTTTCCCAAAGATGTGTAACGGAAGTTGTTCTTTGTACTTTTGAATATCCCTGTATGGGTAATTGATGGCAGCTGCTTAAAAATGCTATTGTAACTTAATCAAATAGGCGACTTGCTATGTTAAAAAATATGTAAAGGAATCATGACACTTTTAATGAGGCTTTTCCATTGGTTTGTATGACTGCTTCTATTCTGTGAAATATGCCCTGTCCATTACAAATTCTTTTATTGAGAGAGGGAATCTTGGCCAGTGCCCCAAGGTTATTACTCACTGCATTCAAAGGGTACTGGGGGGATCTTTAATTTCCAACTGTAGAGCCGGCAGAAGGACAGTAGGTTTAACATTTCCTCTGAAGGATGACACCTCTAAGAGTGCCACACGCTGCTTATTACTGCAGTACACTGGACAGGAGCCAAGGTCCCTGTATGGGACTTGAACCCACAAGTAGTTGGCTGTGAGACAGACATGCTACCCACAGAGTCACAATGAGACCTAGTAGCATCTTAATTTAACAGACAACTTTTTTCAATGGCAGTCTTTTGTCTTGAATTTTTATGATCTGTATCACTGAAAGTTTATTTTTCACTTCAACGTGCATTTATGGAGAATGACACTCTGCTTTCCTTTCCTGTATTGCTATTGGCAACTGTGAACAATATACTCTTCAATAGTTGCACCCATTTAAAAGTAAACAAAAATTGAATATCTTATCACCAGTCGCTCTAAGTTTCTTTGAAAGTTACAGCAAGAAAAAATCTGACCTGTTTTAAAAATAAGCTGGGGAAACATCTGAGTCCACAGCAGGCCACTGCAGCCACGAGTGGTCATACATTTTTCAGGTGTTTTCGTAGAAGTAAAAACGGAAGACATTCAGCCTCAAACACTTAGGACAAAATGTTCAAAATAGAAAGATTTTGTTTGCACTTGCATTAAAATATTAGATTTGAGACACCCTATAAATGTTAACACTTTTTGGAAATCAGGTCTCTTTAAGGTACCTCAAGCTGAGCCCAGAGTATCAGGAGCCAAAATCACCAGTTATTTTCTGGCATTTAAATTGGGGAATGTGAGTCCTACTATAATGCGTCTTGACGTTGGAATTTGCAGCAGCCAGGTGATGGACCTGCAAAAATGGAGGCAAGAAAAGCAGGGACATGAAGTGGGACACTGCTATGCAACTCCCAGGCTGCTGCAGCCCTTGCGTGAGCACTGTCCTGATCTTCCTCCATACTGTTCGTTACTGGTTAATGAAGCCTCTTTCTGAAACACAGCAGATTTTTCAACACAGGCATTTACTGCTTATTTCTAAGTCTGGTGATTTGGGTCCCCAGACATTTTTGTGGCTGCTTGATAAGAACACAGTGTCAAAAACTGCTGTTCTGGCTGGAAAAAACTTGGCATGGGGTGAGGCAGGAGGCAGTGGGGTGCAAGTAGGAAGGGGAGCAGGGGTCTGAGTGTGGCAGTGAACAAGTCTGATGGAAGACAAAGGTGGCCAACACTGGAAACACCTGGGGCAAAGCACCCTTGTTGTGGCACAAAACGCCAGCACTCTGCCAGTGATGCTACTGGTGGTGATGACAGGGGTGTTCGTGTGTTTTATTTTCTTGATCTGCAAAAGGTTGGGCACCCACTGCCTAAGCACAGGTCCAGATTTGCAGGTGCCTAGGAGTGGAGCTGCGGGAGCGCTACCCCAAACCCTGCCAGGCCTGCGGCTCCTCTCGCTTAAACGAGCTTCCCTGTATTTGAGTGTTTGCATAATCCAGGATTAAACTGTGAGAGCTTTACAATGTGTTTGCCCTCCAGATCTGAAAGTTTATTTTTGACCACAGCTAATAAATAGTTAAGACTCACATTTGATTAAAAGAAACTTTTACTAAGAAAAAAACAAACCCAAAGCAAAACTCATAAACTCCTTAAATATCAGAGAGATTAAAAAAATATATATATAAATAAAACATTAGTGCACTCAAGGGAAAATAATATCATTTTGATCTCAGTTAGAAAATATATTTGTTGGCACTTAAAGAAAAATATGAGCTATTCGGTCAGGTAACTAACAGGATTTTTAAGATTGGTGAAGATGATACATCTTCAAAAGCACCACCACTAATTTCTCTGTTCATTTAAATGCATCAGTTTGAATACAACGTGTTCCTCGCTGCAAGATGAAGTTGGTGGGATTTTTAGCTAGCAGGAATTTCTCCACAGGGCTCTCAGGCCCTGCTTGGACACCAGTTCTCCAGTAACCTTCCAGCAGCATCAGAGAGTCCCTAGCCTTGGGGATATCCCTGTGGCCTTGGGGGTATCCCTGTGGCCTCCAAAGCTCTAGGTAGGCATGGAGCTTTTCTCTGTACCTCCAGCTGGGATCTTGGGTCATTTTCCCTAACACAAAAAATGACATAATGTAATTATCATAGGCTCCTTTCATAGATAAGGAGAAGAAGAGTGACCTCAAGAGTGAGACTCATATCATTCCTGGATCCCCAAGATCTGAGACATCCTAGGCACCAAAGCCAAGTCTGATGAATCACTGTCTGATGGTGCCTGTTTTCTCCAGGGCCTGTAAAGATGGCACGAGGTCACCAGCACTGACCGAGAGAGCTAACTTTTTGATATTTGAAGTTAGATAATCTAGCCTAAGGTCAGTACGAAGTCTTCGAAAGATGCATGTTTCCTTAACAAATCACGCTTCTCAGAAGAGCAACCTTACCTTTTAAAACACAGTTTATACTTCTCTATCTTTTCTTGACTTATTCTTGGCATTAAAAACTGTTGCAACAGCAATGTCATCAAGGATGATCTACAAAGACAAAAAACAGAGGATGAAATTTACTTTAGAGATGAAAAACCATGTGTGGTGTTCTTTGCCTTATGGTTTATCTTGTGGTTGAAATCTGGTCTGCACTATTGATAAGACCATTAATTACTCCAAATAACTAATAAAAGTTTTCAGAAGTCTAATTCCCTCATTCTTCCCATAACAGTTGTGAGCACCTACCACAGCTTTGCATATGCTCAGTCGCAGAGCGGAGTCCCTGTCTGAGATATGATCAGTATGTCTATCTCATGCATCTAGTTAAGGAGTATATTTGCCAACAAATTTCATTATTAAGAAGTCACTCAGAGGTTCTTATAGCTGTTACAAGCAAAAAAGAAAAGTAATCAAGGAATTAACTGTTGTACAAACATTTACCTGTGAGTCTATTCATTAGTTAACCAGCAGTTCAAAAGTAATTTTCACTGCTTTAATACTGAAGCTATTTAATGACAATATGTCTATTTTAATTCCATTTTGAAGGGGTTATGATGGTGCCAGTTCCAAGAAGCCCCATTAATTTGATATTTTTCTGAAAATCTTAGCTTGGGATTAGATGAGAATTTTGTCTGTAATTTGGAAAACAATGGGAAGAGCGAAGAAGCAAGTATTGAAACCAGGAGTAGCATCCCAGGAAATCAAAATTATAAAAGTTAAATGAAAATTAACCAAATATTATTTTTAGTCTAATAGTTTATAAGCAGTATCTGGAACTTGAAGGGTGAACTGGAAACCTGAATGTCTTTGGGCACCTAGGTCTGTCAATTCTTTGAAGAAAAATAAAAAAGTAATAAATGAGAAGGGTGTATTAAATGTGGACAAGCTGCTCTACAGAAATATGAAGGTAGAATGTATGTAATAAACGTGCCTCATTGTCACTGACATTTGCAATTACAGAGTTAATAGGCTTTGAGAGCCTGCTCCTCAGTTCCAAGGCATACATTGCAAGTCATGGAAAAAGGAAACACTTCTTATAAATCAATGTCACAAAAAGTGCAAAAATGACTGCATTTTAGACTACAGTGAACAGATTGTAGTTAATGCATTAAGTATGGAGTCTGTTAAATTCAGAATTTTTCACCTCAGCTGCTCTCAGAACACATGAAGTTTTCTTGTTTGTCTTCAGAGAGACAAAATGGCCATGGGCCTGGATTGCTAACTCAGTAATTTTCACTACCTTTAACATCTAACATATAAATTCCTTTAACATTGTGTCCATGTTTGTACATTATATAATTATTTTCATTGGAAAGCACGTTTTAACATCTGGGAGTCATTTGAAAGAATGTAATCAACTATGTCCTTTTTTTTTTCTGAGAGTATCTTCTGTTAATATTTAACCCATAGCTGATTGCATGATTTACCAATTTAACCCTGACCAGCTGATGAAATTTTTCATCTTTGGCTGTTACTACACAAATCTATTATAGTAATAGAACTTTTTTCCCAGTTCTGCCTGTGTACAATGCTGTTCTTGTCTATGGCAGGCTGCTCCATTCATGTTGCTCTGCTGTGTTAGCGGGGCTAACACCGAGAACAGGAATTTCCGAAGTGTGGTGGAACCTCTTCAGGTTGAAGGTTATTTTTTGATTGCAAAAATCTTTTCTTTTTCAACAGTGGGCCAAATCCTGAGGTACATCCTTAGTTTCTACATTAAGTCTTATGTTTTCAGTTTTCACTCAATCTAATACATGGTACAGTATACACATATACATACTATAATGCAACTCAGAAGAACCTTAAAAGTTGATCAGATAATATTAAAAGAATACAAAGGTGCTTAGAAATATGCACACTGTAATACTCCTGGGGTATGATCCCAGGATTTTGTGGCACCTGACAGTTTCCCAAATTTTGCAGGCCTAAACAAGTTTCAGTTATTTTTCAAGACTGCAGTGGGGTAAAATCAAGTCTCATGGAAATCGGTGTCGGCTTTGCCTTAGCCTCACTTTCCTTGCCCTCCCTTCTTTTAGTGAACTATGAGGTCAAAGAAGGGTTGGGGAAAAAGGCCAGAAAGAACAATATAGCAATAGAAAGAGCGATATACGTCTTTTAAATAAGGTCTAGGAAAGGTCAAATAGTAAAGAGGTGAGAAAAAAATAACAAAATGAAAGGGCAGGTGCAAGTGAGAGAGCTATTAAATCAGAGATGAAATCAAATTGGGGAATAAATCAAACGACAGAGTCTAGACAGAAGAAAAGGTTGCAGGCCCTAAAAGTGCTGGGAGAGAGAATATGTCAGTGAAGACAAGACAAATCAAGATTTGCACACTTCTAGTGAAAGAGTGCCCAGCAGAGCACATCGCACATCTTACAGGGGAGGGACATGCAGGGGGGAAATTAATCTGTTGTGTGTATAGCAAGTGTGCAGAAATATGATAAAAATCAATTTGTTGCTTGATTCAGAAGCACCAGCTCTGATTGCTTAAATACTGAGTCTCTTCATGATGGAGGACAGCAGCTTTCTCCACCCAAACAGAGACGCGGTACTGATAATAATACCAAATGTTCATGCCTGAACGGAGAAAGGGGGAGTTGAGGGAGTTCCCCAGACATAAATCGCCCCACAGTTAAGTAGAAATTGAGTCTTCCTTCCTGCCACGCTAATACCACAGTCACTCTGGGGTATGATTTAATCTGTTTTGACCCCAAACTTTTGTAAAGATAAATTTCTGCACATTTTTTGAGAGATCTCATTCACTTGAGAGTAAGAGCCGCAGTGGTTGCACACATGGAAGATGGATGGTTTTGCTATTGTCTGGTCCACAGAGCAGTTATACTGTAACCATGCATATTATTGCACCTGTAATTGCATCCATCATACCTCCTGTAGAAACAAACAAATGGACTCCCAAACTCACTTAAAACTAGATAAACAACTGTTCTTTGGCAATGTGACAGATACTTATTGCCTGTGAGTAGCCCATAACAGATAGGAAGGACAAGGATTAGGGTGGATTTGTAAACCATAAATTGTAGAAATCCACTCAGAGTCTCCAAGCCAGACTCTTCCCTTAACTTTGCCTGAGTTATGCCAGAGGAAAATGTGTCCTTCTGTCGAAACTTGGTGAAACTTTGTGCAATGTCCTTTTACTGTGTTGGTCATTTATGTGTTAGAAAAGCTAGACCTTCAGCAAATCTGTTAGCTTGGTAATTTTTTTCCTCCCAATTTGTAGAAGGATGAAATGTTGCATTTTCTGTGGCTCTGCTTTGCTGTATAAAAATCTGTGAGATGAAATTCATTAGAAATAAGTGAAAATGCTGCAGAAACATTATTTTATCCGTGTTGGTTATGCAAGAGCTGAAAACAAAATTGCCTGTTTAAAAAACAATATAGATAGATATATAAAAAGAATTCAAACTTCCACTTGCTTTGCTTTTGCCCACAATCAATAAAAGTACAAAGTAATTAAGCAAAACTAACCAATACCAAAAAAACCCCAACAACCGAAAAAACCAGAGGATTAGCTAACCCTCTAAACATTAACTTACTGCATGGACACACTAATTCAACACTAGAGCAGATGTGACATTATTCATCCTAATTTACTTGGCCCACACGGATTTTGAATGCGGTGCCTGGTGAGCAGGGGCAAGCCAGCAGTTTGAGCAGTGCCTTGCTTTGAGGCAGTCCTGGCCACACGTGCATATCTCCTAACTCCAACTGGAGTGTGTGCAGGAGTAGGTGTGATGCTTGCTAAGGCATACCCGTAAGCTAGAAAGCTCTAATTGTGCTGTCTTAGCATGTCACTGGTGCTCAGGTGGTGCTCTGATCTTTCAGACTTTATCGCTGAATGAGAAAGTCCACACAGGAGTCAAAAGCAATTTAGGTCACAGAGAAATGTTCATTGCAGGCAGCTCTGACAACTAAAGATCATAGCTCCCTCAGCTCTTTGCTGCTCCTCATCTGCCTGCCAAAAGATTTGAGTGCACTTCTAAATTCAGTCCAAAGTTGCTCAGGAGTGAAGGCATTGCAGGTTCACCAGATCTTTGCATCCTGCACCACCTTGCAGTAAGCAGCCCGAAAGACAAAAATTTTTTAAAATTGAAAACCAGTTTTTTTTTAAGTAACAGCTGAAGAAACAAACTTGCCATGGAGGAAGTCTAGAATTAAATGTAGCAAAGTGAGAGTTTGTAAATGGACTTCCTCCTGCATTGTGTAGTGGCAGGACAGGGGCATTCTTACAGGGCTGCTCTGAACTTCAGCAACTCAGTGATGTCCCGGGTTTTGACAAAATTTGCAGTCTGTTTTGGCTACTATACTAAAAATCTTTCTTTCTGTAATCACTGTTGAACCTGTGTTCCCTACATTTCTCAATGGGCTCAGCACTTCAAGCTCTGTCCTCCCTCGCTGGGTCCCTCATGCTCATCCTGTGCTCCAGAAACATCCATTTTCCTGCACCCCACCATGCTCCGTTGTTTCCCAGAGGGCAGGGTGTCTCTTTTCTTCAAGGTTCCTCTGACCCAGAGCAAAGTAAGCAAGGAGGCTTCTGCTGTACTCCACTCTGAAAGAAACCTGGCATGCATTAGTGTATGACTTCTATGAAGAACAGCAGAAGTCCTCACAGTAAGCTCACATCGCCGAGGGAGAAGATAGTAAGCTTGACCCACCAACTCCAGTCCAGTGGTAGCTTGATTCAGCTATGAGCCCTGATTAATATTCATCTTTAATTCCTCTTGTCTTTTGGAAGCCCAACACCTATCCATGCACCCATCTCTTAAAGGAGGCTCCTCCTCCTCTCTAGGTGTGTCCCCACAGCCTGAGGGCATCTTCACCCTCTAGTTTAGGGTCAGATCTGGAAACTATTGATTTTGTTCTCCCTGAATCAGATGCTCTGGGAAGGATGACATATTCCTGAGGGTGAGACAACCCATCTGATCTGTGTTCAGAGGGGTTAGGCAGTCTTCACATCACACTTTCCGTGGGCAGGAGGGTTATTTCTGGCAACAAGCTAGGAGCCATTGGGAATTGCAGCATCTGCACTTCTACCTCCAGAAGTGGATTTCTGTGGCTTTGTCCAATCTGTACCTAATTTTCCTGCATGTCTCCCTGTAAACAAGCATTGCTCTGGTTAATCTGTATCTAATTTTCCTGTATAGTGCCCTGTAAACAAGTGTTGTGTTTCAGTTTAACAATACCCTGAGCAGTGATAAGCATAAAACATAGCAGAGGGAGACACAACAGCATAGTGACAGGAGCAGAAGAAAGCCACCTGGAAAATCTGACACGTGCTCTGACCACTGGTTCATGTTTTCTGTCTTTAAAATGAGAGTATATACGTCGAATGGCACTAGAGGAGGCAGAGATGAACTAAGAAGATAATGGCAGAAATGGAACAAAGAGCAAAGATGTCACATGGATAGGGCAGTGTGAGGGCACTGAAATAAAGGACCGGAGAGGATGCTGATCCTCCTCAGATGCAAAGCGGTTGCAACCAAGTGCAGATTCAGTGACTAAATGGCCAGAAGCAACAGCATCTTTTCCCTTTTTTCTGCTTTTTCATAGTTTGTGTGACAATAGTTTATTCTTCTAAGTTATAGAAACTCAGGCTTATATCCATTCCTGTTCCAGGAAGGCAAAACATAAATGAATAATGATGCTTTCCAGAAGCATGCTTCCCTCTGAGGGTGACGGAGCACTGGAACAGGCTGCCCAGGGAGGTTGTGGAGTCTCCTTCTCTGGAGATATTCAAGACCCGCCTGGAAGGGGTCCTGTGCGGCCTGCTGTAGGTGACCCTGCTTCGGCAGGGGGGTTGGACTAGATGACCCACAGAGGTCCCTTCCAACCGCTACTATTCTGTGATTCTGTGATTCTGTGAAGTAGGGTGTCAGCACAGATCGAGTTCTGAAATGGATCCAGCTTCTTGGATAAAAATACCTGACAATTCACTGAGGTTTAAATCCTTGATGTTTTATTGTTTTGAGTTGATAGTTTAACAACAAATAGTTATTTCTTCTTGTGGAAATGTTGGTGTGTACAGATCATTTCACACAAAGGGTTTACTCTCCTTTGCTTGTCTTTCCTTTCCTGTGAAACATTTAACACTGTTATTTGGAAAAATCTCAGCTATGTACTGCATTTGAATAGAAGGAAGCAGTGTTGTGACAGCTAGCAGGGGACATAGCAAGGTGCCTAGTGCAGTTGTTTTACTGTGTGTTGCTCCTTTTGATTCTTCTGCAGAGTTCTGTACAAAGACAGCTGCTGCAGATTGAATAATGCGTCTTGAGCATATTAAGTGTATCCTGCATATTCAACACTGAAAATAAATATCAGATTCTCATACTATTCTCTATTGTTCAATAAATTTGGCCCATTGTGTGCCATTTCCCTGGCATGGTTTGTCTTTTTTCTCTTTTGCCATTTAGCATTTATTTGCCTCCTTTCTTTCTTTTTAATTTTAAGATATTACAATCATCCCAGTATTGCTGAGATGGAAACAGGACTTCTCTTCTTGCAGAGTCCCCAGGTGAACTCTGAAATAAATGGAATATAGTTGTTGTTGTCTGATATTTACTTGTATCTGAAACCTTATATCATTCACACCCTAACAGACTGTATTTTGCAATCAGGAGGCCAAATCCATGGCTGGCACAACTCCACTGAACTCACTGGAGCTGAACTGCTTTACAGAGTTGCCTTGTGAACCTAGACATTGTAACTGGATGTGCTGTAGTCCTTGGAGTGGAAATATCAATGCCTTTCAATATAGCACAACTTTAAATATAACCCCAAAGTCCTTTAATTCCTCTAGGGGTATTAGGTTAGTTTTATTAATAAGTGGGGAGGATCTTTTCTCCGCCATGCTTCATTAGCCTATGCTGGTAGAGAGGCTGTTCCTTGAGCCTATATTTCAGTTGTGAAAATGGAAGCATCTCTATGACATAACCACTTTACAAGGGTATTTGAAACTGGAACTGTACTTCTGGGAATGAGATCACATCATAGGCATTGACTAGTGTGGTTATTTCATTGCTCAAAATACTTGGGGGAAATCACTTCTGAGAATACTTTGTTACTTTAAATGTGTTTCTGTGCTGCATATCCCGCCCACCTCCAAGTTCCAGCCTGGCCTTCGGCTACTTAGACTGTCCTCCTTCACCTCCCCTCAGCCAGCATTAACTTTAGCTCACACTTCGATTTTCCACTTTCCCAAATGAAAGCGGTTTCCCAATGGACCACTGTATACATGTATGTTCACCAGTCTACCACCAAGGTCTCTCATTTCAGGTCTCAACTTAAACTCGTGCTCATCTGTCATCACCTTCTTCCACTTCTGCCTATTTTAGCCATGTCTGTACTAGTGAATAAGGCTCAAGCGCTCATACACAGTTCTTTGTATTGTCTAATACTACGCTACTTCTGCCATGCCAGCCACTACTCTTGCAGGTAGGGATATAGGGAACAGCATGGGATGGAGATGGTTTCCAGTGGGCAGCAAGGGTCAAAAAACAGTTTAAAGGAGGGTGGAGTTCTGCTTTGACCTCACAAGCTGCCATGTGTCCCTTACTTTCCTGACCTGTTACATATATTAGCAGAGATGCAGCTGATTTGTAAATTCTAGAGAGTCTGGTTACAATTTTCCTGTTCTGACTGAGAACCAGAATCTTATTTCATTTATAGACTACACAAACTATGATGAAGGACTGTGTTTTTCCTTGTTTTTAGTACAATATTATTCAAATGAGTAGTGATATAATACATGGTAACAATAATCTTATTTTTAAGTCTTAATTTAAATTACATTTCACCTTTGGAAGAAAGGTTATATCTTGATGTTATTTATTCTGGCTTTCTCACACACACACTTACTGTACATTAAACTATAACTCAGGCGATGAATATGAGGAAGATGATGGATTTTAGAAAATAAGTTTTTCATTAAGAGGAAGAAACCTCAGTTCAGTTTATGAAAATACTCTGAATATATATTGCTAGCAGTAGCTAAAGCCAAATCACAAATTGAGCTGTAAAAGTTCTGTTTGGATGATTCCATTTTTCAGAAAAATCTGCATTTTTCTTATCTGTGCACCCAGCTACCTGCATTTCTCTGGATGTATCCTAGGATTCGGACAGAGACAGCATCTATAATAAAATAATGAGATAAATGAGTACTTAAAATTTTGTAGCTTTCACATGCCTTGAACATACAGCTATAAACTTTGATTAATATCAAGACAGCTAACAGAACCTGTGCTTTAAACGAGCAAGCAAGCTTAGATTATTGCACAGGAACAGGTGCCCGTACCCCCCTTACTTCCCCACTTGTACAGACTGTAAGAGGGCTACTCCCTGTAGAAGACTAGCTAATTGTAAAAGCAACTGTTCAGTTATCTATCTTAAAAAATGCTCTTGCCCTTGTGTAAGTTATTTGTTCATGTGGACTGCTAGCAGTTCTTTGTATGTATGTTTCTTGGCTGGTTTGCTGCCATGTAAAGCAAGTCTTACTCATTTATTCAACAATTTGTGCAAATTTAACATCACGTGGTTAATGATTTCCCTGCCAAATTCGGAGAGACAATTGTATTTAACTACAAACCTGATTTTAATATCCTATTTAAAAGTCTAATTGAACCATTACAATTTTGTCTTTGATTTGTTGTATCTTTGTGTGTTGTCTTGGAGATTTTAATGTTGTTTCCTTCTAGCTCTAGTGATACTTATAACATGGACGACATGTCTCTAGAGGCATAAAAGGGTGGAGAAGTGCTCTCTGATGGGACACAGTTCAGGTTACAAAAGGTCTGAGGAGGACACTTCACTTCTGTAAGATCGAGATGTTCTATTAATGACAATGATAGAAGAAAACAAGCAGCTAAAACTGGAGTTCATGTTGTGCCAATCATGTTCATGGAATTAGCCATGAAACTTCAGGTTCATAAAAATGTATACTGAACCCAAAGCTAGCTCTTGGAAGATTTCAGGAAAAATAAATATGTTAACAACTGCAAATAAGGCCTTCTAGCAGCAAGAAAAATGCATAGATATCTAATAAAAAGTGATGAGCCAAAGTGCATTCTCAATAAGGCAGTTTGAATGCAACAGATTAAAATGCCTCTTGTAAAACAGGGTAAGCCTTTAGTGGGTGCTGGGATGGGGTACTGGTTGGCTAACTGCTGCTGTAAAAAGGCTGTAGGATCCAGTACAGGATTTCCCAAATTCTGAAATCCAAGGGCATATTCGTCTCACATGTGACAGATCCCATTTACAAACAAGGTGGTTCTGGTGCTATAAAAAAATGTCAGGTTTTGTCCAGTGTAATCACAAAATGGGAGATGAGTACAGAAAACAGTGATTTTTACCATTTTCATTCCTTTTCAGTGTTTTAGCAGTAGTCGTGGAAAAAAAAAACCCAGAAAGATGTAAGCAAATTCCCTCATTAGGTCTCTATTCATTTTATAGTTCATTAATTGGATGGTACAACAGCCTTCCTTTACCTCTGTACCAGGAACAAGGCATCCATTTTCTCATGCACAGATTGAGTAGCAATACTGCCACATTTTATTTCCAAATTAGAGGAAATGTCACTCAATGCTCATATTTAAAATGAGAAGGAAGAAAAGCATTCCCTTCATGAAATTTAAAGAAAAAAATAGTTCGAATCTGTTAAATATCCACTGACATTTGAATGAACTTAAAGAAAAGCATGCATCACATCTTCGATTACCACAGCTCGTACATCATATCAGGTACCATATATCGATTTTTATACTGAAATATTTTGACTTTCTCTGTGGTAAACAATTTCACTGGTCTGTTTATTATGCAGAAGACTAGGGGAAGGCTCCTGTAGCCAGATAGCCAGGGCATAAAGATGCCCTGTGTACAGCCCGTAGGCCTACTGAAGCATCTCACAGTAAGGATAAGCATAGAGAGAGATATACTGTATCTATAAGTGCATACCTGCAAAGACAGAGGATTCAGCCTCATATGGGAATCTTGGAAATTATTTAGCCATCTGCTCTGCAGATCACTCTGTCCAAATATAAACAATTTGGTCAGCACATCAAGGAGATTTCTCTTGTTTTCTGTCCCACACACATTCAAAAGTAATCTTGAATTTGAGGTCTTTCATTCAAAGTTATAGTCCAGGCTACAATCCCTACTGGGAACTGACATAAAGCATTACCCATAAAAGTTATTAAAGTGTTGGTATCTGCAAGTACTTCTGAGCAGCTGGTCTATATTTGATGTACGTCTCTGTTCCTGGCTCTTATAGAAAGGGACAGTACAGAATGAGCTAACTGGCAGAAATCTCTGAGGATCTTCCTTTGATATCAGCAGAAATTTTAGCAGAGTTTTCTTTCTTCTCTGTCTGCACAGAGAAAACCCTGGCATGCTTGAAACTGCTATACTTATGGCTGCTTTCGTCAGTGCTGGAAACTACATGGTGTCTTGTAGATGCTCAGGAGCAGCCCAGGGAAACCAGGTTTCTCAGCCTGCTGATTGCTGTCCTAGCTGTGATACTGGCTTCAGATCCTTCAGATCGTTTGAGCCCTGTTTGCTTTTTAGGAAAACATACTTGATTGACTTCTTAAAATCTTAACACGTCACCTTCCAATATTTTTCATACTAGCTGTTGTCCAGTCCTGTGAAGCACTGAGCACTGTTACAGTCACAGGTCTTTAGCTGGACACTTAAGTCTTTGCAATGCTCCTGCCATGTGCCACTACTGGAGTTGGAGGCTGAACAGCTTTGTCCAGATAGACTTATCCTTCCACAGTGAGGAAGTAAAATATTCAGAGTAGATTATGTTAGCTGTCTGTCTGAGCTGCTTTAGCACATCCAAATAACTGTCCTATTTTTCATACAAGCCAGTAGCGTCCCTGAGTTTCATTACTTGTATCAATCTGAACACTATTTAAATAAAAAGGAAGAGCTTTAAAATACGAGAGAACAAGCCTGGATGTTTTCCCATGGGGCACTTCTGAGCACAATAGTATCTTAACTTCAATATTTTTTTTGCACCTCTTTCAAGCTAACCACATCCAGACTGTGGACATGCCAGGAAATGCCATTCTGGGACTAATTTACTGGTACTGAAAATGTTATTTCCAGAACTGTCACTTTCCAAGGGAATTTGAGTATCCACAAGTATTTCAACTGTGAGGATCCATTTTCTGACATTTGGGATCCATCTGCACTCCAGTCCAGCTGGAACCAAACGGGCCTCATCCATCTGTAATCTCCCTGAAACTGGCCAGGACTGTCAAGGAAATTGCGCTATGACCACACTGGAACCAGTGTTGGTGTTGGCTGGTACGGTTCAATGCTTTGTGTGGAAAAGGATTTAAATGAGATCATTTCACTACCCTTTTGGTAAATTCCGTTGGGAAACAGCTGGAGGCAATGATTTCATTGCCTTATTATTACTTGTGTTATAGGACACAATAGAAGCAGAAAAGAATAGGGGTTGTGTCAGAATTTTATGTAAAAATTTTCTCTCCTGCCCAGGCATCAGTAGTGGGTCAACAAAATACTGATCAGACCTGAATCCCATGGGCAGGCTAAAAATGGAAGGACACATCAAATGGGACTCCACAGGGGCTGTTCTTGGCTTGGTATTTTCATTAACAGATGATGGAATAGAGATTATACAGATGATAGAAACCCAGAAGGGACTGCAAGAATATTTACTACAGGGCAGCCCCTGAATGCAAAAAAAGTCTTGACAAGCTGGAGGCCAGTGCATTACTTGTCTGGTGGAAGTACTGGGTAGTCGCCTAGGCAGGGCTAACCATCTGCACAAATACATAACGTAGACCAGGCAGTTGGGTAGAGCAGGACATTGCAGTGGATGAGCATGTGAACAGAAGTCAAGAATTTCAATTTGTTGTCCCAGTTTCTTCTTCTTTGTGGGGATATAAAAGCAAGCATAGCTGGAAAGAAAGGTGAAGCTCTCTTTATGCTCCACACATCCCTATCCGGACTCAGCAGCAGACTTGCCCATTTGGGGCACTCTGAGAAGGATGGTGAGCAAAGGGACAGAGTACAGAGGAAAGCAACCAAGAATGAGCAGAGATCTAGAAAATCCAGCTGGCTGGGTTGACTGAGGAACAGATAATATCTAGTGTGAAGAAGAGATAATGGAGGGGAAAACACAATAACAGTCACCTATGCTTGCCTGGGAGAAATTAATAGAGTCCTGTGCTTTGGACATGAAGTACTATGTTGAATTGCTAAAGGAAAAATGGGACTAGACATTTGGAAAAACTCTTAGATTGTACAGACAGGAAAGAAGTAGGTAGTCTGCTGAGGCAGTGAAATATACAGCTGTACAGATCTGTGAGAACAAGGGTAACAAACAGCTTTCAGACAGGATACAATTAGAACTGATCTTGTTTTGGGAATATCCAACTTTCTGATCCTTCCAGTTTGGAGTAACATGGCTGTGGTCTCAGCAATGTTCCCAAATAACAGCTTTCCTACAGTGAAACTGCAACTAATCTGTGTGCTTCGAGTCCAGCCCAAAATCTGTTGAAAAGAAACAAAGAATAACTGAATTGAATTAAGATTTCACAAAGAGGATGATCTTCCAAGAACAAAGAAACTGTGACTGATGAGAGCTGCGGTTGTTATTTATTTAAGAACGATGAGATCGTCTCTGGCACTGCAGAGATACAAAAAAGAGTGGCATCTTCCCTTGTTACACCTTATGTTTGCGTACTTAACTAAGATCCAGATCTACCTCTTTTGCTGAGAAAATCCAGCAACTTTTTGAGCCTATAAAAATAGAGGGATTGGCTAGACACTTTCCAGAGCTGGCTTCCTGTAAGAGATAATGTCTGCTAAGTTAAAACTCTCCTTTGCTATACAAAGCCAATAGTGGATTAGTGCTTTTCTTGGTCTCAGTCTTACTTGGGATGGGTCAGCTGTGCATCCTCTGGGACATATTCTGGCCCTAAAGATTAGTCAAAGCACATCCTATAAGGAAAATAACTTCCCCACTAAACAAGAAAAAATAACCCAGCCAAACAAACAAAAACTTCACAGCAATCTTCAAATAGCTTCCTCAGGGGAGAAAGAAAAGGCTCCACGAACATGCCTTTCTGCATGTTCCTGAAAGTCAACAGTTTTCATTGGTCATGTGATGCTATGATCTGGTAAGTCAGGTAAACTGGAGCTAGACTCCCACAGTGGTATTTTGACCAGGTGACAGTACAAGCTGGTTTGGAGTGTTCTGGGGACATTAGATCTGCCTTCTTCAGAGCTGAAGGAAAAATTTCTGTTGCCACACAGAGATCCTTAGTCAGGTTCTTATTGGGAAAAGAATTCAGTGACAAATTTTACCTTGGCCTGAAAGAGGCAGGAACTACTTGAGGACCCTCCTCCCAAAAGAGAAAAATAATCCCAAATAAATAATTCATGTCCCTTATTAAATTGTATGGGTAATGAATGACAGTCGGTGTCTTACGAATGGGATCTGCAAGAGGAAATTATTCCTACAATCCACTGACGCTGCTCGTTTGGAGGGCTGCTGGTTTGTTTAGATTTGTCATTTGCGTATTTCCAGCTCCTCAGCTCTTCTGTGAATTGCTGCCTCTACCTCCTCTTCACCCACAGCTGGCCATCCACCTCTCTCTAAGCTGTGTGAAAAAAATTGCCCTCCCGCAAGTACACGGTTTTGGTTTTGTATACGCAGTGATAAATGTCGAGTGTAAAAGACTCTTTGATAATCTAATTCACTTTGCTGAATTATGATTCTGCATGCACCATTAGTTCAATCACAAACCAGCTACAATAAGAATTAGGTCTGTTTTGCAACATGAAGCAGACAAGGCTGTTCAGTGGAGCAGTCAAGGGTGTTTAACTCTACATTTGTTGTTGACTTTGAAAACAAACACATGTGTACTGATGTACAGCAATCTGAAAGTCCCATGCAGATGTAACAGCAGTGGCATTTTGGGATCCTGGGCTTGTGTTCAGAGATGGAAGTGGCAGAAAGGTGACAGTGCTGAGCAAGAGCCTCACATGGCTGTGCAAGTGGTACCAGGTAGCAGCTGTGGGGAAAGTGGCTTTCCTGGATTTTGTAGGAAATCAAAGGAATCAAAAGTGAAAAATAGGAGCTTCCATCATGAGGAGGTGATGCCAGAGGAGCAATGGGTTTAGACAAAGAGCACGGGCAAGAGCAATTTAGGAGGGACGCCACTCATCTCAACGCAGGCTTCAAATTCTGAAAGAGGAAACTTCATGTCACTGGGTTACACTTAGTATTGAATTCTGATCAGCTTTCCCTTCTAATAATATTTACCTTGACCTTAGCAGGGCAATTTGTGTCAGAGACGTAATGTCAACTTCTCCCTCATCACTTCTCCCTCATCACTCTTTCACGCCGCATTTTAACACCTACTCAGGAGAGGTTGGCTGGGAAACTCGAACCAGACACCATCTAACCGTGGCTGAGTGCCAGCCTACAGATACAGCCCAATGCATATATTGCTTAAGAACCTCTCCAGTATTTATTTTGGAAAGCATCATCCTGATATTTTCAAAATTAAGTAGTAAAGTATTTAGTATACCCTCTTCTACTTTCCTTTTGGAGCCAGAATTTTCAAAATGAAGTCCCCAGTCAGAAAAGTGTTCTTGGCAGGGAAATTACTTTTAACCCCTAATATGTTGTTCACTTGTGCTGTGAAGGCTCAGGCTGGTCAAGGGGAAAAGTCAACAGCTTTATCCTTGAACAATGCTGCGTGACATGGAGAGGGGTGACAATTCTGTGATGACAGCTCAGAGTTATTTCAGCACTCCCCTTATCACAGAAATGGTGCAAAGCCACTTTGGCCTGTAGGAAAAGGCAAAGTTGCCCCACTTGGTAACCTATGACAGTACTACAACACGAAAAGCACTGGAACAGGCTGCCCAGGGAGCACTGGAACAGGCTGCCCAGGGAGGTTGTGGAGTCTCCTTCTCTGGAGATATTCAAGACCCGCCTGGACAAGGTCCTGTGCAGCCTGCTGTAGGTGACCCTGCT